>OIYH01000072.1_pt1 | contig 87652 bp, 76 predicted proteins | sample 1587911 | NCBI WGS metagenome assembly OIYH01 (sample SAMN03283252) | human gut metagenome | biome: human-associated habitat; material: feces | host: Homo sapiens | place: USA | collected 2013
TGCCGCAATACGATACAGGGTATGCAGGCCGGCATCATCTTTGGCTACGTCGGTCAGATTGATGAGATTGCCCGCCGTATCAAGCGGGAGATGAAGTCCATGGGCATCGAAGAAGAGGTCAAGGTCATCGCGACGGGCGGACTGGCGCGCATGATTGCCAAGGAATCTTCGACCATCGACAAGATTGACCACTTCCTGACGCTTACAGGGCTGCGCGTGCTTTACGAACGCAATCAGAAAGGACATTTTCATGAAGATCGGTGAATTTAATTTTGAGACGCCGGTCTTTCTGGCGCCAATGGCCGGCGTGACGGATACGGCGTACCGCATCATCGCACATGACATGGGCTGTCCGCTCTGCTTTGCGGAGATGGTCTCGGCGCAGGGCATCCATTTCCGCAATGAGCGGACGCTCTCGATGCTGCAGTCGGAGCCGGCGGAACGGCCGCTCGCCATGCAGATTTTTGCCAATACGCCTGAGATGGCTGCTGAGGCCGCGGCCTTTGTCGAAGGGCTCGGCACGGCGGATATTCTCGATTTCAACATGGGCTGCCCCGCTCCGAAAATCGTGAAGAACGGCGAAGGCTCGGCCCTGATGCGCGAGCCGGAAAAGGCTTTTGCCATCCTTTCGGCCATCCGCAGGGCCGTCAAGATGCCATTTACCGTCAAGATGCGCAAGGGTTGGGATGATACTTCTGTCAATGTCGTCGAGATGGCAAAACTTGCCGAGGCAGCCGGCGTCGATGCGATTGCCGTGCATGGCCGCACGCGTGAACAGTTCTACACGGGGCATGCCGACTGGAACATCATCGCTCAGGTTAAAAAGGCCGTGAATATCCCTGTCATCGCCAACGGCGATGTTCGGACGTATGACGACCTTGACAAAATCCGCGAAGTCACGGGCTGCGACGGGGTCATGATTGGCCGTGCGGCACAGGGCAATCCGTGGATATTCCGCCAGTTCACGCATTATCTCAAAACCGGCGAAAAACTCCCGGGGCCGACGATGCAGGAGCGCGCGGAAATCATTCTGCGCCATCTGGACCTTTTGCTCAAGTACAAGGGCGATTATGTCGGCCCGCGCGAGATGCGCAAGCATGCGACGTGGTACACGCGCGGCATCGTGCACGGTGCCGTCCTGCGCGACCTCTTCAACAAGGCCGTATCGCGTGAGGATTTTGTGGCGATACTCAGAAAATATTTCGAAGGGAATGATTGAATATGGCAGAACAGGAAAAGAAATCCGTCTGGTCTACGTATACAGACGAAGATAAAAAGGCACTCGAAGCACTGGCTGCGGGCTACCGCGATTTTTTGTCGAACTGCAAGACAGAGCGTGAAAGTGTCGCGGAGTCGGTGCGTCAGGCAGAAGCTGCGGGCTACCGCAGTCTTGCCGACGTTATCAAGAGCGGGGAAAAGCTCAAGGCCGGCGATAAGGTCTATGCGGTCAATATGAAAAAGAGCATCGTGCTGTTCCAGATTGGCTCAGAACCGTTGGAAAATGGTCTTGCCATCCTCGGGGCGCACATCGATACCTGCCGTCTCGATGTCAAGCAGAATCCTCTGTACGAAGATGGGGGACTTGCTTACCTTGACACGCACTATTATGGCGGCATCAAGAAATACCAGTGGGTAACGCTGCCTTTGGCACTCCATGGCGTGGTGGTTAAGGAAGACGGCACCGTCGTTGAGATTAAGATTGGCGAAGACGAAACCGACCCGGTATTCTGCGTGACGGACCTGCTCATTCACCTGTCGCAGGAACAGATGAAGAAGAACGCGGCGAAAGTCATCGAAGGTGAGGACCTCGATATCCTCGTCGGCAATTATCCGCTCAAAGATGGTGAAAAGGAATCCGTCAAGGCCGGTGTGCTCAAGCTCATCAAGGATAAGTACGGCATCGGGGAAGAGGATTTTCTCTCGGCTGAGCTCGTGCTCGTGCCAGCCGGCAGGGCGCGCGACCTCGGCTTTGACCGCAGCATGATTCTCGCTTATGGGCAGGATGACCGCGTCTGCGCTTATACGAGCCTGCGCGCGATGCTCGAGAGCGATGGTCCGCGCAAACGCACGTCCTGCTGCCTGCTCGTTGATAAAGAAGAAATCGGCAGCGTCGGTGCTACGGGCATGCAGTCGCATTTCTTTGAGAATGTCCTTGCGGAACTCATGAATGCCTGCGGCCAGTACAGCGAGCTCGGCCTGCGCCGCTGCCTTGCCAACTCAAAGATGCTCTCGTCGGATGTCTCGAGTGCCTATGATGCCCTTTACGCCAGTGCCTACGATAAGAAGAATGTCGCTTATCTCGGCCGCGGCATGGTCTTCAATAAATTCACGGGCGCGCGCGGCAAGTCGGGTTCAAATGATGCCAATGCTGAATATCTTGGCGAAATCCGCCGCATGCTCGACAAACACGGCGTTCATTTCCAGCTGGCCGAGCTCGGCCGCGTCGACCTCGGCGGCGGCGGTACGATTGCCTACATCATGAGCCTTTACGGCATGCAGGTCATCGACAGCGGCGTCGGCGTGCTCTCGATGCACGCACCGTGGGAAGCAACGAGCAAGGTTGATATCTACGAGACAAAGAAAGGTTATATGGCCTTCCTTGCTGAGGCTTAAACTGCATAAACAAAAAAATCACGAGCCACATCATGTGGTTCGTGATTTTTTATTTGTATGAAAGGAAGAATCTGGCCGTCAGTCTTCGATGGCCGTCTCAAGGGCAATCTTAATCATGTCGTTGAACGACGTCTGGCGTTCCTCGGTCGTGCAGGCTTCGCCTGTCAGCAGATGGTCGCTGACCGTGAACATGGCAAGGGCTTGTACGTGAGCCTCGGCTGCGAGCGTATAGAGAGCAGCAGCTTCCATTTCGACAGCGAGGATGCCGTATTTGCGCAGTTTGTCGTTGTCGATTTCATCATCGTAGAAGCGGTCGACGGAGATGATATTGCCGACCGTGGCCTTGAGGTTGAGCTTTTTCGTGTTGGCAACAGCCTTGGACAGCAGGTCGTAATCGGCAATCGGGCAGTAGTTGATGGAACCGCCGAAGATGTTGCGGATGATGCCCGAGTCCGTGCTGGCAGCCTGCGCAATCAGGACATCGCGCAGATGTACGTCCGGATGCATGGCACCACACGTGCCGACGCGGAAGAGCTTCTTGCAGCCGAACTCATGGATGAGCTCATGGACGTAGATGGAGATGGACGGAATGCCCATGCCCGTGCCCTGTACGGAGACAGGAACGCCCTTGTACGTGCCCGTGAAACCGAGGATGTTGCGGATGGACGTATACTGCTTGGCATTGTCGAGAAAGTTTTCGGCGATGAACTTGGCGCGCAGCGGGTCGCCCGGCAGGAGAATGCGTTCAGCGATTTCGCCCTTTTCGGCAGCAATATGCGGAGTACTCATGATACAGCCTCTCTTTCTTGTCGTGTATTTCTGAAGATTTGCAATCGTATAGTCTTATTATAAAGAAAACGGGGCGGAAAGAAAAGGGCAAATGTCCTAACTTAAGGAAGGATGAGGCGGTTTTTAGGAGCAGGTTTGACAGATTAGTGCTAAAGTGGTATAATCCACTGTGTTGATATAAGTTGTCGGGACAATCGCGGCAGCCGTTAAGGCTGATGAGGAAAGTCCGGGCTCCACAGGGCAGTGTGCTGGATAACGTCCAGCGAGGGTGACCTCAGGGAAAGTGCCATAGAGATTTAGACCGCCTGACTTGTCAGGCAAGGGTGGAAAGGTGCGGTAAGAGCGCACCAGCAGTCAGGTGACTGGCTGGCTTCGGTAAACCCCACATGGAGCAAGACCAAATAGGGAAGGGATGATGCGGCCCGCGGAACCTTCCGGGTTGAGTCGCTTGAGCCGGCAGGCAACTGCCGTGCCTAGATAAATGATTGTCACCGCGCAAGCGGAACAGAACTCGGCTTACTGATTACTTATAGCAACGACCGAAAAAGCAACGAGGCTGCCCCTTCTGGCAGCCTGTTTTCATGTCTGGGGCAAATCTGAAAAGAACCTGAAAGAAATGAGAACGAACGAGCCTGAAAATGGCTCAATCCAGAGGGAAACGCTCTCTTATTGCGTTTTATCCTGAAGTACGACGACTCTGTCGTATGATATATATTTAGAAATGGGTTTAAAAGAATAAGCTGAGTCCAGCCCAGGAGCGGGGGAACCAAGTTTTTTGGGGTGAACGTCTGGCTCACGGTGTCAGGCCAAGAGGCCTTCATGGTGAAATAGGCGAGGGTGGTCTTCTCTACCCTAACCCGGCAGCTAACCTCGTAAGCGAAGCAGAGAGAGGAGTGGCTTTTTGAGTAAAGCAATGCGTATCATTTTCGCAGTATCCATGATCCTTATGTGCTGGTTTTCGGTGGCGGGGGCTTCAGCGTTCCGCGTCGGAGATCAGGGCAGCGATGTAGCAGAAATCCAGGGCCAGCTGGCCAATCTGGGCTATGATGTCACGGCTGACGGTGCCTATGGCCCCGCCACGGTCGAGGCTGTCAAGAGCTTCCAGATGACGCAGGGCATCCAGGCGGACGGACTTGTCGGTCCTTCCACGTATGCAGCCCTGCTCGGCAAGACGATGCCGGCAGTCAGCTCCACGACGAACTCCATCGCACGCCGCGTCGTTTCGGACTCCATGAACTATCTTGGTGTTCCGTACGTCTTCGGCGGCACGACGCCGAACGGGTTTGACTGCTCGGGCTATGTCCGCTATGTATTTGCCAATGCCGGTGTTTACCTGCCGCGCACGGCTGATGCACAGTACGAAGTCGGCTATTCGGTTTCCACGAGCGAGCTCGCTCCTGGCGACCTTGTCTTCTTCTCGACGTACGAGCCGGGTCCGTCCCACGTCGGCATTTACCTTGGCGACGGCGATTTCATCAATGCATCGTCGAGCCAGGGCGTCTCGGTGGCATCCCTGTACAGTTCCTATTGGGGTTCCTGCTATATCGGTGCCCGTCGCGTCATGTAATTTCTTCGGAGAGGGGCAAGATGTCTCTCTCCCTTTTTTTATTTTTTAGGGGGTGGAGTCATGGGGGATCTCTTCCTTCTGTTCCTGATCATCCTGATGTTTGCCTTTGCCTATTGGGATGAACTGTTCACAGAATGAGACATGAGCCATCCATCAGTCTGGTGGGTGGTTTTTTTATAGGTTTTTTATTTTTATTTTGGCATTTTCTGTATATTTTTTCTGAAATTTTACAGTTGGAGGTTGCATATTCAGTTTTTTTTGGGTAAGATGATATAACGTATAGGTCAGGAAGAAGGCGAAGCAATGGATGCAAAGCAGGATTTCTACTTAGCGGCACTTTCCACGTGTCCGGGACTTGGCAGCCGCCGTCTCGGGGCACTGCTCGAAAGGCAGCCGGATGCTGAGGCTCTCTGGCATATGTCAGCACAGGAGATGTATCATCTCGTCAAGATGCCGTCGGGCCTTTTGGAGGCACTGACATCGCTGCGGCAGGCAAATCCCGATTTGCCGAAGCGTCTGGCGGACGCGTGCCAGCGGCGTCAGGTACATCTCTGTACTCTGCAGGATGAATCCTACCCGTATTTATTGAAGGAAATCTTCTCGCCGCCCGCGGTGCTTTACTACCGCGGTGTGCTTATGCCAAAAGCTCGGCGCGTCGCCATGGTCGGCTCGCGCCGCTTCAGTCCTTATGGCGAAGCCTTGGCTTTGGAGTTTGGCGAGCAGCTGGCCGCCGCGGGACTTACGGTAGTCAGCGGGGCCGCACGCGGCATCGATACGCGCTCCCATCGCGGTGCTCTGAAGACGGGGCGCACCGTGGCTGTGCTTGGCTGCGGCATTGACGTTGCCTATCCGCCGGAGAACCGGCGCCTGCTCGCAGAAATCGCTGAGCAGGGGGCGGTCATCTCGGAATATGGTCCGGGCGTCCAGCCGCTGCCTGCCTTCTTCCCTGCGCGCAACCGCATTATCAGCGGCCTGTCCGTCGGGACACTGGTCGTCGAGGCGGCCGCGCGCAGCGGTTCACTCATCACGGCCGAGATGGCCCTGAATGAAGGCCGTGAAGTATACGCACTGCCCGGCAGTGTCTTTTCGAAGACGAGCGAGGGCTGTCATCATCTGATTCAGCAGGGAGCAAAGCTCGTGACGAAGCCAGGCGAAATCCTTAAGGATTTTGGCATCGTACAGGAGATGCTGCCGAAGAAGCGGTTGAAGATGACACCGGAAGAACGGAAGGTCTATCAGGTACTGTCGTTTGAGCATCCGCTCAGTGCCGATGAGATTCTTTTGAGTCTTCCGGATGGAGAAATGCCGAATCTGTCCTTTACGCTCCTGCAGATGGAGCTCAAGGGACTGATCCTAGAGAATGAACTGCATGCCTACAGGCGTGCTGAGAGGGAGTGACGGTTTGGCTGCAACGAAAGCAAGTACTGCAACAAAGTCAAAAGCTAAAACGAAAACGAAGACAACGAAGACGAAAAAGACATTAGTCGTTGTCGAGTCGCCAGCAAAGGCCAAGACCATCGAAAAATATCTGGGCAGAAAATACATGGTGCGTGCCTCGATGGGGCATCTGCGCGATTTGCCGAAAAGTCAGTTCGGCATCGATGTCGAACACGACTTTGCACCAAAGTATATCAATATCCGCGGCAAGGGCGACCTCATCAAGGCACTCAAGAAAGATGCCAAGAATGCGGATAAAATCTATCTCGCAAGCGATCCGGACCGCGAAGGTGAGGCCATTGCCTGGCATCTGGCCTTTATTTTAGGACTGGACCCGGAGTCGGACTGCCGCATTGTCTTCAATGAAATCACGAAACCGGCCATTCAGGAGGCGGTCAAGCATCCGCGTGCCATCAATCTCGACCAGGTCGATGCACAGCAGGCCCGCCGCATGCTCGACCGCATCGTCGGCTACAAACTGTCGCCGCTTTTATGGCGCAAAGTGCGCAAGGGCCTCTCGGCCGGCCGTGTCCAGTCGGTGACAGTCCGTCTGATCTGCGACCGTGAAAAGGAAATTCAGGCGTTCCAGTCGGATGAGTACTGGACCGTCGGCCTTAAGCTGCGCAAGGGCAAGTCGGCGATGTTCCAGTCCGACCTCACGCAGGTTGATGGCAAAAAGCTCGCCGTCACGGACGACAATGGCAAAAACTTTGTCCTCCATAATGAAAAAGAGGCCATGGCCCTGACGGAAGACCTCGCGAAGCAAAAGCTCGTTGTCGATGCCGTCAAGCGCAGCGAACGCAAACGGCGCCCGGCAGCGCCTTTTACAACGAGCTCCCTGCAGCAGGATGCCGCGCGCAAGCTCGGCTTCATCTCGCGCAAGACGATGATGATTGCTCAGCAGCTCTATGAAGGCATCGAGCTCGGCCGCCACGGGGCGACCGGTCTCATCACGTATATGCGTACCGACTCGACCCGTATTTCGGGGTTTGCCCAGGAAGAAGCCAAGTCGTTCCTTCTGGAGCAGTTCGGTCCGGAGTATGTGCCGGAGAAACCGAATATCTACGTGACGGGCAAGAAGGCTCAGGATGCCCATGAGGCCATCCGTCCGACGAGTCTCGAGCATACGCCGGAAGTACTGGAAAAATACCTGAATAAAGATCAGCTCAAGCTTTATACGCTCATCTGGCAGCGCTTTGCAGCCAGCCAGATGACGCCGGCGGTCTATGACACGATGGCCATTGCCATCAAGGCGGGCACGCGCTACGGCCTGCGCGCCAACGGCTCGCGCCTCAAATTCGCCGGCTTCACAAAGGTCTATGCCGGTGCTGACACGACGAAAAAAGAGAAGGATGTCGTGCTGCCGGAGATGGAAGCGGGCGATGAGCTGAACATCGCCAAGACGCTGCCGCAGCAGCATTTCACAGAACCGCCGCCGCGCTACAACGACGCATCCCTTGTCAAGACGCTCGAAGAAAAGGAAATCGGCCGCCCGAGTACGTATGCACCAATCATCGAGACGATTCAGGCACGCGGCTACGTTCAGCGCATTGATAAACATTTTCAGCCGACCGAGCTCGGTTTTGTCGTTGTCGATATGCTGAAGGAATACTTCAAGGACATCGTCGATGTGAAATTTACGGCCAATCTCGAGAACGAACTCGATGAGATTGCCGAAGGCAAGGTCCACAAGAATGAGCTGCTGCAGGAATTCTACGGCCCGTTTGAAAAAACGCTGGAGAAAGCCGATGAGGCCATCGGCCACGTCGAGCTGCCAGTCGAGGTATCCGATGTCCGCTGCGAGCGCTGCGGCCGCCTCATGGTCGTCAAGCAGGGGCGCTACGGCAAGTTCCTGGCCTGTCCGGGCTTCCCAGAATGCCGCAACACGAAGCCGCTTCTCAAGGATACGGGTGTCAAGTGCCCGAAATGCGGCGGCAAGATTGTCGAGCGCCGTACGCGCCGCGGCCGTGTCTTCTACGGCTGTGAGAATTATCCGCAATGCGACTATACGACGTGGGATACGCCGCAGCAGGAAAAATGCGAGAAATGCGGGGCGTTCATGCTCAAGCATCATTTCAAGAACGGCCGCAGCATGCTCTACTGCAGCAACGATGCCTGCGAGACGCGCGTCAATCATCCTATTAATAAGGAGCTCGAGAAAATGCGCGAACGCCTCGAAGCCAAGAAAAAGCGTGATGAGGCCAAAGCTGCTGAGGAACAGAAAAATAAGGAGATTTCATGAAGAAAGTCATCATAGTCGGAGCAGGGCTTGCCGGCAGTGAAGCTGCTTGGCAGGCAGCAAAGCAGGGCGCAGAAGTCACGCTCTATGAGATGCGTCCGGAAAAATCAACACCGGCCCATAAGACCGCCGGCTTTGCCGAGCTCGTCTGCAGCAATTCGCTGCGCGGTGCCGGTCTTGAGAATGCCGTGGGCGTACTCAAGGAAGAGATGCGCCGCCTGGGCTCCATCATTATGGAAGCGGCGGACGCGACGCGCGTGCCGGCTGGCGGGGCTTTGGCCGTTGACCGCCATGGGTTCAGCGACTACGTGACAGAAAAAGTCACGCAGCATCCGCATATCACCGTGGTGCATGAAGAGGTCCCGAAGATTCCGCTGCAGGAGGATGCCGTGACCATCGTGGCCAGCGGCCCTCTGACGGCCGGCAGTCTGGCTGAGGACATCGCTGCGCGCACGGGCAACGATTCCCTGTATTTTTATGACGCCGCGGCACCGATTGTCAGCCTTGAGTCCGTCGATATGACGAAGGCTTACCGTGCTTCGCGTTATGGCAAGGGCGAGGCCGCCTATATCAACTGCCCGATGACAAAAGAAGAATACGAAGCCTTCTGGCATGAGCTCGTGACGGCGGAAAAGGCACCGACGAAGGATTTTGAGAAGGAAAAATTCTTTGAGGGCTGTATGCCGGTAGAAGTCATGGCGAGCCGCGGTATTGACACGCTGCTCTACGGTCCGCTGAAGCCTGTCGGACTCGAGCATCCTGAAACGGGCGTGCGCCCGTATGCCGTCGTGCAGCTGCGTCAGGACAATGCGGGTGCAACGCTTTACAATATCGTCGGTTTTCAGACGCATCTCAAATGGCCGGAGCAGCGCCGCGTGTTTGGCATGATTCCGGGGCTTGAACATGCGGAATTCCTGCGCTACGGTGTCATGCACCGCAATACATTTTTGAATTCACCGCGCCACATGCGTCCAACGCTGCAGCTCAAGGGCGAAGATAATCTCTTGTTCGCGGGGCAGATGACCGGTGTTGAAGGTTATATCGAATCCGCCTCGTCCGGTCTGGTAGCCGGCGTCAATGCCGCACGTCTCGCACGCGGGGAAGAGCCGCTCGTTTTCCCTGAGGAGAGCTGCCATGGTGCACTCTGCCATTACATCACGACGAGTGAGGCCAAGCATTTCCAGCCGATGAATGTGAATTTCGGCATTCTGCCGCCCGTGGAGACACGCGACAAGAACGGCCGCCGTATCCGCGATAAGAAGATGAAGAAACAGCTGCTGGCTGAGAAGGCACTGGCAGCCATTGAGGCCTTCAAGCCGCAGATCTTTGGCTGCTGAACGCAGAAATGAGGAGAATATTATGAGTACAGAATTACAGTTCCATGCAACGACCATCTGTGCCGTGCGCAAGAATGGCAAAACGGCTATCGCCGGCGACGGCCAGGTGACGTTTGGCCAGAACACCATTATGAAATCGACGGCCCGCAAGGTGCGCCGCATCTATCATGGCAAAGTCCTTGCAGGCTTCGCAGGCTCTGTAGCCGATGCTTTTACGCTGTTTGAGAAGTTCGAGGCTAAGCTCGAGTCGTACAACGGCAACCTGCAGCGCGCTGCTGTCGAGCTCGCTAAGGAATGGCGTACGGATAAGATGCTCGGCAAGCTCGAGGCTCTGCTGCTTGTGGCGGACAAGAACACGCTGCTGATGCTCTCGGGCAACGGCGAGGTCATTGAGCCGGACGGCGATGTCGCTGCCATCGGTTCGGGCGGCTTCTTTGCCCTTTCGGCTGCCCGCGCGCTCGTCAAGCACACGGACATGGAAGCTGCGGATATTGCACGTGAGGCCCTGACGATTGCCGCAGATATCTGCGTTTACACGAATCACAATATCAAAGTGGAGGAACTTGACTGATGGAACAGAATATAGAACAGATTGGCGTCAATGAACAGACGCCGCGCGAAATCGTCGAAGAACTCAACCGCTACATCGTCGGTCAGGACGAGGCCAAGCGCTCGGTGGCGATTGCCCTGCGCAACCGTTGGCGCAGCCGCCAGCTCACCGGCGCGATGAAAGAAGAGGTCATCCCGAAGAACATTCTCATGATTGGTTCGACGGGTGTCGGCAAGACAGAGATTGCCCGCCGCCTCGCCAGACTCGTCAAGGCACCGTTCATTAAAGTAGAAGCAACGAAATTCACGGAAGTCGGCTATGTCGGCCGCGACGTTGAGTCCATCATCCGCGATCTGACGGAAGCCGCTGTGCGCATGGTCCGTCAGCAGCGACTCGATGAAGTGCAGGACAAGGCTAAAGAACAGGCCGAGGAACGCATCCTCGATGTCTTTGTGCCGGAGCCGAAGAAATCGCAGAATCCGCTCGGCCGTCTTTTCGGCGGTGACGATGACGAGGAGAAGAAAACGGAAGAAGAGCCGAAGAAATATCAGGCCGGCCGCGAATGGGTCCGCAAGCGTCTCGAAAAGGGCGAGCTCGAGAATGAGCTCATCGAAATCGATGTCGAAGAGACGCGCCGCCCGATGGTCGGCATGTTCTCCGGCTCGAGCCTCGAGGGCATGGGCGACAATCTGCAGGACATGATTGGCAACATCATGCCGAAACGCCATAAGAAACGCAAAGTCACGGTGGCACAGGCCCGCAAGATTTTCACGCAGGAAGAGGCAGGCAAGCTCATCGATATGGAAGCCGTTGCCGAAGAGGCTGTTAAAGTCACGGAATACAGCGGCATTGTCTTTCTCGATGAAATTGATAAAGTCGCCGTCAAGGGCAACAGCTCGGGCGCTGATGTCTCGCGTGAAGGTGTACAGCGCGACATCCTGCCGATTGTCGAAGGCTCGCAGGTCTCGACGAAATACGGCCCTGTCCGCACGGACCACATTCTCTTCATCGCGGCCGGTGCGTTCCACATGGCTAAGCCGTCGGACCTCATCCCGGAGCTGCAGGGCCGTTTCCCTATCCGCGTAGAGCTCAAATCCCTGCGCAAGGAAGATTTTGAACGCATCCTCACGGAGCCGAAGAACGCGCTGATTAAGCAGTACGAAGCCATGCTGGCCACCGAGGGCCTGACGCTGACGTTCAAGCCGGATGCCATCAGCCGCATTGCCGAACTTGCCTGCGAGGTCAATGAGCAGGCTGAGGATATCGGTGCCCGCCGCCTGCATACACTTCTTGAAAAAGTTCTTGAGGATGTCAGCTTCAACGCACCGGAGCTTACCGATAAAAATGTCGTAATCGATGCGGATTACGTCAACAAACGTCTCTCGGATATTGTCGTCAACCGCGACCTTTCCCAGTTTATCCTTTAATCGCACTCCGAAGCAGAATGCAGCCTTGTCTGCATTCTGCTTCTATTTTTGCTGATGAAGAAAATTTTCAAAAAAATAACAAGATTATCTTTGACTATTTAGAAAAGTATGATAAACTAAATATAAGTTCAAAATGAGAATAGTATTATTACGGAATTGATTCGTAGGAGAGCAAAGGAGCGAATATTATGTCGTCTTTATTGGAAAAAACTCGCAAAATTAATCGTCTGCTTCAGCGTTCTGAAAATGTAGAATACGATGGGATTTCCCGTGTGCTCAGCAATGTCTTGAATGCAAACGTTTATATCACAAATAAAAAAGGCAAAATCTATGGCTACGCATTCGTCGATGACTTTGAATGCGACCTCATGATCGATAAAGTCATCGATCAGGGCGAATTCCCGAAGCATTATGTCAACTGGCTCATGCGCATGGATGAGACGAACGCCAACCTGCGTTCGAAGACGGGCATGTGCGCTTATGAAGAGAATACGAAATGCCTGTTCAACGGCAAGAACACGACGATTGTCCCGATTTACGGCGTTGGCGAACGCATCGGTACGCTGATTGTCGCCAAATACGACGAAGAGTTCGATGACGATGACCTGCTGCTCTGCGAATACGGTGCGACGGTCGTCGGTATGGAGATGCTGCGTGACCATGCGGAGAAGATTGAAATCGAAGCCCGCAAGAAGGCTACGGTCCAGATTGCCATCAATACGCTGTCATTCTCGGAGCGCAAGGCTGCGTTTGCCATCCTGTCGGCCCTCGACAGCACGGAAGGCCTGCTCGTCGCCTCGAAGATTGCCGACCAGGTCAAGATCACGCGCTCGGTTATCGTCAACGCCCTGCGTAAATTTGAGTCGGCCGGCGTCATCTCGTCGAAGTCGCTCGGCATGAAGGGCACGTACATCAAGGTCCTCAATGAGTATCTGCTCGATGAAGTTCAGAAGCTTCGCAACGAATGATGCTTCTGCTATTGCGGCAAAACCCGCATAAATAAAAAGGGAATCCGGTCCTGCAGGCTGGATTCCCTTTTTATTTATGTATCTATGTTATTACTGACTCAGGCGTTTGAGAGCTGCTTGAATTCCTCGAGCTTCTTCAGGGCCGCACCGGAGGCAATCATCTGGCGGGCGATGGCAATGCCCTCAGCGATATTTTTGGCCTTGCCGCCAACGTAGATGGCCGCGCCGGCGTTCAGCAGGACGATATCGGTCTTTGGTCCCTGTGCTCCCTTGAGGATGTCGAGCGTGACTTTGGCATTCTCGGAAGGGTCGCCGCCGCGGATGTCGTCTTTCGTGCAGCGCGTGAAGCCAAATTCCTCCGGCTTTACTTCATAGCGGCGGAACCAGCCGTTCTTAAACTCGCAGACACTCGTCGGCGCACTCAGGGAGAATTCGTCGAGGCAGTCCTGTCCGTAGATGACCATGCCGTTCTTGACGCCGAGCGTCAGCAGAACCTTGGCGAGGGGCTCGAGCAGGTATTCGTCGTAAACACCGAGGACCATGCGCGTCGGATGGGCCGGATTGGTCAGCGGTCCTAAGATGTTGAAGACCGTGCGGATGCCGAGCTCTTTGCGGATGGCGCCGACATATTTCATCGAAGCGTGGTATTTCTGAGCGAACATGAAGCAGAGGCCAATCTTGTCGAGCTCTTCAACGACCTTTTTCGGCGGCTGGTCGAGGTTGACGCCGAGAGCTTCGAGACAGTCGGCCGCACCGCATTTTGACGAAGCCGCGCGGTTGCCGTGCTTGGCGACTTTGACACCGGCCGCGGCGATGATCATGGCAGCGGTCGTCGAGATGTTGATGCTGTGGGCATGGTCGCCGCCCGTACCGACGATATCGAGGACATCCATGTCATGTTCGACCTTAAGGGCATGGTCGCGCATGGCCATGGCCGAACCGGAGATTTCGTCAATTGTCTCGGCTTTTGTGCTCTTGGTCGACAGTGCTGCGAGATACGCGGCATTCTGTACCTGTGTGGTCTCGCCGTTCATGATTTCATTCATGACGGTATAAGCCTCATCGTAGGAGAGGTCTTCTTTGCTGACAATTTTTTCGATTGCTTCTTTAATCATAGTGTATCCTCCCTGTGTGCAATGAATGGTATGATTGCCTTAATGATGGAACTTTTGATAATGTTAACATTATCATTCGAGTGTAACATTGTCAACTTTATCTTACGCGTCTTGAAATTTGCTGCGGAATAGAAAAAATCCGTTGACAATACGTCTGTCAGTCATTATAATATTAAAGTACGCATCGGGATGTAGCGCAGTTTGGTAGCGCGCCTGCTTTGGGAGCAGGATGTCGCAGGTTCGAATCCTGTCATCCCGACCATTTATTTGCGTCTGTAGCTCAGTTGGATAGAGCAACGGCCTTCTAAGCCGTGGGTCGCGGGTTCGAATCTTGCCAGACGCACCATTTGCGAGACAGAAGCTCCGGTTTTGCCGGAGCTTTTTTATTGTTTTGGGTAAATTTTTCTTGCCTTGTCGTATTCTTTTATGATATAATTCCCATATGTGAATTGCATATGGGAATTTTAGGCGGAGTCTGTTCAACACAGGCTCCGTCTATTTATTTGCAAGCACAGGGGGAAAGAAGGAAAGAGAAGGGTACATCGACTTATTCAACTATCAAGGAGGAATTTATTCGGGAATGGAAACTTTAGCTGCTATTATCTTTGTGCTGATGTACATGCTGATTGTCTCAGAAAAGGTTCATCGCACCATTGTCGCTATGCTTGGCGCCATCCTCATGATTATCGTCGGCATCCTGCCCGTGGATACGGCCCTGCATCACATTGATTTTAACACGCTGGGGCTGCTCATCGGCATGATGATTCTCGTGAGCATCACCGCCAAGACAGGCCTGTTTGACTATGTGGCCATCAAGACGGCTAAGGCCGCCAAAGCCCAGCCGCGCCGCCTGCTCATTTATCTCGGCTTCATCACGGCGCTTTTCTCGGCTTTCCTGGACAATGTCACAACGGTTCTCCTGATGGTGCCGGTTACGTTTGCCATCACGAGCAAGCTGCACATCCATGTCGTGCCGTTCCTGCTCACGCAGATTCTCGCTTCGAATGTCGGCGGCACGGCGACGCTCATCGGCGACCCGCCGAATATCATGATTGGCAGTGCCGTCAAGGAACTGACTTTTGTCGCCTTCATCGAGAACCTCACGCCGGTCATCATCGTCTGCATGATTGCCGTGCTCTTTGTCATGAATGTCCTTTACCGCAAACAGCTCGTGACAAAGCCGGAGCTGCAGGCGGAAATCATGCAGATGGATGAGAAGAAGGCCCTGAAAGATAAGAAACTGCTCGCGCGCTCGCTCTTTGTGCTCGGCCTGACGATTCTCGGGTTCTTCACGCATTCGTTCACGCATATCGAATCTTCGGTGGTCGCGCTCTTTGGCGGCTTTTTGCTGCTGCTGCTCGCGGGCGGCAGCCAGAATGCCGTGGACTTTTCCATGCGCAAGGTCGAATGGGCCACGATTTTCTTCTTCATCGGTCTGTTTGTCGCGGTCGGCGGTCTCAGCGAAACGGGCGTCATCAGCGACCTCGCGACGCAGGCCGTGGCTTTGACGCAGGGCGATGTCACGAAGACGTCGCTTCTGGTGCTCTGGCTTTCGGCGTTGGTCTCCTCGGTTCTTGACAATATCCCGTTTGTCGCGACGATGATTCCGCTGATTCAGAACATGGGGGCCATGGGCGTTGACAATCTTGAACCGGTCTGGTGGAGCCTGTCGCTCGGTGCCTGCCTCGGCGGCAACGGCACGCTCGTCGGTGCTTCGGCCAACCTTATCGTGGCCGGCATGGCAGCAGACCGCGGCGTCAAGATTTCGTTCCTCAACTACTTTAAGATCAGTTTCCCTATCATGATCATGACCATCGTCATTTCGACGGTTTACGTCTATCTGCGCTATTTGCTCTGATACGGCGCATCTGTTTGCAGATGCAGGCAGCTCCTTTCGGGGAGCTGCTTTTTATTTTACTGAGACCTCTGGCAGGATTTCCTGTTTCTGGCAAGAATAGGTATAATAGTAAACATGGTTTTTAGGTTTGGAGGGGTTCTCTTGTCGAAATTTGGTGGACGTGGGTATGGCATGTGTATCCTGTTCGTGCTCATCGGTGCAATTCTCGGCGGCATTCTTGGCGAAGTCCTGAAGAATGTGCCGTCGCTTGCCGGGATTATGCCGTTTTTGGTGACGACGTATCCCATATTTGATATGACGCCGGTGACCATTAATCTCTATGTGATGAAGCTGACGCTTGGTGTGGCCTTTATGCCGAATCTCATGAGCATGCTCGGCATCATCCTGGCCATTGTCCTGTACCGCCGCTACTGAGTCTGGGAGATTGTATAAAAAGGAGAGGATACTATGTTCATTCTGGCATCTGGTTCGCCGCGCCGCAAGGAACTCCTGCAGCAGATTGAGGCCAGTTTCACTGTCAAGGTCAGTCAGGCAGAAGAAGTGACTGGCGGCAGCCTGGCCCCTGCTGAAATCGTCGTGGAAAATGCCGTCCGCAAGGCTGAGGCCGTGGCGAAGGAAAATCCCGGGCAGGCAGTACTCGGGGCTGACACCATCGTCTTTCTGGATGGCAGGGTCTATGGCAAGCCGCAGGACGCAGCGGAGGCCAAAGAGATGCTTCGGTGCCTTGCCGGCCGTGAACACGAGGTTGCCACGGGCATTGCCTGGGTAAAGGACGGCAGGGTGTACACCGATGTCGAAACGACGCGCGTCTTTTTTGCGCCGATGACCGAGGAAGAGATTGAAGCGTATGTAGGGACGGGCGAGCCACTCGATAAGGCGGGGGCCTATGCCATTCAGGGCAGGGCTGCTGTCTTCATCGACTCGATTGCCGGTTCTTTTTCCAATGTCGTCGGCCTGCCTCTCTATGCGGTCTGCCGTCTTGCCGGAAAGGCAGGCGTGGATCTTTATGACAATCATGGTAAGGGATCTTCCGAAAGAGGAACGACCGCGTGAAAAACTCATCACGTACGGGGCTTCAGCCCTGAGCAATGCCGAGCTTCTCGCCGTGCTGCTGCATACGGGGACGCGTGAGCACTCGGTGCTGCATCTGGCAGAATCCGTGCTCGGTAAGTATAAGGAACGGGGCATGGCGGCCATGGCGCAGATGTCCGTGCGCGACCTTGCCGATATTCATGGCATCGGACCGTCGAAGGCTGCAACGATTTTGGCGGCTGTGGAACTTGGACGGCGCCTTTCGCAAAAGGCCGCGGCCAAAGTGCAGATTGTCCATGGGCCGGAGGATGCCGCGCATTTTGCCATGCCGCATCTCCGCTATGAGCAGAAGGAACATTTTGCTGTCCTGCTGCTCAATACGAAGAATCATATCCTTGGCCTGCGCGATATCTCCATCGGCAGCCTGTCGGCGTCCATCGTCCATCCGCGCGAGGTCTTTTCCATGGCCATCCGCTACGCGGCGGCTTCGATGATCCTCGTGCACAACCATCCGAGCGGCGACCCGAATCCGAGCCGTGAAGACCTCGCGGTCACGGACCGGCTCGTCAAGGCAGGCAGGATTCTCGACATTCCGGTGCTTGACCACATCATCCTCGGGGACAATCGTTTCCTGAGTTTAAAGGAAAAAGGCATGATCTCTTAAAGATATTCGTAAGATAATCTTGACGTTCCTTCATTTTGCCATTACAATCCATTATGAGATGTGTTACAATAGTATGTATTATTTCGATAACGAAATTTTCGATAAGGAAATTCTGAAGGGAGTTTATCAGTACAATGTGGAGTCTTTTTGGTGGTTTATCTCACGATATGGGTATTGACCTTGGCACGGCCAATACGCTCGTCCATGTGAAAGGCAGGGGGATTGTCCTGCGTGAGCCTTCTGTTGTCGCCATAAAGAGTGATACGGGAGATGTCCTGGCTGTCGGTGATGAGGCTAAGCAGATGATTGGCCGTACGCCTGGCAACATCGTAGCCATCCGCCCGATGAAGGATGGTGTCATTGCGGACTTTGATGTGACGCAGGCCATGCTCAAGTATTTCATCCGCAAGGCTATGAATACGAAATCCTTCGTGCGCCCGCGCGTCGTCGTCGGCGTTCCTTCTGGTGTTACGGAAGTCGAGAAGCGCGCCGTCATCGACGCTGCCCAGCAGGCCGGTGCACGTGAAGCTTATCTCATCGAGGAGCCGATGGCTGCAGCCATTGGTGCAGGCCTGCCGGTAGAAGAAGCTACGGGCAACATGGTTGTCGATATCGGCGGCGGCACGACGGAAATCGCCGTCATCTCGCTCGGCGGCATCGTCACGAGCCGTTCGATCCGCATTGGCGGCGATGAGATGGATTCGGCCATCGTGCAGTACATCAAGCGCATGTACAACCTCATGATTGGTGAGCGCACGGCTGAGGAAATCAAAATCAACATCGGTACGGCCATCGTGACGCCGGAAACGGACACGTCGATGGACATCCGCGGCCGTGACCTCGTCAGCGGCCTGCCGAAGACCATTACGATTCAGGCAAAAGAAATCCGCGAAGCCCTTGGCGAGCCTATCTATAAGATTGTCGATGCCGTCAAAGCGACGCTTGAGAAGACGCCGCCAGAGCTCGCAGCTGATGTCATGGACCATGGCATCATGATGACGGGCGGCGGTGCACTTCTTAAAAACCTTGACCAGCTGCTGGCCCATGAGACGGGCATGCCGGTCCTCGTCGCTGAAGATCCTCTGTCCTGTGTCGGCGAAGGCACGGGCAAATCGCTCGAGAATATTGAACTCCTCAAGCGTGTAGTCATGACCTCGAAGAAGCTGAGACAGTGATGAGCGGAAGATATAAGAAGAACAACAATAAAGGAACGGGCAAGAAAATTCTCATCCTGATTTTCGTCCTCGTCAGCCTGTTCTGCATCATCTTCTTCTCGGCCCGCGGCCGTTTCCATGCACCTGTTGCCGAGCAGGCTGCTTCCATCGTCATGACGCCGTTTCAGCGCGCCATCTCGTGGGTGGGCAGCCAGCTCAACTATGTGACGAGCAATATTTGGGAAATCGCCACGATGCATCAGCAGAATAAGATGTTGCGCAACGAGGTCGAGCAGCTGCGCATCCAGAATCTCCATGCAAGTGAATACGATGCGGAGAATCAGCGCCTGCGCGCCCTGCTCGGCTATAAGCAGACGGCCACGCAGTTTGACCTCGTAGCGGCAAGGGTCATCGGCCGCGAATCGGCCACGTGGTCGAGCGTCATTGAAATCAACCGCGGCACGAGCGACGGCGTCGATGTCGATATGGCCGTCGTCACGGACAAGGGCCTCGTCGGCCATGTCATCGAGGCTGGCCCGACTTCTGCAAAAGTGCAGCTGCTGCTTGACCCGCGTTCGTCGGTCGGCACGCTCGTGCAGCGCGCTGATTCGCGTGTTGCCGGCATCGTCGAGGGCGATATGGACAATCCGACCATGCCGCGCATGGTCAATATCCCGAAGACCGCGGATGTTGAAGAAGGCGATGTCGTCGTGACCTCGGGCTTCGGCGGTATTTATCCGAAGGGACTCAATGTCGGCATTGTCTCGGAGCTGCGCAATGATGAGGGCGGCCTTTTGAAGATTGCCGTGCTTGAACCGGCCGTCGACTTCCAGAAACTTGAGGATGTCATGGTCATCACGGCATCGCGCGAAGCTCCGCCGGAACCTCTGAAGACCCCGCCGCAGACGCCGGGCACGGAGACGGACCCGGCAGCTCAGGCTGCTGAGCAGGCAGCTGCCGCCAATGGCGATGACAGCTCGGATTCCTCCGACAGTTCAGACAGTCAGGATGCTTCGGGTTCTGACAGCAGCGACAGCAGCGGAGAGGGGAGTGCACAATGAAGCAGGCAGGCGTAACCGCGCTTTTCGTCATCATTCTTTATGCACTTCAGACATCTCTCCTGCCGCTGATCGCTTATCATGGCGTGACGGCAGACCTGCTGCTGCTCTTTACGACCTCGATGGCTTTCCTGCGGGGGTCGCGCATTGGCGCGCTGGCCGGCTTTTCTGTCGGCCTTCTGCAGGACCTCGTGAGCGGGACGTTCCTCGGGATGAATGCGTTCACACGCCTGATTCTCGGCTTTCTGGTCGGCAAGTTCTCGGATGAGGTCTTCAAGGAGCAGTTTTTCCTGCCGGTCTTTGCATCTTTGCTGGTGACCGTGGCGAACTATTTTATTTTGGCGTTACTTATGCTATTATTAGGGTATCGCTTTAATCTGATGGGGCATATGCAGTACACTCTGCTGCCGATGCTCATCTATCAGCTGGTATTTGCTTATCCGGTACACCGTCTCACCTATGAGCTCAACAAAAGATACGGGAAAGCATGACAGAGCCGCCTTTTTGGCAGCAGACGATTTTTGGCAATGATTAAGGCACCTTGCGGGGTGCCTTTCGTTATGGGAGAGATTCGATTTTGGATAATGATGAATTCAACAGCAGATTGCGGACTTTGATGGTCATATCGGTCCTGGTCATTGCCGTTCTCATCGGGCGGGCTGCCTATCTGCAGATTTACCAGGGGGAGTACTACAAGGCCCTGGCCGATGGCAACCGCATCCGCATCGTGCCATCCATGGCACCGCGCGGCACCTTTTATGACCGCAACGGCCAGCTCCTCGTGACGAACCGTCCGGGCTTTTCGGTATCGCTGCTGCCGCTGACTGCGCCGATTTCGGATGATGTCATTGCACGTCTGTCGGACCTTTTAAAGGTACCGACTGACGAAATCAAGCAGAAGATTGCGGGGCACAGCGGCTTTAACCCCATCCGCATCAAGACGGATGTCACCCCGGATATTGTTTCCATCATCGAGGAGCAGAAGAGCCAGTATCCCGGTGTCGTCATCGAAGTCACGCCAATCCGTGACTATATCCTGAAACAGGAAGGCGCGCACACGTTCGGTTATGTCAGTGAAATCAACGATGCGGAACTGGAAAAGATGAAGGATGAAGGCTATAAATCCGGTGATATTATCGGTAAATTCGGCCTTGAGAAAGTATATGATAAGGAACTGCGCGGCGAGAACGGCGGCCAGCAGGTCGAGGTCGATGTGTCGGGCAAGCCGGTGCAGATTCTCGGACGCAAAGAGCCGGTCCCCGGCGATGACCTCGAGCTGACGATTGATATCAATCTGCAGCAGGCCGCGGAAAAAGCCGTGGATGAACAGCTCACGCAGATTGGCGCACATGCCGCTGCCGCTGTTGTGATGAACCCGCAGACCGGTGAAATCCTCGCTATGGTCAGCCGTCCGGCTTTTGACCCGAACCTCTTTGCTCATGGCATTTCCTCGAAGGACTGGAACCAGCTCAACAACAACCCTTATCATCCGATGGATAACAAGACCATCACGGGCGAGTATCCGCCAGGCTCCACCTTTAAGATTGTCACGGGTACGGCTGCCCTTACCGAGGGCGTCGTCACGCCGGAGGAACAAATTTTCGACTCTGGTCATCACTGGCTGATTCCGAAGGGCAACGCTGACGGCGAGGCCCTCGGCTGGCTGAATTTCCGCTCAGCTCTCGCATATTCGGATAACGTCTACTTCTATGAGATGGGCAACCGCCTCGGCATTGACCGTCTGGAAAAATATGCACGCATGTTCGGTCTCGGACAGAAGACGGGCGTCGACCTTCCCTATGAAGCTTCGGGCCTTGTCGCCAACCGCCGTTATAAAGAGAAGAACTTCGATGATGGCGAATGGTATCTTTCCGAGACGTTCGACGCGGCCATTGGTCAGGGCTTCAACCTCGTGACACCGCTGCAGGCGGCCATGGTCATGGGCGAAATCGCGGCCGACGGCAAGCGCTATAAGCCGCATGTCGTCAACCGCATCATCGCGCCGGACGGCAGTGTCGTCAAGGATTTCCAGCCGGAGCTCCTGTCGCAGCTCGATGTGCCGGAAGAGGACATCAAGCTCATTCAGGATGGTCTGCATGACGTTACGAAGTACGGTACCGCTGCGTCGAGCTTCCGCGGCTTCACGGTCGATATCGCCGGCAAGACCGGTACGGCCGAGAACTCGCAGGGCCGCGACCACGGCTGGTTCGTCGCCTATGGTCCGTTTGATAATCCGAACATTGTCGTGGCCGTCATCGTCGAGAACGGCGGCTACGGCTCGCAGTCCGCTGTACCAATCGGCCGCAAGATTCTTGAGGCAGCCTTTGGCCTCAATCAGGACGGCAGCAGCGACGACAAAAAATGACAGGACGCAACCATCAAGAACCATCCGACAGAGAGAGGAGAGTCAGCCATCATCATGCACGATGAGATTGTAAAAATCAAGGGCGGAAGAAAGGGACTGCAGCTGAGCTTTGCAGAAGATGCCTCTTTTGATGCTATCTGGAAAACTATTGAACAGAAACTCGAATCCGGTTCCGGCTTTTTTCTGCGCGGCACGCTTGTGCTTGTGCCGCGGGAACGCTTCCTGAAAGAAGACTTTGAAAAGCTGCAGAAGCTGTTTCATGAACACGGGCTTATCTGCCGTCTCATGACGAAGAAGGATGAGACGGCAGCAAAAACGGAAAGAGCACCCCGTAAACCGGCACCGGCCGTGGCTGCACCTCTTAAGGCTGCTTCTTCAGAGCATGTGCAGGAAATGGTTGTAGTCAACCGCACGCTGCGCGGCGGTCAGGAAATCCGTACGGACAGTTCTGTGCTTGTCTGCGGCAATGTCAATCCCGGCGCGCAGATTATCGCGGGCGGCAGCATCGATATCCGCGGCACCTGCCGCGGACTCGTCCATGCCGGTGCCGCAGGGGATACGAGCGCGTTCATCATCGCCGACCATCTGATGCCCACGCAGATCCGCATCGCGAATCTCATCGCGCGTTCGCCGGACCATATGGAGATGACACAGCGCGCAGAGCGGGCTTCCATAAAAGACGGACAGATTGTCATTGAACCGATAGAAAGGTAGGATAAGGGGTATGAGCAAAGTATATGTAATCACTTCAGGCAAAGGCGGCGTCGGTAAGACGACGACCACGGCAAATCTCGGTGTGGGTCTTGCGATGCGCGGCAAGAACGTCGTTCTCGTCGATACGGATACGGGCCTGCGCAACCTCGACCTGTTGCTCGGCCTCGAGAACCGCATCATGTATGACCTCATCGATGTCGCTGAAGGCCGTGTCCCGTACAAGAAAGCGCTCGTACGCCATAAGAAATACGAGACCCTTTTCCTGCTGCCGACTTCTCAGGTCAAGGACAAGACGAGCGTCAATCCGGAACAGCTCGTCAAACTCTGCGATGAGCTGCGCAAGGAGTTCGACTACATCCTCATCGACTGTCCCGCAGGCATCGAGCAGGGCTTTAAGACGGCCATTGCCGCTGCCGATACGGCTATCGTCGTGACGATGCCGGAAATCTCGGCGGTCCGCGATGCCGACAAAATCATCGGCGAACTCGCACGCGCGGAGAAAGAAGACATCAAGCTCATCGTCAACCGCATCCGCCCGCAGATGGTCGAGAGCGGCGACATGCTCGATATGAACGACATCAATGACATCCTCTCGATTGACTGCATCGGTCAGGTACCGGACGATGAGATGGTCGTCACGAGCACGAACAAGGGTGAACCGTGCATCACGATGGAAAATTCCCTCGCAGGCCAGGCTTACCGCAATATCGTCGGCCGTATCTGCGGCGAGGATATTCCGTTCATGGAATTCCCGAAGGAAGGCTTCTTCCAGAGACTCAAGCGCCGCGTATTTGGAGCATAAGGAGGGACAGGCATGCTGGACAATTTAGTCAAGAAGATTTTTGGCAAGCGGGAGAAATCCGGCCAGATCGCGCATGACCGTCTCAAGGTCGTGCTCATTCATGACCGCGCCAATGTTTCCCCAGAAGTCATGGAGAACCTCAAGAATGACATCATCAAGGTAATCTCCAATTATATGGATATCAATCAGAAGGATATGGACATTTCCCTCGAGAACGACGACAATTCCGTTGCGCTCGTAGCCAATATCCCGGTCAACCGCATGAAGCATGATGCGGGCAAGAGAAATGAGAAGTGAGAAGACTTAAGCAATGATGAACAAACGTTATCTGCGCCGTACGGATTACATCCTCATCGCTGCGACGGCGGCCATCATCATCATGAGCCTCGTCATCATCGGCAGTGCGACGCACATCAATACACCGAGCGAGGAACGTTACTGGTATGTACAGCGTCAGGGTATTTTTGCGCTCGTCAATATCGCTTTGGCGGCGTTCCTGATGAATTTTGACTATAAGGTGCTGCAGGGTTATGGCAACAAGCTCTACATCTTCAACCTGATTCTGCTCGTCGCCGTCATGGCCGTCGGTCAGTCGGCTCTCGGCGCCCAGCGCTGGATTACGATTGGTCCAATCAGCATCCAGCCGTCAGAATTCTCGAAGCTCATCATGATCATCTCGATTGCAACGATGCTCGATGATAAAGTCGGCAAGCTCAACAGCGTGCGGGAGCTTCTGCCTGTCGCGGCGTATGTCGGCCTGCCGTTCCTATTGGTTTTAAAGCAGCCGGACCTTGGCACGTCACTGGTCTTCATGGCGATATTCTTCGGCATGGTCTATGCGGCGGGCATCAATAAGAAGCTGCTCGCCGGCATTTTTGCCGCCGGCATCGCGGCGTTCCCGCTGTTCTGGCATTTTCTCAAGGATTACCAGAAGATGCGTCTGACGGTTTTCATGAACCCGAATGTCGACCCGCTGGGCTCTGGCTATCACATCATCCAGTCGAAAATCGCCATCGGTTCGGGCATGCTGTTCGGCAAGGGCCTGTTCGGCGGCACGCAGAGTCAGCTGAACTTTTTGCCGGAGAACCATACGGACTTCATTTTCGCCGTCGTCGGTGAGGAGCTCGGGTTTGTCGGCGTGACTTTCTTGTTGCTCCTGTATCTCGTCGTGCTCTGGCGCGGCATCGTGACGGCGCGCGACGCGGGCGATACGTTCGGCCGTCTCTTGGCTGTCGGCATTACGTCGATGCTGGCCTTCCATGTGCTCGTCAACGTCGGCATGACAATGGGCATCATGCCGGTTACAGGTATCCCGCTGCCGCTCATGAGCTACGGCGTCAGCTCGCTGACAACGAACATCATGTCGATTGCCATTCTTTTGAACATAGAACGGCGCAAACAGAAACTTGTCTTTTAAATGGGCCTTGGGCCCGGCCTTCCCTGTTTCGATTCCCGAAGAGGGGAGGGCTTTTTCTTTTTTAGAGTTATATCGTACATATAGTATGGAGAGAAAACGGAGGAAAAAATGGTACGACTCGAACACGAAGTGCTGCAGTCCGTCCTCAAGCCGTCGCGCTATACGGGCGGTGAGTGGAATGCAGTCATCAAGGACCACGGCAAGGTCGGCTGCACCTGGGCGCTGGCCCTGCCGGATGTCTATGAAGTGGGCATGAGCAATCTCGGCTTAGCCATCCTGTATGAAATTCTCAACCGCCGTGAGGATATCGCCGCCGAACGCGTCTATGCGCCTTGGACGGACATGGAAGCCGAGATGCGCAAACGCCAGATGCCGCTGTTCTCGCTCGAGACGAAGACAGAAATCTCGGCATTTGACTTTGTCGGCTTTTCGCTGCAGTATGAGATGATTTACACGAACGTGCTCAACATGCTCGACCTGGCACGGATTCCCCTCTGGGCCAAAGACCGCGGCGAGGATATGCCGTTCATCGTTGGCGGCGGCCCGTGTGTCTACAATGTCGAGCCGATTGCCGACTTCTTCGACTTCTTCATCATTGGTGAGGGCGAAGAAGTCATTGTCGAAGTGTCAGATGCCCTGATGCAGTGGAAAAAAGACGGCAGACCGGGCGGCCGCCGCGGTTTCCTCAAGCGGCTGCTGCAGGTGGACGGCATCTACGTGCCGTCGTTCTACGAGGCAGAATACGACGAAGAGGGCAATTACAAGGACCTGCGTCCACTCGCTGATGAGGCAAAAACAGTCATCTACAAGCGTGTAGTCAAGGATATGGACGAGGTGAGCTCCGTCGAACATCCTGTCGTGCCATATATGGACATCGTGCACAACCGCATTATGCTCGAACTCTTCCGCGGCTGCTCGCGCGGCTGCCGCTTCTGTCAGGCCGGCATCTGCTACCGTCCGGCCCGTGAGCGCACGGAAAAGAATCTGCGCAAAATGGCACGCGGCCTCGTCGACGCGACGGGCTATGACGAGATGAGCCTGACGTCGCTTTCGTCGGCCGATTATTCGTGTCTCGGCCGTCTCGTCGATGACCTCATGGATGATTTCATGGATGAGAAAGTCAGCTTTTCTCTGCCGTCGCTGCGCATTGACAGTTTCTCGATTGACCTGGCCCATAAGATGCAGCAGGTTAGAAAATCGGGCCTGACGTTTGCACCGGAAGCCGGCACGCAGCGCCTGCGCGACGTCATCAACAAGGGCGTGACGGAAGAAAATCTCATGAAGGCCTGCGGTGCGGCGTTCCGTCAGGGCTGGAAACAGGTCAAGCTCTACTTTATGATGGGCCTGCCGACGGAGACGGACGAAGATGTCATTGGCATCGCGAAGCTCGCGAAGAAAGTCGTCGACCTCTATACCGAAATTAAGGGCAAACGCGGTTGCAAGGTCACGATTTCCGTGGCCTGCTTCGTGCCAAAACCGTATACGCCGTTCCAGTGGTTCGGCCAGCTGCCGATTGAGGAGTTCCAGCGCCGTCAGCAGCTCCTGAAGGAAAACATCACGGACCGCGCCATCACGTTTAACTATCACGATGCCCGCCTTTCCGTCATCGAGGGCGTATTTGCGCGCGGCGACCGCCGCCTGGCAAAAGTCCTCTATCAGGCCTGGCAGGATGGTGCAAAGTTTGATGGCTGGTCCGACCTTTACCGCGACGATGTCTGGCATGAAGCCTTCCGCAAATGCGGCGTGGACATGGGCTATTACAACATGCGCACGCGTAATTTCAACGAACCTCTGCCATGGCTTATTACATCGCCGGGCGTCAATCAGGAATTCCTGCTGCGCGAGTGGCATCACGCGATGCGCGGGAACCTCACGGAGGACTGCCGCCGCGGCCGCTGCACGGCCTGCGGCATCTGCCCGAACCTCGGCGTTCATGTCATCGACTACAAGAAACAGGAAGACGAGCGCGAAACGCAGGAAAAAGCCGCTCTGGCCGAGAAGTCAGCATCGGCAGAGACAGAAGCAGCTGAAGAGAAGACTGTACAGGCAGCCGAGCATGACCCGAAGGGACCGGGCCGTCAGCGCCATCTCTATGCATGGCGCGCGGAAGTCACGAAGGGCGAGGAACTCCGCTATGTCTCGCATCTCGACTATGCGAACCTCTTCCTGCGTGCCTTCGACCGCGCAAAACTGCCGATGGCCTATTCCGAGGGCTTCAACCCGCATATGAAAGTCGCCTTTGCCTCGGCCCTGTCGCTCGGCGTCACGAGTGCGTCCGAATACATGGATTTCGAGCTTACGAAGCCGCTCTGCCAGCCGGAAATCTTCGACCGCCTGCAGAACGAGCTGCCGCCGGGAGCGAAACTCCTGAAGCTGCGTGAAATCAAGGGCAAGCACAAGGCCCTGATGTCCGAGGCCGATGAGGCTGTCTACAAACTGCACGTGCCGTATGCCGGCACAGAGGCTGCCGTGAAAGCCAGTCTCAAGGCTTACGCAGAGGCTGAGACCGCCGTCTGGCACCGCGTGACGCCGAAAAAGACGCGCGATATCGAGACGAAGCAGTACATGAAACAGCCGATTGCCTTTGCCTTAAATGATGGCCAGCTCGAACTGACCATGGACATCACGATTACTCAGTCGGGCAGCGTCAAGCCGCTCGAGGTTCTCTCGCTTATCGCGAAGGATTTCGGGCTCGCTGTCAATCCGGCCGAGGCCTTGATTGAGCGTCAGGGGATTTTCGGCAAGGGGAAAAAGCTCATCGATTTAGTCTGATTTTTGGAAGAGAGGAATGGGGTGACGTTATGAAATCGATCATCGTGAATATGGTGCCCGAGGAGACCTGCATGGCTCTGCTGGAAGACGGCGAACTCGAGGCGGTGGAGGTGGAGCGTTCCTCGCATTCCCATCTTGTCGGCAATATCTATAAAGGCCGTGTGCAGAACGTCCTGCCCGGCATGCAGGCCGCGTTCGTCGACATCGGCACGGGCAAAAATGCTTTCCTATATATAGGGGACGGCCTGCCGCACGACACGATAAAATCTATGCCGCAGAATACGCGCATTCACATCGGGCAGAGTCTGCCCATTCAGATTGTCAAGGATGCCATCGGCACAAAGGGGCCGCGCGCGACGATGCATATCTCGTTGCCGGGCCGCAATGTCGTCCTGATGCCGACAGCCGCCTATATCGGCATGTCGCGGCGTATTGAGGACGAGGAGGAGCGCGCCAGACTCCACGCCATTGCCGAACGCATCTGCCCTGAAGGCATGGGGCTCATCATCCGCACGGTCGCTGCCGGCCAGAGCGAGGAGAACCTCGCGGCCGATGTGCGCTATCTTGTGCGCCTCTGGGAATCCATCCTCGCGCGTTATAAACTCAAGAGCAAGGGCTCGTCGCTGCTTTACCGCGATGCCGATTTGCTCATCCGCCTCGTGCGCGACCGCTTTACCGCGGATATCGACGAGCTGGTCATTGACAGCCAGGAGGGCTACCAGCGCATCCGGAATCTCGTCGAGGCCATTTCACCGGAACTGGTCTCCCGCATTCGCTATTACGACGAGAAAACGCCGATTTTCAAGGCCTATCATATTGAAGAGGAAATCGACAAACTCGGGGCGCGCGAAGTCGAGCTCAAGTCGGGCGGCTTCCTCGTCATCGATAAGACCGAGGCCCTGACTGTCATCGATGTCAATACGGGCAAATACGTCGGTAAGACAAACCTTGGCGATACTGTCTATCAGACGAATCTCGAAGCAGCCGCGGAAATCCTCAAGCAGATTCGCTTGCGCGACATCGGCGGCATCATCATTGTCGACTTCATCGACATGGAAAAAGAGGAGCAGAAGGAAGAACTGCTGACGTATATGCGCAATCAGGTCAAACACGACCGCACGAAGACGAATATCGTCGACATCACGAGCCTCGGTCTCGTCGAAATCACGCGCAAAAAATCGCGCCAGAATATCGAGAGCATCGTTTACAGCGAATGCCCGACCTGCCACGGCCGCGGCCGCATCGAGTCGCCAGAGACCGTCTCCATCCGCATCAGCCGCGACATCCGCCGCATGGAACGCAAATCCCACGCACGCGAGGGCTACGAAATCGAAGTCCACGAGACCGTCGCCGAAGAACTGCGCCAGAATCAGCTCATGATGAACCTCGCCGCCGAATTCGGCACCGACATCAAAGTCACCGTTGTGCCGGGGATGCATCCGGAAAATTACACGATTCTGCAGCAGAGCTGAGATGTTCTAAGGAATGATACTATGAAAATCAAATCGCTTGACCATTTTGTGCTGACGACGAAGTGTCTGGAGAAATGCCTTCATTTTTACCATGACCTTCTCGGTATGCGCGTGGAGGAGAAGGCGGGGCGGTATGCGCTGTTTTTCGGGGCGGCGAAAATCAATATCCATCAGAAACCGGCGGAATTTCTGCCGGCGGCGGAGCATCCGCAGTCGGGCAGCCTTGATTTTTGTCTGGTCGTTGAGGACGATATCGAGGCCTTGCAGCAGGAGCTTGCCGGCAAAGGCGCTGCGATTGAGCTTGGCCCTGTGGAGCGGCATGGCGCGCGTGGCCGGATGAAAAGTATATATTTAAGAGACCCTGATGGCAATCTGGTGGAACTTTGCCATTATGAGACTCTGTAAAGCAAATAGAAAAAGAAGACCTGCAGGCATCGGGGGAGGTGCCTGCAGGTCTTCTTTTTGTGAGGTTGTATTTATGAGCCTCAAAGGCGTTGACTGGTCTTCCTGCAGCGGCGTGCAGTTCTGGGGCAAACCGGACGGCAAAAGGCCAGAAACTCATCTGCCAGCTCAACAGCAATGGCGAGGATTTCGAAGTCAACCTGACGAATGTGGTCGCCAGCACCGCGCCGCAGCTCGTGACCATCCCGTTCAGCCAGTTCAGGGGCAAGAACGGCGGCAGGCTCGATACCTCGGCCATCCAGCATTTTGCCCTTTACTGCAACACGATGGGCGACGAGCCGGTCGAGTCGGATTTCTATTTTGATGATATCCATGCGGTAAAAGCCGACTAAAAGATATGCATTTTGTCGGTAATGCCATATATGTAATCTTTTTATAAATAAAAAGACATAATATTATTGACACAGAAAAAGACGTCTCGTATAATGAGGGCAGAAAACATATTTTGGGCTAAGATTTTACAGGGGGATGAGGGTTTTGTATCCAATGAAATTACAGGCACCGCTCAAGGACTATATCTGGGGCGGCACGAAGCTCAAGACGGATTACGGCAAGCAGACGGACCTTGAGAAAGTGTCGGAGTCGTGGGAGCTCGCCTGCCACAAGGATGGCATGAGCATCATCGAGAATGGGCCGGAGGCCGGCCGCACGCTCCAGGCGTATCTTGACGAAGCCGGTTCGGAGGTCCTTGGCGAGCACGCTAAGAAATTCCCGTATTTCCCGCTGCTCATCAAGCTTATCGATGCCAAGGACAATCTTTCCGTGCAGGTCCATCCGGACAATGACTACGCTATGCGCGTGGAAGGCGAGTTCGGCAAGACAGAGATGTGGTACATCGTCGACTGCGAGCCGGGCGCGACGCTGATTTACGGCTTCAAGAATAAGATTTCGAAGGAAGAATTCGAGCAGCGCATCGCAGATAATACACTGCTCGAGGTCTGCAATCAGGTCCCCGTGCATAAAGGCGATGTCTTCTTCATCGCTTCGGGTACGCTGCATGCCATCGGCAAGGGCATCATCATCTGCGAGATTCAGCAGAACTCCAATACGACTTACCGCGTCTACGACTATGGCCGCGTTGGCAAGGACGGTAAGCCGCGGGAGCTCCATGTCAAAAAAGCCATTGACGTGACCAGTCTTGAGCCGGTGAAAGAACGTCCGCACCTTGATGCCGTGCTCGATATCTTCGCGGATACGAAGGCACGCCTGCTCGCTTCCTGTGAATATTTCACGGTATACGAACTCGATGTCGATGGCACGAGCCATCTGACTGCAGGCAAAGATTCGTTCCAGAGCTTTACGGTGCTCGAGGGCGAAGTGACGCTCAAAGCGGGTGAGACGGAGATGAACTTCAAGAAGGGTGAGTCCGCCTTCCTGCCGGCCGGTTTGGGCAATTATACCCTGACAGGCAAAGCCCAGCTGATTCTCAGCAAGGTCTAAGACGACAGACAAACGCAGAACGCGGGAAAATAAGCATTCTTTCAGGCGTGAGGGAATGCTTATTTTTATATTCTCTTTTAAAACAAAAGATATGCTTTTTATTGACATAAGATAAAGTCTTTATTATAATAAACAAAGAGAGAAAAAATAAGGATTTATTTGAAAATTCTTGGGAGAAATGAGGAATGAAATCCATGAAGAAGAAGTACCTGCGCATCGCGGCAGCCTGTGCCTGTCTGTCCCTCCTGCCGGCAGCGGCTCTGGCCAATCCGGTGACGGATGCCAACGACCCTGCCTAGCACGGTACAGCCGGATGCCGCGAAGGCCAAGGCCGAAGCGCCGACCATCAGGCAGCTGGCACCGCTCGTCAATAAAAGCCTTGTACCGTCGGACAAAAAAGCAGATTCGGCCGCCGTCGGTCTTTACCGCTATCTCGATGCTGTCGGCAAGAGCGGCTATGTTATCTACGGTCATGAGAATGATGCCCATCATAAGATGTTCCGTCCCGAAGGCGGCAGTGAATCCGACACGAAGGATGTCACGGGCAGTCTGGCCGGCGTCACGGGTTTTGATGCCCTTTCCTTCACGGGCGACGAGCTGCGGCTGACGGATGTTGAGGCGAATATGGGCGTGACGTGCGTTGACCGCATGGTCGACATCACGACGAAGGCTGCGAAGGAAGGCACCATCCTGACGCTTTCCATGCATATGCCGAATTTTGACCTCGTCGTGAAAAAGGCAAAAGTCACGGACAAGGTCGATTACAGCGGCTACTCCCCGAACATTATGGAAGGGAATGTTGCACACCGCATCCTGCCGGGCGGCGACCTCGACAAGAGTTACAATGGCTATCTCGATATGGTCGCCGACTACGGTCTGCGCATGCAGAAACAGAATATTCCGGTCATCTTCCGCCCGTTGCATGAACATAACGGCTACTGGTTCTGGTGGGGCGCCAAGAACACTTCCGCAAAGGATTTCCAGCAGCTCTGGGAGTATACGGTAACGTATCTGCGCGATACAAAGGGCGTCCACAATTTCCTCTATGCCTACTCGCCGAACGGTCCGTTCACCTCGGAAGAAAATTATCTTGACCGTTATCCGGGGGACCAGTGGGTTGACATCATGGGCATTGACATCTATGATGATAATCAGACGGGAGAGTATTTTACGAATCTTGCCGCTTCGCTGGGCATCATGCAGCAGGCTGCAGCCAAGCACGGCAAGATCATTGCTCTCACGGAAGCCGGTGTGCGTCAGGGCGGCAGTCTGGCCGTTTTGGGCAACACGGATAAGAAATGGTTCAGCGAAGTTGCTGCCATTGCCGAGAGACATCATGTGCCGTATTTCATGACTTGGTCGAACTTTGAGAAACTGCCGCACAATTTCTTTGCCCCGTACATGGTCAGCAAGACGCGCGGCCACGAGATGATCAATGACTTTGTCAAGTTCTACAATGAAAAAGGCGCGTTGTTTGCCGATGGCATCGCTGATTACCGTGCACTTGGCAAGTAAGCATTTGTCACAGATTCAGTTGCAATGAGGTGGATGAATATGGCAATTCTGGCTTTCGATGTAGGCGGCAGCAGTGTCAAATACGCAGTCGTCAAGAAACATGGTGCAGTCGAGGACAAGGGCTCATTTAAGACGCCGGCGTCTTTGGAAGATTTTTATAAAGAACTCAAACGCGTCAAGGATGAGCTTACGGCTGTCCATAAGATCCGCGGGGCAGCGTTCTCCATGCCCGGTGCGGTGGATGATGAACGCGGCATCATTGGCGGTGCCAGTGCCATTCCGTACATTCATGACTTCACCATCAAGAAGGCCCTGACAAAAATCCTCGAGCTGCCGGTCACGATGGAAAATGATGCGAACTGCGCGGCCCTCGGGGAAACGTGGCTTGGTGCGGCTAAAGGCGTCAGGGACGTCGCGTTTCTCGTCATTGGTTCTGGGGTCGGCGGCGCTTTAGTCAAGAACGGCCATATCCATCATGGGGCCCATCTCCATGGCGGCGAATTCGGTTTTATGGTCGTTGATACAGAGGGCACTATCCTCAGCGAAGCAGCTTCGACGGAACATATGGTGCGTCGCTGCGAACAGATGAAGGGCCTGCCTGAGGGCAGCCTTGACGACAAAAAGGTCTTTGCGCTGGCCGATGACGGCGACGCCGATGCAAAGCTGGCCATCACGCAGATGATTAAAGAGCTCGCGCGGGCTATCTACAACATCCAGTATTCGTACGACCCCGAATGTTTCGTCATTGGCGGCGGCGTCAGCGCACGTGAAGATTTTGTGCCTGCCATCGATGCGGCTGTCAACGAGATTCTCGAGAAGGTGCGGATTGCCCGCGTTCGTCCGGATGTCCGTCAGGCCAAATTCGGCAACGATGCCAATCTGTTAGGCGCGGTATACCATTTCCTGCAGACTGAGAAAAAAGAATAAACCCGACATTTTATACGTTCCAGCTGTCTTTGACAGCTGGAATTTTTTTGTGATGTTTGAGCGATATGAATTTTTAAGGTCTTTTTGCTTGCAAAAACCCTGAATATGCTCTATAATTTATATAAAAGATATAACTTATCAAAAGGAATGTGTGTTATGGTTAAATATCAGGAAATAGCAAATAAACTGCGCGCGCAGATTCAGGCGGGCGTCTATAAATCGGGAGAGCAGCTTGCACTCGAGCGTGAGATGTGTGAGCAGTACGGCGTCAGCCGCATCACCATCAAGAAGGCCGTGGACCAGCTGGTCAAGGAAGGGCTGGTGGTCAAGCGGCGCGGTTCGGGGACGTTTGTCAAGAGTCTCGCCAATGAAGATGTGCATGACATCAGCATGGCCAATCAGTTCTCGGGTTTTTCGAAAACATTTGCCGGCCATAAGGTCGAGACGAAGGTCGTGCGCTTCGACATCATCCACCCGACGCCGGAAGTCGCGGAAAAGCTCAATATCACGACTGACGATTTTGTTTACGACATCGTGCGTCTGCGTCAGCTCGACGGCCGTCCTGTCGTCATTGAGTACACACAGATGCCCATCGAGCTCATCCCAGGTATCAAGCGTGATGTACTTGAGAAGTCTATTTATCAGTATATTGAGGAGAACCTTCATTTCAAGATTCAGTCGGCGCACCGCTTCATCCGCGCCTTGATGCCGACGGCGGAAGAGGAGAAGCTCTTGAATATTGAGCACGGCAAGCTGCCGATTCTCGAGGTTGAGCAGATTGCCTTCCTCGATGACGGACGTGCCTTTGAGTACTCCAAGGCACATCACCGCGGGGATGAACAGGCGTTCCGTGTGGTCAGTATCCGCTGAGATCACTGAAACAGGAAAAGACAGCTTTCACAGCTGTCTTTTTTTATGGGAAATATTCAATATGACAATACTATTAATTTTAATGATATATCATTTTTATTACTGTTAACTTGTATTAATATAATTACTGAATAAAAAGATATAACTTTTTATTTACAAGGGTGAGACAAGCCGTTATAATAAGAACTGCAAAAAGAAAGGGAAACCAAGCTTAAATGCTTTATCGAACAGGAGGAATCATCATGAAAAACATTTATCTCGTATGCAACGCTGGCATGTCCACGTCCATTCTCGTCAGGAAGATGCAGGAAGCTGCCAAGAAAAAGGTCTCGATGATATTCATGTCGAGGCTTTTTCGGTAGAGATTCTCGATGAGCGCGTTGACACAGCCGATGCTGTACTGCTCGGACCGCAGATTCGTCACATGCTCGGCGATGTCAAGAAAATCGTCAATGGCAAATGCCCGGTCGATGTTGTCGATATGCGTGACTACGGCATGATTCGCGGGGACAAAGTCCTCGACAAAGCGCTGAAGATGATGGATGCGAAATAATCTTCGGAGTGAACGTCTGAATTAAATGCATAGGGGAGACAAGGCAGCTGGGATGAGCTGCAGCCTGCTTGGGGAAGCAAAGGGCTCATCATTCTGGCGGTCTGCTCTCCTTCATGAGAAAGTAATTTCGGAATAATCAGGAAAATCAGGGAGAAATAGGGAAATGAATTCTGTAATAGAAAAATTTGAAGGCGTCATGATGCCGCTGGCCGGGAAGATTTCCGGCAACCGCTATCTGCTCGCCATGCGTGATGCCTTCTCGATGCTGCTGCCGTTCATCATCGTGACGCCGGGGCAGGTCATCGGCAAGGCCGGCGACAAAATCGGTGCTTTTGGTCTCGATTATTTCGGCAATAAGGCAGTCCTGACGGCCATCATCGTCGCGACAATTGCTTCGTGGATTTTCGTCAAGCTTTCGAAAAATGAAAAAATCCGCATTAAGATGCCGGAGACGGTGCCGCCGGCTGTTGCCAATTCGTTTGCCGTACTCGTACCAGTTTTTGTTACGCTTTCCGTATTCACGGTATTTGCCACGTTCTCTCGGTTGGCAGTTTCATGGGCAAGACGGCCCTCAATGACCTCATTTACGCTCTGATTCAGGCGCCGCTCATGGGCTTCTCTCAGGGTCTAGGCTTCTCCATTCTCTATCAGTTTATTGTCTGGTTCTTCTGGTGGTTCGGCATTCATGGCCATAATGTCACGGCTGCTATCCAGAACATGGTCTACATGCCGGCTCAGCTCGCCAACCAGGCCAGTGATGCTTCCTACGTCTTCTCGAACGGCTTCTTTGAAGAACTCACATTGCTGCAGGTCATGGGCCTCGTGCTCGCCATCTTCATCTTCTCCAAGAAAGCAGCTGGCGCGCTGTCGCTAAAGTCGGTTTCCCGGCTATGCTCTTCAATATCCAGGAGCCTATCGCCTTTGGTCTGCCGATTGTCCTCAACCCGATTCTCTTCATCCCGTACATCCTTTCTCCAATTGCCAACACGATTATCGGCTGGCTGGCCATTTCGACGGGCATTGTACCAATCTTTAAATACGTCGTACCTTGGACGATGCCTTCGTTCTTCGGCGGCCTCATTGGTACAGGTTCGATAAGCGGCGGTCTCCTGCAGCTCGTCTGCATCGCAGCGGATGTCTGCATTTACGCTCCGTTCGTCATCGCGGCCAATAAGATTAAGGATGAAGGCGAAGACGAAGAAGAAGATGCAGCTTAATCCTGCCAACGTATATAGAAGTCAGTCAAAGGAGTATTCATATCATGGATGAAAAAACAGTAGAACAGTCGATGCAGCTGATCCTGCATTCGGGCACGGGCCGTTCGATGGTCATCGAGGCCATCCAGAATCTCGCCAAAGATCACGATATCGTGAAAGCACGCAAGCAGATTGAAGAGGCCGGCAAAGAAATCGGCCAGGCCCATGACATTCAGACGGCAATGATGTCGGCAGAATGCGACGGCCATCCGGTCGAGAAATCCATCCTGCTCATTCATGCCCAGGACCATTTCATGACGAGCCTTGCCGTGCGCGACATGGCCAAACTCATGGTTGACCTTTACGAAGATTTGAAGAAATAAGGAGCGAGCAGCGTGATTACACATAAATTTCCAGAAGGTTTCTGGTGGGGCGCTGCCACGTCCGGCCCGCAGTCGGAAGGACGTTTCCACAAGGCACACCGCAATGTCTTTGATTATTGGTATGACACGGACCCCAAGGCGTTTTTTAACGAAGTCGGCCCCCATGTCGCTTCGAATTTTTACAATGACTATGAGGATGATATTCGTCTGATGAAGGAGACGGGGCTCAACTCCGTGCGTACGTCCATCCAGTGGTCGCGCCTCATCAAAGATTTTGAGACAAGAATAAATCGTTCCTCGACCCTGCCGTCAAGGGCGTTTTCCCGGAGAAACTCGTGGAAGTGCTGACACGCGACAACGTGCTCTGGGATGCCACGGCCGATGAGATGAAGACGATTCATGACAACACTGTTGACTTCCTGGGCGTCAATTACTATCAGCCGTTCCGTGCCAAGGCGAAGGAAACAAAATTCGATGATTCTAAAGGCTGGCTGCCGGATAAGTACTTTGATACGTACGAGATGCCAGGCCGCCGCATGAATCCGTACCGCGGCTGGGAAATCTATCCGAAGGCCATCTACGACGTCGCCATCAATGTCCGTGACAATTACGGCAACATCCCGTGGTACATCTCAGAGAACGGTATGGGCGTCGAAGGCGAGGAGAGTTCATTGGCAAGGACGGTGTCATTGCCGACGATTACCGCATCGACTTCATCCGCGAGCATCTCGAGTGGCTCCACAAGGCCATCGAGGAAGGTTCGAATTGTTTCGGCTATCATCTCTGGACGCCGATTGGCTGCTGGTCATGGTCGAATGCCTACAAGAACCGCTATGGCCTCATCGCTCTCGACCTCGTTACGCAGAAAAAGACCATCAAGAAGTCAGGCCGCTGGTTCAGGGCTCTGGCTGAGAACAATGGCTTCTGATGTGTCTGCTTCCATCCTGTTTTGCCTTTTGTGAATCCCTCTCAAAACGTTACATAAACAGCAAACCCCTCAAGTCGTGAGATTGGCTTGAGGGGTTTGCTGTATTTTTTATTTATTTTGTGGTTCGTTTGAGCTGCCTGCTGAGGTATCAGTCGCTGTTTCTTCGGGCAGGACGAGATTTTCGCGGATGGCGGCGATTTCATCGGCGATGAAGAGGGCGGGCGGCGATTCGCGGATCATGACGGCCTGCAGCATGCGGCTCTGTTCCTCTTGGTCATCCGTGCGCAGGTTGGCGGGGTCGGCTGCGGCGCGCGTCAGGGCGATGGCGCGGTGCTGGGCGTCGGCGTAGTCATGGGCCTTGCGGACGAGTTCGATGGACTGGTCGTAGCAGTAATCGTTGAGCGCGAGCGGCGGCGTGCGGCCAGCGATGCGGTCTTCAAGGGACTGACTGTCTTTTTCAAGCTGCGACAGGCGCAAATATGTGGTCTGGATACTGATGATATCTGCCTTGAAGTCGGCTAAAATCTTATGATACTGCTGCCAGTTATGGTCGAGGTCGTCGATATCCTTCTGGTAGTTCTCGTACCATGTCGCGAAAATCTGCTGCTGCTGTGCGCGTTCCGTGCGTTCCTCCTGACTGATGGCGATGTCATTGGTATGATGCGGCTTCGGCCAGAAAAAGAAAACGATGGCACTTGAAGCACAGAGCACGAAAAAGAAACAGAAGAATATCCTGCGGCTCGGAATATAATGGTAGAGAAGTACGAGCAGCAGGACGGCGACGATGGCTCCGATATAGATGAGCATGGTCTTACCTCCGAAAATTCATTTGTTACTGTTATTCTAGCAAATAGAGCAGGGAAAGACAATGGCGCGTCTTGCAGGGATGCGGGGAACGCGTTATACTGAGGTCGTTAAGGATGTGATAATTTGAAACAACAGTTTTGGAAAAATTTCTGGCACCTGTTCCGCGGGTACTGGAATTCTGAGGAAAAATGGAAGGCACGAGGGCTGCTGGCCTTCGTCATCTGCCTGAATTTTGCTTCTGTCTATGTATTGGTGCAGCTCAACAGCTGGTATAATGTCTTTTATAATGCTCTGCAGCAGTATCAGGCAGAATCGTTCTGGTCGCTCATTGGCGAGTTCACGGGGTTGGCGTTCCTCTACATCATTCTCGCGGTCTACGCGATTTATCTGCGTCAGATGCTGCAGATTAAATGGCGCACCTGGATGACGGACCGCTATCTCGACGAATGGATGAAGAAGCAGGTCTACTACCGCCTGCAGGTCCTGCGCAGCGACACGGATAACCCTGACCAGCGAATCAGTGAGGATATCAATCAGTTCGTCTCGCTGACCCTGCAGCTGCTCATCGGCGTCCTCAAACAGATTACGACGCTCGGTGCCTTCGGCGTCGTGCTCTGGAATCTGTCGGGCGCCTTCACCGTGCCGATTGGCAGCCATGAATTTGTCATCTATGGATATATGTTCTGGTTCTCGCTGCTCTATTCCGTGCTTGGCACCATCGGCGTTCATTTTGTCGGCCGCAAGCTCATTGGCCTGAACTTTGACCAGCAGCGCTACGAAGCTGATTTTCGTTTCAACATGATGCGCGTGCGTGAAAACAGCGAGAGTATTGCCTTTTACCGCGGCGAGCAGCCGGAGTCCGTCGGCTTTGCCGAGCGTTTTGCCAAGGTCATCAAGAACTACTGGCAGCTCATGCGCCGGACAAAACTCCTGAATTTCTATGTCAATGGCTACGGACAGCTGGCCATCATCGTGCCGCTCGTCATGGCGGCACCGCAGTATTTTGCCGGGACGATGACGCTGGGCGGCCTCATGCAGACGTCATCGGCGTTCGGGCGCGTACAGGATGCCCTCTCGTACTTCGTTTCCGTTTACGATACCATCGCCCAGCTGGCCGCGGTCATCCGCCGTTTGTCGAGCTTCACGGTACATATGGAAGGGGCTTCTGACATTCAGAGCGATGTTGTGCGTGAGACTGCTCCTTCGGATGAGCTTGTCCTGCGTGATTTCGATGTCCGTCTGCCGGACGGCCGCGTCCTGCTCTTGGACTGCAATCTGACGCTGAAGGAAGGCAGCCGCCTGCTTATCACAGGAGCTTCGGGCTGCGGCAAGAGTACGCTGCTGCGTACTTTAGCCGGCATCTGGCCGTATGGCAAAGGCAGCATCGAGATTCCAGAAAAGAGCCGCATCCTGTTCCTGCCGCAGAAGCCATATCTGCCGCTTGGCAGCCTGCGCCGCGCACTTTACTACCCGATGAGTGCCTCGGGTCCTGAGGAAAATCTCAAAGAAGTCCTGCGTAAAGTCGGACTGTCCGACTTTATCCCACGTCTTGACGATATCGACGACTGGAGCCGCATCCTTTCCCTTGGTGAGCAGCAGCGCCTGGCTTTTGCCCGCATCCTGCTGGTAAAGCCTGACTGGGTCTTCCTCGACGAGGCGACCTCGGCCCTTGACGAACCGCGCGAACAGGAGATGTACGAACTCGTGCGCAGGGAGCTTCCGCATACGGGCATCGTCAGTGTCGGCCATCGCTCGACGCTGTTCCGCCAGCATGAAGAAGAGCTTCATCTGGCCGGCGACGGCAGCTGGCAGTGCCGTCCTGTCACTGCATGATATAAGCTCTGTTTTGCTCCGTGTTTAATTTCATATTGTATTGTATTTTGTCCGGTCAGACGCATTGCCTGACCGGATTTTTTGTTGTTTTTTTGTCATTACAAAATAAATCTAAGTGGTAGTAATCGCTTATAACAATATATTCCACTTATAAAACAGATTTTTTCACTAAAAATACAAATAAAAACATAAAAAAGAAGAAAAATATGTTGACTTATATCAAGATTCGCGGTATGATAATTCCTGAAAGAACAAAGAAAAACAAGCAATAACAAAGATAAAAGAAAATTTCTAAGCATATTGCTTCTCTGGAAAGGAATGGGAATATGTCAGAAACAAAGTATTATCTGGCGATTGATATCGGTGCGTCGAGCGGCCGCCATATCCTGGGCTGGGTCGACAAAGGCAAGATTCGCATCGAAGAGATATACCGTTTTGAAAATAAACTGGTCAAGCAGAATGGTCATCTCTGCTGGGATTTAGACCATCTCTTCTATGAAGTCGTGGAAGGCCTCAAGAAATGCAAAGAGCTTGACCGTATTCCGGAGAGCGTTGGTATTGATACCTGGGGCATTGATTTTGTCCTGCTCGACAAAAACGGCAGCATCATCGGCAATACGGTAGCTTACCGCGATGACCGCACGAAGGGCATGGATAAGGAAGTCTACAAGGTCATTTCGGAGTCGGAGCTTTACGGGCGCAACGGCATCCAGAAAATGCTGATCAACACGATTTATCAGCTCATGGCCATCAAGAAAGAGACGCCAAAGGCTCTGGAAAAAGCAGAACGCTTCCTGATGATTCCAGAATATCTCAACTACCGCCTGACGGGCGTGGCGATGAACGAATACACGAACGCCACGACCACGCAGCTCGTCAATGCCAAGACGCAGGATTGGGATTTTGAGCTCCTCGAGATGCTCGGACTGCCGACAAAGATTTTTGGTGAACTCAACATGCCAAAGACCTTAGTCGGACCGCTTTCCAGGGAAATGGCAGAACGCGTCGGCTTCACGACGAACGTCGTCCTGCCGGCTACGCACGATACGGGCTCGGCCGTCATGGCAGTGCCGACGAACTCGGATGACAGCATTTACCTGAGTTCCGGCACGTGGTCGCTCATGGGGATTGAGCGTTTGATTCCGGACTGCACGGAGAAGAGCCGCCAGCACAACTTCACGAACGAAGGTGGCTATCATCATCGCTACCGCTACCTCAAGAACATCATGGGCATGTGGATGATGCAGAACCTGCGCCGCGAGTTCAAGCATAAATACACGTTCGAGGAGCTTTATGAGCTCGCCCACATCGGCCGCTACTTCACGTCGACCGTGGATGTCAACGATGAATCGTTCCTCGCACCGGACAGCATGATTAAGGCGCTGCAGGATTACTGCGAAAAGACTGGTCAGGAAAAACCGGAAACGGAATGCGAGCTTCTCTACTGCGTCTACAAGAGCTTAGCTAACTGCTATGCCAAGACCGTAGCCGAGATTGAAGAAGTGACGGGCCGCACCTATGATACGATTCACGTGGTCGGCGGCGGCTGTCAGGATAAATTCCTCGACCGCCTGCTCGTCGAGACGACGGGGAAAGAAGTTTATGCCGGTCCTGTGGAAGCAACCGCCATCGGCAATATCATGGCCCAGATGCTGCGCGACAAGGTCTTTGAAGACCTCAAGGAAGCGCGTCAGGTCGTAGCCAAATCCTTCGATGTCAAGCGCATCGAGAATACCATAGAATGAACATAAAAAGGAAATGAACTCATAGGAGGTTTTACTCATGTCGAGATTTGAAGAAGCAAAAGAAGCCTACGCAGCACAAGGCGTTGACGTCGAAGCTGCCCTGAAAAAACTGCAGGGCGTGCGCATTTCCATGCACTGCTGGCAGGGCGATGATGTCCTCGGTTTTGACTCGGATGCTCTGACGGGCGGCATTGCCACGACGGGCAATTATCCCGGCCGTGCCCGTAATCCGGAAGAGCTCATGGCCGACATCAAAAAGGCGTATTCCCTGATTCCGGGCAAGCATAAGCTCAACCTGCATGCTTCGTACCGCATCACGGATGAAAAGGTCGACCGCGACAAGATTGAACCGAAACATTTCAAGGCCTGGGTTGACTTTGCCAAAGAAGAAGGCATCGGCCTTGACTTCAACCCGACGTTCTTCAGCCATAAGAATGTCAAGAACAACATGACGCTGTCGAGCCCGGATAAGAATATCCGCGATTTCTGGATTGCACATGGCAAAGCCTGCCGTAAGATTGCCAACTACTTCGGTGAAGAACTCGGCATCACGGCTCTCGACAACATCTGGATTCCGGATGGCACGAAAGATGTACCGGCCGACCGCATTGGACCGCGTCAGCGCCTCAAGGAATCTCTCGATGAGATTCTTTCCGTCAAATACGACCGCAAGAACATCGCAGATTCGGTCGAAGGCAAGGTCTTCGGCATCGGCGTTGAGTCGTACACGGTCGGTTCGCATGAGTTCTACATGAACTACGCTGCCAAGAACGGCATCATGTGCCTGCTCGATACGGGCCATTATCATCCGACGGAAGTCGTTTCCGATAAGATTTCTTCGATGTTGCTCTTCAATGACAGCCTGGCCCTTCATGTCAGCCGTCCGGTCCGTTGGGACAGCGACCATGTCATCAAGCTCGATGATGAGCTCAAGGAACTTGCGACGGAGCTCGTCCGCTGCAACGCCCTCGACAAAGTCTTCATCGGCCTCGACTTCTTCGATGCCAGCATCAACCGCATCGCAGCCTGGGTCATCGGCATGCGCAATATGCAGAAGGCTCTGCTCTATGGTCTGCTGACGCCGAACAAGGAACTCAAGGAAGCGCAGGATGCTGCCGACTTCACGCGTGTGCTGCAGGGCCTCGAAGAAATCAAGACGCTGCCGTTTGGCGATGTCTGGGCTGAGTTCTGCAAACGCAACAACGTTCCTGTGGATGGCCAGTGGTATCCGATCGTCAAGGAATACGAGAAGGACGTACTGTTCAAGAGATCATAAAAATTTTCCATATAGAGAGGTAATGTATCATGGATATCAAGGATTCAAAGTTCATGGAAGGCTTCAAGCGTTTGACGGCCGATGCCTTCCAGAAGGGCTGGCATGAGCGCAACGGCGGCAACCTGACGTACCGCGTGAAACCGGAAGAAGTCGAAGCTGTCAAGGATTCGCTTCATGAGGTCAAGGAATGGAAGCCAATCGGCAATACGGTACCGGGCCTTGCCGGTGAGTACTTCCTCGTCACGGGTAGCGGCAAGTACATGCGCAATGTCTCGCTGGCACCGGAAGAAAACGTCGCCCTCATCAAGATTGATGAGAAAGGCGAGAACTACGGCATTGTCTGGGGCCTCGTCAACGGCGGCCGTCCGACGAGTGAGCTGCCGACGCATCTTGCCGCGCATGAACTCAAGAAAAAAATGACGAATGGTACGAACCGCATCATCTATCATGCTCATCCGACGAACCTCATCGCGCTGACGTTCGTGCTGCCGCTCAAGGATAAGGAGTTCACGCGTGAGCTTTGGGAAATGGCTACGGAAGACCCTGTCATCTTCCCAGAAGGCATTGGCGTTGTGCCTTGGATGGTACCGGGCGGCAAGGAAATTGCCGATGCTTCGGTCAAACTCATGGAGAAATACCGCGTCATCGTCTGGGCTCATCATGGCCTGTTCGTCTGCGGCGACGATTTCGATGAAGCCTTTGGCCTCATGGATACGGTCGAGAAAGCTTCGGAAATCTGCGTCAAGGTCCTCTCGATGGGCGGCAAGAAGCAGACGATTCCACGCGAAGGCTTTATCCAGCTCGCAAAAGACTTCCATATTGATTTGAATACGGATCTCTTGGATTGATGAATTAGGAGGATGTCAGCAAGAGATGTGAACTTGCTCTTGCTGTTTTCCTTAAAGCTATAATTGACGTAATATTCATAAGCAACTATGAATTTTGGGGATAACTATAGGGAGGAATTACCATGTTAGGTGTCAAAATCGATTACCACATGTCCGCCTGGAAGAAGACCTTGATTGCCGGCCTCATCAGTTATATCGATGCCGGTTCCATCGTCGCAGGTGCTTCCGGCCTTTCCATGTGGCAGGATTATCTCGGCATGAGCAGCGTGCAGATGGGCCTTCTGGCCGCACTTTCATCAAACACTGGCGGTGCTGCTATCGGTGCCCTGATCGGCGGCAAGATCTGCGATAAGTACGGGCGTAAATTCGTTTATAACTATGCATTGCTCTTCTATATGATTGGTGTTGCCATGATCTGCCTGGCAACGAACTATCCGATGTTCCTGCTCGGTTATATTGTCATTGGCCTGATGGTCGGTGCGGATGTCGTTGCCTCCTGGACGTTCATCGCGGAGGAAGCTCCGTCGAAGAATCGTGCAAAGCACTGCGGTTCTGCGCAGGTCGCCTGGATGCTCGGCCCGGTCGTCGTCTTCCTCGCATCCATTCCGCTCAACTCCGCTTTTGGTCTTCTCGGCAACCGCATCATCTTCGCTCACTTGATTGTCGTCGCCGGCTGGATTTGGTATCAGCGCCTGAAAATGCCGGAGTCCTCGGAATGGGTCGAAGCGCATAAACGCGAACAGGAACTTGAAGCTAAAGGCATTAAAGTCCGCAAAGTCCATTACAGCGATATTCTTCATGGCACATGCCTCAAGACGGTCATCATGCTCTGCGCCGTTTACACTCTCTGGAACCTCGCAGCCAGCACGAACGGTTTCTTCATGCCGTATATTTATGAACATGTCGGCAAACTCTCGAACTCCATGTCCCTGCTGCTGACGGCTACGAACTTTGCCGTCTGCATCCTGACGACGTTCATCTTCATGTACACGGGCGATAAATATAACCGCCGCAAAATCTATGGCATTTTCTCCGGACTCGGCGTCATCAGCTGGTTCGTCTGGGCACTGCCGGCTGACATGCTGCAGATGTGGATGCTCGTATTCTTCACGGTTGTCTGGGGCTTCTCGATGCAGCAGCAGTTCTACCAGCTCTGGAGCTCCGAGCTCTTCCCAGTCCGCTATCGTGCAACGGCACAGGGCTTCACGTTCTTCGTCACGCGTTTCTCCGCTGCTATCTGGGGCTTCCTTGTTCCAATCCTCATGGAGACGGTTGGTTTCCAGATTGCCGCTATGATCATGATCGGCTTCGTCTTCGTCAGCTGGGTTGCCGGTACGTTCTTCGGTTCGGATGCCCGCGGCCTGACGCTTGATGAAATCACGAAACAGCGCTATGGCAATGAAATCGATGAAAACGGCTGGTTCGTAATGGATCCGGACAGCAATATGACGAAACATACTGCTTAAGACACAAGATAGAAATTCTAAGGAGCTTCTTTAAAAGAGGCTCCTCTTTTCGAAAGAAGAGCTGTGCTTATGCTTGAGATTCGGGATTTTACCGTAGAATATCGTCAAAAGCCTTTGGGAATCGATGTGAATGCACCGAGATTCAGTTGGAAATTATGCAGTGACCAGAAAAACACGAAACAGCAGCGATATGCCTTATCCGTAACGGATGAAACAGGCGATACGGTATGGGAAAGCGGTCCAGAAGAGTCCGACCAGTCGGTGCTGCTTGCTTATCAGGGCAGGCCCCTTAAAGCATGCACCTGTTATCACGTATCTTTACGGATTCAGGACAATCACGGTCAGGAAGCAGAGAGCAAGACGTCGTTTGAAACGGGGCTTCTTCAGGGAACGTCTTTTCAGGCGCAGTGGATTGCTCCCCGTCATCCGCAAAAATCTGGTTCGTGTCCTGTTTTGACAAAGGAAGTATCTTTAGAAGGAAAGGGCATCAGAAAAGCACGGATCTATGCATCGGCGCATGGCCTTTATGAAATCGCTATCAATCAGAAAAAAGTGGGCGATGCACTGCTGACGCCTGGCTGGACGAGCTATCATCACCGCCTGCAGTACCAGACGTACGATGTGACGGAGGAGCTGCAGGGCCTGTCTGGGCCTGTGAAGCTACAGATTACACTGGCAGATGGCTGGTATAAAGGGCCGTTTACCTGGTATGAAAAAGAGAATCTGTATGGCGACCGCCTGGCTGCTTTATTGGAACTCCATATCGTATACGATGATGGCAGCAGGCAGATAGCCGGGACCGATGATACATGGCAGGCAGGCGAAGGTCCTATCCGCTACAGCGAGATTTATCATGGCGAAACCGTTGACCATACGTGCAAAGAGGCTATGAAGGACACGACCGAGGTCCTGCCCTTTTCCAAGGATGTCCTGCTCGCGCAGGAAACTCCTGCCGTGCGTGTCCTGCATAAACTTCCTGTCGTAAAGAAATTTCTTACGCCAAAGCAGGAACTCGTGCTTGATTTTGGTCAGAACATTTCCGGCTTCGTCTCTTTTCACGGTCAATTCCCGAAGGGGCAGAAACTCACCCTGCGTTATGTGGAAACGCTTGACCGGCTCGGCAATGTCTATACGCTGAATCTGCGCACGGCGAAAGCAGCGGATACGTTCGTTGCTGCAGGCGGGATGGAAAGGTTTCAGCCGCATTTCACGTTTCATGGCTTCCGCTATGTGCAGCTGCTTGGCTTTGCGGAAGAACAGGCGGACCCAGAGGCTTTTACCGCCTGTGCAATCCATACGGATTTGCCGCTGACAGGGTCGTTTGCTTGTTCGGACCGCAGGGTCAATCGTCTGCAAAAGAATATCCAGTGGAGCCAGCGGGACAACTTTGTCGATATCCCCACGGACTGTCCTCAGCGCGATGAACGCTTGGGCTGGACAGGCGATGCGCAGATGTTTGCCCGTACGGCTTCGTATAATATGCTGACCGCTTCATTTTTCACGAAATGGCTGCATGACCTTAAAGCTGACCAGACCAAGGAACACGGCGTGCCGCATGTCATCCCGAATGTTCTTGAGGGGACCGAAGGAGCGGCAGCCTGGAGTGATGCTGCGACGATTGTGCCCTGGACGATGTATCTTTGCTATGGAGATAAGCAGCTCCTGCAGGAACAATACCAGAGCATGAAAGACTGGGTAGAGTACATGCGGAAAAAAGCAGGCGACACGTATCTTTGGCAGTCGGGGTTCCAATATGGCGACTGGCTGGGGCTGGATATGGAAGAATTCTGGCCGGAACGCGTGCGTTTTGGTCTGGATTTTCGGGAAAATATCGACCGCATCGGTGCCACGGACATCTACCTGGTGGCCAGTGCCTTTTTCGCGCATTCGACAGAAATTCTGCGGGATACGGCAAAAGTACTGGGGTATGCAGATGATGTCAAAGAATACACGTCGCTGCTGCAGCATATCAAAAAAGCCTTTCAGGATGAGTACGTGACACCGAATGGCAGAATATACGGCGGGACACAGACAGCCTGCGTACTGGCCCTGCAGTTTCATTTGGTAGAAGAAAAATATCGTCCGAAGATCATGCAGACCCTTATTGACAATATCCATTATCATGGCGACCATCTGACAACGGGGTTTGTCGGTACGCCGTATCTGTGCCATGTCCTCACGGACCACGGTGCTCATGGCTTAGCGGCCAAACTGCTGCTGAGCGACGATTACCCATCGTGGCTGTTCGAAGTGAAAATGGGAGCAACGACGACATGGGAGCGCTGGAACAGCATTCATCCGGATGGAACGTTTGATGAGACAGGCATGAATTCCCTGAATCATTATGCTTATGGTGCCGTCGGCGACTGGCTTTACCGCAAGGTGGCGGGCATTGATACCCTGGATGCTGGCTATCATCATCTGCTGCTGCGTCCGCGGCTGACGAAAGGGCTGAGCTTTGCGGAAGGCAGTCTCGATACCTTGTACGGCATCGTGAAAAGCCGGTGGCAGCTGCATGGCAGGCATGTGCAGCTGGATTTTACGATTCCGGCAAATTGTCAGGCGGATGTGTATCTGCCTGGCACAAAGAACAACAAAAAATTATCTCTGGGTTCCGGTCAATATCATTATGATTATGAGGCTGAAGGGGACCTTGAGACAATTTATGAAGAATTATCATAGGATCAGTAGAGTAGGAGGTCTTTTCAATGGAACGCTTTGCATGGAAAGCAACGGTTAAGGATGGCAAACTCGAGGAATACAAATACCGTCATGCACATATCTGGCCAGAGATGAAGCAGGTCCTCAAGGAGGCAGGCATCTCGAATTACACGATTTGGAATGTCGGCAACGAGCTCTTTGGCTACTTTGAGTGCGAGAAGGGTGTGGCCTATGCTGAGAAGTATCAGGCAGAGAGCCCTGTCGTCGATCAATGGAATGAATACATGAAAGATGTCATGGTCATGGAGATGGACCCGAAGACCGGTGCCCAGCCGAAGATGCAGCAGGTCTTTTATCTCCCCTGATGACTGCTGCGGTTCTGACTTTATGGCATCCCTAATTTAGGCAATAAAAATTCCGTTTCCTTCTCTATATAATAGAAGGAAACGGAATTTTTTATTTGTGTATCTGTTAGAGAATGTTGGTCAAAAAATCAGGCTAATATGGTGCTCAGAGAAGTATTCCTGCCACTCTTTTGACGGAGCGTCGTCGGTGACAACGGTGTCGATATGCTCGAAATCATCGCATTTGACAAAAGCGGTCTTGTCGAATTTGGAATGGTCGACGAGCAGAATGGTCTTGCGGGCCTGCTGCATCATGACGCTCTTGACGCGGCTTTCGCTTTCGTTGGACTCCATGATGCCTTTTTTGAGGTCAATGCTCTTGCAGCTGATGAAGGCGAAGTCAACGTAGTATTTGCTGAGTGTCTGGCAGGCGATGGAGCCGGTGAGTGCGCAGGAACTCTCGCGCATCGTGCCGCCCGTGCAGATCATCTTAAAGCCGCTGTTCGTGAAATCGCTCATGAGGCGGATGGAGTTCGTGATGACCGTGATGTCGCGCTGTCCTTTGAGGCGCTGCAGCAGTGCCTGACACGTCGTACTGGAGTCCATCATGATGGTATCGCCATCGTGAATCAGGCTCGCGGCCTTTTCAGCGATGGCCAGCTTGCTCTCGCTGTTGATGGTGCTGCGCCGTGTGTAGGACAGTTCATCACTCGTGCTCTCGGCGATGACGGCACCGCCGTAGCTGCGGCGCAAAAGATCCTGACTCTCAAGTTTTTCAAGGTCGCGCCGGATGGTTTCTTCGGTCACCTTGAAGGATTTGGCCAGTTCTGAGACATATACTTTACGGTCGAGCCGTATTTTTTCCATAATTTTTTGTCTGCGTTCCAAGCCAAGCATAAAGACCCTTCTTTCACTGTGTTATATGTTTTGAAGTTGTGGTTTATTTGTCTTTATTATAAGACAGATTATAGCGAAACACAATAGAAACAGATAAAAATGCATGTTTGATTCGTTGAATTTATTTTTGCGGGGCAGTATTTGGGGCTGCGGCTTCGGAATCACAGAAGCCGGAAAATCTTTTCTCCTGTTTTTCAGATAATCGCAATAAAATAATAAAATATAGGGGGGTCGTAGATGAAACAATGAAACGCAGGGATTTTATTCGGAATATGTTTTATATTGGTGCAGGGCTGGCGCTGGCGCCGGCGGTCTGCACACAGAAGATCGCAGAGGCAGCCTGGCAGGAGGGGAGCAGCCTGTCGGGGGTGAGTATACGCCAGACCTATCTGACATTCCGTTCCCTGACGAACCGCCGCGTGACAGATGCCATTATCGTGCATCATGTCGGCAATACGAATGCCGATGTCTCAGCAGAGACGATTCACCGCTGGCATCTGGCCAATGGCTGGGCAGGCATCGGCTACCATTTTGTCATCCGCAAGGATGGCACGATAGAACAGGGCCGGCCGATGGACACGGTCGGTGCGCACTGTTATGGTGAGAACGACCACACGGTCGGGGTCAATCTTGTCGGCAATTTCGAGGATTATGTGCCGACGGATGCACAGATTGCCTCGGCCAGGCGCCTTTTAGCAGCGCTTTGCCGCAATTACGGTTTTGCGCCTTCACGCACGACGATTTTCGGGCACCGCGATTTCAACGCGACGGCCTGCCCCGGACAGAACCTTTACGATATGCTGCCCGACCTCATTCAGGGGGCTGCAGCAATTTATTAATTTTAGTAAATATCTCTGTTATTTATAGGTACGGAAATGTACGTTTTCGGATGGAATGGACCTGATGCATGATTTGAACGCACAGGTTCATTTTTTTATTATTTTTTTCTGAAAAAATACGAAAAATGCTTTTTTTCATGAAGGAATTTTATTTTTTTTAGCGAATCTACATAGTATAAAAACAGTTTCCGGAAGTTCAGCAGAAGCTGCAGGGTTCACGCGTGAATTGACGGAAAAATGACGGTTTTCTCATGTTTTTGGGGAGAGGGTAAGGTGAGTGCGATAAGTTCCATATGTGTTACAAAAAATGTGTATACATAATGAATATATGGCAATAATTGATAAATGTTGTATACTGACAGAGTATCATCTGTTGTGAAAATTGCATGATCGGCAGGGACGGCAGTATTAAGTAAGGGGAGGCTGTCCTTGTCAGATATATCCAAGGGGGATTTTGTATGAGAAAGACAGAGTGTTTAGCAATGATCTTGGCCGGTGGACAGGGCAGCCGCCTCGGGGCTTTGACGAAAAAAATCGCTAAGCCGGCTGTTCCGTTTGGCGGCAAGTACCGTATTATTGATTTTCCGCTCAGTAACTGCGCAAATTCCGGCATTGACAAGGTCGGTGTCCTGACGCAGTATCGTCCGCTGGAACTCCATAACTATCTGGCTAACGGCAGCGCCTGGGACCTCGATAAGAAAGAGGGCGGCGTCTTCATTCTGCCTCCATATGCCCGCGAAAAGGGTGCAGACTGGTACCGCGGCACGGCAGATGCCATCTACCAGAACCTCAACTTCATCGATCTTGCTGACCCGGAGTATGTACTGATCCTTTCGGGCGACCATATCTACACGATGGATTACTCCTGGATGCTCGATGCTCATAAAGCCAACAAGGCAGAGGCTACGATTGGCGTCATCGAGGTTCCTTGGGATGAAGCACCGCGCTTCGGCATCATGAACACGGATAAGACCGGCCGCATCGAAGAATTCGAGGAGAAACCGGCAAAACCGAAGAGCAATCTCGCTTCGATGGGGATCTACATCTTCAATAAAGACTTTCTCAAGAAGTATCTCGAAGAAGATGCCAAGGACGAGACGTCGAGCCACGACTTCGGCAAGAACATCATCCCGAAGATGCTCGCTGACAAAGCACGTCTTTACTCTTATGCTTTTGATGGCTACTGGAAGGATGTCGGCACGATTGAGAGCCTCTGGCAGGCCAATATGGATCTTCTGCAGGATCAGCCGCCGTTCGAACTCAATGGTGATTGGAAGATCTATTCCTCGAATCCTTCGATGCCGCCGCATTATGTCGGACCGGATGCTACGATCAAGAACTCGATGGTCAGCGAAGGCTCGATGATTCTCGGCGATGTAGAGAACTCCGTTATTTTCCCGGGCGTACGCATCGGCAAGGGGGCAAAAGTCCGCAATGCTGTCATCATGCCGTCAACGGTTGTACGTGAAAATGCCGTCGTTGACTATGCTATCGTAGCTCAGAACTGCGAAATCTGCGAAGGTGCTAAGGTCGCAGGTGAAAAAGGCGCCATCACGGTCGTTGCTGATGGTGAAACGGTAACGGCAGAAGCAGGCAGCAAGCAGGCAGGCTAAAAATCTTCAGCTCAGATACACAACAGAAAAAAGACCAGAAGATCGGAGTGAATCAAATTGAAAACAGTAATGGGGATCATCAATCTTCAAGAGGATAACAGCCTCATCCGTGAGCTGACCGACCGTCGTGCCGTTGAGTCGCTGCCGTTTGCCGGCCGTTACCGGCTCATTGACTTTGCCCTCTCAAGCATGGTGAACTCGGGCATCCAGAATGTCGGCGTCATGCTGCCGGCTAAGCCGCGTTCCGTACTTGACCACCTTCGTTCCGGTAAGGATTGGGATCTGGCCCGCCGTCATGACGGTCTCTTCTACCTGCCTTCCCCGCAGGAGGAAGAGGCACAACGCCGCGGCGACCTCAAGAACTTCTATTACAACCTCGATTTCTTTGAGCACAGCTCGCAGAAATACGTCCTGCTGGCTGGCGGCAGCTTCGTCTACAATATCGATTTTAACGAACTGCTCCGCTTCCACCAGAACACGAATGCCGATATCACGATGGTCTATTACACGGCGCCGCAGGAAGAAACCGGACGCAACACGGTCATCGAGACCGCAGAAAATGGACTGGTCGAGGATATTGCTGAGAAACCGGCCGTCTACGATGGCTCGAAGGTTTCGATGGACGTGTTCCTCATGGAGAAGCGCATCTTTGTTGAGATGATTCGCTACAGCTATGAGCATGGCGGTCAGGACCTGCTGCTTGACGGCATCATCCGCCGTGCAAATGAGTACAACATCTATGCTTACGAGCACGATGGCTATGTCGCCCATGTCGATTCGACGGCTTCGTATTATAAAGCCAATATGGATGTCCTCAATCCGGCAACGTGGGAAGAGCTCTTCATGGGCAATAACACGATTTATACGAAAGTCAAGGATGAGGTCCCTGTACAGTACAAGGATACAGCCGTAGTCAAGAATTCCTTGATTGCCAATGGCTGCATCATCCGGGGCGAAGTCGAGAACAGCATCCTGTTCCGCGGCGTCACCATCGAAAAGGGCGTCAAAGTCAAGAATTCCATTATCATGCAGAAATGCGATGTGCAGGAGAATTCCCTGCTTGAGAATGTCATCTGCGACAAGAACGTAGTGATCACGAAGGAGAAATGGCTCAAGGGAGCGCAGAACTATCCGCTGATCGTTGCGAAAAATGTGGTGATCTAAGATTGAGACAAGCCGTTGTAAATTGACATGCGCGGGCGGGTATGGGCCGGCACTCGTTTACGACGGCTTTTCTTATATAAAGCAAGTAAGACAAAAGCCAAGGGGAGTGTTTTTTTTGGCACGAGAAACAAAGGAACAGAAACAGAAGAGCCGTGAGTTCGAGAAACTCAAGGAAAACCTCAAAATCCGTTTCGTCAATACGGCACATCTGATGTATGGCCGTGAAATCAAAGACCTCACGAAAAATGAAGTCTATCAGACGGTAGCTGCTACAGCAAAGCAGTTCATTTCGGATAACTGGATTAAGACGAATAAGACCTATGCAGAACGCCAGGAGAAACAGATTTATTATTTCTCCATTGAATTCCTGCTCGGCCGCCTGCTCAAGTCGAATCTCATCAATCTCGGCATTGAAGAAGCCGTCAAGGAAGTCCTCGATGATTTCAATCTTGACCTTGTCAAGACGTTCGAGGAAGAGCCGGATGCCGGCCTTGGCAACGGCGGCTTAGGCCGCCTGGCCGCCTGCTTCATCGACTCGATGGCAGCACACCGCCTGCCGGGCCATGGCTGCAGCATCCGCTATCAGTACGGTCTGTTCGAGCAGAAAATCATCGAAGGCAACCAGGTTGAGATTCCGGATAACTGGCTCAAGAATGGTTTTGCCTGGGAGTACCGCAAACCGGATAAGGCCATCGATGTCAAATTCAACGGTAATGCCTACATGAAGAAACTGCCGGACGGCAGCCTTAAGCTCGTCTACGAGAATCCGATGACGGTCATGGCTGTGCCGTATGATGTGCCAATTGTCGGCTACCATAACAACACGGTCAACACGCTGCGCCTTTGGAACGCCGAAGTCAACCGTGACTTCTCGGATTACGGCCGTCTGACGCAGGAGCAGATGCGCCAGAAGAACGACTACCGCAACTTCGTCGAAAGCATCACGCGCTATCTCTATCCGGATGACAGCACGTACGATGGCCGCCGTCTGCGCCTCATTCAGGAGTACTTCTTTGTTTCGGCCGGTGTGCAGAGCATCGTCCGCCACTACAAGAAAGTCGGCATGGACATCCATGAATTCGCACAGAAAATCGCCATCCATATCAACGATACGCATCCGGCACTCTGTGTGGCTGAACTCATGCGCATCCTCGTCGATGAGGAAGGCCTCGAGTGGAATGAAGCCTGGGCCATCACGAAGAATACGATTGCCTATACGAACCACACGATCATGCCGGAAGCCCTCGAGAAGTGGCCAATCGATATGTTCAAGCCGCTGCTGCCGCGCATCTACATGATCATCGACGAAATCAACCGCCGCTGGCTCATCGATGTGCGTGACCGCTATCCTGGCAATGAGACGAAAGTACACGAGCTCTCCATTATTCAGGACGGCATGGTCCACATGGCACGCCTGGCTATCGTCGGTTCGCACAGCGTCAACGGTGTGGCGAAGATTCACACGGAAATCCTCAAATCCACGACGCTGCATGACTTCTATGAGTACAACCCGCGCATGTTCAACAACAAGACGAACGGCATCACGCACCGCCGCTGGCTCATGGGCGCCAACCCGGAGCTTTCGGACCTCATCGATGCGACCATCGGCAGCCGCCGCTGGCACCGCCATCCGGAACAGCTTGACCTTTTGAATGACTACGTCGATGATAAACCGTTCCTTGAGAAACTCGGCGCCATCAAGCACCTGCGCAAGGAAGCTCTGGCCAAATACGTCAAAGAGCATAATGGCCTCACGGTAGACCCGAACAGCATCTTTGATATTCAGGTGAAGCGCATTCACTCGTATAAGCGCCAGCTCATGAATATCCTGCATATTATGTACCAGTACAATAAGCTCAAGACGGATCCGAACTTTGACATGCTGCCGACGACGTATTTCTTCGGCGGCAAGGCCGCACCGGGCTATTACATCGCGAAAGAGACCATTCGCCTTATCAATGCGGTAGCGGATAAGATTAACAGCGATGCGAGCATCAAGGGCAAGATCAAGGTTGTCTTCATCGAGAACTTCGGCGTTTCCATTGGTGAGATTGTCTATCCGGCAGCCGATGTCAGTGAGCAGATTTCGACGGCTTCGAAGGAAGCTTCGGGCACGGGCAACATGAAGTTCATGATGAACGGTGCCATCACGCTCGGCACACTCGACGGCGCGAACGTCGAGATTCGCGATGCCGTCGGCGGCGATGACAACTGCGTCATTTTCGGTCTCAAGGCAGAAGAAGTCCTCAACTATTATGCAACGGGCACTTACTCCGCTTGGGATGAGTACAATACGAACGAGAACGTCCGCACGGTCGTCAACCAGCTGACGGACGGCACATACGGCAACTTCCAGTCGCTGTTTGACTACCTCGTCCATGCCAACGATGAATTCTTCATTCTCAAGGACTTCAACGCTTATGCCGATGCTCATGTTGAAATCATGAAACGCTATCAGAAACGCTTCCAGTGGCTGCGTTCTTCGGCCATCAATATCGCAAATTCGGGCAGGTTCTCTTCGGACCGCACGATTGATGAATATGCAAATGAAATCTGGCAGGTCAAACCTGTCATGATCCCGTAAGCTGAAGCTCGGGGCAGGCAGCTGCCTGTCCTGCTTTTAGGGACAAAAAGAGGGGGATTATTTGTGAAAACATCAGATTTAAGCGAGTTCGACCTTTACCTGTTCCATCAGGGGACGAACTATCATGCATATGAGATGCTCGGTGCTCATTTCGTCGAGCAGGATGGAAAAAAGGGCGTGCGCTTTGCTGTTTGGGCGCCGCATGCCAAGTCCATCAGTGTTGTCGGTGATTTCAACAACTGGGACACCCGCGTCAATCCCATGACGCGCATCCGCGACGGCGAAATCTGGGAAGTATTCATTCCGGACGTCGAGCAGGGGGCCATCTATAAATATGCCATTGAGCCGCAGTGGGGCGGAGCGCGCATCATGAAGGCCGACCCGTACGGCTTCTATGCGGAGAAAAAACCGGAGACGGCTTCACGCGTCTACGACCTCAGCAAATACGAGTGGCAGGATGGCGACTGGTTCGAGCAGAAGAAAAAAGAATCTTCTTATGAACGCCCGATGCTGACGTATGAGGTGCATGCCGGTTCCTGGCGCCGCAATAAGGATGGCGAATACCTTTCTTACCGTGAACTTGCCGACCAGCTCATCGACTACGTCAAGAAGATGCATTACACGCATATTGAGTTCATGCCGCTCTGCGAGCATCCGTTCGATGGTTCGTGGGGCTACCAGATTACGGGCTATTACGCCGTGACGAGCCGTTTCGGCACGCCGGATGATTTCCGCTATCTCGTTGACAAGGCCCATAAGAATGGCATTGCTATCATCATGGACTGGGTGCCGGGCCATTTCTGCAAGGATGAGCAGGGCCTGCGCCATTTCGATGGCCAGACGCTTTACGAATCCGACAATGAGCAGCTCGCAGAGAACTGGGAGTGGGGCACGACCAACTTTGATTATGGCCGTACCGAAGTGCAGAGCTTCCTGATTTCGAATGCGATGTTCTGGTTTGAGGAGTTCCATATCGACGGCCTGCGCATCGACGCCGTCGCCAATATGCTCTACCTCAACTACGGCCGCAAGGACGGCGAGTGGACGCCGAATAAATACGGCGACACGGGCAACCTTGAGGCCATGGACTTTCTCAAGAAGCTCAATGAGAATATCTTCAAGTATCATCCGCAGGCACTGATGATTGCCGAGGAATCGACGGCCTGGCCGCTGATTTCAAAGCCAGTTTATATGGGCGGCATGGGCTTCAACTACAAGTGGAACATGGGCTGGATGAACGATATGCTCAAGTACATGTCGCTCGACCCGATTTACCGCAAATGGAACCACGACAAAGTCACGTTCTCCTTTATGTATGCCTTCAGTGAGAACTTCGTGCTGCCGCTCTCGCATGATGAGGTCGTTCACGGCAAGTGCTCGCTCATCAGCAAGATGCCGGGCGACTATTGGCAGAAGTTTGCCGGCCTGCGTACGTTCTTTGCCTACTGGATTGCTCATCCGGGCAAGAAGCTCCTGTTCATGGGCGGCGAGTTCGGCCAGTTCATCGAGTGGAACTATGATGACAGCCTCGACTGGCATCTGCCGCAGCAGTACCCGATGCACAAGAAGATGCTCGAGTACAGCCGCGCACTCAATAAATTCTACTGCGACCATAAGGCACTCTGGCAGGTCGACTTCGATTGGAACGGCTTCCAGTGGATTGACTGCAACGATAATGAGAACAGCGTCGTTTCGTTCATCCGCAAGGCGGAAGATCCTTCGGACTATCTGATTGCCGTCTGCAACTTCACGCCGGAAGTGCGCCACGGCTACCGTATCGGCGTGCCGGAAAAGGGCAGCTACGTCGAAGTCTTCAACTCCGACGACGAGGCCTTTGGCGGCAGCGGTGTCAAGAACGAGGGCGAGATTCCGACCGAGGATATCAAGTGGCATGACCGCGACCAGTCCATCGTGCTGACGATTCCGCCGATGGCAACCATCTATCTGCGCCATAAGGGACAACTGGCCTCTGGTAAGAATTCTTTTGACGAGGCTCCGGTGGAGATTGAAGTCAGAGGCCACGAAGAAAAAAGTTCTGCCGACAAGGCAGAAGCCGCCGAAGCAAAACCGAAGAAAATGACGCGCAGGCGCACGGCTGCAGCCAAGGAGAAGACTTCTGAAGGTAAGCCGAAGCGCCGCCGCGGCCGTCCGCGCATGACGGACGAAGAAAAAGCTGCGGCCAAGGCGAAGAGAGAAGCAGAAAAAGCCGCCAAGGCCGAGGCAGAAGGCGGAGAAAAGCCGAAAAAGACGACGCGCAGACGCAAAGCTAGCACGAAAACGACTGCCGCCAAGAAGACGACGGCCCGCAAGACGAGCCGGAAAAAGACAACGGCCAAAGCCGCTGCCACTGAATCCTGATACATCATCTAAGATACATTAGGAAAGATAATCAAATATTGCAGGTACATGGTGTACAAAAGGTATATCATGTACACCATGAGGGGGATTCTCGAATGAAAGTTCTATATGTTGCTTCTGAGGCAGTACCGTTTGCCAAGACGGGCGGCCTTGCTGATGTCGCTGGTTCTTTGCCAAAAGCCCTGAAGGCGGAAGGCGTTGATGTCCGCGTCATTATGCCGAAATTCGGCAAGATCCCGGAGAAATTCCGCAATGCGATGGAGCACATCTACGATGGAGAAATTCCGGTATCGTGGCGTTCGAAATACGTCGGCCTCGACAAGCTGGAGCAGGATGGCGTTACGTATTACTTCGTCGACAACGAAGAGTACTTCAAGCGCGAGGGCTTTTACGGCTACGGCGATGATGCTGAGCGTTTCTCGTTCTTCTGCCGCGCCGTGCTCAATTTGCTGCCGGCGATGGATTTCTGGCCCGATGTCATTCATACGAATGACTGGCATTCCGGCCTCGTCAATGTTTTCCTCAAGCTGGAGCATCAGGGCGATGAGCGCTATCAGAACATCCGCACGCTCTATACGATTCATAATCTCAAGTATCAGGGCGTGTTCCCGAAAGATGTCATGAGCGATGTGCTCGGCCTTGATTGGAAGTACTTCAACAATGGCGACCTCGAGTTCTACGATGCAGTCAACTTCATGAAGGGCGGCCTCATCTACGCGGACTACATTTCGACGGTCAGCAAGACGTATGCACAGGAAATCCAGTACGAGTACTTTGGCGAGCATCTTGACGGCCTGCTGCGCAGCCGCAAGGACACGCTGTTTGGCATTGTCAACGGCATTGACTACAATGTCTACAATCCGGCAACGGACAAGAATCTCTATGAGAATTACGACGTGGCTACACTTGACCGCAAGGCCGACAACAAAGTCCTGCTGCAGAAAGACCTCGGCCTGCCCATCAGCCGCCGTACCCCAATGGTCGCCATGGTATCGCGCCTCGTCGCTGCCAAGGGCCTCGACCTCGTCGTGCGCATGATGGATGAAATCCTGCAGCATGAGGACATCCAGTTCGTACTGCTCGGCACGGGCGATAAGGAATATGAAGACTGGTTCAAGGGCCTTGCTTGGCGTTTCCCGACGAAGGTTTCGGCCAACATCCGCTTCTCGAATCAGCTGGCACAGCGCATCTACGCGGCTTCGGATATCTTCCTAATGCCCTCGAACTACGAGCCGTGCGGCATTGGCCAGCTCATCGCGCTGCGCTACGGCTCCATCCCTGTGGTACGCGAGACGGGCGGCCTCAAGGATACGGTCATTCCGTACGACAAGTATACAAAACAGGGCAACGGCTTCCTGTTCTCCGATTACAATGCGCATGAGATGATGTATGCACTCAAGCGTGCACTCAGTGCTTATGAGAATTACGAGGAATGGAAGCAGATTGTCGAGAATGCCATGAATTCGGATTATAGCTGGAAAGAATCGGCGCGCGAATACAAGGCACTCTATGAAAAACTCATGGGCTCCGAGGAATAAAAGCATAAAGAAAGAGCAAGTGAGAAGGAGGGCGGCAGACAATGCCGCCTTTTTTGTGGAAGGAGGAGTTTTCATGCTGACACAGGATCAAGTCTGGCATGACTCTCAGGATATCAATTACCGATCACCGGTCGGTGCAGCTGAAGCGGGCACAAAAGTCAGAATGGGGCTGCGTTTACGGACGAAAGAGGGCATTCGCCAAGTCATCCTGCGCTGCTGGCAGGACCAGACGGGCGAGCATCTCATCCCGCTCGAGACGCAGGACGACCCGCTGCAGGAAAATCATTTTTATAGCGGCTGGCTGCCGCTGCCGGAAAAGGGCGGCCTGATTTGGTACTACTTTATCATCTCGATGGAGGACGGCACCTGGTATTACGGCAATAATCCGGAACAGCTCGGCGGCATGGGCACGCTCTATGACCATGTACCGCCTTCGTTCCAGATTACGACGTACAACAAGGGGGCCAAGACGCCGGACTGGTTCAAGCATGCCGTGATGTATCAGATTTTCCCGGACCGCTTTGCGCGCGAAGGCGACAAAATCATCGAGAAGAAGGGCGCGGTCTTCCATGCCTGCTGGCAGGATGACCCGTGCTACTATAAAGACCCTGATACGAAGGAAATCGTCGCCTATGATTTCTTTGGCGGCAATCTTAAAGGCATCGAGAAGAAACTCGACTACCTCAAGGAACTCGGCATCTCGGTCATTTACCTGAATCCTGTCTTTGAGTCGGAAAGCAATCATCATTACGACACAGGTGACTATCATAAGATTGACCCGATTCTCGGCACGAATGAGGAGTTCCATCATCTCGTTGAGACAGCCAAAGCCAAGGGCATCCGCATCATCATCGATGGCGTCTTCAGCCATACGGGCAGCAACAGCCGCTATTTCAACCGCGAAGGCCAGTACGATACGATTGGTGCGTTCCAGTCGCCGGACTCGCCGTATTATGAATGGTATAATTTCCGTAATTTCCCATATGAGTATGAGAGCTGGTGGAATTTCTCCACACTGCCGGATGTCAAGGAAACGACGCCGTCGTATATGGACTTCATCATCTACGATAAAGACAGTGTCATGCATCACTGGATGAAGGAAGGCATTGCGGGCTGGCGCCTCGATGTCATCGACGAACTGCCCGCGGCTTTCTCGCAGGCGTTCTTTGCGGAGCTCAAGAAGACGAATCCGGAGGCCGTCATGATTGGCGAGGTCTGGGAGGATGCTTCGCACAAGGTCGCTTACGGTGTGCCGCGTGAATACCTCTGCGGTCAGGAAATGGATTCGGCCATGAACTACCCGTTCCGTCAGATTCTCTTTGATTTCCTGCTCGGTCATGTCGATGCGAAGATGAGTCTCAGGCGTTTTGAGAGTCTGCGCGAGAACTACCCGCGCGAGAATTTCTACGCCATGATGAACCTCATCGGCAGCCACGATGTCGAGCGCGCGATGACCGTCCTCGGCGAGGAGCCGTTCTACGACGGCATGCCGACTGTTGAGCAGTCGCGTGCACGCCTGACCGATGACCAGTACAATCTCGGCATGGCCCGCCTGTTCATGGCGGCGCTCTGGCAGATGACGTATCCTGGTGTGCCGTGCATCTACTACGGCGATGAGATTGCCATGCAGGGCTTTAAAGACCCGTACAACCGCCGCCCGTATAACTGGGAGCACGGCGATACGTATGTGCGCAGCCGCTATGAGCGCATGATTCACCTGCGCAATGCCCATACGGCCCTGCAGACCGGCGAACTGCTGCCGCTCTATGCGGAAGGCGATGTCATGGCCTACGCCCGCGTCGTGCGCGGCGGCCGCGACGTCTTTGGCGAGCCGGCGAAAGATGAATGCTTCATCTCGCTCTTTAACCGCAGCCTCAAAGAGGAAAAGACGGTCACGCTCAATGTCGGTGATTTTGCCGACGGCGTCTTTGCCGATGCGTTCCATCCCGAGACGCGCTTCACGGTCGAGAACGGCCAGCTGACGGTAAATATTCTGCCGCTCAAGGGCTTTTTGCTCCAGAACATCCCGCCGGAACGCCAGTACAAGCACGAAGCCGGTGTCCTCATGCATCCGACGTCGCTGCCGTCGAAATACGGTGTCGGTGACTTTGGCAAAGAAGCGTATAAATTCGTTGATTTCCTCGCCGAAGCGGGGCAGAGCGTCTGGCAGATTCTGCCGCTCGGCCCGGTCGGCTTCAGCTATTCGCCGTACCAGTCCCCGTCGGCCTTTGCCGGCAATCCGCTGCTCATCGATATCGATGAACTCGTGGAGCGCGGCTGGCTGACGAAGCAGGAGACGAAAGTCACCTATGCGGATTTTGATTCGTCGGCCGACTTTGAGCAGGCGCGCGTCTTCAAGAACAAATGCCTGCGCAAGGCCCATACTGCCTTTCAGCAGGATGAGGAGGCGCAGCAGGAATACAAGGTATTCTGCAGGGAAGAAGCTTACTGGCTCGATGATTACGCCCTGTTTGAAGCGGCAAAGAAGGAATATGACGGCAGGGCCTGGATGGATTGGCCGGAAGCCGTGAAAAAACGCGACCCGCAGGCACTGGCTTCTTTGCGCAAACGTCTGGAGGAAAATATCGAGCTGCAGAAGTTCATGCAGTTCCTGTTCCACTGCCAGTGGCAGAAGCTGCATGATTATGCCAATGAAAAGGGCATCCGCATCATGGGCGATATGCCGATTTTCCTCGCGCAGGACAGCGCCGACGTCTGGGCCAATCAGGAACTCTTCGACCTCAACCCCGACGGCACAGCTCATACGGTCGCCGGCGTACCGCCAGATTATTTCAGCGCGACGGGACAGCTCTGGGGCAACCCGCAGTACAACTGGCAGGCCATGAAGGCGGAGAATTACGCCTGGTGGAAAAAGCGCTTCCACAAGCTTTATTCGCTCGTTGATATCGCCCGCATCGACCATTTCCGCGGCTTCGAGTCGTATTGGGAAGTCGACGGCAAGGCGAAGAATGCCATCAAGGGCCGCTGGCTGCCGGGGCCGGGCAAGCCATTCTTTGATGAGATTCGCCGCAAGCTCGGCAATCTGCCCATCGTGGCAGAAGATCTCGGCATCATCACGCCGGAAGTTGAGAAACTCCGCGATGACTGCGGCTTCCCCGGCATGAAGGTTCTTGAGTTCACGCTGTATCTCAACAATCAGCATCGCCTCGGTACGGTCGTGCCGGAAAACAGCATCGTCTACACGGGCACGCATGACAACAATACGCTGATTGGCTGGCTCAAGACGGATATCACGCCCGCGCTGCGCAAAGCTGTGGCTGACCTCGTGCGCGCCGATGTGCGCAACCCAGAGGAAATCGCCGAACATCTCATCGGCTTTGCCTATGCCTCGAATGCAAGACTCGCCGTCATCCCGATGCAGGACCTTTTGGGACTCGATGGCAGCTGCCGCATGAACACACCGGGCACTTCCGAGGGCAACTGGCGCTGGTGTATGCGTCCGGAAGAATTTAAGAAGCTCGATGCGAAAAAACTGCGCGCACTCACGGAGCATTTCGGCCGCTGCTGAGTGCTGAAAATTTCATAGTTTTATCTGATATTCTGTGCTTTAGAGACGGCTGCGGCCGTCTCTTTGCTTGTCTTTATTTCTTTTTTCATCATTTTGTGGTATCCTAAAAAGTGTTGTTTTTGAGAAGCATACATCGTTACATCGATAGAAGGTGTTTTTATGATTGACATTCCAGCGAACTGGGTGCAGAAAATCCAGAATATCGACTGGTCGAAAGTACAGGAATCGGTCAAGGACTACGGTCCGGCCATCAAGGTGCTGCAGCAGACGTGGTCTAAGGAATCTCTGCTGGAGATCAGTCAGGGAAAACTCTTTGTGCCGGACTCGGTCATCAATGAGGCCATTGCCAAACGCATTCCCGCGGGCGGGCAGGTCACGGGCGTGACCATCAAGTCGCATGCCAATGGCCGGATGGATATCCGCGTGGAGACGAAAAAAGTCGGCCCCGTGGAATTATCCGGTGAAATCAAGGAATTTGTCCATAATGGCGACAAGTCGTATGTGACATACCGCGTGCGCAGCCGCAATATCCCGGAGCATGGCCTGATGTCGTGGATTTTTTCACGCATCTCGCTGTCGATGGCAGAGCGCATGGTCGGTCATATCGACATGCCGGACAATCTGCCGGTTTCCATCAAGCACAACACGATTACGGTGGATTACAGCCAGGCACTTGCCGAATCCGATTTCGGCAAGACGGAGTATCAGGGGCATAAGCTCACCGATATGATTGAGATTGAAGGCGCGACGCCAAAGGACGGCGGCATTGAGTTCGATACGCAGCTCAACGTGCCGGACGATGTCAAGAAAGCCCTCGTGGCTTTGCTCAAGGACAAAGAGGCAGACCTTCAGGAAAGTCAGGCAGATTCGTCTGCTTCGTCTGACCAGCAGAATGAGAATTGAGACATGAAAAAAAGAGAACAGGGAAGGGAGAGATTTTTTGAAGAAGTGTATCATGGCACTCACCGCAGTGCTCTGTACTCTCATGATGACGCTGACCAGTATGCCGGCAGCGTCCGCTCATCACAAGAATGAACCAAAAGTCGAGAAGATTGTCTACATCCCGCACGACAACCGTCCAATCTCGGACAAGCAGACGGCCGATGTCGTCAAGAAGCTCGGCTACGAAGTGGTCGTGCCGCCTGACAATATGCTTGGCAGCCGCAGTGATCTCGGCCATCCGGACGAACTCTGGGATTGGCTCAAGAAGAACGCGCAGGATGCTGATGCCGCTGTTATTTCGTCGGACTCCATGCTCTACGGCAGCCTTGTCGGCTCGCGCAAGCACGAGTACACGAAGAAACAGGTCCTTGACCGCGTGGATAAATTCCAGACGTTCCGCAAAGAATTCCCGAAAATGCAGCTCTATGTCTTTGGCTCCATCATGCGCACGCCGCGCTCGGGCGAGGCTTCCGGTCATGAGGAACCGGGCTATTACCGCAATTACGGCGCGGACATCTTCCGCTATACTGAGCTCAAGGACAAGCAGGAGATGGAGGGCCTGACGCGCCGCGAGAAGAAAGAATATGACTTCCTGCAGCGCCTGATTCCGAAGGCTTCGCTTTCGGACTGGATGGGCCGCCGCGAAAAGAATTTTGCGGCCAATGAGAAGATGATTCAGCTCACGCGCAAGAATACGTTCAATTACTTCGTGCTCGGCCGCGACGACAATGCGCCGTACTCGCAGACGCATCTTGAGAGCCGCCATCTCGCCGCTGAAGGTCAGGACCTTGGCAAGACGCGTTTTCAGGCCATGGCCGGCATCGATGAAGTCGGCATGCTGATGCTCACGCGCGCCGTCAACGATATCCGCCGCGATGTGCCATTTGTCTATGTCCGCTATAACTGGGGCAAGGGAGAATTCACGGTTCCGTCGTATTCTGATGAGAAAATCGGCAATTCCATTGCCGCAGCTGTTACGGCCGCCGGCGGCATGATGGTCAAGTCGCCGGAGAAGGCCGACCTCGTGCTGACGGTCAACACGAACCCGAACGGCAAAACGTATGAAGCCAATGACCGCGATAACGACGGTACGCCGCGCGAGGGTACGAAATACTTCGCCGACATCGTCAGCGACTATGTCAGCAAGGGCTATCCTGTCGGCATTGCCGATATCGCCTATGCCAACGGCTCCGATAATGCCCTGATGGATGAACTGCGTGACCGCGGCCTGCTCTTTAAGATTCGCGCTTACGCCGGCTGGAACACGCCGACGAACAGCACGGGCTTTGTCATCGGTGAAGGCATGCTTGCCAAGTATATGAAGGACGATGCTGTCGATGACCTGCTGCTCACGCGTTATCTCGATGACTGGGCTTATCAGGCGAATGTGCGCAACACCATTGCGCGCCAGCTGACGTGGCTGCGCGGCGACGGCGTTTATGGCAGCCTCGACACGAAGACGGCTGCCGTAGCGACGCGTTCGGAGCGCATGCTCACGCGTTTTGTCGAAGACAATCTGCCGCCGATTGACTCGCTGGCCAATATCGAAGTGCGTTTCCCGTGGAACCGCATGTTCGAGTCGGATATCATCCACACGGCAGCGAAGGAAGAAGTCAATTATTTCCCGAAAGAATGAACGCGGATGCCATAGCACCGCATAGAAAAAGAGCCCCTGCTGGAAAGTTTCAGCAGGGGCTTTTTTTATTTATTTTTGGCTTTTAGCGGCGGGAAAGACATCGAGGCCATGGGCCTCAAGACGCTGTATGTCTTCGGGGGCGGCATCGGCGTCCGTGTAAATGGCGCGGATGTGTTCGAAGGGGAAGAGCAGCTCGGAGGCATCGCAGTGGAATTTCTCGGATTCCGTCAGCACGATGATGCCGCGGGCTTGGGCAGCCATGGCCTGCGCGGCTTCGATGCGCAGATGGTCGCTGCTCTTGACGCCGTTTTCATCGATGCCGTCAATGCCGAGGAAGAACTTATCGACTTTGAAATTCCTCGCGCAGAGGCCGACGAGCGGACCGACCATGACCTGTGACTCATTCTGGTAGCTGCCGCCGAGCAGGATGACGCGGGCACCGTGAATCTTGCGCACAAAACTCGCGACAAAGGCCGAGTTCGTGATGATGGTGATATGGCAGCGGCGCATGCAGAGCTCTTCGGCGAGCAGCGTACAGCAGCCGCCCGATTCAATCATGACGGTCTCGCCGGGCTGCACGCAGCGCGCGGCCCGTTCGGCGATGCGCCGCTTGTTTTCATAATGGAAGGACAGATGGTGGCCGATGTCCTCGCTGGCGACCATGCTGGCAAAACCGTGCTCACGCTTCAGGAGACCCTGATGGGCGAGCAGGTTGAGGTCTTTGCGGATGGTGACTTCCGAGACACCAAGGGCTTCCGAGAGCTCGGTGACGGCCATGCGTTTGTTCTGGCTGATGAGGTCGAGAAGTTTCATATGACGGGGCTGCATGGATATCTTCCTTTCGTAAAAACAAAAGCCCCTTCTGCCGACGGCAAAAGGAGCTTCTGGTCATTGGTTCCAGCAATGGAGCCATGGAATATCGTGCTTAAGGCTTAAGCGTTTTCCTTGCGGAATTTATCCATGAACTCTGCGAGGGCGACAGCGCCTTCGTACGGCATAGCATTGTAAATCGAGGCGCGCATGCCGCCGACACTGCGGTGGCCCTTGACGCCGCTGAGCTGATGTTCAAGAGCTTCGGCAACGAATTTCTTCTCGAGCTCCTCGCTCGGCAGACGGAACGTGACGTTCATGTAGGAACGGCTGACTTTGTCGGCATGGCCGCGGTAGAAGCCGTTCGAGCTGTCGATGGCTTCATAGACAACCTTGGCCTTCTTGATGTTGCGGCGTTCCATCTCCTCAAGGCCGCCCTGTGCCTTAATCCAGGCAGCAACTTTGCCGACCATGTAGATGCAGAAAGCCGGCGGCGTGTTGTAGAGCGAATCTTTTTTGTAGAACGTATTATAGCGGAACATCGTCGGCAGTGCCTCCGGGCTGTTCTCGAGCAGCGATTTCTTCGCGACGACGAGGACGACGCCGGCAGGGCCGAGGTTCTTCTGAACGCCGGCGTAGATGAAGTCGAATTTGTGGAAATCAATCGGACGCGAGAGCATATCCGAGGACATATCGGCAAAGAGAGGTACACCGTCCGTCTCCGGGATGTAATGGTATTCCGTGCCGTAAATCGTGTTGTTGTAGCAGACATGGACGTAGGCAGCGTTCGGGTCTACCTTGAGCTCATCCTGCTGCGGTACGTGATGATAGCCCGTTTCCTTGCTCGAAGCGATGATTTCGCCGATGCCGAGATGCTCGGCTTCTTTATAAGCCTTTTCAGCGAAGCTGCCCGAGAGGACGTAGCTGCCCGGATGCTCTTTCGTAGCGTAGTTCAGTGGAATCATCGCGAACTGCTGGCTGGCACCGCCCTGGCAGAACAGGACTTCGTAGTCATCGCCGAGGCCCATGAGCTCTTTGATGTCCGCTTTTGCCTTTTCGTGCACAGCAGCGTACTGCGGTGCGCGGTGGCTGATTTCGAGAATCGACATGCCACTGTGGTTAAAGTTCAGGAATTCTGCCTGTGCTTCTTTGAGTACCTCAAGCGGCAGTGTTGCCGGACCCGGATTGAAATTATAGACGCGACCTGCTTCCATGAGAAAACCTCCCCAAAACATATGGAATCTTGTTGAATTTACTGGATTTTGTAGGATATTCTGCGTGTACCATGTCAACATCACAGGGGTGTCCATGTGTTGTGGACAGGCAACGTTTTTTATATTCTAGCGCGAAAAATCCAGAAAAGCAAGCAGAAAAATAAATCTTGTTTTTTCAGAGCAGACACTTGACGGCTGAAAATGGATGGCATATAATACACTTATGCACGAAAATTGCAGTCAAAGCCAAATCGCAAAGGCGAAGATGGGGAAGCTGAAAAAAGAGCCCTTATAGAGAGCTGACGGCCGGTGAAAGTCAGCAGGGCATTTTGAAGTTCCGCCCCGGAGCAGCTGGCGAAAGTCAGACGGGTACGCCCGTTAAAGCGTCGAGAGAGAGGCAATGCCTCACTTGGGTGGCACCACGGAATCAGAGCGTTTCGTCCCAAATCGGGACGGCGCTTTTTTTATTGGTTATGATGAAGAGGAGAGAACAAACATGAAGGTTTTAGCAGCAGATGGTATTTCGCCGAAAGGAATTGAGCTCCTGCAGAAGGAGTTTGAAGTGGTCGTCAAAGATAAACTGCCGGCAGAGGAACTTCTGGAAATCATTCCGGAGTTTGATGCCATCATCGTCCGTTCGGCTTCAAAGGTCACGGCTGAGGTCATCGACCGCGCCAAGAACCTTAAAATCATCGGCCGTGCCGGTGTCGGCGTCGACAATATCGACATCCCGGCGGCCACGGCCAAGGGCATCATCGTCATCAATTCCCCGGGCGGCAACACGATTGCCGCAACGGAGCACACGATGGCCATGATGCTTGCGATGTCCCGCAACATTCCGATTGCCAACGAGACGATGCACAAAGGCGAATGGAACCGCAAGAAATACGTCGGCGTTGAGCTGCGCGGCAAGACACTCGGTGTTGTCGGCATGGGCCGCATCGGTTCGGGCGTTGCCAAACGCGCCATGGCCTTTGACATGAACGTGCTCGCTTACGACCCTTATATTAATGAAGAGCGTGCCAAAGCCCTCGGCGTCAAGATTGCGACGTTCGACGAAGTCATCGAGAATTCCGACTTCATCACGGTGCACATGCCGCTGACGAAAGAGACCAAGGGCATGATTGGCATGGAGCAGATGAAGAAGATGAAGAAGGGCGTACGTCTTGTCAACTGCGCCCGCGGTGGCATCATCGATGAGGCTGACCTCGCCGAAGCCCTCAAGCAGGGCCTTGTTGCCGGCGCTGCCATCGATGTCTACACGAGTGAGCCGCCGGCAGAGAAGGGCAACCCGCTGCTCGAGGCTCCGAACATCGTGCTGACGCCGCACCTCGGCGCTTCGACGGTTGAGGCACAGATTGGTGTTTCGGTTGACGTGGCCAAGGGCATCATCGCTGCCCTGCACGGTGAGCCTGTAGCTACAGCCGTCAACATGGCGCCGGTTTCGCCGCAAGTCATGCGCGTCATCGCGCCGTACCTCACGCTTGCGGAACGCCTCGGCGGCACGGTCGTCGGCCTGGCTGACGGTCCGATTGAATCGGTCGAAGTCACGTACAACGGCGAAATCACGGAAGTCAACACGGGCCTCCTCACGACGGCTGTCATCAAGGGCATCCTCAATCCGGTCATGGAGAACGAGGTCAATTACGTCAATGCACCGGGCCTGGCCAAAGAGCGCGGCATCAAAGTGTCGGAGCGTAAGGAACGCGAAGCGGAGAACTTTGCCAACCTCATCACGGTCGATGTCGTGGCCGGCGGCAAGAAACTTTCCGTACAGGGCACGCTGTTCGGCACGCAGGGCCGCATCGTCCGCATCAACAAATTCCGCGTTGACGTTGACCCGCATGCACGCATCCTCATCTGCCCGCATATCAACCGTCCGGGCGTCATCGGCACGGTCGGCACGCTGCTCGGCGGCAATGGCGTCAACATCTCGGCCATGCAGGTCGGCACGACGGAAGAAGAAGGCAAGAACCTCATGGTCCTGACGGTCGACAACGATATCCCGCCAGCTCTCCTTGAAACGGTCAAGGCCCTCGATGGCATCTTTGATGCTAAGCTCGTTAACTTCTACGAGATTTAAATAAAAGCTTCCTAATAATAATATAGGGGCTGTGACAAATGAGAAAAGGCTGTGACAAAATGCAAATGCGTTTTGTCACAGCCTTTTTGCGTCGGTATTATATTTCGTCCGTGCTGCCGGAGATTTTCCGGGGCAGGAACAGGGAGAGGAAAAGGAGCAGCAGAACCGGCACGAGCCAGGCAAGGCCGCATTCATGCAGCGGCAGGCTGCTGAGGATGTCTTTGGCAAAGACAGATCCCGCGGTCTGCTGCAGGATATCGAGCAGGGAGATGAAGGCCGCGGCGAGAGCCGTGCAGCGCATGCCGGGAAGCGAGAGTTTGGCGAATTTATTGAGGATGGTCATGAGCACGACCGTGATGGCAACCGGATAGATGAAGAGCAGCAGCGGCAGGGAGAACTTGATGATTTCGTTGAGGCCGAGGTTGGCGAGCAGCAGGCTCACGAGGCTGACTGCCGTGACGTACGTCTTATAGGAGACCTGAGGAAATTCCTTGTAGAAGAATTCCGAGACGGCGGCGATGAGGCCGACGGTCGTCGTGAAGCAGGTCAGGGTAATCATGATAGCAAGGAAGTACATGCCGGCAGGTCCGAAGATATTCAGAGAAGTCTCTGAGAGCACGTAGGCGCCGAGGTTGATGTTGGCGTCGCCAAAAACCTGCGGCGGAATTGGGAAGTGACTGCCGAGCAGGGCAAGGCCGAGGTAAAGCGTGCCCATGAGTACGGCGACAGCGAGCCCCGCAAGCCAGATGCTCAGGTAATGCTCTTTGGCCGATGTGAAGGAAAGGCGGCGCAGCTCACTCAGGGCGATGATGCAGAAGGCAAAGGATGCGAGCGTGTCCATGGTATTATAGCCTTCGATAAAACCGGTGCCAAACGCAGCGCTGGCATATTTGCCGAGCGGCTCGATCATGGCCGGCGCCGTGTAAGTCATGAGTCCCGCTACGGTCAGGACGATGATGAGCAGGACAAAGATTGGCGTGAGCACTTTGCCGAGACGGCTGAGGAGCTTTGACGGCGTGATGGCCAGCCACCAGGCAAAGGCAAAGTAAAGCAGCGTGAAGATGGCTAGGGGCAGTGCGCCTTCGCCGGTCAGTGGCTGTACGCCGATGGAAAACGAAGTTGCTGCTGTGCGCGGGATGGCCGTCAGCGGGCCGATGGCCAGATAAATCAGCGTGAGCAGCAGCAGGGAGACGAGCGGCGAGAGTTTACGGCTCATTTCTGCGCGGTAGCCGTCCGGATTGAACGTGCCGATAATCAGGGCGATGACCGGCATGCCGATGCCGGAAATCAGGAAGCCGAGCATCGCTGGGGAAAATGAACTGCCCGCCTGAAAGCCGAGCGAAGGCGGGAATATCAGATTGCCCGCGCCGAAGAACATGCCGAAGAGCATCAGGCCAATCTGCAGGCTTTTTTTACACATGAAAAAAGCTCCTTTCAAGGAATAAAAAATAATGCATATTGGTCTATTCTATAAAATTTTGCGGTGCGTTGTCAACTGAGTAAGGACAATTAGGACAATTATCTCCTAATTTGTTCATGTCGAAATGACTTTTGCGACAGTTCTGTCATGTACTCTGTATACAAATATAAAAATGACATACAATTCTTGAAACATATCTAAAGTATACATGCATACAATTTGCAATACATGTAAACCTGCGCTATAATAAATCCACGGATGGAGGAATGACGTATGTATAGAAAAGATATGCTTGTAATGAGAATAAAATTAATCGCACTGAGCCAGATTCGGAATATTGAAGATTCCGTCAAACGGAACCCGATGGCTTATCGTAAAGACACAACGGAATACTGCGATGCGATGTACGATATCATTGCCAACATGTCGAGTGAGCGTCTGACGCGCATCGTCGTTCCGATTTATGAGAATTACGAAGAGATGGGCATGGCCGATGACCGTTACGTGGCTGATTCGCTCATGATGATTGTCCTCGCGCTGTACCAGAACGAGATCGGCGAAGAAAATATCTACGACCTCGGCTGGACGAGCTACATTGAAGATTTCTTCCGCGTCAATACCGCAACGGCCTGATGATAAGCTAGTAGGATAGTAAGAAATTAAAAAATTCATATGGACTCATGCAAAAACTCCTGCAGAAGCAGGAGTTTTTTTATTGGGCGCGAAGTGTGTAGGGAGAGAACAGAATAAAAGAGGAGGCGGTTTTCTTGCCAATGTACAGAAAATCTCTGCTGATTTTACTGCTTATCGCCGCAGCTGTGGCCGGAGGAACGTATTATGGCTGTTATACACAGGATAAAGAAACGGTTCAGCTCGATGCGGCCTCTGCCACAGATGAAACGCAACAGGAAGCAGCGGTGACGGTCTATGTGACAGGTGCGGTCAATAAGCCCGGTGTCGTGAGCATCAAAGAAGGAGCGCGCGCAGCTGATGCGGTCAATGCCTGCGGCGGCCTGCTGCCGACGGCGGATGGCGATAAAATCAACATGGCGCAGGTCCTCAAGGACGGTCAGCAGTTGCGCATTCCGGAAAAGCAGGAAGCGTCAAACGTCCAGACTGCTGCCAAAGGGGCAAAGAGCAGCTCTGCTGCCGCTGCGGGAACAAAGGCAGCGGCGGGCGGCATCGTCAATATTAATACGGCCAGTGCCGAAGAGCTTGACACACTGCCGGGCATCGGCCCCGCCATGGCACAGCGCATCATCGAATACCGCGAGACGGAAGGCAGCTTTTCTGCGGTGGAGGATATCAAGAAGGTCAGGGGCATCGGTGAGGCGAAGTTCCAGAAAATGCGGGACAAAATCTGCATTTGATGTGATGTAGGGAGGATGTCATGAAGACAGGACAGTACCCCGTATCCTTTCTCTTTGCGCTGCTGCTGGCCTTGGCAGCGGGCATCGCTCTGGCCCTGGCGAGACCGCCCACAGGCAGCTGGCCTGTTTTTCTGCTGGCCGCGCTCTTTGCCGTGTCAGCCATTTTGCTCTGGCGCGGCAGCAGATGCTGCTGGCTTGTATTCCTGCTGCTGTTTTTCGTGCTCGGCCTGTGCCGGCTGCAGGGGAGCATGGCACTGCCAGCGAATGACATTTCACAATGGGCGGGAGCCGCCATGCCGGAAGTCCGGCTCCGCGGTGAAATTCTGGAGGAGCCGCGCTGGACGAAAGAACTGCAGCCGGATGGCAGTACCGTGCATAAGGTCCGCTATCTTGTCCGGGTGCAGAAAGTCAAAGCCATGGGGAGGGACTGGCAGCCGGCCTCAGGACGCTGTTATCTTTATGCCAGGTCCCCGCAGGAAGATACTTCCGCCCGCATTGGCGATGGCATCATGGCCATGGGGAAGGTGCGTCTGCTCCATGGGTATCAGAATCCGGGGCAGATAGATACGCGCCTGCTGCTGCGCACGGATGGCATCACCGCGCTTGTGATGGCGGGAAAAGCCGGCGTCTCGACGGCGCCGGAGGATGGCCATGAATTTTTGCGTTCCATTGCTTCGCTGCGCGCCCACTACCGCAGCAGCATGGAAGAAGTCATGCCGAAAGCCGATGCAGCGGCCGTGTTTGCCATGCTGTTCGGCGGCTATGACGGTATCGAACCGGAGCTTGTTGAGGATTTTCAGGCCACGGGGATCGTGCATATCCTCTCGGTGTCGGGCTCGCATATCAGCCTTGTCGCTGCAGTTATCGCGGGGCTGGCCGCGCTCCTTCATCTGCCGCGCGCCCTTTCGGCCCTGCTCGTGCTGGGGGCCATTGCTTTTTACAGCGTGCTGGCCGGCTGTGTGCCGCCGGTCATCCGCGCCGCCATCATGGGCGGTCTGGCCTTTCTGGCACTGGCCCTTGGCCGTGAGCGCGAGTCCCGCATCATTCTGCTGCTGACGGGGCTCGGCATGCTGCTCTGTAAGCCCCTGCTGCTCTTTCATATCAGCTTTGAGCTTTCCTATCTGGCCACGGCCGGCCTGATTTTCCTTGCTCCGGTTATCTGTCGCTGGCTTTGCGCACACCGCGTTCCCCGTGCACTGGCCATGGGGCTTGCCATTACGACAGCGGCACAGCTCATGACGCTGCCGGTGCTCGCCTGGTATTTTGGCCAGGTTTCTATCGTAGCACTGCTGGCCAACCTCATCGTCGTGCCCATTCTCGAACTCATCATCGTGCTGGGGCTTTTGGCAGGACTCATTGCCTTTGTGCTGCCATTTCTGGGCCGCTTCGTCTTTGCCATGGACAGCCTGCTGTTAGGACTTTCGGCAGAAGTGACCCATGTGCTGGCGCAGCTGCCGCACAGCATGATTTTTGTGCCGGCCATGACGCCGGCGGGCTGTGCGCTCTATTATCTCCTGCTGGGCAGTTTTCTGCTGAACGAAAAACAGAAAACGTGGCTTTGCGCACAGATCCTGCCGTACCGCCGTGCCCTGACCGCGCTGCTGCTGATTCTTCTGCTGAGCTATGGCAGCTGGAAAATCATGGCCCCGCGGGAAATGGCGGTGCATTTCATCGATGTGGGACAGGGCGATGCGGCCCTGGTCGTGACGCCGCATGGTCAGGCGCTGATGTTTGACACGGGCGGTACGCGCAGTGGCTCATTTGATGTCGGTGCTCATGTCGATGTGCCATATCTGCTGCATTATGATATCCACGAACTCGCTGCCATCTTTCTGACCCATGCCCATGAAGACCATGCGCAGGGCTGCGGCGGCATTTTGCGGAAAATGCCCGTCGGCCATGTCTACACGGCCAGCGAGGGTGTGGATGCCTATGCGCGCAGCCTCGGCTTCGGCGATGCGGACCCGCTGCTGCGGAAATTCAGCGCGGCTTTGGCAGGCGATGTCTTCACCATCGACGGTGTCCGTGTCGAAGTGCTGTTTGCCCCGCCGAAACCAGAGCATGGCGGCACGGGCAATGAAGTCTCCAATGTCTATCGCGTCTCTTATGGCAAAGCGAGCTTCCTGTTCACGGGCGACCTCGTCAAGGAGCAGGAGGCAAGGCTGCTGGCTTCAGGACAGGAAATTTCCTCGTCGGTGCTCAAAGCGGGGCATCACGGCTCGGCCACATCGAGCTCGGAAGAATTCCTCAAGGCCGTGGCCCCGCAGTACGGCGTTTTCTGCGTGGGGTATGAAAATTCGTTTGGCCATCCGAAGCCGGAAATCGTCAGGCGGTATCAGGACGCGGGCATCCGGACACTGCGCACGGATGAGGATGGCGCAGTCGTCTTCCATACGGATGGCAGGAGCATGCGCGTGGAGACTTATGCTGCCAAAAGTTGATTTTGAGGTGACGTTATGGAATTTGCAGAACTCAATGCGGCCCAGCGCGAGGCCGTCATGGACCTTCAGGAAAATATCCTGCTCTTAGCGCCGGCCGGTACGGGCAAGACGAATACGCTGGCCTGCCGCATCGCGAATATCCTGGAGCAGAAACGCGCGGAGCCGGAGGAAATCCTCTGCCTGACGTTTACGAACAAGGCGTGCCGCGAGATGAAGGAACGCATCATCGCGCGCGCAGGCGAAGCGGGCCGCCGTGTCATCGTCAAGACCTTCCACGGGTTCTGCTACGACGTCATCAAGACCGAGGCCAAGCGCCATTCGGACCTCTTTGCCGACTTCACGATTTTCGATGAGACAGACTGCTTGAGCCTTATCCGTGAGCTCATTGACGATACATGGCCGGAACGCTCTGTGCAGTCCCTGATTGCCTCGCTCAAGGGGGCTAGAACGCGCTATCATCTGGAGACCGGCGACGATGAGGCCGACTACTGCGAGGCCCTGCAGCGTCTCCTGGCAGAGCATCCAGAGGAAATCCGCAGGCTGGCCATCGATGACCATTATCAGTATTATCGGCAGCTTTTTGAGGGCTGGCAGGTATGGGGGCCGCATCTGGCGGCGGTTTACGATATGCGGCTCCATGACGTGCACGGCCTTGACTTCACTGACCTCATCGTGCAGGCCGATGCCCTGTTCCGTCAGGAGGAAGTGGCGGTCAAATGGGCGCGGCGCTTTCTCTACATCAACATCGATGAGGTGCAGGACACGAGTGAGCTTGAGTACAGCATCCTCGCGCGCATATTTGGCTGCAGCCGCCTGCTCCTGTGCGGCGATTACTTCCAGACGATTTACGAATGGCGCGGCTCTCATCCCGAGGCGGTTCTGCGCGCTTATCAGCGCGACTGGCAGCCGCGCCGCATCGTGCTGACGGAAAATTACCGTTCGACGCAGGTCCTTTTGAGTGCTTCGTATGCCTGCCTGCAGCGCCTTTTCCCCGAGCGCGTTTCCGCGCTTTATCCTGAAGGCATCCACGCCGTGAGCAAAGAACGCGGTCTGCCCATCATTCTCAAGGGAGCTTTGAACTTTGTCGAAGAGGCCGACTGGATTTACCAGACGATACAGCAGCTGCCCACGGCGGATTACAGCCGCATCTGCATCCTGACGCGCAGCAATGGCTACAATAAGAAGCTTTCATCGCATTTCCGGCGTCGCAACTGGCGTCTGCCCGAAAAGGAGCAGCTGCCTTTCATGATTATCGAAGAAATCAAATTCTACCGGCGGCAGGAAGTCAAGGATGTGCTGGCCTTTCTCAAGCTCATCCTTAACCCGCACGATACAGCCAGCTTCATTCGCGTGCTCAACCGCTTCGGCAGGGGCATCGGTCCGGGGACCATCCGCAAAATATCGCAGGAGTCGTATCGCGAGGCCGGCATCCGCCTGACCGACTATCTCGACGACGATGCCAGACGGACGGGCGACCCATTTGCCGTGCTGCTCGAGGCTTTGGATGCGGAAAATATCGTGGTCTTTGATGTCGAAGCAACGGGCATTGACCCGACGCGCGATGAAATCATCCAGATTGCCGGCCTGCGGCTCGGTAGGGACGGCAGCGTCAAAAGGGAATTTAAGCATCTGCTGAAAGCGCGGCGGTCGGTCGGTGACAGTGTCCGCGTCCATCATATTGAAGACGCCGTGCTGCAGAACGAAGGCGAGGACCCTGCCGATGTGCTCCGTGCTTTTTGCGCTTTTGCCAAGGACGCGGTCATCGTCGGCCACAATGTCACGTATGACCTCAGCATCCTCGGCAGCGAACTCACGCGCCTCGGTCTGCCGCAGCTCTCGTACCGCCGCTATTACGATACGCTCGATATTTTCCGGCGCTTCTATCCGAATCTGCCGAATCATAAGCTCGAATACCTCGGTGCATACTGCCATGTCTCGCACCGTTCGACCCATGATGCCATGGACGATATCTGTGCGACTTCGGAAATCCTGCTTTACGCCGTAGAGCACAATATTCGGCCGCATATCGCGGAGCGGCGGGCATTCATGGCGAAGTGGCAGGATACTTTTGCGGAGATGGCGGCCAAGGTCAGTTCGTTCCGTCTGGCGGCCCGCGTGATGCGGCCGGCGCAGCTCCTCGGCAAAGTCGTCGTCGATGCCGGGATTGACGCGTATTACCGTCAGCACCATGAAGAACAGCGCATCGAAAATCTGCGCGACCTCTTCCGTCAGGCGCGCGACATGGACGAACCGGAGATACGGCCGCTTGACGCACTGCTGCGTTTCCTCAATTACACGGCCCTTTCCAACACGAACCTCGATGCCATGACCAAGCGTCAGCAGATTCCCATCATCACGGTCCACCAGGCCAAGGGCTCGGAGTTTGACTACGTCTTTGTCGCGGGGCTTCAGGAAGGGACGTTCCCCGGACTGCAGGCCGAGAAGAATGACAGCATGGACGAAGAGGCACGGCTTTTCTATGTGGCCATCACGCGGCCAAAGAAACAGCTGCTTTTATCCTGGTGTCAGATGCAGGGCGGCTATTATGCGCATATGAGCCGCTTCCTGCGCGTGCTGCCGCGCGAATACGTACAGAATGTCTGAGGATGAGGCACAATAAAAGCACGCCGCCCGTTTGACGGGACAGCGTGCTTCTATGTTATAATGAAGAAAATATTTTCTGGAGAAAGGGACGGGCGCATTGAAATACAGTGAGTTCATGGCAAAGATCCGCAAGGGAGAGCTGCCGCATGTATTCCTGCTCTCAGGAGAGGAACATTATTATATTGACAAGGCAAAGGAGGCTTTACTCGGCCGGCTGTTCCCTGATGGACGGGGGAGGGAAGATGCCCTGCAGAAAGTTGATGGCGACCTGGGACTCGATGCGCTGCTTGCGGGTATTGAGTCAGCTCCTTTTTTTGCGGACAAGAATGTCATCCTGCTGAACGGTACGAATCTCTTCCGTGACAGCAAGCAGGCGGGCGGCGATACGAAAGAGCTCGACAGCCTCATCCGGCTGCTCGGAGATATGCCGCCCTACAGCTATATTATCTTCATTGCGCCGTATAAGGCCGATAAACGGCGCAAGCTCTATAAGACTGTAGCAAAATACGGCCTTGTGCTCGAGTCGGAAGCCCTGCGCGCCTGGAACATCAACGACTGGCTGCAGGACAAACTGCGTTCCCTGCACAAGGATATGGACCGCGAGGCCTATGCGTATTTTGCCGGCGCGGTCAGCATGATGCAGCAGGTCTCGCTCTCGTACCTTGACCAGGAATTTGACAAGCTCGCGCTGTTCAGCAAAGACCGGCGCATCACGAAAGCAGAGCTCGTTGAGGTTTTTTCGGGGCTGCCGGAGGTCTCCATCTTTGCCCTGCTCGATGCCATCAGCGCACGCGACAGCAAAAAAGCCCTGACGCTTCTGCACCGTCAGCTGGCCGACGGCACGTATTTCACCGTGCTCGTGGCGCTTTTGACGCGTCATGTGCGCCAGTTCTGGCAGGCCAAAGTCCTAATGAAAAAGGGCATTCGCGGCAAAGCGCTCGCGAAGCCCTTAGAGCTCAATCCCTTCATTGCCGAAAAACTCGGGCGTGCGGCCGCAGGTTTTGACGAAGCTATGCTCAAGCGCGCGATGCTCATGCTCATCGACGCGGATTACCTGCTCAAGACGGGGCAGGCCGGCAATGAAGTCTTGGAAGAAACTGTCATTCTCCTTTGCAGGAAGTGACAGACTGTTTATTTTTTCTGGGGGAACGGGGCAAAAATCGTACAGATGGCCGCGATGGGCAGGGTCAGTGACGAGATGAGCAGGGCCGGCGTCAGGCCAATCTGGTCGCCGAGCGCTGCCGTGACGGCCGTGCCGAGGCTGCCGAGGCCGAATGAGAAGCCGAGCATCATGCCCGAAGCCATGCCTTCGCTGCCCGGCATCGCACGCTGGGCCCAGACGAGGGAGCTTGGCTGCGGGGCGAGCAGCAGCGCGCCTGTGAGGAAGAGGGCGATGAGCGAAAGCGGCTCGTTGCCCGGATGCAGGTAGAAGTAGACCGTCGGGAAGATGGCGAGGGCCAGCGAGACGACAATGATGCGCTTATGAGCGATGCGGTCGCCGAGATAGCCACCGATGAGTCCGCCCACGGTGCAGCCGACGAGGAAAAGCGTCAGGAGCGTGCCGGAGAGAAGTCCGGAGTAGCCGTGCGAGACGAGCAGCAGCGGCAGCAGCGTCGACATTGAGACGTGCGTGCAGCAGCGGAAACCCATGGCGATGTTGAGACGCAGAATGGCGGCATTGTGGAAAATTTCGCTGAGATGGAATACCTTGGCCTTCGTCTTGTCGGCCATGGTGGAGAATTTCGTGATGCCGCTCTTGAGGCAGATAAAAGAGAACAGGAAGGCTGGCAGCATGAGCCAGGGCAGGTCGTTCATCGAGAAGCGGTCGAGAAACGCAATGACGATGACCGGTGCTAAAGCGTAGCCAAGGTTGCCGCCGGCGATGTAATATGACATGGAACGTCCCTGACGCTCCGACGGCGCTGTTTTAGCCACGAGCGTAGAGCCGAGCGGATGGAAGCCCGAGACCGAAAGGCCGGTGCAGGCAATGAGTACAAACAGCATGACTTTGGTTGAAATCAGGCCAATCGAGCAGATGCAGACGGCGCCGAACGGAATGACAGGAATCAGTACCTTGCTGAGGTTATGGCGGTCCATGATGTAGCCAAAGACTGGCTGCATCATGTTGCTGGTGACGGACAGCACCATGACCAGAAGGCCGCTGAGTGTCAGGGAGATGCCGAGCTGCGGCATGATGATCGGCAGAAGGATGGGCAGGAAGTTGCAGTAGAAATCATTGAGGAAATGGCCGGTGCTGAGAAGCAGCGTACCGTCTTTCTGCTCAGTCAGCTGGATATTTTCGGTTAGTTCGGTTGACATGAAAAAGTCCCCTTTATGCGATACGCAGGATTATCTTTGGCCGCCCATGGCTGCAAGCAACCGTTTGATGGGCAGCAGGCGCAGGATGATGCAGCAGATGAGAAATTCTGGAATGAGATAACTGGCATTGAATACGAAAGAATAGACGAACGGGCTCATGCCGGCCGGCGCATATGAGGCAAAGAAGACGACACCGGAGATGAGATGGCAGCAGAAGCGCGCGAGAAATGCTAGCGCTGTGCCGCGGTAAATATGTTCGCGCCAGAGGCCGGCAAGGCCCATGGCCATATACGGCAGCGGGTAGTCAAACAGCACCTGTACCGGATGGACAATGAAAGGGTCCTGGATGATATTGATGAGGCCGTAAAGGAAGCCGGCAAGTGCGCCGATGCCAGGTCCGTAGCGGTAAGAGAGCAACAAAAGCGGCACCATGGCACCGAGCGTCACGCTGCCGCCCTGCGGCATATGGAACAGGCGAATCTGATGCAGCACGATAGTCAGGGCGAGCATCAGGGCGATATCGATGAGTGTGCGTGTGCTCATTTTGATATGCTTTGTGTATAATCCGCCTAGAATCAACACAAATGTGCCAAGCATAGCAAAGCCAGCTGTTGGCGATGCAAGAAGTTCAGACATAAAACCACTTCTTTCCACATAAAATCAGGCCGGCAACATTGCCCAGGCCGACTCTCATTGTAACAAATGTTACTGCAAAATACAAGGCATCATGATAGGCTAAGCCTATAAAACAGGAGGCTGATATACATGGGAAAATGGGCCGTCATCTATTCGTCGGTTACAGGAAATACGAAAAAAATTGCCGAGGCTATTGCAGAGCAGGCGGGGGACGCCGATATTTTCCGCGTGCAGGATGCGCCGGAAGACCTTTCGGGCTATGAGGTCGTGGCTATTGGCTATTGGCTGCGCCTTGGCCAGCCGGACCCACTGATGCTCAAGTATCTGCCGAAGGTGCACGATGCCCAGGTCGTCCTGTTCCAGACGCACGGCACGGCCCCGACGAGTGAGCACGCCATTACGAGTTTTGCCCGCGCCGGTTACTTCCTCGGTCCTGACTGTACGATCCTCGGGACGTTCGGCTGCCGCGGCAAAATCAATCCGGCCATGCTCAAGAAGCGTCAGAATGCCGGCCCCGATGACCCGCACGGCGGCCCGAAGAGCGTGGAGCGCTGGAAACTTGCAGCCTCGCACCCCGACGCGCAGGATGTTGCAGATGCGAAGGACCTCGTCGAACGCATGAAGCACAAGATGGTCATGCGCCAGCGCTTCCTCGCCAAGAAAGCCGCGAAGCTCGCAGCCCTGCAGAAAAATAAGTAACCTATATAAATGTATCGTGAAAGTCAGATTTTCTTCGTTCAGCTGCAGAATCTGACTTTTATTATATTTTGATTGATGTATTGTCTAGCGGGTAGGAATGTGTTACGATAGTCCATGTTAACTGCATGCGCAGCAGTATAAGATAGAAAATAACATTTTGTTTTACAGAAAGAGGTACTCGATTGAGCGTAGAGAGAACGGGAACAACTGCCGAGCTTATGGATCTCATGCCTTGTGCCGTTGCCCTGCTGCGGCTCTATGGCTGCCGGAACGAAGCAGAGTTTGCTGAGCTGACGGGTAATTCGTTTCGCGGCATGGTCCTGCCGGATGATTATCGTCCCCTCTCTGTCATGACACAGGAAATCAGCGGACCGCTGTTGACCGGAAAAGATGTGCTGCTGGATTATCGGTACATTTCCTTCTGTATCCGTACAAGGCAGGGACGCGTCCTGCACGTGGAGGGTTCGGCGCGGCTGAACTGCTGCAGGGACGGCAGCATCTGGTCCGTCCTGCTCGTTGATATCCATACGCGTTACATGGCTATGGAGCGCGATGCCCTGATATTCTTTACAAAGGTGGAGGAACTGGCCAAAGCCGATACGCAGGCTGGGGCATTGGGCTAGAGGGCGGTCATCTACCTCAATCTGACGAATTTCAAGCGCTACAACGCTTCTTACGGGATTGAGCAGGGCGATGACTGCCTGCGCCGGCTGGCAGCTCTTCTTAGGAAGTATTTTCCTGACTGTCCTTTGGCGCGCATGTCCTCGGATATCTTTGTCGGGCTGGTGCCGGCGGCAGACCTCACGAGCCGCCTCACGGAGCTGGCCGGAGAGGTCGATGCGTATCTCAGGAGCGATGGCATCCGCCTTTGTGCGGGCATCCGCTATTTCAGCCCGCAGGAGCGCACGTCGGCCAATGTCGCCTGTGACCAGGCCAAGGCAGCCTGCGGTATCTTTTGGGCCTGCATCTGCCGACCGGACAGACGCAGAACGCGGCGGAGATTCTGCCTGACGGTCTGGAGAGCCTTGATTATGTGCACCGCGGCTGGGAAGTATCGCCGGGGGTGGCTTTTACCTATCATTACACGTCGGCAGACAGCCTGACCACGCAGCTTGACGTTGCCTTTGGCAGTCCGTATGACGCGCCTGACTTTTACGGCTGGCAGCTGCAGGTGCATCCTGACCTTTTTTATTATGTGCGGGCGGCCTATATGGAGACTGGAGGCCTGCACATCGAGACTGTGCGGTACCTGCTGCAGCAGGATACAAGGCGCTGGCAGGTGAGCGTTGGCATGCAGCAGAGGCGTGGGTCTACGATGACCTGCAGCAGCTGGCCAGTGCCGGGCTTTTGACGTTGCCGGCGAAAGACCTGCATACGATGAGCCGCGCGGAGCTGGCTGCACTCGTGAATCAGGCACTCGACCATGTGGAGACGTATCAGGGCGTGTTACAGGGCGATGCTTATGGCCGGGGGATAAAATTCTTGGTAGAGGACAAGGTCCAGCTGGGTCTCGCGAAGGAGCAGATGGGAAGCGGCGGGCAGGATATTCCGCCAGCGTGAAAGGGAAGCAAGGCGTGATACGGATGCCCTCGCGCGTCAGTCACTACGCGGAGTCAATCGTCTTGAAGTCATGAATCCTTTGAAGCAGAAGGCTGAGGCCAGCCAGACGCGCCTGCAGGGAGGCACGCTATTCCTACACACTGAGCAAGGACTGGCTGTTCAATCTTGAGTATTATCATCTCTGGGATCTTGACGGACACAAGGCCAGCAATACCATCTGGGGTTCTTTGACGACGTATTTCAAGAATTATTCCGACTAAAACATATTATAGATATAAAAATATAAATATAAGGGAAGATGAGAGCTATGGATATCGGGAACAGACTAAAAGAGCACAGGACCTCACTGGCTGTTGTGGGACTCGGCTATGTCGGACTGCCTTTGGCCGTGGCGTTTGCACGTCATTTTTCGGTGATTGGCTTTGATGCGAACGAAGAAAAAATCGCTGCGTATCGGGAAGGCCATGATGTCACCGAGGAAGTCGGTGATGAGGCCCTGCAGAAAGCAGAGATAGAGTATTCGGCAGATGCTGCTGTTCTGTGCCGGGCCTTGTTTATCATCGTGGCCGTGCCGACGCCGGTACACGCGGACAAGACGCCGGACCTCGGTCCTGTCAGGGCTGCAAGTCACAGCGTGGGCCGTTACCTGCAGAAAGGCAGTATTGTCGTCTATGAGTCGACGGTCTATCCGGGGGATAAGCACCATCGTGTTTGGCCGAGGTGACGAAAATTGTCTCGGGCTGCGATGAAGAAACGCTTGACGCCGTGGCCTCGGTTTACCAGCTGGCAGCGCCATCGCTTTTCCGTGCTTCGTCCATCAAGATGGCAGAGGCGGCTAAGCTCGTGGAAAATGCGCAGCGCGATGTTTACGAGGACAAACTCGGCTATGTGCTGTCGGTCTACGTGCTCATGCATGCCAATACGGGGCGTTTCGGCAATAACCGCGAGGTCAGCGATACCAATGAACGCTGGATTTGCGACCTGTTCGCGATGAATTTCAACCGCGAGGGCTACTGCTTCAACCAGAGAAACAGCAGCATCTATGACCTCACGCGCATGCAGCCGCAGCCGTATTGGCCAGTCAATCATCTGCTCATGCGCATCAAATACGATATCAATCAGCCCATCACGTTCGAGAAAGGCGAGAAACGCCATCAGGAGGACTGGGAGAACACTAAAGGTGCGGCAGAAATTAAAGAAGAAAAGTACATTCTGACGACCCTGCCGGAAGGGGAAGTTCTTTCCCGTCTCAACTCCAAAAAGGATTTCCGCGATGCGCGCGAGCTCTACCGCGAAAAAATAGCCGTGATTCTCGGCCAGAAGATTCCTTCGAAAGAAGAGATGAAACGCGAAGCCGAAGTAACGGAGAACGAGGCCTTTGCCCGCTATGCCGATTCACCGGCCGAAGCCAAGGAATATCTCGCCCGTGCGGAATACCGCAAACAGCAGCCGGCGGCCTCGGTGGAAGACGGTGCGGAGCCGGATACGGAGATGACGAGCTTCCATGAACGCAGCTCGCATGATATCGACATCGCCTTCAAGGATGACGCGCTGACGGTGACCGTCGATGGCAAGCCGGCCGTTGAGGACCTGTCTCTTGGCAACACGCAGCGCGGCGGCATTCTGCTCGGCGCCGACTGGAAGTCCGATGCCTGGAGCCAGCGCAATCTTGCCGATGATGTCTATGACGGTGTCTTTGACAAATTCACGGTGCTCTCGAATCCGGGCAAAGATGAAAAAGACGAGAAAGTCCTGTTCACGATGCAGTATACGGGTCTTGAGCACTACGAGCACCGCGCCAAAGCAAAGAAATCTGGGAGGCCATCTTGAAATGGTTTCTGACTTATCTGTAAGGAGAACCGTCTTATATGAAGCTACATAAAAAAGTCAAGAGGAGCCTGGTACTGGCGCTGACTGCTGCAGAACTCAGCTGTGCAGGGGCCGAGCCGGTAAAATCGGGGCCTCATCCCGATGTGCGTTTATCTGCCTGGACGACGTACTGGGATGCCGAGGCTGGCAGCAAAGATTATAAGGACGTGCATCGCCATCTGGCAGGGCTCAGTGCCTTTGCCGCTTACCAGAGGAAGTCCGGTCGGCCCTTGCCCGCAACGAAGGCCATCAGGCGGAGAAATGGCGCTTGGTGCCCTCGACGCGCCCTGCGGTGATTTTCACGTTTGGCGGTCTGAGTAAGAAGGAGCTGCTGAAGCATGTGCTCGATGATATGAAGGCTGAGGGGATGCACGGCATCTTTTTTGTGACGGAGCGCGAACTTAAGCGCAATAAGGAAAATATCCGCCTTGTGCAGGATTATGGGCAGGATTTGGGCATCGGCCTGACTTCGCTGCAGGGCGGTACAGCTGCGGACTACGCCGCGCAGACCATCCATGATGCCTATACGGTCGAATCGATTCAGGACGTACTCAATGATATGGCACACCGCTATACGTATCCGGTCAATGCTATGGACCTGCCCATCGAGATGCAGCCGGGCTACGGCAGCGGCGAAATCACGAATAAGAATTTCCAGCAGGAATTCCTCAAACGCTATATCGGCGCGTCTGAGGTCAGTCAGGACGACCGTATGTACGGTTTTACGGCACGGGAGATGACCTTGGCGGATAAGACGGGGCTTGTAAAGACTGCGGCGCCGCAGACTGTCTTCCTGACATTTGATGACTGGGGAAGTGACGATTCCATCAATAAACTCCTGTACGTTTTACGCAAACATCAGGTACACGCGACCTTCTTCGTTATCACGAAGAACATGGTCAACAACCCGAATCTGCTGCGTGCCATCGTCGCCGATGGCAATGAAGTCGGCAGTCATACCGACCATCATGTGCCGATGCTGACTGTTGATGAAAAAGGGCACAGCCATCCGACTGAGGATGCCAGCACCTATCGTGAAAATGTCAGCTCATCCTATACAAAGCTGCTGCATGCTGTTGGCGATATGAAGATAGAAAATGGCCGCCGCCGCGGACTTACTCGTCTCCTGCGCCCGCCGTATGCCCTTGACCTGCTGCTGACGAAGAATGAGCAGCGTCCCGACGGCGACCCGAAGAAATTCAAGGTCGGCCTGCTCGGCGACTATTTGACAGGCAATTATGACCAGCGCATGAAGACGCCGAAGGATATGCGCGAGAAAGAGATTGATTTTTAAGAGCTGAAATCAAAATAACCTTTTCCTCTCAGGAAGGAACGTGACGCGTTTCTCCCTAAGTATGGAAAAGGTTATTTTTGTTCATTTCCTTCCTATAATATATAGAAGGAAGTTATTGTGTTAATGACAATCAGGCATTTTCGCGTTTCTTTGTCAGGTAGGCATCCATGGCCTTGGCCACGTGTTTGGCATCCTTGACGACTTGCACGACATTGGCCGGTCCGAGGACGACGTCGCCGCCGGAGAAGACGCCTTCGCGCGTTGTCGCGCCGTTTTCGTCAACTTCGACGAGGCCGCGTTCGTTGACTTCAAGGCCCGTTGTCGAGCGGACAATTTTGTCTTTCGGTCCCTGACTGACGGCAATGATGGTGCTGTCGGCCTCGTACAGGTGCGGCTCATCTTCACTGATGAGCCTGCCTTCTTCATCGAAATGACGTTCATAGAGCATCGGGCCGTTCTTGGTGATGGCCGCTACGCCTTTGCAGAATTCGAATTCGACGCCGTCGGCCTGTGCGTATTCGCATTCGCGGATGCTTGCGCGGACTTCATTGCGGCGCGCATAAATCGTGACGAAGCGGCTGCCCTTGCGGATGGCCGTGCGGGCGGCGTCCATGGCCGAGTTGCCCGAGCCGATGACGGCGACGCGGTCACCGAGATGATAGACATCGGGGTTCTGCAGGTAGTCGACGGCATAGTGGCAGTTGCCGAGGCTTTCCCCGCGCACGCCGAGTCCGCGCGGACGCCAGACGCCGGAACCGATGAACACGGCATCGTAGCCATCGGCAAACAGGGTGTCGAGCGTCAGCACGCCGCCAATCGAAGTGTTCGGGCGGATGTGGATGCCGAGCTCGACGAGTTTTTCCTGATAGCGGTTGAGAATCTCGAGCGGCAGACGGAACGACGGGATGCCGTAGCGCATCATGCCGCCGAGTTTGCTCTTGCGCTCGAAAATCGTCACGTCGTAGCCGAGCTGGGCGAGCTTGACGCTGACCGTGATGCCGGCAGGGCCCGAGCCGATGACGGCGACATTCTGTCCCTTCGGCGGCTCATGCTTCATGACGACTTTGTCGAGGTAGATATCCGAAATATAATGCTCGATGCTCGAAATCTGCACCGGAGCACCTTTGCGTCCCTGAATGCAGTTGCCCTCGCACTGCTTCTCATGGTCGCAGACGAGTGAGCAAACGATGCTCATCGGATTGTTGATGAATAGCATTTCGCCGGCTTCGTTGATCTTGCCATCGAGGAAGAGGCGGATCATTTCAGGAATATTGGTCTGCGCCGGGCAACCTTTTAAGCGGCACAGCGGTTTTTTGCATTGGAGGCAGCGGCGTGCCTCATTGATGACATGGACAGCCATGTACGATCACCTGTTCTTTCCCTTGTTTCATTCCCCTCATGAGGAATTTTACCTATATCTCTTATTGTTCTTATTGTACCCGAAAGTTTGCTGTCAGACAAGTTTTGCTTAAATTCGCAAGATTGCAACATTACAAAAATTTTTCACGGGCGTTATTGACAATAAAAAATACTAATGGTATGATTACAACGTAATGCGCATACTGCAAAAAATACGGGTGTGTCAAGAGTTTTGTGTAAATCGATTCAATAAGCAACATCGTATTGCTG
>OIYH01000075.1_pt1 | contig 86146 bp, 96 predicted proteins | sample 1587911 | NCBI WGS metagenome assembly OIYH01 (sample SAMN03283252) | human gut metagenome | biome: human-associated habitat; material: feces | host: Homo sapiens | place: USA | collected 2013
GAAGAAGATGAAGAATGTGATGATTATGAAGAAGGTTATAAAGCTGGTTATAAAGCAGCAAAAAGAAAATACTCTCACATGATAGAAGATAGATATTAATTATTAACTAAGGGAGTAGTAATACTCCCTTTTATTATTTACAATTATGAGATTAGATATATATGAAAAGTTACCATCTGGAATGAAAGAATATCTTACTTATTATGGATGGCATTTTAATAAAAAGATGTGTGAATTTGCTTGTAAAAATATGTATAAGACTGATAGTAATGGACATAAAGAATATATACAAATTTATACCAAAGAACAAATAGATGATTTACTTAAATCTTATAATATAAAACTACATGACAATACATATAATTATGTATATATAGGTAATATGTGTAGAGCAGATTTTTATGGTTCTTCAATAACAGATAAGCATAAATTATGTCTTTATATTAAAGATGTAGTTGAAGATAATGATGCTTATGAAGGTATGATTTTTACAAGATTTTATGCTGATTGTATAGGTAGTGGTACACCAATTTATTGGGAAGATTTTATTTAAAAATAACAAGTTTTTAATGTATATATTATTAATGTATTTAAAACGTATTCTTAAACTATAAATATACTTAATTTTGCACTAAAATTTAAGGAGAAATTTATGGAAGTAATTAATTTTAGCGCAGATAATATAATACCAGAATCAGAAGTAGAACAACTTCTAAATGGTACAGAATCTGCTTCAGATAGTTCTTCAAATGATACTACATCTAGTGATGAATCTAATGAATCTAATGTAAGTACATCAGCTGAAGAAGATAACAATGAAAACAAAACTGTTTCTGCCGAGGGTTTAACTTTTGATGATAAGTTAGAATTTCCAGAGAGCGTAGGTGGAGAAGAAGATAATGATATAAGTCAGAATCAAGATGATGGAGAAAACTCCTCTGAGCTAGAGGATAATACTTCTCCTAAACAAAACTTCTACTCTTCCATTACAAATGCTCTTGCAGAAGATGGAGTTTTCTCTAATCTTGATGATGATGCTCTTTCTAATATAGAAACACCTGAAGATTTTTCAGCATTAATTGATGAAGAAATTAGTAGGAGAATGGATGAAAGACAGAGAAGAATTGAAATGGCATTAAATAATAATGTACCTTCTACTGAAATTCAAGCTTATGAACAAACACTTAATGGTTTGTCACAGATTACTAATGATATATTAGATGCTGAAACAGAACAAGGAGAAACAATAAGAAAGAATTTAATATATCAAGATTATGTTAATAAAGGGTTTACACCTGAAAGAGCAACTAAAGAAGTACAGAAATCTTTAAATGCTGGTACTGATATTGAAGATGCAAAAGAATGTTTACAAAGTTGTATAGATTTTTATAATAATCAATATCAACAATTATTGACTAATGCTGAAAATGAAAAACAACAAGAGCAACAAGCCATTCAAGATAGAGCAAAAAATATAGAAACTTCTATTATGAATGATAAAGATCTTTTAGGAGGTTTAGAAATTGATAATAATACTAGAAAAAGAACAATTTCTAATATTTCAAAAGCAGCATATAGAGATAATGAAACAGGTGAATATTTAACAGAACTTCAGAAGTATCAAAGAGAAAATGAAGATGCTTTTATTAAGAATGTTGGATTGATTTTTACTCTTACTAATGGTTTTAAAGACTTTGATAAATTTGTTCAAAGTAAAGTAAAAAAGGAAGTTAAGAAAGGTATTAGAAATCTTGAAAATGTAATTAATAGTACTTCTAGAGGTAGTGATGGTTTACTTAAATTTGCAGGACAATATGCAAAAGAAGATCCTAATTCATTTATTGGAAAAGGATGGAAATTAAATATTTAATTCTTTATTGATTTATCTTGATTTATATATAATATGAATACTTTTAAATTTAATATATAATGGCAGGTAAATTAGGTAAGTGGCAAGTAAAAGGCTTTACTTCATGGAAAGGTCTTACTAATAGAAACCACTTGTTAGCTGCTTTTGGTGCAGCTCCTCAAAAGGCAAGCAATATCATGGTTAAGTTGCTTGCTTATCAATTTGGTAACTTGACCAGCTCAACTTTGGAACAGTTACCTGTTAAGTATTTCGATACTGATGAAGAATATACTTGGGATATTGTTGGTTCAAATCAACGTAATATTCCTTTGGTAGAAGCTAGAAATTATGCAGGTGAATCTCTTACTGGTACAAAAGGTATTGTAGGTAAGAATGGTGAACCTTTCTATCTTGTATTTCCTGAAGATTGGTTCTTCAGAAATGAAGTTCTTTTTGGTGAACTTAATGAGCTTTATCCTATTAAAGTAATGGAGGAAGCTAAGATGGAAGGTACAAATGCTGTTTATAAATGCTATTTGTTTGGCCTTAATGAAGATGGTATTCCTGCTAAAAGACTTCAACCTGGTGAAAGATTCTCACATGAGTTTTCTCCTATTGAAAGAGAAATGTCACGTGAACAAGGTGGTATTAGATATTCAACTCCTGTAGAAATGAGAAATGAATGGTCTAGTATCAGAAAGAAACTTAAGATTAATAATGCAGCCATGATGGATCAAAAACTTATGGTTGGTGTGCCTGTGATTAAACCTCTTGCAAATGGTGGTTATCAAGAAGATACAGTACATTCTTGGTTGCTTTATTCAGATTATCTCTTTGAGGAAGAGTTCCGTGAAGAAAAGAATAGTGTGATGATGTTTGGTCGTTCAAATCGTGATGCTAATGGTATGTATCATGATGTAGGTGATTCAGGCTTTGTTATTAAACAAGGTAGTGGTCTTAGAGAGCAAATGGAATCAGCTAATACTATGTATTATAATACCTTTAGTTTGAAACTTATTGAAGATGCTCTTTATCAATTGAGTGCTTCTAAGTTAGGTATGGGTGATAGAACATTTGTGATGAAAACAGGTGAAGTTGGTGCATTGCTTTTTCATAAAGCAGTATCAGATTTGACTTCTGGTTGGACTCAATTTATTATGGATAATAGTTCTATTGGTGCTATTAAGAAAACTAATTCTAATCTTCATACTAATTCTTTGAGTGCTGGTTTTCAGTTTACAGAGTTTAAAGCTCCTAATGGTGTTACACTTCAGGTAGAAGTTTCTCCTGAATATGATAATCCTGTTAGAAACAAGATGCTTGATGCTAATGGTAGACCTCTTGAAAGTGGTAGATTTGATATTTTGAAGATTGGTTCTATGGATCAACAAAATATCTTCAAATGTGAAATTAAGAATCGTCCTGAAGTTAGAGGTTATCAGCCTGGTTTGAGAGATCCTTTTACTGGTCAGCAAGTTAACTATATGAGTACTGATGAAGATTCATGCACTGTACATAAGATGGCAACATTTGGTGTATGTGTACTTGATCCTACTCGTACAATGTCTATTATTCCTGCACAACTTAGTGGTGTAGAGTAATAACATATAAGGTAATAGAGATTGGGTTCTCTATTACCTACTATTAATTTTATTTATATGGAAGAGTTACTTAATGAAATGAATGTAGATTTATCTTCAATTCCTATGAAAGAAGTATTAAAAGGAAATAAATCTACAACAAAGAAAAAAGAAAAAACAATAACTACTAAAAAAGTAGTAGAAGATACTGATGATGATCAATTAATTAATTGTCTTAGAAACGAAAGAGTTGTTGTAAGACATATTAATAAAAACAGAATGGGTATTACAAATCCTAAACATATAATGTATGGAGGTATGTTGGAAAATGCTACTAAAGTATATACAGTACCTAAACTTAAATCAGGTGGATTTGTGAATGTTCTTACTAATGAAGAAAAAGATTTTCTTGAAGATGTTATGGGATTAGAACATAATGCTTTATCTGTTTATAAAAGAGAAAATAACTTTTGGAGTGATGCTAATGAAGAAGGTATTTCAAGAGTTTTTCTAAAAAAGTCTGATAATATACTTGATCTTTCTAAACCATCAGATTATATTAAATATAAAATTCTATTGGCAAATAAAGACTTTATTTGTCCCGATTTGAAAACATTGAGAGAAGCTCCTTTAGTATCTTATGAATATGTAATTGTAACTAAAAATGCTGATGTTACAGAAGATAAGAATAAGATGTCTAATATTATGAAAGCTTATAGATTGTTTGGTACTATTGAAAATGATGATGATAAATTAAAGACTATAGTAGAATTATTGACAGGTAGACCTGTTGCAATAAATACAAAGTCAGATTTCCTTAAAGTACAAATCAATAAGTATATCCAAGAATCTACAAAAGAGTTTCTTAATATTGTTGAAGATAAATATCTTGATGCAAAGATTCTTGTTAAGAAGGCAGTAGAAAATGGCATTGTTTCTAAACGAGGTAATTACTATTATTATCGAATTGATAATACACCTTTATGTGAAGCTAATCAAGAACCAACACTTGATATTGCTGCTAAATTTATAATGTCACCTAAGCATCAAGAACTTAAAATGTCAATAGAAGCTCAACTTAATTAATAAAAACAATTCTTCATGAGATACATGAAGATATAAATTTTAAAATATGACTTGTGAAGAATTTTCAAATGAGTTTGACATATTATATAATAATGTAATGTCAAATCAAGCTCCTGGGTTAGATGAGTATGAAAAAAGTGTTTTTCTTACTAGAGCGCAGGATGATATAGTTAAAAGATATTTTACTCCTAAAGGTAATAAAGATTTTGAAGGATTTGATAGTTCTTTAAAAAGAAATATGGATTTTAGTTCTCTTTATAGAAATTATATTATATATGCTAAAAATATAGCTTTTCAAAAATTAAATAAAGAGAATGTAAAAACAAATTTTTTTAATAAAGTTAGTAACATAAAATTAAAAGCTACAAGTGAGTTTGAAATAACAAATAATTTAAAACAAGATAAATCTTCTTATTGTATATATAATCGTTCAGGAATTAGTAAATGCTATTTTGCTCTTTGTGACAATGATTTAAAAAGTATTAGTGGGGCTTTAGATATAATATTTAAAAATAAAAATTATTTTCCAATAGAATTTTCTTATTCTACTGAGGATGGTACTGCTTGGAATGCAATTTGTGAAAAACATAAAACTGAAATTGTAACTTATATAGATTCTTTTTTTAATTCTTCAAATAGTACATTTGAAATTAAAAATAGTGTTGCAGATAATATTAAAGATGTAATCAATATCTCTTTATTATTTTCACAAGAAAATGATTCTGTATTCTTACCAATTAATGATCAATTATTAGTTGAAGATACAGTATTAAAGAAAGATAGATTACTACAAATATTACCTATTACTTCAGTAGAATATATAAGATTAATGAGTAAACCTTTTAAGCAACCACTTAAAAATCAAGCTTGGAAATTACAAGAACAATCAACAGATACTTCTTTATCTTATAAATTATTCTTTGGTAAAAATAATAACTTCAAAGAATATACTTTAAGATACCTTACTCATCCTAAACCTATTATTCTTACTAATTTAGGTAATGAAGGTCTTAGTATTAATGGTTATATTGGAGCTAATGAAGATAATCAACTTGTTAAAGAGGATGCAACTACAGGTTATACTTGTCAATTAAATTCAGAATTACATTATGAAATTTTACAAAGAGCTGTTGAATTAGCTAAAGCTGCTTATATAGGAGATTTATCTTCTACTGTACAAATAGGTAATATTAGTTCTACTAATGTAGGACAAGGTGTTGATCCACAACAAGTACAAAGAACTAGATAATAATTATGACTACTTCAGAATTTAGTAATGAGTTTGATGTATTGATTAATGCTTATGCTAATAATAATGCTATTGGTGATAATTATGATAAAAATAATTTAGCTTTTGATGAATATGAAAAATCAATATTTTTAACTAAAGCTCAAGAAGAAATTCTTTTATCATATTATAATGGTACAAATAGTAATCAAATTGGATTTGAAGCAACTGAAGAAATAAGAAGATATTTAAGTGATTTAAATACACATGTTACTATTGATTCAACAGAAACTGATAATTCTATTAAAAAAGGAAGTTTAATATCTAATACAAAGATTTCAGATAAATGTTTTAAAATACCTGAAAATCTTTGGTTTATTACATTAGAAACATTAACTTTGCAATCAACAAATGAATGTTTAAATGGTAAACAACTTGAAGTAATTCCTATTACACAAGATGAATACAATAATGTAATAAATAATCCTTTTAGAGGTATAACTAATAATCGTGCATTAAGATTAGATGTTGAAAAAGGACAGCTAGAAATTATATGTAAATATGATTCATACACATATAGAATATATTATCTTTCTAGACCAACACCAATAATTTTAACTGACTTAGGAGATTTAAGTATAAATAATATATCAACTAAAACAGAATGTTCTATTAATGAAAATTTACATAAAACTATATTAAATAGAGCTGTTCAATTAGCAATAGCTAGTAAAATAGGTTATAGAACATCACAACAATAAAGGTAGTTTTTACTACTTATGTTTAATTTAATATTTTAATAAAATGCAATTTTCGCAAAATCAAGTACAACAACTTTATGTTGTTAACAAATTATCTACAACACTTTCAGATCCTGCAGCTAAAGGTGAAGCTGCTTTTCATGCAAAAGATAAAGAAGGTTATGTAGAATATAAAGGTGCTAAAGGTACCTATCGTACTGATATGGTGTTAGGCCCTCAAATTCTTAGTATTACTGTGACTTCTGGTAAAGCTAAATCACAAGTAAGATATCTTAAGCAATGGACAGTTAAAGTTAGTGATAATGCTATTGCTGCTATTGGTCAAGTTTGTATTCTTAGACTTTCGTTTAGAAATTGGATTGGTATGAGTGATTTTGATACTTATACTAAAGATGTTGCAGTTAAGATTGTTAAAGGTATGACTAAAGAAGCTTTTTATACTCAGTTAGCAAAAGCTATTAGACAATCATTTGCAAGAGAATATGATAAAGTTATTACTGCTACATCTGATGTAACTTCAGTAATTATTAAAGAAGTTGGTACAGACCTTGATGAATGGCAAAGAGGTGTGAAGTCAGTAGCTCCTATTAATCTTACTGTTTCTGCTGATATGATTACTGTTAGTGATGGTGTTGAGGAAACTTGGGTAGATACAACTGAAGCTAATGCTGATAATATTGATGCTGAAGCTTCAAATGAATTTGGTACTAAGATTAAAGCTGCTAATTCAGCTACTACTGTAGGTAATGCTAAAGCTATTGCAGATCTTGAATATTTCTGTGCTGGTAATAGAGGTGATATGTATCGTAATATTGGTTGGCCTAATGTCATTCCTACTGAATATTTAATTACAAATACAGATAATGATACAGCTTATGATATTGTTAATGTACATTATTATTTTGTAGGTGCTGGTGTTCAATCAGCTAAATCTGAAAAAGATATGACTTTTGTATGTAAACATGATGCAGAAATTACTGTTGATTCTAAGAATCCTACTGCTTTATCAGGTACATCTACTGCAGAAACACTTGCTAAAAAGTTTAAGGCTCTTACTGGTTTTAATGGTGAAGTAACTGTTGTTGCTGATAACAAGTAAGATTCACATATTTAATAAGGTATAGTCTACCTTAAAATATGACTATATATGAAAGGGAGGACATCATGTTCTCCCTCCTTTTGTTTAATTAATTAACTTATTTAATTTAAAGATATGTTAGAATTTACACTACTTGAAGTAAGTGATGATAATTCATGTGTTCACATTAAAGCTAATGTTGTAGATGCTTCTTATACACAAGATGTTTATATTAATAAAATAGTGATTGTAACTAAAGACAATTATGATGCAATTAATATACCTGTTAAAGAAAAAGCAGTTTATTATGATGATACTTTAAATGTAAAGAAATTAGATTTATCACTCACTTTAAATCAATTAATAGGTTTAAAATCATTAGAAAATCAATTATTATATGTATATGTATATACAGAAGATTTACCTACTGTAGATGTTTTAAAATATCCTTGTGGTGCTGATAAAAATTTAATTGTAGGTGCTTTATTTAATTGGTATCCTCTTTATCAAAGAGGAATGAATAAATTCAAAGCTTTTAAGGATTCATGTAATGTGAATAAAGATTTTATTGATTTTATTTTATTGTTTAAATATTTACAATTAGCAATTAAATGTAATGATATACCTACAATAAATAATATTTGGGATAAGTTATTCTTAAATTCAAATACATTAACTTCTAATAAATGTAATTGTTATGCAATATGATGATCAACTTTATAATGCTTTAAGTTCTTATTATACAATTCTTAGTAATACAGGATATTATAATGAATCTGTAAATAATCTTTTAGTTGTAGATTTTATTAATACATTCATAGAAAATTGTTATTCTTTTATTACAGATGAAGATATACAATTAATAAATAGTATTATTCCTTGTTTAAATGATTGTTTATTACAAATACCTTTGCTTAATACTTCATTGAGAAAGTTAACAACTAAAGATGATATTATTACTTTAAATAAAGTAAGAAGGCATGAGATTAATGATTTAAAACTTACTGAAAAAATAGACTATAGAGAAACAGAATAATAATTTAAAACTCTTGTGTAAGATAATGATAATAATTATCTTTGCAAGAGTTTTAATTATATATAAAGTATAAATTTAATGGCAACAACATATAGAGAACTTGCTTATTTTTGTTTAGATAATGCTAAGCTATCCTCTGATGATAGTTATTATACAATAGATCATGTAATATTTTTAATAAATAAAATTAGAGCAGTTCTATTAGATCAAAGATATGCAAATGGAAAAAAAGAAATTCCAGATAGTAATTATCAAACCTTATGTTTAGATTTACAAGAAACTAATAAAATAGATAATGTTCCTTGTATAGGTAATATTCTTAAAAGTATACAAAAAATACCTGATGTGTTATTAGGTAATCCTTTAATATATCCTCAATCATATTTCACTAATAGTGAAATAACTTTTATAAATAAAGAAAGATTTAGATTTGTAGGACATAATAAATGGTTACAAAATATTATATACGCTACAGAATTTAATAATAATATTTATTTGACTTCTGCAAATCCACAATATAAATATTTAAAAAAAATACAATTAAAAGGTATTTTTGAAGATCCTACTAAAGCTTTTGAATTAGAATGTAATAAAGATAATAAAACTAATTGTGATATTTTAGAACAAGATGTTCCTCTAGAAGAAACATTAATGTCACCTCTTATTGAGTTAGTAGGTAAAGTATTAAAATCTAATCTTTATTTAGCTAAAGATGATATAAATAATGCTTCAGATGATCAATCACAATTAGCAACATTTATTGCAAAAAATGCTAAATCAGCTTTACAAAAACAAATAGATGGACAATAAAACATTATTAGCTGAAATACAAAAATTACATAGTACAAAAAAACATTATATAAAAAATTCATTTGGTATTAAATTAATTTTTCAAGAACTAAGAAGAAGGAAATTTTATAATAAACTTACTGTTACAGATTCTCAATTTTATGCTATAATTAAAGAAGTTAACACTTTATTGGCTGAGCAATTATGTAAAGGATTAATTGTAAAATTACCATATGGCTTAGGTCAATTAGAAACTTTTAAAATTAATACTACTGTTAAATTTGAAAATAATAAACTTGTTACTAATAAACCTGTTGATTGGAAAAAGACTCTTGATTTATGGCTATCAGATAAAGAATGTTATAGAAATAAAACTTTAATTAGAAGAGAAATAAAAGCTCTTATTAAATTACATTGGAATAGAATCGGATGCAAATGTAAAAATATAAAATATTTTTCATTTAAACCTTCAAGAGAATTATGTCGTAAATTAGGAGCTTTATTTCAAAATGGTTTATTAGATACATTTAATAAAGAATAAAAATGAATTATATATCAATAAGAGAAATACTTGATAATATTTTAGACAATCCATTACTTAAAGATATTTCTTTAGAAAGAGTAGTTAATTATGCTCAAAGATTCATTAGAAGAATTGGAATGCCTAAAGAATTTATTGAAAAGACTGAAACAATAAACATTGAAGATTGGAGAGGACAATTACCTTGTGATTATTATCAAATGATACAGGTAAGGTCTGCTTATACAAAAAATACAATAAATGAACATCCTATTTATTATAGGTATTCTACAGATAATTTTCATATGTCTAATCATAAAACAAATGAATTTAAAGATCCTACTTATAAAATTCAAGGTAAAATTATTTTTACTTCAACTAAAGAAACACCTATTGAAATTGCTTATAGAGCAATAAAAGTAGATGAAGAAGGTTATCCTATGATTCCAGATAATAGTACATTTGCTGAAGCATTAGAAGCATATATTAAAGTAAAAGTTTATACTAATTTATTTGATCAAAATAAAATAAATAATGCAGTACTTCAAAATGCACAACAAGAATATTGTTGGGCAGTAGGTGCAGCACAAACTGAATTAGTAATGCCTTCTATTGATGAAATGGAATCTCTAGCTAATCTTTGGAATCAAATATTAATAAGAACTACAGAACATAAGCATGGCTTTAAAACTGAAGGTACTAAAGAACATTGGAGGACTCATTAATGCAAAAGAAAGAACAAAAATTTACACCAACAAAAATACAAACAGATATTAGTCCAACTAAGATTAAATCTGATTCAGCAATAAAAATACATAATTTTAGAATTGATAATAATGGAGAAGATTCTTCTACTTTTGCTTTAACTTTAGAAAAAGAAAGTAAAAAATATAATTATACTGGCCCTATTACAAGTGTATTTAAAGTAGAAGATAATATTGAAGTAAACATTAAATATATGTTTACTATTAATTCTGAAATAATTTGTATTTTTTATACACAAGAAGAAAAGAATAAACCTAAAACATTAACTTCTTATATATCATTATTTACAGATGATTTTCAAACAAAAGTTAATGTTTATAGTGCTGTTTCTAATATATTTGGAGAAAACATTCAAGCTACTTTTGTATATGAAACAGATAAAATACAAAAAATATATTGGATAGATAATATAAATCAACCAAGAATATTAAATATTTCTGATTTCATAAATAGTAATGGTACTTTAAATCAAAAGGCTATAGCATATAAAAATGGTATTTTAGATTTTATTCCTGAATTACCTAATAAAACTGAATGTAAAATAACCAAATCTTATACAGGAGGTGAATGGGCTTGTGGATGTATTCAATATTTAATATCCTATTGTATTCCTTATGTAATTGAAAGTAATATTGCTTGGTATTCATCTTTATATTATATTACAAAAGATGGTAAAGGTCTTAATCCTGATGGTAAAATAAAATCTACAGAAACATTTTATTTAAAGATTACAAGTAATCTTAAAGATATCACACCTAATTATACACACGTTAAAGTTTATAGATTACAATATTCATCTTTAGATCAACCACAAATGTATGATTTAGGTTACTATAGATTAGATAATAGTAAAAGGTTAGATGGTAATTATGGCTTAATTATAAAAGATACAGGTATTATCAATGAAAAAGCAACACCTACTGATGCTACATCATTTAAATTTAATAATCTATTTTATCCTATTCAAGCAAATTCTTTTCAAACAAAAGATAATCACTTCTTAGTAGGTGGATATACATTACATGATAATTATTTAGAAGAAACAGAAAATAATAGTTTTAGTATTTCTAATAAAGAAAATGAAAATGAAAATTTAGATTTAAAAACTTTATTAGTAAAAAATGATAATGAAACTACTCCCATAAATATTGAAAATACTACATTCTTTCATAAAAATGAAAGTTATAATTTAGGTATACAATATATGAATAAATATGGAGTATGGTCTAATGTACAATCACCACAAAATGTAGTTATTAACAATAATACAACAAATGTAGAACTTACATTAAATAAAATTCCTGATAATCAAATTGCTTGTAGAGTTGTATGTTCATATAATACTGTAGATAAAAGAAATTTTATTGCTGAAGGAGCAATAAATAATAGTATACAAGATGGTGAAAATCCATCAATTTATCATAGTGATTATCTTCTTACTAACTTTGACTCATTTAAGTATGGAGCAGAAATGCTTTTAAATAGTGGAGGTGGTTTTAATGATAGAAACTCATATAATTTTTTCAGTAGAACTAATAGAGTATTAAGTTTCTTATCTCCTGAATTTAATAGCTCTATTAATGATTTAGATTGGGTTTTAAGTGGTGACTTATATTGTAAACATATAGCTAATCTAAAATGTGGTGATATTGATTATGGATTATTTATGGATATTAAAAATCCATTAGTTGCATTACCTACAGGTATAGATGATTTAGATAATGGTTATGTTTATAAAGGCACTTCTTACATACCATCTTTATCTATAATGTTACCTACTTATATGGGAGATACAAAAGTAAATATTCCTTTGTATAAAGACGGTAATAATAAATTCCATTATGCACAATATCCTATACCTATTTGGAAAGAAAAGAGATCTCTCAATAATGCATCAAATGTTTCTCCTATTAATCCTACTATTCAAGTAAATAGTAAACAAGATAATGATGTAAATCAAACTACAGCTACAGGTGAATATCAATATTTTTGTAAAAAGAAAATTATTAGTAGACTTTGTATTTTTAATAAAGAAAAGGTTAAAGATGGGCCATGGAAAACATTTAGTTCATCAAAATATATTAATGAAAATCAAACAAAACTTTTCAAGTTAAATAAAGACGCAAAAGAAAATAATATATTTTATAAAGCAAATCCTCAAACATTATTTACTAATAATGCTCAGATTACATTACAAGTATTTAAAAATATTTCATTTGTAGATAATATTGATTCAACTATTATATCTTCATCTTTATTTGATTATGATAAAGAGATACCAAATGTAACAGTAGATAATGCTGAAAATGCAAAAGAAAATGATTCTGCTAAAACAAGTATGTTATCAGGTACAATGAATGTAAACTACAAAAATGGTAGTCATTTATTGCTTTATAATGATTCAGATTTATATGATAAGGATGATCCAAATAAAATAATAGAACCTAATTATAAAGGTTTATATGCAGCAACAATTCCTTTATTTGTACAATTAGTTTGGATGAGAGATAATAATAAAGCTGTACATCTTTGTAATAGAAGAATTGGTTCTACTGAAAATAAAAATTCTTATTTAGCAGTAAGAGAAATTAGTGGTGATAACGATAAGATGTCTGTTTCTACTGAATTATTTTTCTTAAATCATAATACAGATGATAATGGTGTTTATAGTATACCAGAATTTCCTTTAGCTAATGCAGAATGGATAAATGGTGGAGATAATGATGAATGTAGATATCATTTAATAGGTTTTAATGAAACAGGTAAAACTAAAAGTAAACATTTAGGATTTGCTACAACTTGGCTTGGTTATACCTATAATAATATAAATAACATTTTTACTGGACATCATTTATTTAAAGATATACCAGGACGTAAATTTCATTTACAATTTCCTACTTCTGTTGATGAAAATGGAGAACATTATGATTTAGATTATTTTTCTACTGCTTATGTAGAAAATGTAATTGAACCAGAAAGAAAAAATAATAATACTCAATATGATGGATATCCTCATAATAAAAATTATTTTACTTTTGGTATAAATAATAATGAAATAGTAGCTGTAAATGGTAATTTTGCATATGATGTAGGTAATTTACCTTATAAAAAGTATTCTAGATTTTTTAATCATTTTAATTTAGTTAGAACTACAGGTAAAGAATATTATGATAATGTTTATTTACCTAGTATTGCTAAGAATGATCCAAATAAAGGTATTATTTATGGTAAGACTACAGATACAGCAAATACAAACTTTAAAGAGTTCTATCAATTTGTAGAATGGTATTTTAACCGCTTTTATTTTTATATTAAAAAGTTTGATTATAATCCTAAAACTGATAAATTATATCCTACAGGTACAAATGAAATAGATGAAAATGGTTGGTTTAAATTTAATTATAGTGATAAATATTTAGTAAACTTAGCAACATTCCTTGTTTTATTTTCATGTGAAGATGGAAAAATTAATCAAAATAAAGTAGGGCCAATTAAAAGTACAGATGGTAAAGATGTTTATATTGTAGTAAGTCCTGATCCTGAAAAGGAAAATGAAAAAGATAGAAGTATCTATAAATTTAGATTAGGATCTGATGCAGAAGGTAAACCTAAAGAAACAACTTATACTACAAATAATTTAGTATCTGTAAAATTTAAACCAAGTAACGATATAGATGTAGCACAAGCAAATAGAAATGCTCTTGATTTCTTTAAGAATTTCTTAGAAGCTTATTGTAAAGATACATTTGACACAAAATCTGGACTTAAAGAATGGACTCATAGTAATCATACATATTATGCAAATCGAAAGATTTTAAATATGTTACTTAATAGAATTACTGAACAAGTTGGTACTAGTAGTACTACATCTAGTACTACTTATACTAATGAATTTGATTTAAATCCTGCTTCAGATTTAACTTCTTATTGGACACAAGTAAGAAATTTATCACCTTCATCTTTTGGTAATCCAGATGTAAATGTTTATTATTCAGCTAACTTTCCTAATATGTCTCCTGTTTGTGTTATTACTACAAGAGAAATAGTGGAAGATGAAAAAGTAAATAAATTATATATAGGTTTACCTTATAAAGCTGTTTCAAATGAACCTTATAATAATAGTAATACAGGTAAACAATTAAATACAAGATTATGGAATGATGATAATGATAATAAAGATAATCCATTATTAATTGATAAGAATTTAAAGGAGTGTTATTTCTATGAAATAGAACTTGATGAAAATGATAAAAAAGTAAATGAGCAACAAGGATTTACTTTAACTATTGAGATGTTTTATAAATATTTGAATAGATTTAGTAATGATATAAAAAAAAGTGGAACTTACCTTGGTTGGCTAACTAAATTGAAAAAGAGTGGAGATCTCAATAATACTAATAAACCTTTATTATATAAAACAATAAATAATCAAGCTATTACTGATTCAAAAAATATTTATTTTGTATTTCCTTTTGCTAATTGTGGTATAGTTACATCTGAAAATAAAACTAATTTAGTTTATAGAACTGTAAATAATGTAATGGATGGAGAATATCCAGCTGTTAGATTTAATGTAACTACAATACAACCTACAGGTATTATTGTACAGTATAGTAAAAAGAGTACAGTTACTGAATATAGTGATAGAACAATACCTTTATTTACTAGATGTTATACAAAGAATTTTAACTATAATGTAGTTGAAAATGAAACAAAATATACAGGTAGATTTATAAGTGATACAAGTCCAAGATACACTTTAATTGTAGGAGGAAATAATCCAAAATATCCATACGGTAATATTACAGATGGTTTAGATATACCAGCAACTCAGGAAGAATTGAAAGCTGCAGGTTGGTCACAAAGCGAAATAGATAATTGTTGGAAAGACTTAAACTTTAATGATGCTGGTGTAGGATTACAAAAAATTCAATCTGCTGATCATAATATAGTAAATGTAGCAGTACGTGAAATATATGCAGCTTGGGATGGTAAAGATGAAGTTACTGATCATTATTCAAAAGATAATGTAAGTATACCTATTTATGAATTATATAAAAATGATAAACTTACAAAAGATACTAATGTAGATTTTGAACATATTTTGTGGCAAGTATGTAGTCCTATATATTATATTAAAGATATAAAAGAGAATAAAATTAAAGCTACAATAGGTGATTGTTATTATGGAGATTATTATCATATATTAACTATTCCTTATACTAAAGAAGCGAATAATCAATTAGTAGATATTGATAATTTTCAAGTAGCTACACATTGTAATTTATTAGGTATTTATGATGGTAGAAAAGATTTAATAAATCATGTTACTACAGATTTAACTAATATGAATTTATTTAATAGTGTTTATAATCAAACATTTAATTTCTTTTCTGTAAATTATCTTAATCCTAAAGAAAATAAAATAAGTTATTATTATCCAAATCAAATTATATATTCATTAGCTAAAACTATTGGTAGTAAAGAAGATAATTGGACAAAAGTCAATCCTGGTACGGGTTTTTATGATGCTCCTGGACATTTGGGTAAAATAACAAATCTTTTAAAAAGTGGAGATAAATTATATGCTTTACAAGAAAGAGGTGCTAATTATGTATCATTTAATGCAAGAATACAAGTTTCTGCATCAGATGGAGTACCAATTGAATTAGCAAACAGTGGTAAACTTGATCAAATAATAACTATAAGTGAAACATATGGTTGTAATAATTATAAGCAATCAGTATCTACAGATTTAGGTATTTATTTTATTGATTCTTATAGTAATGATTTATGTTTATTAAAAGATACTCAAATACAAGATATAGCTAAAACTACATTTAATAGTAGTTTGTTTAAAAGTAATAATGGAGATTATGTATTATTCTTTGATAAAATAAAACAAGAATTATATATTCAAGATCAAAGTAAAAATTATAGTATTCTTTATTCATTACCCTTTCAACAATTCTTAGGTACATTTGATTATAATAATATTCAAAATATGATTAATTATAAAGACACTTTAATTTATGATTGTTATGATGATACTTATCTATATGCTATAAGAAAAGGAGATAATTATTTCAATAATTATGAAATAAGTGTTGTAAATAATGATGAATTATCTAATTTATTAGAAGCATTTACTTTTAATAGTAGTGATTCATCTGAATTAAAATCATATAGAATTAAAGCAAATGCTTTAGATAATCAACTTATACAAAGAGGTGATAAACCTTTTAATCAAATAAGTGTAAAAAATGATTATCAAAATGCTACACATGATAATAAAACTTTAATTAAAAAATTAAGAACATGGAGATGGCAAATACCTAGACAAAAAAGAAACAGAATTGTTGATAGATGGAATGAAATTACTATTAGTAATTATTCAAATAATACTATCTTGGAACCTTTAAAAGTATATGATTTAAGTTTAACTTATTGGATATAATATAATTAAAATAGTAGTACTATTACAGTACTGCTATTTTTTTTATTTGTTACTTTATTGTATATTAATTTATAATTAACTTTGCAATTAATATAATATAACAAAGCATTAATAATATGGCAATTTATAATAATTATGCTGATTTTGCAGCAATGGGCAAAGAAAAACCTCTTGCTCCAGGAGGAGGTGTTTTAGCCCCAAATAATGAAAACAATGATGGAACTAATAATAATGGAAACAACAATAATAGCACTAAAAATAGTAAATCAAATAATGGATCTAATGCAATGGGAATTGCTGCAGGTGCAATAGGAGCTGCAGGTAATGTATTAAGTCAATTAACAGGAGCTACACAAGAAGTAGAACAAAATGCACAAAATATGCAAAGTAGTATCAATAATAAATTAGGTCAAGTTAATAATTTAGATACTTCTTCTTTAGATGCTTTTGTTGATAGTTCTAGTATGATGAGTGGACTTAATCATACTACTTTTTCTAATGTATATGGTAGAAGTGCTGGTGATGATATATTAGGTAATTTACAAGCTAGTATACAAGGTGCGCAAGCAGGTGCTGCAGGAGGGCCTTGGACTATGGCAGCAAGTGCAGCTGCAGGATCATTCGCTAATTTATTTAGTAGAGCAGCAGCAAGAAAAAAAGCGAGAGACCTTACAAAACAACTTAATGCAGCAGTAGATGCAGGTAATGCTTTAATGGCAGCTTCAACAGATCGTGCTGCGCATACTGCAAGTATGACAGACTTTAATAATTTAATGAATAATGCAGTATTAGCTGCATATGGTGGCCCAATTAATATGAAATATACAGGTATAAATTCTCCTTTTGGTAATAGATTTAATGATGGAGGTATAAATATAAAAGAAGAGAATAAAGGTAAATTTACAGCTTTAGCTAATACACATGGTATGACACCTTTACAAATGGCTAATCATATATTTGCCAATAAAGATAATTATAGTTCAACTCAAATAAAAAGAGCTAATTTTGTTAGAAATGCAGCAAAATGGCATGCTGAAGGTGGAAATCTTGATAATCAATTTAGTGATTTTAGAAATGGAGTTATAGAATATAATGCAGGTGGTACACATGAAGAAAATCCTAATGATGGAGTTCAAGTAGGAGTTGATCCACAAGGTACACCAAATCTTGTTGAAGAAGGAGAAGTAAATTATAATGATTATATATTTTCAGATAGATTAAAAGTACCTAAACAATTTAGAAAACAATATGGATTAGGTACTTCAAAAAAACAAATGACATATGCTGATGCAGCTAAAAAATTGCAAAAAGAAAGTGAAGAAAGACCTTTAGATCCTATTAGTAAAAGAGGTCTTGATTCAGTATTAGGTGCTCTTGCAGAATCACAAGAAGATACTAGATTTAAGAAACAAATGCAAGATCCTCAATTTAGACAGCAAGTAATGCAATCTATGGCACAGCAACAAGCTGAACAACAAGCAATGCAACAACAGCCTTCAGAAGAAGAAATGATGGCTATGCAACAACAAGCTGCAGAACAAGGACAACCGTTTGCTTATGGTGGTAGAAAAGGTAATATGTTTGATGGCACAGGTGATAAATCACAAAAAGTAAATTCTTTTGCAGTACCTATTCCAAAAATAGTAGATGAAATGAATTATTATGATAATCCAGTAAAATTAGATTTTACTAAAATGATGGATTATTTAAATACTCCTATTCCTGCTGCTAATGTTAACACAAATCTTCCATATTATAGAGATAATACAAATCAAAAACAATATTATAATGCTGGAAAATATACACACAATAATATAACGGAAAAATTAAAAAGTGGATATGCAATCGGTGATCCTAATACAGTAAAATATATAAACACTTTAGCTGAAAAAATAGGTATATCTACAAAAGATCTTATGGATAATTTTGATTCATATCGTCTTAGACAAGGTGATGCTGTTCCTGAAGGAATTAATGCAAAACCTGGAAATGGATATGTATCTGCAGATATACCTGATGCAATATCTTATGATCATCAACAATTTAATCCTTATAATCTTCCACATACAACAGAAAATAGCGATAAAGTAAATAAAGATAAAGATAAAGAAACTGAATCTGATTTTAGTTCATTAACAGGATTACCTACATGGTTAAGATATGCACCAATAGCAGCTTCAGCTATGGGTTTATTTAGTAAACCTGATTATAAAAATGCAAATGCTTTACAAGACATTGTTGCTAATAATGTAGGTTATACTCCAATTGAAGGAAATTATATTGGTGATTATTTAAGATACAATCCTTATGATGTTAATTATAATGCTAATCAAATAAGACAGCAAGGTAATGCACAATTAAGAAATATTATTAATAATAGTGGAGGTAATAGAGCTGCAGCTATGGCTAATATGGCAGTAACTAATTATAATACACAATTAGCTATGAGTGATTTATTTAGAAAAGCTCAAGAATATAATGATGCACAACAAGCTAAAGTTGGTGAATTTAATAGAGGAACTAATCAATACAATGCTACAATGGCTAATCAAATTGCTCAATTTAATGCAGGGCAAAGAGCTAAAGCACAAGAACAATATATTAATGGTATGACACAAGCATTACAATGGAAAGAAGCTCAAAAAGCAGCAGCAGATCAAGCTAAGAGTAATGCTATTTCAGCTATTGGCAATTCATTAGGAGATATTGGTAGAGAAAACTTTGCAGCTAATCAACAATTAGGTTTAATTGCTTCAGGATATTATGGTGCAATTAATCCTGATATATTACCTTTAATTCTTAAAAATAATGGTATTAATCCTAAATCTAAAGTAGGAAAACAATTTATTAAAAATGCTACGACAAGATGGGAAGAACAAAGAGAATATGATAAAGAAATAAGAGAAGCTAATAAGAAAAAGAATAAATCACAATCTAAATAAATAAACATTATAAAACATAAAGTATGATATTTAATATAAATAGTACATTTAAACCATTCACATTTGAAGATTTTGCTAAGCCAATGATTATGTATAAGCAAGCATATGAAGATATGGAAAAAAACATAGCTACGCTTACAGATCAAACAGAAATGTGGAAAAATATAGCAGAACAAGAAAAAAGTCCTGTTGCTTATAATCTTTATAAAAGTTATTCAGATAAATTAAATTCTGTAGCTGAAGATTTTAGTAGAGGTATGTCTATGTCTAATAGAGGAGAATTATTAAATTTAAGAAAAGGATATGCTACCAATATAGTACCTATTGTAAATGCTTACAAAAGAAGGCAAACTTTAATAGATGCTGCTCAAGATGCTGCATTAAAAAATCCAACATTAGAATTTCAATATGATCCTCGTACAATGTCACTTGATGATGTAATAGCAGATCCAAATAAAACTTGGGGTAATGTTATTAATGGTGCATTGTTAACAGAGCAAGCTGGTAAAATGGCAGCTAATTTAGCAAGAGCTGCACAAAGTGGAGATAAAGATGCACAAAAACAACTTGAACAAATACTCCCTTATCAGTATGAATATATTAAGAAAACAGGTTTTGATTATTCAGAAGTAGTAAGAGCTATAACAGATCCAGAACATGGAGCTGAAGCACTTACTAGGATTATTGATACTGTAATGGCAGGAAGTGGAATTAATGATTGGACAAATCTTAAAGATGCAAATGGTAATTTTACTAAAGAAGGCTTAGCTAGATATAAAAAAATAAGAAGTTATGCAGAACAAGGTTTATATAATGCAATAGGTCAAGAACAAACTCAAATACTTAAAGATGATTTTGGTGCAAATATGGCATTAGAAGGGTATAAAGCACAATTAGCAGCAGCGGCTGCAGCAGGAGATGGCCAATTACCTGAAGAAACAATGATGGATACTGATACTTTAACCTTTGCTACTGAAGAAGAAGATGTAAAAGAAAGAAATGAAGCAGCTAAATTATTAGGATATAATACAGATACTAAAAAATTTGCAGATCATGTACCTGTAAGAATTGTTGCTTATAATAAAAAAACTCCTAGAGCGTCTCAAGTATATACAATTAATCCTAGATTATGGAATAAAAAAGGAGATCTTATGTTAAGGAAAAATGAGTTCATAGCACAAGGTAGAAGTAATACAGAAAAAAAGGCTCTTGCTGAATATTGGGATAAAGCTTGGGCTACTGCAGGTAAATGGAACGCACGTACTCCACATCGTACTGAAAAACAAAATATTTTTATAGGATTAGATCAAGTAAAAAGAGGAAATTATGGAATAAAAGCACTTAAATATAATACAGATGATAATGTAGCTGTTATTGCTCCTTTTGTTAATTCAGGGCAATTAGTAGAAATACAAGGTATGGATTCTAAAGGTAATCTTAAACTTAATAGACCTGGAGTTAATCATGCAGTTGGAATATCTCAAGATGATATTGAATCATTTAATCAAAGAGTTAATCCTGATAAAGGAAAAACAACTTTAACTAGTGGTCAAGTATCAATTCATATTTTACCAGGAGATTTAAATAGACCAGATAATCAAGGTGTTGTTATTTCATTTCCTAATGCAAATGGTAAAAATAAATGGTATTTACTTCGTCCTCAATCAATGAGTGATAATGTTAAATCAGCTTTTGCAGTATATAATCAAGCAGTAAATAATGCAAAAAAAGAAGCTAAAGAAAAGAAGTTAAATGCTGAACAAACAGAAAAATATGTGAAAGATGTAACAGGACAAGAACTTTCAACATTTATTCGTGTATTTAATAATTCAGTAAATAATAAATACAGTACTACAAGTGTAAGTACTTATGATAGTTCTAAAGAAAAATGATATGGCAACAACAAATAAAAAAATTCAAGAAACAGGCCCAGTAGGTTTAAAAGGTGTAAGAGGTGAAGATTTATATCCTAAAGGATTTAAAGGAGAACAATTACAAATAAGTGCTGCAAGAAATAAAGCTGCATTAAGAACAAATGTAAATCCTACATTGTTTGATAATATAGGTATTGCAGAAAAAACAAATGACACACAGCAAGGTAAATCAATGTTTGATGATGCTGTAATGATAAATCCTACTCCAGAAACAATTCAAGATACTAGAGCTAATAATCAGCCTTGGTATGCACAATTAGCAGCAGGTGTAGGTAAAGGTGCAGTATTAGCAGGTACTACATTTGTTGATGGAACATTAGGTATTATTGCAGGTCTTGGACAAATTATAGCAAATAAAGTACAAGATGCTAATGGGAATCCAATGACTACAGGCCAAATATGGAGTGGCTTTTATGACAATCCTATCACAAGAGCTATGAATGATATAAATAAATTGTCTGAAGAATTGATGCCTAATTATTATTCAACACAAGAAGAAGGCAAAGCTTTTGATTTTGGTTCAATGAATTTTTGGGCAGATAAAGTTATTAAGAATATAGGATTTACTATAGGTGCAGCTTGGTCAGGTGCTGCTTGGTCTAGACCTCTTTCTTTATTAGGTAAAGGTTTAGCTGAAAGTACTAAATTTAAGTCAATGCTTAATATTACTAAAGAAGCAAGAGATTTAGCAACAAAACAAGGTAAAATAACTCAAAATTTAGTTAGTTCTTCTGTACAAAATGGTTTAGGTGCTACAATGTCAGCTTTAGGTGAAGGTAGTATTGAAGCACTTAATACTAAGAATGATTTTATTAGTAAAAAAATACCTGAAATACAAGAGCAAAGAGATCAAAGAATTAGATATATTAGAAATAAATATGGTAATTCAAAAATGGCAGAAGATCTTATAGCTAGAGAAAATAAAGCTTATGATGCAACAGTAGAAAAAATTAAAGAAGATGCTGCAGCTGCAGGTAATGTAGATTTATTAGTTAATATTCCTATATTAACTGCATCAAATATGATTCAATTTACTAGATTATATTCAGGTGGATTTAAAAAAAGTCTTGAATCTTTAAAAGTTAAAAGACTTGCAGATGGTACTTATGATACAATGAGTAAAGCTAAAGCTGTAGCAAAAGCTGTGTCTAAACCAATAATATCTGAAGGTAGTGAAGAAATATTACAACAATATGCTTCTGATGTTCCTACTAACTATTATAACACAGATGTAAATAATTTTTATAAAGCTAGAACGAACAGACAAAGCGAACAAGAAGTATTAAGTTGGAGTAAAGCTTTAGGTGAACAATTTGCATTAACTTTTGGTAGTGCTGATACTTGGGAACAATTTTTTATTGGTGGTTTGACAGGTCTATTAGGAGTTCCATCTTTTATAAAAACTAAAGCTAATGGTAAAATGGGCTTTGGTCTAAGTTGGCAATCTGAAGCTATTTCAGGAGCTAAAGAAGCAGCTGAAAAAGCAGCAAGATATAATTATTTATCTGCTTATATGAATGATAGAATTGCTAATAATGAAAAATTTAAAAATTATTATCAAGGCTTGATTAGAAATAATACTTATGCTAAAGCTATGGATGCAGCATTAGAACATAATGATAAAAAAGCTTTTCTTGATAATGATTTAGCTCAACTTTATTCTGATTTTACAATGTTTGATTCTGCTGGTAGACTTGATGATTTACGAGCAATGGCTAAAGCAGCAATACCTACTTCTGATGCAGATGTACAAGATTTAATTGATAATACTTCTACTAAAGATTTAAAAGGAGAAGAGAAAGAAAAAGCAGAAAAAGAAAAAGAAAATTTAAAACAAGCTACTACAAAAAAAGAACAAATAACTCAACAAATACAAGAGTTATTAAATGAAAGAGAAGAAAAAGATTTAATACCTGAAGAAAAGCTTAAGCTTGATAATTTTAAACAAGAATTAAATGTAGCAGATGAAGAAATTACTACCGCTAAAGCTAATATTAAAGAAATATATGATAAATCAAAAGAACCTTGGACAGGATCATTTATAAAACCTTCAGGTGAACAAAAATCTATTGAAGAAGTTAGAGAACAATTAAATGAAAATGTAAAAACTTTTGAAAAACATCTTAATCGTTATCAAGAAATTAAAGATGATGTAGAATCAATATTAAGAGGAAGATTAAATTCTCCAGAAAGAGAAAAAGATGTTGTTTCAGAATTAGTATTTAAAATTGCACAATCAGAAAATTGGAAAAATCGTAGTGATGAAATTCTAAATAAGTATAGAGAAATATTACCTGATTCAGAAGAAAAAGATAGTTATCTTGCTCAATTACAAGAAAAAGGTTCACAATTAGATGATGTTCTTGAAAGTATTAATGAAGCAAAAGAAAAGTATATTGAATATGCTAGAGCTAAAGCAGAACGAGAAGGAAAACTAGATTCTTTTGATGAAAGTAAAGTACAATTTCCTAAAAGTATAACAGAAGCTGAAGAACGATATAAAAAAGCAAATGATACAAATGTAGCATTAACAAATGCAGCTGCAGCTTTTAGAAAATTTAAAGCTTCAACAAATGAAGAAATAGCTAATTTATTATTAACAGATCCAGATTTTAAACAAGGATTTGCAAATTGGATTTTAAATACAGATAAAATTCCAGCAGAGAAAAAAGATGAGTATATTGCTAGATTAAATGACGTAGAAAAAATGTTAATATCTAAGCAAAATGCTAGTACAGCTATTGCTAAATATTTAGAAGATCCTAATACTTTAGCTCAAGAACAAGAAAAAGCAGATGCAGAAAATAAAGAAGAAGTTGCTGAGGAAAAACATAAAGAAGTAGTTGAACAATTAAGAAATGCAACTGTTTCTGATATTAATAATGCTAAAGCAAATGGAGAAGATATTTTTTCTGGAGTTAGAGAAGAATGGTTAGAAGAAGGAGATAAAGAAAAAATAAAAACTGCAAATGATGTAGAAAAAGTAAAAAATCTATTACTTAAAAGATTGCAACAAGCTTATGAGAGTGGTAAATGTTCTAAGATGTATTATGATTTATTTAGTGATGCTATTCAAAGAAACTATAGCAAAGCAAATAGTACAGAAGAAATGTTAGATCCTTCAAATGAAAACTATGTTGAAGCAATAGAATCAAATGAAAATATTACAAATGATGATGTAGATGCCGCTTATCAAGTACTAAATGATGTTATGAATGTAACACAAGAGGATATTGAAAAAGCACAAGAAGTAAAAGATTTTGGAGATAGTATAGAAGGAACAACTGACGCTCTTACTATAAGTTTAGATGATGAAACAGAAGGTGAATCAGAAGCAGAAGATAAAGAAAAAGATAAAACTAAAAAACCTAATACTGACTCAACTTCTGCAACAGAAACTAAAACTAAAGCTAAAACTAAAACTGATAAAAAATCTGATGAAACAAATGGAGAAGAAGCTTCAGCAGGTAAAGATCCTGTAACTCAACCTAAACCACTTAAATTTCCTACTTGGCAATGGCAGTTGTTAGAAGCAGGAGCTGTATTATCTGAAAGTTCTGTACAAAGTATTGTTGAAAATCCTACATTTGTCAAATTTGATTATTATGATCCTTTGACAAAAAAATTAAAATGGTCAAAAGGAAATAATATGTTTAGATGTCCTAATGGTTATTATCTTTGTTTTATAAAAATACCTAAATCAAATGTAGTAGTTCCTTTCTTAGGTTATAGTAATGGAAAAGGTCAGTTAGAATGGAATGTTGCTGTAAAAGTAGATCTTAATGATACTTCAAAATGTTTATGCGTAAATTCTGGAGATATTTGTGCAGAATTAGGACAAATTGCATATGCAATGAGTAAAAGATGGAGTAATACATCAGTAGCTGCAAAAAGAGTTCTTGAATTAAATGATAATTTTACAAGAAATGTAATTCAAACTCAGATGTTAGATAATATGGAAAAAAGTGGCATTGATTATGCAGACTTATATTTAAATCGAAAAGAAGATGAAGATATAACTTATGCTTTAAATAGTGCATTTGTACCATATAAAAAAGTTTTAGATGAAGCAGTAATGAAAGCATATCATTCAACACTTAAATCTAATACTTTTGATGAAACTTCTTCTAACACTGTACAAAATGCTACAAATATTTCATCTGAAGATTTAGAGAAAGAAATAGAAGATAATAATAAAAAATCTAGCACAGTTACTAATTCACAGCCAACTCCTGATAATCCTATTACTTCAAAAAATATATATGAATTTTGGAGAGATTCTACAACAGAATATAAAATACATAGAGATAGAGGAGATGATCATCCTTATTGGGAAACAAGTGGAAATCCAGCACATAAAATTTTATTTGAATATTTACAAAAAGCTGGAGTTTTTGATAGAAGAAAAAATACACCTGTTGAAGATATTCCACAATCATTTAAGTTATCTTTTGACCAAAAATTAAATGAACAATTAGGATTTCCTGTATTATTATTAACAGATGAAGATGGTAATATTTGGGGAGATATACCTAATCCTAAAGATGCTACTTTTAGTAAATATAGAGGATTACAAGAGTTTTATAATAAAGCTATTGAAGAATACAATCAAAATAAAGATAATATAAAAAATGGTCTTTATACATTAAAAGATGAGATAACAACAGCTGGTATATTAATTGGTACTCCAAGATATTTAGCTACAGGAGAAAGATATACATTAAATGAAATATGTAGCACTAAAGATAGTTCAGGTAAAAGAGTTACTAAAAAAGGAGGGCCTAAAATAGGCATCATGGTTAATGATGAATTAAAAAGTGGTTGGAATATGCGTATTAGTGGTGATGAAAAAAGAGACACTGCTATGAGTATGCAAGAGAAAAAAATACTTCCTCCTTTGACTTATAGAAATGGACAACCTTTCTTATTAATTGAAACTTTAGATCCTAAAAGAAGATATTATCCTGTTCCATTTACTATGAAACCTTTTAGTGTAAAAGATAATTCAAGATTAGCTAATGCTGTAAAAACATTATTTGATAAAAATAATTTACCTAAAAATCAAAGTGAAGCTAATACCTGGGCAGCTACATTAAAACACATTTTAGCTTTAGAAAATGTTGAAACATTCTTTAAAGATGGTAAACTATTATCTATAAGAGTTAAATCATTTAATGCAGAAAAAGCAATAAATGTACGTACTGTAAAAGATCTTGAAAACATTCCATTTAATATAGATACTTCTTTAGTAGGACTTAAAGTAGGTAATGCTGAAGATGAAATTTTTAGTGGTTTACTTACAAAAGAAGTTGATTATAATGAATTAATTGGTGAAGTTGCAGAAACAAATTTACCTCCTAGTGCAGATAGAACAATAAATGATAGTATTGTAATAAATCCTATTATAAATGGTAAATCAACTGCAGCAAAAATGCCTCAAGGAAAAACTAAACAAAAAGAGGCAGCGAATAGTGAAACTGATACTTCTAAAAAAGTAACAGATATTACAGAAACTGATATAAAAACTGATACTCAAGTTGAACTAAATAATAATGATAAGGATTGGTATTATTCAGATAACTATACAGTCTTTGCAATTAATACTAAAACAAATGCTGCATTAAATAGAGCTACACATAAAGTATATACTGTTGAAGAAGCATCAAATCTTAATATTATTCTTAAAGGTAATATTGCAAGAGTTTATATTGAAGCTAATAATTTAGAAGCTACAGGTAAAACTATTATAGAAACTCCTTATGGATGGTATGATATAAAAAATGGTAATTTTGTAGCAGCACCTGTTGAAACACCTAAAGCAAAACAATCTTCTTCCACTGAAACTATTAGTGAAGATAATTCTGACTTTAATGTAGATACTGCAAAAGAAACTCTTAAAAAACTTGTTACAGATCCTGTTATTAGAAGTAAAGTTATTGAAAAATTAAATGTTGCTTCTTTACAAATTCTTACTGAATTACCATCAATGAAAGCAAGAGGTATTTTAAATAGTTTGAAAACAATGTGGAGAAATAAAACGCCTGAACAATTAGAGGAATTTATTGAAACTGCAAAAGCTAAAATGAAATTAGTAGCAGATACTAAATTTGAACAAGCAGATTTAGATAAGGAAATTAAAACTTTAAACAGAATGCTTCCTCAAATAGATATAAATGATTCAGTTAGAATAGTTAAAGGATTAATTAAAACAGTTGATGGAGATGCTTATGGTAAATTCTATAAAGGTATTATTACTTTATCTAAACAAGCAACTGTAGGTACAACTTATCATGAAGGATTTCATTATGTTGTTAATACTTTATTTAATCAATCAGAACGTGATGCTTTATTTAAACACGCTAAAGCTTTATATGGTGAAGAAAATGAAGCTCAATTAGAAGAAATAATGGCTGATGAATTTAGTAAATACGTACAAGATAGAGAAAATAAAGTTGTAGATAATGAGCAAAATCCAATTAAACGATTCTTTAAAAAATTATGGAATATTGTTTCTTCAATGTATAGACATAAAGCATATGTAGATTCTGTTTATAGAAATATCTATAATGGTAAATATGCTAATAGAAGTATTATAAGAGAACAAGAAAAAAGTAGAAGAAAACAATTAAAGGATAAAACATCAAAAGTATTAAATAATATTAAAACTCCAATTAAAAGTTATTATAACAATAAGTATAAATATGAAAATCTTTCAGTAGAACAACAGCAATATCTACAAGATAAAGGTATTAATCTTAAGGATTATAATAATATGAATAATGAAGAAAAAGAAGTATTATTTAAATGTATGAATTAATTAAATATAATAAAAAGGTGGTAGAAAATATCTATCACCTTTTTTTATTCTTATTTTAATAAATTAATAAGAAGCTTTACCATAAAATTGAATAGATGAATCTAAATCATTTAAAAATCTATCCATCTTTTTATAATTACTTATTCCTGGTACAGGAAGTTTCCAAAATCTACTATATAAAGTACTATGTCCTTCAAATGGGCCACTTTGTTTTTCATCTAACCAATAAGGAGGATACATTGCTGCCCACATAAAATTGATAGTATTATTTACAGCTGAAATACAAGCTGCTGGACTCTTTAATGTTGCAAGCATTTCGTTACCCATTGTTAAAGATGGAGTTAAATTACCTAATTCATGAGTACTTTTCTTTGCTAAATATTCTGCAAATTTAATAAACCATGAACGATTTTTATCATCAGGCCATTTAATTAAACTAGCAAGACACCATACCGCTGCAAATTGAACTATTTCAAACAATCCACGTTTTACATTAGCTTTTTCAATATCAGAAAGTTTACTCCAATTTAAAGCTAATGCATCTTTACCTTTTACTAAATCAATTAATAATCTACCCATTGTTCTATAATAGCCTTCTTCCCACTCACCAGTATCAAGATTTTTTTGACCTTTCATAAATCTTTTATTAAACTGTGGTTTAATCCAATTTCTATATTGTAAGATTAATCTACCTGCAATAACTTGTTTTGCTGCATTTTGATCATCTTCATTATAAATACCAAACAATGATTGATTAACATGAGCTATTTTTCTAGCAAAAGATTTAGCAGTAATTGATTTACCATGTTCATCTGTAAAACCATCATCAAGTATCATTTTCTTGATACCTTCTCCAACATCAATTATTTTAAGATTATCCCAAATAGAACCCATATCTTTACCATCTTTATACAAATGTTGTTTTTTACACATAGCTATTGCAGTTCTATTATATAACCAATGATCGCCACACTCTTGTCCTAAGTATGCTAATCTTGCACCAAAAAATCTTTTAAATGCACTAGCTGATTGATTCTTTATTGAAGATTTAAAGTCTTGTTTTACATCAAACAATTCATCAAATAATGATAATTTACTTGTTTGAATCCTTTTACCTAATTCAGGTATAAAATCTTTAAGCATTGCTGTATAAGCTCCATCTGCTGAAGCTAAAGTTTTAACATTAAAATATTGACCTGCTGCAGCTTCAATATTTTGCATACCAATACCTGTAGTGACATTTGTAATATTAGCTAACCAATGAAAACCCATTTGAGCTAAAGATGTCATTTTTAATAAAAGAGAGGTTGCTTTATTGTTATTTATTTTTTTACCAGCGATTTCTGTAAATCCTGCATCTTTTAAATGTTTTCCATAAACTTGACTTGCCATTAAATCATCAAGTTTTTTATCAATATTTGTACCACTAGGATGTATAATATCATTAATAAAAGTATTACCGAGACCTTTGACTACTTCATGAAGTCCACTATTACCTCTTGTTACTTTTACTTCTCTATCATGTAATATTTGTCTACCTACTTCTAATTGATCTATAATATTATCTAAATGTTTATAATCTGTAGCAGCTACAGCATAACACATTAAACTTTTAAATATATCTGTAGAAAGTTCATCAGTATTTTTTAATTTATTTGTATAAAGAACAGGCATAACCATAAACTCTTTACCTTCAAAATCAGTTAAACCTTTTCTTACATTAGAACCAAATATTTGATCATCATCTTCACTTTCTAATACAGCACTTGCTAAATTTTCTTTAATATTAGATAATATTGAAGATGGTGAAGAAATTGAATCAAAAAATCTTTGAACACCATCTTTTCTTATTTGAATAGCTCTATTAGCATAAACTCTATTAGGAGGATAATTACTATCTAATTTATTTTTAATTTTCATAAATTTATCAAGTAAATTTCTTTGTGTACTTGATAAAGATGAAAATGCTGAATTTTTATATCTTTCGTTTGGTATTCTTGTCACTTTAATTGAACCATCAGATTGTTCTTCTTTTAATTCTTTTGTATGTGTTTTTAACCATTCTTTTTTCTCTTTTATCTTTTCTTTAGCTTTATCTCCTGATGCATTCTTTCCATATTTTTCATCTAAATTATCTAACATTTGTTGATAATCTTTTTCATATTGTCCATAATTATATTCACTAATATAATTACCTGTTTTTTTACCTGTATTATCAACTTCAAACATCCATTCAAAATTCTTAATTCCAGCATTCTCTGCTTTTTTCATAAGAATTTGTATTTCTTTAATAATATCAATAGCTTCTATACGTGCATCATCTTTTGCGTTTTTAATAAGTTTATCCATAGTTCTAAGCATAATATCTGAACTATCTCCTAAACTATCTAGCCATCTATCTAATAAAGAAATATCACCTTCTGCTACTTTAAGTAATGTTTCAATAGGAACTTTAGAATTAGGATCATTCATAATAGTTTGTACACTATCACCTAATATAGGTCTAATAAATTCAGCAAAAGCAGGGAGAGCTTTTTGTTGATATTGATTTGCTATTTTTTTAGATAAAGTATTTAATTTATCAACTAATTCACCTAAACTTATTTCATTAACATTACCAAAAGCATCTTGTGAAGTAATCATAGTTTCATAAGCTTCATCTTCATTACTTTCCATTACAGGATTACCATAATCATCATATTCATCAGTACTATGTGTATTATTAACAATATCATTAAGTGATTTAATTAAAGGTGCATAAGAAGCAAGAGAAGATCTTATACCTCTTAATTTATTACATACAATTTTTAAATCAGAATTTGTACCTGTATTTAAGTCAATTAAAAGTTGATGTGCATATTTTAAATCTTCAACTGCACTTAATGCATATGAACCTAAATTTTGTATTAAATCTGCAGTATCAGTAGAAGATGAAGCAGCTAAAAGTTTATTTATTTTTGTTTTTAAAGCAGCATTATTTTCATTACCTAATATTTTCCATCTTTTAGTTTCATTATTAGCAGCTTTCTTTAATGTTTCTGCCATTACTTTAACTTCATCACTAAGTTTATTAAATTGTATATTTTCTCTTTGAAGATTTGATATTTCATGTTCTGTTAATGTTATTTTATTAACTACATTTTTAGCAATATCACTTGTTATATTATTAACTTCATTTAATACACTAATGATAGCAGTAGCATCTTTATCTTTAAATTGATTTCTAATACTATCTAACATTCTATTGAATAATGCTGAATTGGCACCATTCATTTTTTGAGCTAATATGTTACTTTCTAAAATTTGACCTAAAGCTTCTTCAGCAATTACTTCATCAATATCGTCTCTATAATCATAAAATTCTAATAGTTCGTTATATTCTTTTTCTCCTAAAATACTTACCACTAATTTTTTATTATTAGTAAGTAAATTTAAAGCTCTCTGAACTAAAGGATTATCAGACATTGCTCTAATAATTAAGTGAGAAAATTCTTCACTAATTGCATTATGTCCTTCAATATTATTAGCTCTTCTAATAATAGCTACAGTATCATTTGCTAAATTCTTTGCAGTTCTTAAATCAGTAACTCCCAGTCTACCAGCATTAATTTCAACATCTGTAAGATCTTCTATATCAATACCCATACTTTCTAGTTGAGATGCTAACTCTTTATTAATTTTGAATGAACCATATTGATCTGTAAATCTTTGTTCATTTTCTTCAGTTCTATCCAAAACTGTAGTTCTAATCCCATCTTCTGTATAGTCAACTATTGCTACAAAATCTTCATTTTGTTGATTAAATTGTTGTGCTTCATTCAAACATTGTTCATAATTATAAATTGTATCTTCTTTACTTTCAAAAGCATTTTGATATACTATTTTTTGTCCTTCTTTACCAATATAATTTTTAATATATTTATTTTTAAGTAAAGATTCAAAAGTAGGGATTCCCTCTCCATCAAAAGAGAGAGAATCCTTATAATCATTTTGAAATTCAGGACTAATAGCTATACCATATATGTTCCAAGCCATATTATAACCTAATGATGATTTGAAACTTCTAAACATTTTAACTCCTTTTTTAGGAGCAATTACACATGATTTAGCCATATCTTATTAATTTATTATTTTATTTTAAATCTTCCATATCTACACCTAATTTAGTAAGATTTACCATTTCTGCCATATTTCTTCCATTTTTCTTAAAATCTTCAATTCTTTTTTGAATTTCTGGACTATATTTTTTACCAGCTGGTGCAGGACAAGGTTTCATATCTTGTTTTTCTAATTCCTCTTGAGGTTTATAATCTTTTAGTTTTTCTTCTTCAATTGTAGTTTCAGGTGTTTCATTTGCAAAAGGATCTTCTATTTTTAATTCATCTTTTGTTGAATTATTAAGAAAAGCAAAATCTTCTTCACTTTGCATACCAGAAACAAATCCATTTTGAGTAGCAAGATTTAATGCTGTTTTCAAATTAGGATTTACTGTTCTATTATAAATATCATTTACTGTTTCAGAACTATTATAATAATCCAAAGTTTTATTGTTTATTTCATCATGTTCAACATCATGTAAAATTATATATTTTGGATGCTTAGAAAATTGAGTATTAGGATCTAATCTTACATTATAATTTGTTCCCATTGCATCAACAAGAGTCATATATTCAAAATATCTATGTCTATCAGTTCTATAATTAATTACAGATGCTGCGTTATCAGGAATAAACATATCACCATGTCTTGAAAATCCTTTTACAGATCGTTTAGTAACAAATTCACCTAAATGATTAAACATGAATTGAGCAAAAAACTTTCCATCTATATCTACTAAATGATTATCTATATTTCTTAAAGTATCAATATATTCAGGGAAACTACTTAAAAATTGAGTACTAAAGAAATTACCAAAACTATTATGACTAAACTTAAATCCTTCTTTATAATAAGCATATTTAAATAAATCTTCAGCTAATTTTTTAGCTTTATCATTACCATAAAGTAAACTATCAAAATCACGCATAAATCTATTTCTTACATCTTCTGTAACTCTACCTGATTTATCTAAAACTATTTCTCCATTATTAACTCTTAATCTATTTAAAGCACCTAATTGAAATACTTCTTTTAAATCAGGATCTGTTTGCATTTTTTGTAAATCAGCTGGAAATTTATATAAGTAATAATTACGCTTTTCTGCAAAAGTTCCTTCTTCACTATCGCCAAACATTTTAGATTTAGTTAATTCATAAATGATATAACTATCCATAAAATCTTGAATTGTTGCTGTTGGTAGATTATAATTAGCACTTTCTTCAAAAAGATAATTTAATTCCAATTGAAAACTTTTACTAGTTTGTGTAAATAAATCTCTCATTACAGTAGGTACTGAATCAATACCTAATGAATAAAATGCTTGTAATTTAGCTAAAGGAGATTCTTGTAATTTAGTTCTAATTGTTTTTAAATCTCCAAAAGGATTTATAAGATCATCTTGAATTAATTGTTCAGCATTATTTAATGTAAATTCAGGTTGTTGTGCTTTATAATTAAATGCTTTTAATGCTTGTTTTTGTCTATACATTTCAGCAAGAGTAATACCAACTGAACCATTAGGTGAATCAGCTCTACCTAATTGAGTAACAGTTCTTAAATCTTGTGCTGCAGCTTCAATTTCAAGTAAAGGCCCAACTAATTTATTCATTCTTGCTATTACTGAAGACATTAATACTAAATCAGTATTTACATCAGTTTTAATCTCTATATTCTTATATAAATTATAATAAAATGTAGCTTCTCGCATTGTATCAGAATCAAAATTAAAGTCAGAACTAGGTATACTATTAGATATACTTAAAATTTGTTCTGTTAATTCTTCAATCATTTTATTTGCTTTTACTTTATCAATGCTTGAATCATTTTCAGCAAGTTTATTTATTTTAGCTTTAGCTGCTTTAATTGCTAATAGCTTAGGTAAATCTTTTATTGTTTTAGCATCAATCAATCCATAAAGATCAATAATATCACGAAAACCAGGTAGATTAAATACAAGAGATATTTCTTCTGAAGTCATACCAGCACATAACATAAAACAAGTAATATATGCTGTATTTGGTGTTTGTGCTAATCTTGCTAATACAGGGTCTTTTACATTATCTACTGAAGCTGCACTAAATTCAGCACATAATTTTGAAATTCTTATTGTTTTTCCTTCAACTGTAGTATAAGCATCATGTAATGATTTTATTGTACGATTATTTATAACAATTTCTTTTTTCAATTCCAAATTACTAAATTGTCTTTTTGCTTGACCAACATTGTTATTTGCATAAATACCAATAAGTGATGCACCTGCCATATTTTGTTTATGAAAATAAATAAAAGTTTCCATTGATAAAGGATCAAATGTTTTCTTATTCTTTGATAAGAAATCTTCAACTTCATCTAATGTGGCTTCTTTAATACTTTTATTTAAAGCATTAACATTACTTGCAAATGAATTATAGACTGCTGCACCATCTTCATCATTTTGTATATTATTTAATTCTTCAATAAAATTAGTATTAATTCCATGTGCTTTTGCCCAAGCATTTAATAGTTGCGGATCATTTACTATATCTGTTTTATAAGCATCTGTTTTAATGGTATCATAACCACCAGGACTCATTACTTGATCTCTTATTTGAGGACTTCCCCAAACTTTTCTATATAAATCAAGTAACATATTTTCTCTAGCTTGTCTGCTATTACCTGCTACTCCTTTTGACCAATCATATTCATATGTTTTATATTTGCCATCTTTGGTCTTATAATAGTTATAAAATTGTAAAAATTTCTTATCAATATCAAAATCTTCACCTGCATAAACAATTGTATCAGCAGGCATCATTATAGTTGAACCATTTTCTTGAGGTAAAAATCCTTTAATTATAAATGACATCATTGAATATTTACCTTCTGTTGGTATACGATAGCCAAATCCTTCGAGTAGTTTAGGATCATTTTCCTTTACTTTTTCAATATCTATTTTTTTACCAATAACTTTACCATCATCATCTAAAACATCTACTAAAAATGGAGCTAAATGTTTTTGAGAATGCCAAGGCATATAAACTTCAAATTGTAAATTACCTTCTTTATCTTTAATAACATGTAAATCATGAGTAAAACCAAAACTAGATACCAAAGTACAAGCTGCACCTTTTTTATTTTTTTGTTTAGTTATTCTATTACTAAATACAGATAAAACTAGTTCTTGAAGTTTATTTAAAGTATTAATATTATTAGTAGGTATATTAAATTGTTTCTTACCGTTTACTTCAACAATTTGTAAAGCATTTATCATATCATTACCATACTTATTACTTGCTTGTATTGCTTTAATAAGTATTTTTTGAATGGTTTCGATATTCTTAAAATCAGCTTTTATTGTTTCAAAATCTTCAAGTAAATTTTCAATAATTAAATCACTACATAATTTATTTATTTCATTACCTTTAAGTACATGATTTTTATCAAAACTATCTTTGAATTTTAATTCAAAATCAGCAGGAAAATCAGATTCTATAAGATTTCTATTTTGTGATCCAGCTACAGATTGTGCATCAAATAAGTGTTCTGGATTTTGTTGAGCAATCATATAATCAGAAGTAGGAATTGAATGTACTACTGATGTATTTAACATTATTCCATTCTTATTTAAATCTTCTAAAATGTCTCCATTTTTATTAACTGTTTTACAAGCTTTTTCTAACATTTCTTTTACTTCAACTTCAGTAGGCATTGCTTTTTTTGTAAACTTATTAAATGCTTCTTGTGTAATGTTTCCATTTCGTAACATTTGTAATAAGCCCCATTCAAGTTTTTCTGAAGGAGAAGCTTTACTAAATGCTTTTGTTCCTTCTTTTTTACTCTTATAATAAGTAGTATATTCATGCATTATAGCATCAGCTAAAGTATATTCTCTCTTATTTTCTTTATTTTTAGTTGGTAATTTTGTTTCTAATACTTTAGCAGCTCTAGTATCACTATGATTAATATCAATAATACCTTGACCTCCTGTTTTTACTCCACTTTCAAATATAGCAGCATCAATACCATTTTCTTCCATAAACATATTGAGTGCTCTTAATTGTGGACTACCTGTATTTTGAGAAATATCTTTTGTACCTCCCATTGCTAAGGTGTTATAAATAGCTAATAAAACAAATTCACTATCTTTAATTTGATGGCCAATTCTTATTTTACCACCTAAACCATCATTTTGAATAGTTTGAGTGTAAGCAAAAGGTTTTAATGTTTGTAATATATTTTCAAAATCTTCATATTTCCAAGTACCATTATTTAATCTTTCATATAATGCTTGTAATCTAGGTGTCCATTGCCCCATCATATCTAACATACTTCTATAAGAAGTAAGTGTTCTAAAACCTTGACCATCTGTAGATTTAATTTTAGAAAACATAGATAATATGTTATATTTTTCAGCTAATGTTAATCTTTTTTCTTCTACAGCTTTATTCAAAGTTTCTTCTACTAATCCATAACTATTTGATGTTACAACAGCATCAGCTAAATATATTATATTAAAATTTTTCTTCCCATATTTAGATTCAGAATTAAATCTAGTACCTGAAGCATAAACTTCTTTATATCTCTTTTGAAAATCTATTTCATTTTTATAATAAGCTAAATCTGTTACAGTTAGTTGAATTATTTGACTTTGAGCATAAGCATTATTCCAAACAAATTCTGCAAATTTTTCAATAGCTTCTTCTTTAGTTTTTACCTTTGCAGAGTTCATTACAAATTCAATAATTGATTCTTGATCTGCACTTAAAGCTTTTTCAACTTTTTGTTTCATTATTTCTTTTAACTTCTCATCAATAAATGCATCAAGTCCTGACATATCATTATTATCAATAAATTGAAACAGTTCTTTTTTATAAGCATTCATTTCAGGAATAAAAAGAAAATCTTTACCTCTTGTATCAAAATGTTGAATTTTAGAAACACCTGCTTTTTCTCTTTGATTTACTTTAGTAATACGATTAATTTCTTGTAAAACAACATCCCTAAGTTTAGGTGTTAAACGATCTCTAAAATTCTTTATATATTTAGGCATTCTAATGAAAGCAGCCATTTCACTATCAGAAAAAATAGGAAATGCATAATCAGCATATTGTATTTTACTTGAACTATCATTAGGAGTATCAAAATAAAGATGTAAAAAAGATTTACGAATTTGATTAGGTAGCCATTCATTATATTCAATAGCTGCTTGAGAATCATTATTAAATATATCACTTGATCCTTCAGCAATAAATTTTATTTCTTTAAGACTTAAATGATTTCTTACATCTGGATTAGTCATTATAAGATTTAACCAACCATTTAAATATCTACCTTCTTTTTCATCATAAAACCATTTATCATAAGGTTTAAATTGTTCTTCAATATATTGTTTAAAATATTTATCAGATTTTAAATGATCTATCATGTTACTCATAAAACTACAAGGTGTATAAGAAGGATAATTATTACCATTTTGTCTAAATGAAGTACAATTATTTAATTCACTTACTGTACCTAAAATAGGAGCAATTTTTTTAATTTCATCTTTACTTTCTTGTATTAAATGCTTATTCTCAAGTTTTTCTGCAATACTTAAAATACGATTTATTGATGATTTTAATATACGATAATTTTTCATATATTCTCCATCTTGAGATAACCCTATAAGTTCTTGTGCAGTTGTATTAAAACCAATACTACGTAAAATTGAATTTAATCCTTCAGCAATTTCTATATAATTATCATTAAAATGTGCAGCTAAACTATCAAGACGTTTTATCTTTTCTTTTATATTATTAATATGCTCTTGATTTATAGTTTTATCAGAATTATAAATACTATTTTCATCTAAAACATTACCATGTTCATAATTACCTGTTGTTTCAGCTAATGCACTTTCTACAGGTGTCATTTCATTCATAGGAAAGACTTTATTTCCTCTAAGCATATAATAATGAGTAAAATATCGTTTAAATGCTGAATAAAACATTGTACCTAGATTACCATATCCATCAGTATTATCTACATCTAATGCATCTAAAACTTGATTCACCCAAGGAAATTTATTAGCCATTTCTTCTAATAAAGGATATGATATATTTCCATCTTTATCTTTTTGTACAAAATCTTGTGGTTCTACTATTTTATTAGCTAATTTGTCTAACAAAATAGCATATGCTTGGTTAAAAGCAATATATCTAGGTTGGCCTAAATCATCTACATCAACTTCATCACCATTCATTTTAACTAGATTGTACAGTACTTTCTTTGTATCTCTAGTTAAAGTATTATGTGGATCTTCAAATTTAATTTTAAAGCTCCAACCTTCATTACCTGTTGCAGCTCTATCTCCATCATCTGAATCTTCATAAGCATTTTCTTCATTTTGTAAATCTTCTGTGGATTCTGTCATTTCTATTGAAGCTCCTTCTTTAAGATTAGAACCATCTAATATATTTGTTTTATGAATAGTAAATTTTACATTTTCATATTGTTCCATTATAGGAGTTGCCAAATTGAAAATGTCTATAAAATAATCAGATAAAATTTGATATTGATTTTTAATATTAGGATCTTCACTACTATCAATAGCATCTTGTATTTCTTGTTTCATTCTATTAATAAGTGTATTACTACCTAACATTTTAACTGCTTTTTCTCTTTGCTTATCAGGATTTTCTAATACTTTTAATGCATGATTTAATTTATTAATTTTAGTTTCATCTTTTTCTGCTTTAGCTTCAGCTAATTGTTCTTTAATTGTTTCAGTCATTTCTTCAACAGCTAAATCAATTTGAGAAGAAAAAGATCTTGCTATATAATTAATTCTATCATTTAATTGAGTAGGTGTAATTAATTTACCTAATTTAGTAAGTGTTGATTCTTCATTTGCATTAATAGTTTTACCTGTATAAGGCATTGTTTTTACTTGTTCATCCAAATAAGCTAATGCTTTATTATATCTATCTTCTGCCTTTTGTTCTTCTACTGCATTTTGTTTTTCTCTTTCTTCAAAGAAAGCTCTTGCTTTTGCATAAGCATCTGCATCAGCTTCCATTGCTTCAGACACATCATCATCAAGATTAATAGTAAGTACTGATTTACCAGCATTAGGATTAAATTCTTCAGTAACTGGAGCTACAGGTTTATCTTTTAGTAATTTTTTCTCAGCATCTTTTAGTTTTTCAAATCTAATATCAAGAGGTTCTGTTGTTCTTCTATGAATCCTATCTAATTCTTTAACTTGACGTGGTTGTGCATTAGTATAAGCTTTACCATGATTATATAATTGTCCTTCTTTTGCTGTATATTCTGCAGTACCATTTTCTGTTTTAGGTGCAAGATAATCAACTTTAATAGGAATAATACCTGTACCTACAACTTTAACTCCATATTTTTGTTCAAGAAGTTGCTTATATAATGATAATTGATTTTTCCATTTAATTTCATCACTATCATAAATATTAGTACTTCTTTTAGTTTTCATATCATAGATGTAGAAGTTACCTTCATCATCATATGCTAATAAATCAACAGTTCCTGCAACAGGTAAAAGCTTTTTATTACCTTTTTCATCAGTAACTTCAACTGTTCCTGTAAGTGTTATATCTTTAGGTACTATATGCAATTTTTTACCTTTACTTTCTTTAGCTTTACCATCAAAAAAGTCTTTAAGCTTTTGTAAGTCTTGCATAAAAGCTTGCCATTGTTCAGTAGTAGCGTTATAATATCTATCACCTAAAGTATTTAAATCACCTAATTTTCCATCAAAAAAATCTCTTACAAATCTATCAACTTGAGTACCAATAGTAGTAGAAGGCAATTTCCAATCATTTTCTTCAAAAGGTTTACCGTCTTTATTTGCTTGAATAACAGTTGTGGTTCTTGCAAATAAGTCATTAGTTTCTGTATTTATATAATTGTGTTCATCTTCAGTAAGTTTTATTTTTGAAGTATCTTCTTGAATTTGATTAATTACTTTTTGTGTTTTTTGAAGAACTGTTTCTTGTGATTGTTCAGAAAATTTTTTTCCAGCGGAGCGGCCCAAAGAAATATCAGTTGGAATTAAAGAATCAAAACCAAATTCATGTAAAAGTTCTCCAAGAGCTTGATAAAGTTGTGGTGTTCGCTGTTTAGTGATATTTGAAATACGAGTATTAAATAGTCCATCCCCATCAGGAAACATAATCGTACTATATTTACCTGAATTAAATTCATTAACAATTTCTTGTAATTCTTCTCTAATTATTGTTTTAAATTCATTTACATCTGCATCAGTCCATCTACCCGTAGTACCTTTTGCACCTTGATGATACCATATTTGAGTACTAATCGGTCTTGAATTAGCTAATCCTCTAACAACTGCTGCTGTCATAGTTGGGAAATGATGTCCTTGACCATATTTTTTAGAGTACCAACTATTATCAGGAATTTTTTTAGAACCACTATCTCTATCAGTATTATCTGTAAAAACATATAAAACTTTAGGATTTCTTTCAGCTTCTTCTCTAGACCAATTACCTTTGTGAATTTGAACGTAATCCCCTATATTATTTTGTTGTTGATTATTTTGAGAACTTTGTCTATTTATGTTTTTCTTTTCAAACTTTTCTTTAGCTGCTTCAAGAATAGCTTTTCTATCTCCATTTTCTTTCCCCCATTCCATTATTTTACCTGAAGTAACAGAAATAATTTGATCTCTATTATTTACAACATAAGAACTATTTTTATGCTGTATTACTACAGCTCTTCCTTGTAATACTGCAAGATTTGCAAAAATTTTATTTCTATCTTTACTATTCTTTGCAAATACTTCTTTCCCTTCTTTATTATAAATATGACTACCTTTTACAGTATAAGTTTGTCTTGATTTACCAGTAGGAGTATATTCAATTTTAAATTCTTCTGTTTGAGTATTAATTGGTGCTTTTTTTACAGCTTCATTATTATTAATATCTTCTTTTGTATATGGAGCTATTTCTTTTCTATAATTAATAAGTTTAGATTCAGCAATTTTTTTTGCTTCTTCTGAAGAATTACCATTAAATTCTTCTTCCATAACTCTCCACAATTCATATAAATAAGCATCTTGTGGAGTTTTAAATAAATCAGAATTTGATTGTTTGTTTTTCCAATTTATAAAATCAGAAGCATTTTTAAATTGTAAAAGATAAACATTTGATAATTCTCTATCATAAAAAACCAATTTTGAAAATTCATTTTGATAAATATAATTATTTCCAGTAACATAATCAGGAATAGCGTATCTTACTTGTTTAGCTTCTTCTTTTTTATTATCTAAAAAATCTTGTATTCGTTTAATTCTTTCTTCAATTTTATCATCTGTTAATTGATCTTGAGTCATTGTGTTATTAGTAACAAAATAACTTTCTATGTTATTAACATAGTTAGCATTTAGTCCTAATTTTTTTGCTACTTCTCTTGTTGAAGGAGTAGCAAATTGACAATATATTTTCATATAAATATAATTAATAATTTATATGCAAAGGTACAATATTATTAATTAAAATAGAAAAAGCTAATAAAAAAAATAAGGCCATTGAAATAATATCCAATGACCTTATATAATTAAATTGTTAAATCTTTATTTTGTTACTTTCTATAACTATCTAATTGTTCATTTAATGCATCCATTAGTGTTTGAAATGCTTTCGATACTTTTAGATTAACTACACCTGCTTCAATAGTCATTACACTATTATTATATGTCATTTTCATATCAGCAATAGGTTTTGCAAACTTCTTATAAATAATATTAAATTTCTCTTTATTCATATTATAATTGATTTAATCATTTCTTTTTTAAAATAAGATAGCTGATCCGTAGTAAGATTATTTATCCATTCTGTTGCATATCTTCTATACTTAGGATGATTACTTTTATTGAATCTTATTAATAAATATTCATTTAAAATCATAATTTATAGTTTATCTATTTTATTATACAATATAACTACTATTTTATAAATTCCTATTAATATTAATGGATATGGTATTACTAAGTATAAAAGAGCAAATAATACATTATTTATATGCAATATTGGAAGTAAACCAGCACAAAGAATAAGAATTATTGCTATAACTGCCATTACAAAAATTAAATATTCTTTATATATTTGTTTCATTTATCTTAAATATTAATTTCCAACTTCCACCTATAAACAGTATCACCACATTCATCACAAGTACCAAGACATTCTTCTGTTGTATTCTTATTATTTTGAACAACTTTTACAAAAGTATCTTGCGAACATAATGTTTCATAATTACCATCATAAAGACTACTAATTATCCATTCTGGTAAATCATATTGTTCTTTTACTTCATTAATTAAAGCTTCGCACACATCATCAAGAAATTCAATATTATAATGTCCAGATTCTTCACAAATATAATCTATCCATTCAATACCATTAATTAGATAAGAAAAGTTAGTACAACCTTCTGTTATTTCAATATTTACTTTCATGATTCTATTTTAATTTTAGTATTTTTAATTTCTGTTAATTCAAATATTTGTTTAAGCAATTCAAGTTCTTCTTTTTTATTAAAGCCTTTACTAATTCTAAAATATACATCATACTTTAAATCTCCTGTATCTTCAATATATTTATCAATAGTCTTTTTCATATTTTTTACTAACTTAAACAAAGTAGTAACATCTTCTGGTTTAATTGTATATTCTACTTTCATACTTCTAATTTAATTTCAAGATCATTATGTTTTAGTAAATACGAAATTTGTTTAAATAAAATTCTATCCTCTGTACATAAATTGTTAATTACAGAATAAATATTTTTTGTTACAGGATCTTTAGTAAATTTATCAATACCATATTCTAGAGCCTTTATTATACCAATCAGACTAATTACTTCATCTTTTGTAACTGTATATATTGCTTTCATTTTCTTAAATTTTCTAAATAAAATACAACTGTTTTATATATCATGTCTAATAATTCATTAGAAGAATATTTATCAACAATTTCTAATTTATCATTAATATAATATTTGTCAGCATATACAAGATCTCCTCTATCATTAACAATAAATATTGGTTTATCAAAAGTCCAATTAATTTGATATGATTTTTGTTCTTGATTAAACTGATAACATAACATTAATAAATCTTGCATAGTAAAAGTATAATAACCTAAACCACATTTGATTAATTGTTCTGAATTTTTAGAATCATTATATTGCCCTTTTCCTAAATAGATTAGAGAAGCTTTAGTTATATCAACTCCTAACTTCTCTAATCTATCCATTTTAGATTTAGACAATGAAATATTAGTGTTCATCTTCTTAATCTTCTTACAATATTTAATAAATCATATCTATTTAATTGTAATTCACTCAATTCTGTACCATAAGGTATTTCATCATCACAATCTACACAAACTGCACCTGTCTTAGGATTAATATAAATTATTTCAATAATCCTTGGGTTATTTGGATGAGAAAGTTCTTTATAATAAATTTCTTTAGCTTTAACAGGAATCTTAGATAATAATTCTTTAATCATAGGAATTACTAATTCATCTATTTCAGCATAAGTAAAATATTCTTCTTTAATATGTCAATACTTATTGTTTTAGTTGAACTTCTAAGTGTATTAGTATCATTCTCTTTAATTATAGATATTACATATCTGTATTTATTAGCATATTCTTCTGCTATTTTAACAACATCACTTATAGTTTCTCCTTCAACAGCTCTCCATGTAGATACTATTTTGTCGTCCTTAAATTTAAATCCTACAAGATATGTTTTTGCTTCTATTAGTTTCATAGTTATTTTACATTATTATGATGGATAAATAGTTTTCAATATATCATAAGATGTCAAAAATGTAAGAAATTTACTTCTAGAAAGAATAAATGTATATCTTTTTATGAGAACATAATTTTTCTCTATTAGTTCTTCTATATCCATTTCAACATACAACATTCTTTTATTATCACTATTATTACGAAATTTATTTTTATATCTTTCTGGCAATAAATTATTTTTTCTGCACCAACCTAAACTCCATTCTGCTACTTTGTTGATTTTAACTTTTTCTTTTTCATACATTTCATTAAATTTACTTCCATTAATATCTCTTGAAAGATAATAAGATGAAAATAAATAGCTTTTGAGCATCCTTTCTAATACAGGAGGTATATAATTAAATTTTTGCATTAGTTCAAGTTGATCATCAAGCCAATATGCTTTATAAAATGAATACATAATTAAGATATATAATATATTAGTTTATAACTTTCATCTTTATTTTCTAAATAGGATGGATTCATTGTTTGTAAAATATCTTGTAATACATTTACATAATTAAGAACTTTTTGTTGAGATTCTATATAATCTTTCCATTCTAGAATTTCATCAATTATTTCAATATTACCATTAGCATGTTTTTCAAGTTCATTAAGACGTTTTTTTGTCTTTTCTATTTCTTCTTTAGTGTCATTGTACACATGACTTAATTCAGTAGTTGTAAGTTCTGCAGCATTATTTGAACCATAAGGAACATTACAATTTTCATTAAATACTGTATAAATATCAGAACTTCTACTCCATTCTCCTATAGTAATACGTTTATCGTTTTCTAAAGGAATACAAATATTAAGATGGCTACTCATTGTTATATTTTGTTTTAAATGAATGATATTCTTTAAATATATCTTCTAACATTTTTTGATAAAAATCTGTAGGATATAAATAAGGACTTTGTTTTACAATATTATACATAGATTCACTTCCTTGTATAACACCCATTAAATAATTAACTAAACCTTCTTTATTCATTACTATAATAAAATTTATTTAACTAAAATCAGTAAACAATGCAAATCTCAATCCTTCTTTTGTAACAAAATCACTATGTTTTCTACTAATCATACCATTCATTGCATATTTAATAAATTTAGATATATTCCAGTTACAGGAATCAAAACTACCTGAGTGCATTTTATCATATGTTTCACTTGTACAATATTGATAATAAGGCAGATTTTTATCAAAGTAATTTTCTTTTATATACTTAATTCTATCATTATCATAACCTGTTTCTTTAAGTTCATCAACTGTCATAATAGGTTTAATAGATGGATGCAAACAATGTTTTATTTCATCATTTATAAATTGATCCCAAGTAAATTCTTCACCATATTCATCTATGATTTTAGCATGATTATCATCAATGAACTTTTTAATACTTGCTAATGTTGGCTCATAATATTTAAGGTCATTTGCATCCCAAAGAAATGCCCAACCATAAGAACGTTTGCCAAGATGAACTTTATAACATTTCAAGTCTTGATGTATATCATACATTTCATCTTCAAGATTAATAAGTTGTTGAGTATCCAATTTGCTTGCAAGTTTACGAAGTTTATTTGTTGTACGTTTCTTCACAGGAAGAATAGCATAAAAATTAGTTCCCATTGATATAATCTCTTTTAATAAATTCTTCTTTTAATGAACAAGTTAATTCTTTTGCCATAGGATGAGCAGCATTATCACATCTTCTGTAGAAGAAATTAGACCAAGCATCTTCAAAACCACATGAAATTAATTCAGATTTTATTGACAAAGGAAGTACATCTCTAGCTTGTTGAGGAGTATATCCACTCTTAAGTAATGATAGATAAGCATAATTTGCCTGTACTAAAGAGGCTAAATATCTTAAATTAGGATTTTCTATATCATATTGATTTGTAAGAAAACACAACTCATTGATTGATGTTATTTCCTTATCAAGGATAATCCAAGATGGCTGAATGAAAGTAATTTGATTGTCAAATTTATCCTTTGAATAATTACAATATCTAGTACTCTCAGCTAAATGACTTAATGTAACATGAGTTCTAAACTCATCCATTATAGCTCGATTAGAGATAAAATGTACAGTATGTCTTTTTGGATAATACTCATTATCTGATTCATCAAAGTAATTAGATACCCAAGGAAAATGTTTAATAATATCTAGATAATATCTGTAATTAGTTGTTATATAAATAACTTTTTCATTAGAATTAGATTTAATCCATATATCATTATATATTCTTTTTGCATATAATGCTAGCATAAATCCTTGAAATTCTGAATATTTTATTTTAAGATGCACAGTACCAAATTCAAGTGGACGTGAATGATCTCTTTTTACAAGCATATCTACAAATTTTTCATAAGATGTATTAGTAATTTTATCTTCAGATTTGTAACATACTCTTCCACATCTTTCAATAAACTTTTTAATACCTACTAAAGAAAAATCAGTTTGATCAATTATTTCAAATGATTGATTTATTAACTTCATTATTATAATCTTATTTAATTTGAGTTAATATTATTTATTTGTATTATTTTCTTCAAGTTCTTTACAAAGATCTTCATAACTTTTATTTGTTCCTATCAATTTTACAGTAATCTTTGAAAGTGGAAGAAAATGTCCATAATGACAGCAATAACCATCACTATATACTGAACAAAAGATTGGTATACCATTATCATCTTTTCCACTACATACTGATACTTTCCATTTGTCAGAAGAAAAATCCCTAACAATACATGACTGCCATTTTTGTGGTTCAAAATTAGAGTATTCACTATATTTTGGAATTTCAATTAGAAGATCATAGTCTGTTTCTTCATTAAGAAGATACATACCATTATTTCTAAATGTTAATACACCTTCGTCTCCATTTTCATCTCCAACTTTATATTGTATAAGAGCAACTATATTTCTAAGTGGATCAAAAATATCTTTTCTTTCCTTTCTATTGAAGCAAATAATTCTTACTTTCAATCCATTTCTTGTCACAATACTTCCTTTAACCTCTTTATTAGTTATCTTCTTGGCAAGTTCTATATTAAATGGAATCCTTTTATATTTTGTTTGTATCATATTATTCTTATCTTTTTTGGTTATTATATGTCCATGTTCCTCTAGTTTATCAACTTGATCATTTACTCTAAATTTATTCCAATCTCGTTGGTTTTTAGATGGAAATAAGATACATTCTCCACTAGGACGATTATTGAAAAACTTACCATCTTTTGTATAGAATCTGGTATTTCCATCATCTGTAATTACTTTAATAGGATATAGTCCATTATTAATTATTTCACTCAAAAAAACTTCACCATCAACTAAAGAATACAGTTTAGTACCTTTTACACAATCTTTTAATATTTCTGCTATATTCATTTTCTTATTATTTATGTTTATTTCTTTCTTTTATTGCATCATATACACAATAAAAACATAATCCAATTATTGTACTCCAAAGAGCTATCCCTACTAATTCCTCCATATTAATCAATAATTAAAGATTCAAGTATATGTTTGAATAGACAACCATTTGGATATTCATCACAAGTATTTACTAAAATGTCATAACTAACATCTTCATTTTGTTCAAATGTTCCATATTTGTCTATAATCATAATATTACCTGTTAATTGTTTATTATCTGATAGTTTAAAAGATACTTTATCTTCTAACTTATATTTTGGTTTTCCTAACATTTTATAAAAATTGAAAATGGTACTATAAAAATATAGTACCATTTAAATAAAATATTTAATGTTTAACTCCAAAATCTTTTAGTCTTTCATCAAGAACAACAAGATAGTTCATCATTGCTGGTAATTGCAATTGAAGTAAAGCCCATTGTGTTTCTCCTACTACAGATTCATTATTTTTATCATGGATAAACTTTTTAAGTCTACCTATTTTTTGTTCAAGATCTCTGTATTCTTTCAAAACTTTTTCTTTCATAATGTTTAATTTTAATTATTAATTGTTTATTATTTATTTTAAGCAAATTCAATCATATAATCATACATATTATCATACTTAACAATGTCTGATACTTTTTTATTATCAATCATATCTCCTACAGTAATAGTAGGCCCTTCATAACATATAATTGATTTAAAATGTTTAGGTTTTTCTTTATTAGCAGTAGTACGAACACCAAACACTTTAAGTAAAAATAGATTTTCAGTAAAATGTTTCAATACAGTTGTACCACTTTTATTTACAATTTTAATGTCCTTTACTCTGTTTTGCTTTTTGTTTTTCTTTTCCATAAAAGATAATATTAATAAATAAATTTAATAATTAATCGTTTGATTCAACATAATATTCTTCAACTTCCCAATCTTTCAATTCTTTCATATATTGTGGAAGTACATATTGATTTTCTACAGCAGATTTTAAATCACAATTACTATAATCTATTTCTTCATAATAATCACCATCTTCATCTTTACCTGAATCAGTAACTATATAATCATCAACTTTTACTTTTACTTTTCTACTTAAAGTTATAGTAACAGTAACTTCTATTTCTTTTTCAGGATTATCTATTTGATTCCAAGGAGCGTTAGAATTATCTACTCCTAATGGATAATTATAGTTATCATACATATTATTGTTCTAAATATTCATGTTTTATACAAAATTCACTACCATCTACAACAGGTTTCCCACATATAGGACATCGTTTTTTAGCATTAAATCCTAATTCAATACTTGATTCTACTGAATTATGAACTACTTCTTTAATAATACTAAAAGCGATATTCAATTTCTGATTCTCAAGAGGTGTAAGTATTCCTTCTTCAAATTGAAAACCTACCATTCCTTTTAATCTCCAAAGTATTCTATTCCTCTTTTGCCATTTCTGTTGCTTTTCTGTCATTATTACTAAAGTTTTTATTTGAAATAAATTATAAATATTATTTATTATTCTTATACCAAATAAGAGTCATTATACTATAATTAGCTAAATCAATCAATGTATCTTCAATAGATTCATCTTTAACTAGGTTATCATTCTTAGTTAATGATTTAATTCTGTTGAATTTATCATTCATTCTAACTAATGCTGCAGTAATACCAAATTCATTACAAGATTTATCAAAAGAATTACCATAATCAGCATTCTTCTTTTCATAAAGATTTGCCATTTGTGTAATAATTTCTTTAAACTGCTCAACATTTGACTTTTTATTTATGTCTTTATTTTGAAATTCTTCTTTAAAATACATATTCCAATGAGTTTTGAAATTTGTTGTTTTAACTTCTTTCTTATTCTCATCTAACAATATATCAGGTTTAATACATTTATATTGATGATCTTGAACAAAAGCGATTTTATTATTAATAATCACATCATGTATGCAAAGATACATTTTATTTCTTTTAAACTGCATATTATAACTATTAAATTATTTTAAAAATATATTTTTCCAAATCATCTTCATCTTTAGGAATATCATTTAACTCAATAAGTTCAATATATCTTGGTATTTCTGTCAATAGCATTGTTTTATGTTTAGATGAAGTAAGACTATATTTTGTACAATTTATAATTATTTTATCATCATACCATTGAGCAATACAAGTAGCATAAGAAAATAATTTATTGTTTTCAGAAATGATATGTAAACTATGTCCTTCTTCTTTATTAACAAAAGCTCTAATTGTTTTTAAATTTGTCATTATATTAAATTAAAACACATCAAATAAATTACCTTGTTGAATACAAAGTTGATTAATAATTTTATTAGCTTCCACAATATAATATCTATAATTTATATTAATAGGAAAATCTTTAAATTCATCAAGATTATTACAAATAGTAACACCTGATGCTTTTAACATGTTTATATAACCATATCTTCCTCCATCTTTATTTGTTCTACATTTATATAAATAAGGGCCATTAGTAGAACAATAATAACGATTAATTCTTTGAATTATTCTATTATTATATTCTACTTTAAAATCTTTACTTACTTTTTGATAAGTAATAAAATCATTTAAATTTGTACTATTTCTAATAGTTTCTTCTACAGGTGTACCATTAGCAAAATAAGCATTAACAGCTTTAGGTATAATCATAGCATTCATACCTTTACCCAAAGTTACAGAATCAATAAATAATCCTTTTTTCTTTAATAATTTAGGATCTTTACTTTTTGAATAACCTTCAACAATACCTAAATAATCATTAATTGCAAATTGATAAAATCGTTCAAATCTATCTTCTTCAAGTTCAAGTTTAGTAAGATTCTCCCACCATTTACAAACAGCCTTAAATTGTTCTTCATCTTTTTTCTTTCTAAGAACAAATAAGCCATCTGTATTAGCTTGAATTATTTTACAACCTATTGCTATAAGTTTTTCAGCTAACATTAATAACAATAATTGTCCATTAATTCTAATTTGCATCACAGTTTTTGGAGAATAACAAAAACTAAATTCAGATTGTAAATTGCCACTTAAACCATTAATTGATAATTTTAATGTTAGATTTTTTAATTTATTACCATTATGTTTAGCTTCAATTCTTTCATCTTTTATTCTTTTATAAACTTCAAGAAAAACTTCACCTAAATGAGGAGGATAAAATTTATATTGAATTATAAGTGAAGGATATAGTGATGCAACATCCACGTCACTTATAATTTCATCTTCATTTGCTTTAAAAATTGATGGTTTATTAACTGAATGAATACCACCTACTCCTACTGAATATTCAAGATTATCCATTAAGAAATGTTTTTCATATCCTTTTCTACCTGGAGATACTACTTGTTGTTTCATTTCTTTTAATAAATCTTGTAATATAGGTGTATCATATTTAATAAAAGGAAGTATTACATCATTAAGTGCTATTTTATCACAAGGACTTCTTAAATCTTTAATCTCCCACCAAGTTTTATGTGTTTTTTCTAAGTATTTATATTTAATAATTTCCATACCTAGATTAACACCATCTTTGTTTAAAGCTTTTATTCCATATTCTTTTTCAATGTTTAATCTTAATTTAATATCATTTTCACATTTATCTAATAATGTAGCAGTAGATTCTACATCATTAATATTATATTTAATCATTTCAGGAATATCTTCATCTTTAATTGGTTTATTAAAATCACCTTCATATTCCTGCACATTATGAAATTGCATTGTAACTTGCATTTCTTTAAGTCCAACTCTCAATTTCTGTGAAAATAACATTGTTAAAAGATCTAATGTTTTATATGTTGTTCCATATTTAAATTGTTTCCATTGTTCAATATTATCTGAATTAATAATAATATCACTTAATTTATGAATACCTTCACATATAGAATACCATTTTAAATCTTTAATAAGATTTTCATAGGACATTAAAAGATTAATGATAGGATTATCATAATGTATATTATTATATCCACAAAATATAATATTTTTTGATTTAAATAATTGAATTAAATCTATTATGTTATTTTTTCTATGTGAACACTCAAATAACATTATATTATTTGTTTCTGTGTTTTTAAGACAACAATGAAAACAATTAGGAAACACTTCTATATCATAAACATATACTATTAAATTATTAATTATCATTCTTATTAATCTTTTTAGGATAAGCTATCATATTATAATAATCAAGAATATAACTATATTCTTTAAAGAATGTTGTTCCTAATAATCCATGCAATGTAACACCTGTATCTTTTTTCAATATATTAAATGGTCTACTCATATCTGTTACTTGAGTAGTAGTCTTAAATTCTTTTCCTTTATAATATAAACTTAAATTACTATAAGTTGCTGCAATTGAATCACCAGATGTTCCTGTAATAAGACTATCACTTCCTTCAAGTGGTGTATGAATAAGATCACAATTTACATCAATAATATTACCCATTGTACCTGTATCTAATAGAAAATTATATTTCTTATTTCCTTGATAGAATGTTACAATAGGAAGATCTGCTAAGTCAATTCCTGCTTGAAAAGACATACTATAACATCGTTCTTTTTTATTTTGATAATAATTAATAATTTGATTTATAATAAGTCCTATATTTAATAGAATAAAAGCACAAAATATATATATTACCATATTAATATTTAAAATCTTTTTAAAATTATTTATAATTTATTACATAAAAATAGGTATATAAAAATAATATTTTATATACCTATTTATTTTATTTAATCTCCAGTACTACCAATACCTTTTCTATTTTTATTATTAAGAGAAGTTACTTGACAAATTTCAATTTTATTACTAAACAACCATTTAATTTTTTGCCACATAGTAGCTTTTTGACTAAGTTGTATTCTAAATTGAGCAACTCTTGTACCTGCATTAATTTCAGTACTTCTTAAGGTTATTACAGGCAATCTCCATTCATCATTATCACCACAATAACTATTATCAATAATACCATAAGCATTAGCTTGTATAATACCCCATTTTTTAGGTGTACTACTTCTAACTACTATTACTGCTTCAAAACCTTTAGGTAATTCCATTGCTACTCCTAATGGAAGTAAGGTAACAGGAAGTTCTACATTTCTTACTCTTGTAATAACTCCATGTTCATTCTTTTTTTCTCTTAGAACACCACTTTGAGGAGCAGATAAAACAACATCTTTAGCTAAAGACAAGTCAATCCAATCACCTTTTTCAATAATTTTAGGCAATGTGCAATAAGTGTTTTTTCCTAACAGCTTTACTTTAATTTTCATATTATATTTATATTAAATGTTTTTAATTACTTTATTATTAACTTTTTTATAAGCATCAAGATACCACTCTTCTTTATTTCCATTATATGTAAGTTCATAATACATACCATCCATTAATGTACTTGCTATAAGATATTTCCAATTTTGTAACACTTTACACTTCCATACAATATAGAGTTTGAAATTTGGAACTAAATCATCTTTACTAAGACAATCTATTATGTAATCTTTTACTAAATTTATTGCTATATTATCCATAATATAATTTTAATATTGAGTTGAACTTCTAAAATTTAAATCTAATTCTTGATCTTCTGCAATCATATAATCACAAGTATCTAGATCATAATGTTTTTCAATCCAATCTTTTTCTGAAATATTTTGTTCTTTAAAATCAATTATATCAACACTACAATCTTCATAATTTAATATTATTATTTTAGTCATTACTAAATCCTTATATTTTGAAACCTTTTTGTTATATTTTTGGTTTATTATTGCAAAATTACTACTTTCTTTTCTTTTAAAGATCTTTTTACATCAATAATTCTTTGATTAGAACTACCTCTCCAATAAAGATTCAAGTCTTTTTTAGATTCTTCAAATTTACCATCAATAAGAACATCAATGTAATCAAGAACTTCAGGTTCTTTTTTTAATATATCCTCATAAAGATAACCAGTCCATAACCATACAGGTTTTCCTGAATTTTTACATATTAAAAACAATCTACGTAAATTGGCTATACTATCAGCTATAAAAGCATTTGGATAGTCTAAATTATCATTCATTAGCCAATATAAAGGATCTCCTCCTAAAATAGAAATACCATCAATTTTAGGATTATTGATACATTTAATTATATTGTCAATTACATTAATAAATTTAGGGCCTTCTATAGGATTCCAAGTTTGAGGAGACCAACAATTTTTACAATGATTATTACATCCTGTAAGCCAGATACTACATCTTACTCCAGGCCCATTAACTACATCGTATTGTTGAAATTTTATTATATGTAACATTAGAGTTAGCATTTATAGTTGTTCCATCAAATGTTTTACAATATCTTTTTTACTAAGAAAATATCTTCTTTGTAGTTCTACAGTATCAACCGTTGTAATAAAGTTGTTTGATGAATTATATACATCATATTGTATAATAATAGTAGTACTATCTTTATCAATTTTTCCTTTAAAATTAATTTGACCTATATGATAAGTTTTTATCTCTCCGAGATTATTTATTGTATATAGTTTATCATTAACATCATATTTTGTATCTATTCTATATTCCATAATTTCATACATTAAAATAGTCAGTATTTCTACTGACTATTATTTTATTAAAAATGTTTTACGCGATTATTTATATCTGCTATTCTTCCTTTAGAAATACCATTTGAAACAACTCCTAAATAACCACATAATCTTAAAGTGTAATATAATTTTTTTTGATTAGTTTCACCACAATTAGGGCAAGTCATTTTACCATCATTATCTAATTGTAGCTCTCCTTCATATCCACAACTATAACATACACCACAAGAAGTAGTATTTAACTCACAATACATCATGTTATCATATATACATTTTAAAACATTTAGTACTGCTTCTGGATTTTTACGTATATCTGGCATTTCTACATACGAAATTGCACCACCTGATGAATATTCTTGAAAAGGAGCTTCAAATTTTATCTTTGAATATCCATCAATCTTATATTCTACAGGTATATGATAACTATTAGTTATATAATCTCTATCATTTACATGCTTTTCTATAGGAAATTGTTTTAATGCATTAGCAAATTTAGTAGTAGTATTTTCAGCAGGAGTACCATATAAAGATAAAGCTAAATTATATTTTTCTTTATTTATATTAGTTCTTTCATACATATGTTTTAGTATATCAAGACCTAATTTCTGTCCTTCTTTAGTACCATATTCTACTCCAAAATGATATACACATTCTGCAATACCCATGTAACCAATAGATGCTGAACAATATCTATCTTTTATTACTTCTTTAATTTTAGTACCTAATGGAACTCTACTAAATCCACCATAACACCAAAGTAAAGGAGCAACATCAACTTTAGTTTCACCTATTGTTTGATAAACTTTATATTGTTCTGATGAAATCAAATCAATCATATCATCTAACTTACTTAAAAAATCATTATAATCTTTAGATTCTAATGCCAAGTAAGGTAGATTAATTGATATAACTCCAATGTTATTCCTACCCCAGAATTTATACTTGCCATCTTTATCTTTCCAAGGATGAAGGAAGCTTCTGCAACCCATGCTTGGAAAAACGTTTCCTTCTTTATATTTCTTCATAATTTTAGCTGAAATATAATCAGGAACCATTCTTTTACAAGTACATTCTGCTGCTAGTTTAGTTACATTATAATACTTAGTATTAGGTTCTATATTATCTTTATCAAGTACAAAAATTATCTTAGGAAATGCAGGATTAATATTATTACCATTAGGCCCTTCCATTCCTTTAATTCTTTGTTTAAGTAGTTCTTTAATTAAAGCTACATTTTCTTCAAGATATTCTTCATTTTCATGAATATAACAAAAAATAGTAATAAAAGGACTTTGACCATTACTAGAATGCATACTATTAAGTTGATAAAGTAATGTTTGAATACTATCCTTTATTTCTTTATCTAACATTTCATTTAGCATTCTTTCTTTATCTTCTTTTGATACATAAGGAAAAGAACTAAGATAAGTTTTATAATGATTTTTACTAATTCTTACAAAAGGTGCTAAATGAGCAGTTGTAATACTAATTCCACCATATTGTAAACTACTTACACCTAAAATTATCTGTGTAGCAATAGTAACTGCAGTTCTTAATGAATGAGGTTTATTAATTCTTTTACCATTAAGCACTGTACCATTTTGTAACATATCATCTAATGCAAGAAGGCTACAATTTGTTTCACCTTTCATTAATCTATAATCTAAATCATGAATGTGAATAACACCTTTATTATGTAATTCAAGTAAATAAGGTGACATCATAGTTTCCTTATATATTTTTTTACAAGTTTCACCTGCAATTAAATCTCTCATTACATTAAATTGAGTTGCATCTTTATTGCCGTTTTCAGTAGATATCTCATTAGGTACACCTGTGGCTAATTCTACAATAGTATCATAATATTTACCATTAGTATTTGTATCTCTAATTTTAGTACGTTTAATTCTATATTGTTGATAAGAATTAGCAATAGATTGATTAATTTGAGATAGAGATTTAATAATTAAATCTTGAATTTCTTCAACTGAAATTTCTTCTTTATCAAGAGATTGAATAGTACTACTAATAGATTGTATTATATTAATACTTAATTGTCTATTATTACAATCTAAACATTTATGAATAGCATTATCTATTTTATAAGAATTAAAATCTTCTTTTCTACCATCTCTTTTAATTACATATTTAATCATTTATATTATAATTTATTAATCCATTCTTCTACATCATTAGGTTCATTAATATTTATTCCTATTGGTACTTTAGACTGATTTTTCAAATAATAATCAAGTTCATCACCTATTTCTTCAGGATCTCTCATAATTATTTGTTGATCTCTACCCATATAAAGTGTACCTATTTCAAAAGTAAAAGGACACTTCCATACCATAGGAGTAAGACTATCTTTACATACTACTATATCAAGATAAGGTAATATAATAAAGTCTTTAAAATAATCATCTTTTCTTATATTATCTGTTAAAATTCTTGCATATAATCTGTTTTGTATTTGATAAGACCATTCAACAAATGATTTATAAAAATCCCATTCATTTTTATGAGATGTTTTTAAATCTATTGGTTGAATAGTTTTATTAGCATAATCAACTAAAATTGTATCAAACATACAACGATAATCAATATCATTTAATGTAGCTTTAAATTTTAATTGATAGTATCTTTCAACATTATCAAAAGGATTATTTTCAGCAAAATAATATTTTGTAGTTTCACTTTCTTTTAAAGCATTAACTGCATTTTGTACATTATTATAAGTATTTGTATCAATAATAGTTTTATTACCTGCTAAATACAATAATTGATAATATTGTTCACCTTTTTCTTTAATTACTTTAGCTCTTGTTTCAGGTTTCCAGTTAAGTTGATATTTATATGTTTCAGTAAGATTTATAATATCTTTATTTAAAATGTCATTTAAGTTTTTAATAGTACTTCCGTAAAGATGATAAAGTTCTTTTATTATTTGAACAATATTATCTGATATAGAAGGAAATTCAGCTACAAAAAATCTATTATCAAATTCTTGTTGTCCTCCTGTAATAATAGCATCTACACAACTACCAAATGTAAGAGAAGGAGATGATACTTTATCGAATAAATGTGGAATACCATTAAATCCTGTTCTCTCATATTTAGCTAATATACTGTAAGAAAGAGCTTTATCTGCTCTATATTGTTCTTCAGTAACATTCCAACTAATATCACTTAACTTCTTCTGCATAACATTTAAATATTTCTACTGCTTGTAATATTTGTTTCTTTGTATATATTTCAAAATATATAGAATGTGTTCCATTTTTAACAAATTGTTCATCAAGATATTTTCTAAAAAGTTTCTTTTTTAAATAAAATGTATCATTTTCTACTCCTTTACATTCAATATAAACATTTATATTTTTATATTTTATAAAAAAATCTGGTGTATATTTAATACCAATAATTTTATTCTTTTTAAGAATTAATTTTTTACTTTTTATTTCTATATCTTTATCTAAAGATAATCTTTTTTCTTGTTGCTTTTTAGTTTCTTGATCATAAAATGGAATAATGGGTTCAAATGAAGGCCATAACTGAAAAGTTATAGGTTCATAAAGAGGATTAAATCCCAATTGGGATAAAGTACTATAACATACTTTTTCCAATTGAGATTTAAATTTTATACCATTGCTTTCACAAGAAGTAGCATTTTTAATCTTTTTGTTTTCCTTGCTCTTCATTCAATGCTTTTATAATTCTATCAACAATATAAATAGCTAATTCAGCTTCTTTTTTAGTCTTAAAGAAAGCTCCGTTTTGCCATCTTACAATTGAATTTGTTGATATTTCTACAGCTTGATCTTTATTTGCACTAAGACAACCAATACCAAATACTGATTTCAATTTACGTAAATCGCAATCTCTCCATTCAATACTAATTACGCGATAAAGACAATCTTTAAATGCTTTAGGATAAATAGACAACAATTCTGTAAAGTATTCCTTTGTTTGATGTAATGACCAATTCTTTCTTATTGCTATTTTTTCCAAATAAAAATCTACAAGTTCTTGATTATCATTAATAATTACTTCTTTTATGAAACCCAATTCATTTAAATACATAATGTTTTCTAAAGTAACATTACATTCAAAACACAATCTTGCATTTGCATTCATTTCTTCATATTTAAACTTATCTCCTACTTTAACTTCTTTACCTGTTTTTGTATTAATGTATTTCTTCATACCAATTAATTGTTTGATTATATTTAAGTTTTAATAATTTATTTATTTCATAAAAAATCTTACTATGCATAGGTTTATTAATTCTAGCATAGTAAGAAGGATGTCGTTCAGTAAGAATTATATTAGTTCGTTTATCAATAAATTTACTAAAATTCTTAGCTACATTACCAAATAAGACATAAATCAATCCAGGCTCATATTTTGATAAGGAATTAAAAAAGGCAATCATAAATTGATACCAAATCATTATATGAGACATAGGTTTATTTATTTCTACAGTTAAAGCAGAATTAAGCATTAAACAACCTTGTTTAGCCCAACTCTCTAAACTGGGGTCAAAGATACAACTATATTTTGGTCTTTCCAAATCAATAGCTGCATTTTTTATAATTTGTAATGAAGATGATAATTTATTATCTTCAGTACTTGTTTTATTGCCAAATAATACACCTGTAGCAACATTAGGTTGAAAATAAGGTTCTTGACCTACAAGAATTACTTTACAATCATGTAAACTACATAATCGAAAAGCTTTAAAAACTAATGATTTATCAGGTGTATAATTTGATTTTTTATCTAAAACATTTAATACATTTTTAAGTAGCTTTATATCAATTACTTTTAACCAATCACCAAAATATTCTTCTATTGTCATAATTGTTTATTAACAATACAATCTTTAGCTATTTCAAGTAATTTATCTTGAATACTTTCATTTACCAAATCTTTTATTTTTGGTATTTGTATTTTATAAATTGAATCTTCTTCAGTACCCATTGTGCCTTCATAAATTACTTTAGTTACATAACTACAATCAAAACCATCTTCTACATTTATAGGAATTACATTGTCATTTTTATCATAATTAATAATTGCCATAGGAAGATATGCACAAGTTCTTAGTTTACCATATTCTGATCTTTTTGGTACAGCAACTACATCAGCAGGATTTACTAATACAGCAAGACCTGTATCACCAAAATAATTCTTTTTAAGCCAATTAACAGATGCACAATGTAATCCAGAAGAACATTCTACATTACTATCACAATCACATTTATATCTATCCAAAGTTACCATTTCACCTATTTTAATTCTAGTTGAATGAGTGTGATGATCTGTATATACACCTTCTTCATTAGTACTATCTACATTTCTATAAGCTACAAAGAATCCACATTTTGCTATTTTCAAACCATGTAGATGTAAAAACCAATATAGATTATTTCTACAATCTTCATCAGTATTCAATGACATCAGAGTCCAAAAATTTTGATAAGCTGTAAGTTTTAATTCATCTTTATTTAACTCTGCATCAACAATAGATTCTGCTAAATCTTGAGGTAAAGAAAGATTTGAAACATTATCCCAATAAACAACATTATCTGCAATTCGTAAGATTTTTGACTTCCTTATTTTTTCAATAAAAGATAGTACTTCTTGCTTCTTATCTAATTCTTGTTTATATTGAGAATTTACAATAGCCAATGTTTCCTCATCAGAAGTAGATTTTAGTATTTTTTCAAAATCTTCATCAGAAATAATACTTTCAATACAAGCTCCATTTTCTAGAAAAACTACTACTTTGTTGTCAACTTTAATTATTTTTTGCATAACATTTTTATTAAATTATTATTTTTTATTGCTTTATATCGTAGATAATCTACTCTATAAAGTTTACTTTTTATTATTGCCATTGTAATAAGATCTTCAAGAGATTCTGTAATTAAAGGATTATATTCAATATGATTATTTTTACAAAAAGATCTATACAAAGTAACATAATGATTTAATTGATTACTCAAATTAATTGTATATTCATCAATACCTTTACAATTATCTAGTATCAATTTTTTATAAAATATATTGCTATTATTTACTTTATTATAAAATAAAATTAATTTATTAAATTTATCTCTTTGTGCATAAGGTATAGTTTTCAATACAAATTTAAGCTCCCAATTTGAAGGAAAATTTTCAGATTTAGGAAATACTTGTAACATAGATTTATATTGAATGAATACTTTATCTTTAAATAAATCTTTTTTATTAATTATACACTTTAAATTAAGATTTCTAATAGCATCTACTATTTCTTTTCTTGCTCTAAGTAAAACATAGTTCTTTATACGAGCCATATAATAAAACTCTGTACTATCCTTCATATTTAGAAGAACAACACCTTTTTTGAACTCTTTAATCCATTTAATACAGCTTTCAAGTGTAAGAAAACGAAATTCACTTCTATAAGAACTACTACTTTGTTGATAAACAATGAAATCTACAATACGTTTTACAGGAGGTATTTTTTGAGCTTTACTTTCTGTTACATATTTTTGAAAAGATGAATCTGTATTTAAATCTATTATTTTAGCGGTAGATTTTATATATTCATACATATCATCTACTAATGGATCTAATTCTGTTTGCGAAATATGTTTATATATAGAACCATGTATATATTTAATAAACTCTTCTTTTGTAAAATCGGTAAGTATTATATACGAATTATAATTTTCTTGTAACCATTCTTTTACATACTTAGTAAATCTTACATCATTTTTTAAAATAAGAATTTTCTTAAAACGATTTAATAGACATTGTTCCGCTTTATATGGTATTTTTCCCTGATAAAATCTATTATTAAAGAAAACACCTTTAATATTAATAAGTCTTGAATTAAAAAACCATTTTATGTAATCATTCAAATTACTATTTATTTCTTTATTTTTAAATGTTATTTCAGAATAATCAAATTTAAATTCATATCCTGTATTTTCAATTCTAATATTGAACTTATGATAAGTGTTACTTAAAGGTTCATATTTATAAATAGAAGATATTACTTCATAATAATCATATAAATTATTATAATTTTTTGGAAATTTCTTTTCAACTAAAGCATTTAGTTCTTCATGAGCTGCTTTAATTTTATCATTTATTTTCTTTATTGTATCATTATCATAAATAATAGATTCTCTATTAGGTGTAACATTTAATTCACCAACATTGAATGAAATAACAATTCCAGATCTATAAATATTATGTATAAAATCTTTATTTTCTACATTTACAAATTCATCATTACATGGATAAAGAACATTTCCAAGAAGAAACTTTGAATTTACTTCTATTGAAGCTGCTGCAAAATTATTAAATCTTTTTATTTTAACATCATTAATCTTAGTTTCTATTCCATCAACGTAGACATTAGGAAAAAATATAAGACTTGAAAGAGCTTTCATATAGGAATAAATTCCTTTTATGTTCTTTATTGTAACTTCGACACCATTTTTTTCAGTAGTTTCTTTTTGTAATATTAAATTATTAGTAATTGCGTTTCCACTTTTTACCATAATATAATAATAAGCAATACCATTATAATATGAAGTTACATAGACAGTATTACTACAAGCTAATGCTGAAAATCTTCCTAAGCCAAATCCACCTATATATTCATTACTATCTCTTTTAGTACTACTACCAATATTACAAAAAACATTTTTAAATCTTTCAGGACTTAGACCTGTACCAAAATCTCTAATACTAATTTCCCAATCATTTTGCAAATGATTAAATTTGATAATAACAGGGATATTTGTAGTATTTGCTTCTACATGACTATCCCAAGCATTACTAACAATTTCTCTTATAAATGATTGTTCTGGATTTGAATATAAATTTGAAGATAATAAAGTTGTAATAATATTTAAGTTCTTTGGATCTATTGAAGTTTTAAATTCTTTAATATCACCTATTGTTTGAATATTGTTTTGTTGTATACTATCAATAATCATAGAGCAAATTATTTAGAACATAAAACGAATAAAATAAGGAGATATAAACATACCTCCTTATTTTATTTATTTATTTACTTATTATAAATTTCTTGTATTTCAGAATTTAACAAAATATGTTTCTTTGCCAATAAAGAAATCAACTTATCAACTTTATCAGTAGTATTTTCTTTATTCTCATTATTAGAAGTAATTACATCCATTACTGCATAACTAACTTCTTTCTTCTGAGTATTTACAGTATGTTTACGTTCATATTCATTAATTATATTTTCTAATTCATAATTAGGAACATTTGTATAAGGTTTACCATATTGATTTTTTACTTCATTTTGAAGGTTATACTTTTTAATCAAACCGAAAAGATTTTGTCTAGAAATAGTATTCATAACTTTTAATTTTTAATTGTAAATAATGGTTTTATAAACTTTTTAAATTGTTCTTCTCCCATGGTTTTTCTAGCATCACTTATATCTTTACCTCCTTTAAATTGAGGTAACGTTATATTAGTAAAACCTGTTTTTTCTGCTAATTTAATAGTATCTTCAATGCCTGCTTTATCATTATCATAGCAAATAAATATATGTTTATATCTTCTTTTTAATTCCTTAATTGCAGTTTTACTTAGATCGTAACCTTCACCTTGAGGAGCAATACAAGGAATATTTGTAGTAGACCACATACATAAAGCATCTTTTAATGAAGAACATATTATTAAATAATCACCAGTTTCAGGTATTTTACTCCATAAGGATATAACTGATTTATCAAATTGAGAAATCCATTTAAAACCTTTTTTATTTAATGGTTGATATATTTTAATTTTTAATTTATTTTCTTTATATTCAGTATAAACATAAGCAAGTTTATCAGCATTAAATGTATAAACTTTATTATGTTTATATATCATATAATGAGAAATAGGATGAACTCCTGCATATTTTAACCATGCTAAAGAAATGCCATAAGCTTTCCAATAATTAATATCATCTTGATTCCATTCCCTAACTTTACATTTAAGGTTAATTTCTGATTTTTTAGCAATATGAACATTATGTGTAGAACTCGAAAGAGAACTATGAATAGACGTATTATTTATTTTAAACTTAGATATGTCTTTATATATTTTGTTTATGACTTCTTGATAACTACAATTCCAAAGTTTTATTAGTAAATCAAACAAATTACCTTTTTCTTTAGTAGCAAAATCAGTATAACAAACTTTTTTACCATCAGGAGAATATAAACCAAATGATGGATTTTTATCTTTTCTTAATGGTGAGGAGATTACACATGGTACTTGATTAATATTTAGGTAAAATGAGAGAATTTCTGATTCACTCACTTTACCTAATATATTACTCAAGCATATACTTGAGTTACATTTAAACATTATTCTTTAAACCAAGGATTATTAGTTGATGCAGTAGGAGCAGGGAAAGGATTGTTAGTAGGTACTTCAAGATTAGTAGGAGTTACTGTATATTCATGAATGTATTCTCCATCATATTCTTGATTTGACAATCCACCATTAGATTTTCTTTCTGTAATATCTTTAATAATATTATTAACATTACGAGAATTAGCTTTAGCCACAGTATTAGTATAAACAGTTTGATAAACTTTATCTTCTACTTTTCTTATACCAAATACCATTTTCAAAGTATTTTCAGGCATCAATTTAGGAATATCTTTAATTTCATTAAAGTTACCAGTAAAGAAATTCTTAACTTCTACTTCACATTCACAATCTTCAGGATTGTTTTTCTTATTAACAACCCATGCCTTATTCTCATATGTAATATATTCATCAATATTCAAATAAGTTTTAATAAATTCAATCAAAGCAATCTCACCTGTATAGGCAGGGCGATAATCTGTTGAAATACGAAGATTATTTCCTGCTGTTGATTTCAATTGAGAATGATTTTTACATTCTTCTTGAGTTGCCCAACCACTATAACCATATTTATCAATTACTTGAACTTTAGTTTTATCACGATTATAACGATATGCATCTCTAATAAAGAATGTAGCATCTACAATAGGGCCTACAGGAGTACCATCCTCATACAAAGGTTGTACATAAAATGTAATTCTTGCATACTTTACACCCTCATCATCAGTATCTGTATATTCAGGAATCTTTTCACTAGTAATATCGAGAAGTTTATTACGTTCTTCCATTGTAGGATTAACTGCCAATACTTTTGTTTGTGCCCAACCAATATAATTCTTATACTCAGGAGCTGCTTCTACTTTGTTTGCTTTAAATGCCATAAATGCAAAATTATTTTTAATATTATTGTTTGACTTGTTGTTTACTGATTTGTTGCTGAAAATTGTTTTAATAAGATTAATCATAATGTTTAAAATTTTAATTAGTTTGTAATTTATAATAATTTAATAATAGTTGTATTAATTTTTAAGAATATTTAAGAAAAAAGATTTGGAAGGTATTGCCGTTTCATATATATTATATATTATAAAAGAAATTCTTTTATTCTTTCTTTTTGCTTACTTTTTCTTTCTTCTTTTCTTAAAGTATTCTATTTTTCTTAATAAAATTGATTAATGTTCTATTTTTCCTATTACTTATTCTTCAAAAGGAAGATCAGTAGTAGGATTTTTTGATTCTTCTACAATACGTTGTGTTTCATAATCTTCAAATACTTCTTTCAATTCATCAGTATTATTTACTTCTATTGAAGTATTTGATTGAGGAAATTCTACACCATTGTCTGAAGAATCTTGTTCATTTTGAGTAGGAGGTACAATTGTATCTGGATATTTAAATACATATTTAAATGTTTTAATTACTTTACCATTTTTATCTGTATTTTCAACAGGTATTTTATCCATTAATTGTTCTGAAGAATAACCAAAACGATCTTTAATAGGAGCTTCCCATTTCATAATGGTATCAACAATATTGTCTAGCTCTTTATTAAGTTCTATAATTTTACTTTTTAGTTTATTCTTTTTATTAACAAGTGTATTTACTGTTTTAGCTGTGTTTTTAAGTGCAAGAAGTTCAAATGATTGGAATTGAGAATTGTTCATAATGTTTTTATTTATAAGTTAAATTAATTATTGATTACAATTAAATGTTATTTATAATAAAGAATTACATTATTGTTTTTATCACATAAAGTACATATTCCATATTTCTTAATATAATATTTAATTGCAACTAAAAGACAGTCATTTATATTTAATGGAAAAATGGTATTTTCTAAAAGTATTGCATACAATTTTTTTAAATCATTTATATCATAAAAAGGTTTCTTTTCATGCATAAATGATAATAGAATTACTTCTATCAAATCTAAAGTTATTTCTTCCTTTTGATTTAGTTTTGTAATAATATTATTTGAAAACCATTCTTCATCCATTATAATATTCATTCATAATTTCTGTTACTTTACCTAAATCATTAGGTATAAAATCTTTTTCAAACATATCTGCAGGTGTTTTAGCAGGTATTTCTACATTACCTTCCATACATCTATGTGTATAAAATCCATAAATAGGTTGTTTATTTTCATCATATTTTACTGAAGCAAATAATAGCATAGGTACTACTTCAATAGGATTATAACTATTATCAATCAATTTACCTACAGTTGAAGGTTTATATCCTACTATTACATTATCAGAAATAACTTCTTCACAATGCATAACAAAAAAGATATTTAAATCATCTCTCATGTTTTCTGCAGTTTGAATAATACTTTGAAAATGAGCAGCCATATCTGTATATTTATTAAAACCAGTTTGTTTAGCAGTGCGAAAGTATTCCTTTCTCATTACATAACTCATATCATCTATGACTATAGTTTTTATATAATCAGCTCCTTTATCAATACCTTGAAGATAATTTATTATTTGACTATATTCATCAAGATTAAAGAGATTTTTGTTTTCTTCATTATATAGTTTATTACTACCTTTAAAAGGCAATCTCTTTTTTAATACATTAAAAATTACTGTTGTTTTTGGATCAAGTGTTTTAATTGAAGTTGATTTACCACTACCACTTTTTCCCATAATTAAACATACATTTGCCATTTTACTAAAAGTTTTAATTGTGTTTTATATTATTTATTACTAAAAAGGAGTGCAAAGATAGCTATTTAAAAACTATTTTTGTACTCCTTTTGAAAATATTTTAGTTATAAAAGTCATGAAAGAGTGTTCATTATTAATTTTATTGTTATTGTTATTGTTATTTTCTCTAATTTGTTTAAGATATTGATATATTTTAGCAATATTTGAAGTATCTGTAGGTAATGGAGCTTCTTTAAACCAATTAATTGCTCCATCAAATACTAATGGACATATTCCATTACTTTGACCTCCTCTATTCAAAACAATTTCCATAATACGAAAATTACCTTTTAATTTAGTAATATCATATCCTAAATATTCAGGTAATTCAAAAAAGTAAGGATTTGTTATACCAATCATAACATCAACATCACGTGCAGTATACTTTGAATCACTAAGACCTGCAACAGTAGGTCTTATTTTATTAGCTTTAAATGCTTCTAATGATGAAGTTTCAGTTGATTGTTGTTGTATTAATACTGGAATATAATGATATCTATTACGTAATACTACCATATATTCACTAACTTTATTAATTGCTTCTCTTAATGAAAGTTTTAATTCAGTATCAATTAAACTAATATGATCTACTATTACAAAAACATATTCATTTTGATTATTTGGTTCATAATAATCAAATGCATCAGCATCTCTTGTTACACCAAAATCATCAATATATTTACTCTTTTTTGTATGTACTGTCCCATTTGCTTCTGCATAAGATTTTGCATCTTTCCAAATAGCTGTTGGATTTCTACCTGGTCTAAAATCAACTACTTTTTCATAATAACTAAGAATATCAGTATATTTTTTAGTATTCAATAACTCTAAAATATCACTACTTACAGGTTTATCTTTATCTGTACTAGTTAAATCAGTAGGACTTATTCTAATATTATCAAAAGTATATAAAAGAAATGACATAAATCTAAGAGTAATATTTTCTTTAGTTTCTTCTAAAGCATAATAAAATATCTTAGGTTTAATAACACCTGGATGATAAAAAGAATATAATATTGTATTATAGATAAACAAATAATTTGCTAATTGAGTTTTAGCTGATTTTGTTGTACCTGTAACCAAATAAAATTTACTTTGTTCTATACCAGGAAATTCTTGTTTAAATCTATAAAAAGGTAATGGTATACAATTTATTTCACCTTCAAGAACTCTTTGTCTACGTTTTTGAAGATAATTAAAAATTCTATTTGTTAATTCACTCATTAGGATATTGTATTCTAATTATATTATTAATATAATCAACTTGATGCTTAATCATAGCTTCTGAAAAATCTATTGTATTAAGATCAAGTTGAAATGCTTTAATATCTGTTTTCAAATAAGAAGGATCATTATTTTCTATATTATGAAATATATTAGTTAAGCATCTATTTCTCATTTCTTTATACATTTCAAGTTCAGCTTTAGCTCTTGCTAAAGTTTTACCAAATTCTATATTAAAATCGTTATCTACACAAATAGCTACTCCTAGTACTTTAAGAGAACCAAGGTGTTTATTACGATGTCTTATATTACCTTTAATAACACATTCTATTACTTTTTCCTTTTCATCTACTATGTATTTAATATCCATAGTAGTAACTACAATTCGCTTGTTTCTGTTAATCTTTTTCATTGTTGTTTTGTTTTAAAAGTTAAGTTATTATTTAAGTTCAGCAGTCCAATTATTATTATAATTATCTTGTCCTGCATTTTCAATATATGACATTAATTGTGAGTTCTCTACTATTTCTCCATTTTTTGCTTCCCTTTTACTAATAAAATACTTTAACAGTTGCATATATGTATAATTACCATTAAATGATTCTACATATCTTTTAGTTGCATCTATTGCTTGTTCATCAGTAAATTCACCATATTGTTTAGTAACTACTTTTAATTTGTTAGCAATTATTTTTATACTATCTTTCCAATAATAATTAGTACCTTCTTTTTTACCACTGGGAAAAAGTTCTCTTAGTTTAATTGCTAATTCTTCATATCTGTCTTTTTTTCCTTTAGGTATTACTTCACAATCTGCAAAAAATGCTTCAAGTTTATCTGTACCTGTTTTATTAATAACAGCATAAGAATGTCCTGTTATAGGATTATACTCTTTTGTTATAAAATCTTTATTATGACAAGAAACTATTGTTGAATCATTTATTTCAACATTAAAAGATAATGCTATTAAATATAAAAGTTCATCTAATGTTAAATCATGTTCAAGTAATTTGTCAGTATCAATTACATATTTCATTTTTTAATTGATTAATTGTTATTGTTTTTATTAAATCTTTATTATAATTCTCAAGCATTTTATTTACATTTCTTTCTTCTACTGTATTTATAAAATAAGGTATTATTAAAATTGGTGATTGATGTCTTAAAATTCTACCATTTTTTTGAGTTTGTATTAAATTAGAGCTATTCAACATATTAAATATTCCAATTCTACAATCTGATAATGATATTCCTTCATTAAGCATTTGACATGCTGTAATATGTTTAATTTTTTTAAGATTAAACAACTCAATATACTCATTAACTTGTTTATTTTTACTATTAATACAATATTTACCTAATTTCTTAGTTTGTGCAATAGAACTACAAAAAGTTAGTGTTCTATAATTCTTTAGAATAGATAATATTTCTTTAGTAGATTGTTCTTTCTGTTCACTAAGCCATATTAGTCTATCCAAAGAAGCTCTTAACATTCTATTGTCCATATGTTTTTTCTTATACCAATCAATAAGACCTGACATATCATTATAGAATTGTAAAGGTGAAGCAACATAAGATGTCTTTTTATATCTATTATAAATAGTACATGATTTATTGATATTATCTAATTCTAATGGCAAAAGTAATACTTTTGGATCAGGTAATATATCACTATTAATAGCATCTCTAAGTGAAACACTATAAATATAGAGATTACTAAATGTTTCTTTTAACTCATATTTTTTAGTAATAGATACAGTAGCAGATAAACCTAATACTTTATTAAATGTATTATCACTATTTTGAATAGCATCTATACATCTATCTGATAAATGATGTACTTCATCTAATATCCCTTCTGTCCATGATTGCTTAGCTATATGTTTGGGTAGAGATACATAAGTAGTAAATGTAATATCTTTTAATAAATATTCACAATCCCATTTACCTATTTCCATTATCCAATTTTGTTTTAATACATTAGTAGGAACAGCAATAAGTATAGGAGTATTTTCTTTATGATATTTTTTAAGCCATTCAAGAGCTATTTTAGTTTTACCCATTGATGTAGGTAATTCAGCTAAAATATTATTATTTGATAACTCTAAAATATCTTTAGTGACTTGTTCTCTTGTTATTTCTTTAGTATCATTCATTATTATTCATTTTTATGTGATTCAAATGTATTATTATATGGTTCTTGTTTTATAATATGACCATTTGAATCAAATTTTATATCTTCAGGTCTTTCATTAACCCATACTACAGGTTCATCTTTAGTTTCGCAAGAAGTAAGTAATGTAAGACTTAAAATAGTACTATAAAATATAGTTTCAATATTTATTTTAGCTTTCTTAGTCATATTATTTCAATATCTTTATTTTTACTTTATTTTTTCTTATTTTTTTAGCATTTTTAGGATGAACAAGTATATCTATTTTACGCTTCCATCTTTTATGCATTTTATCTTTAACATGATAAATTCCAAATCCTTCAATATATATCCTTTTATTAGTACATTTTACAGGAAACATATTCCATATATCCCTACTAACAGCACACCATTTAATACGATCTTTTTTCAAATGATGAATATTTATTTTACTACCATCTGCAGTTAAACTATTATTTGCAGCATGATAATATGTAAGATCTACATTTAATGTTTGTGCTTGTGCTATACAAATAAAGGACAAAAAGAAGAGAAACAGGAGGGTCACTCGGTAATGATTACTTATATTTCTAGCCATAAAAAGTTATTATATTTTTTGATTAATTTATTCATTTGTTTACTAAATATTCCTGTATAATAATATTCAATATGTGCATTACTTTTTGTAATAATAAAGAAGAATAAACATATTCCTACACAAATATTAAGATATGGAAATAAAAAGAAAGCAAAGAAATAAATAATATTATAGATATGTACATTAAATACTTTTGTGTTATCTTTTAAATATAAATGTTCTGCAATATATAAATTAATTAATAGTAGAACTAAAGCAATAGGATAAGTATAAAGCATAATATATTGTTTTATTAGTTATTTTATCAAATGAAATATAAATTATTATAGCTATTTTAGATAAATGAACAATATCGTTCAATTATCTAAAAATAACTATAATAACCCCAATTAATACAACAATTTAATCTTCTTGTGTGTCTTTCTTTATAGTATTATTTTTATTCTTTTTATTAGATTTCTTCTTAAATTTTTGATAAATAGGCATTGTAATATTATCATACAAACTTAAATCATTAATATCCATTTTCATATTATTCTGATATTTATGAATTTTTATTTGATACGTTTAATACTTTAGTAGATAGAGCTAAAAAACTATTTACATTTAAATGTGATATATCTGGTCTAATATTATTGTAATATTTTAATATAACTGTTTTTTTATTACGATTTAATACTTTTGCTACATATTCTAGTGCTTTTGTTATATTTGTAGGATAAGTATTTAATGTACAACATAGAAATTCTATTTCTTTCTCTGTCCAATCAGTTATATTTCTTGTATGTTTACTGTTATAATAGCTTATATCATCTAGCATTTGAGATAGATTATTAATATCTTCGTTACATATTTTAGTTGATAGAAGATTTAATATAGCTGTTTTTCTTAGTTGTTTAGGACACTTTTCTTTTACTAATTCAGTATAATATTTATTGTAAAGACCTATTAAAACAATATCTCTTATTGATAAAGAACTATTATTTAATATATCATTTATTTTTATTTGTATTTTATTGACTTTCATTTTTATGTGTTGTTATTAGTTGTTTTTAATAAGTTTATAAATCTCTGCATTGTGTTTTTTAATTGTAAAGAAATAGCAATGACCTTTTCTTAAATGATACAATGCCATATTCAAACAATTTAAATAATTTCTTGTAGAGATAAGATACCATGTAGAACCATCAAGTTTATAAAACATAATTTTATATTTGTGTTTTATAAAAAGAGGTTTATATAAATAGGTATTTATTAGATTATTGATTTTTTCTTTTAGTTTCATTTTTATTTATAATATAAAAAATATGCCTATTCTCACGAACCAGCATACTTTCATTAACCATAAATGTTAGCATCAAAACGTTATTTTCTTTTTCTTTATTTTACCACATTTCTTACATTGTAGAATATATGCTACACCTGCTATGTAATTTTTATAATCAGGATCTTCTAATTTATATTCTTTAATTGTTTCGTATTGATGGTTACAAAACAACATTGTAAAAAACTTAATCATAATATTCTAAAGTAATATCTCCACAACTCATCAATTCTTCCTCCATTTCTTTAGCATAATCAAGATAAGAACCAATGAAGTTAAAAACTTCTGAGAACTCTTCAATATCACCATCAAATTTATAAGGTGTTACTGACTCTATGAAAGCTACTGTGTTTTTCATTTTATCAGTAACTTTCTTTTTATATATTCTTGCTTTACTAATTATCCAATCAGGACGATTAGCAAGCATTTTGAAACCAAAAGCTTCATTATATGTTGTGAACTTTGAAATGAAGTTACCTTCTGTATCTAGTACTCTGTATAATTTATCCATTGTTGTGTTTATTTTTTAGTTATTGAATATATAATTTTAAGTGTTATTTATAAATAGCATCAAGAATTTCTCTAAAGTTAGGATTATTTATTACTGCTTTAACATCTTCTCGACTATTAAAAATAGCTTTTATACCTTGCAAAAACTTAGTAGACGCCCCAATGATATAGTATACATTACTTACAGTATTATATCCAATTGTAACGGGATAATTAGTTGTAGAATGTAATCTATTATAATATTTCGCAATATTAAGAAGCTGGTTCAATGCTAATACTTTTGTAAGTTGTTTTCTATTTGGAGCATTGTTTTTATCCATGACAGTTTGAACACATAGATAATTATCGATTCCTCCAAAATTTGTTATATAGAAACTATTTTTATTTTTGAAAAGGTATTCACATATATCTTTATATGTAATATTTTTCTTTATAGATTTGAACTTGACATGATCAAATGTTGAGTTTTCTTTATCAATTTCATAACCTTCTGGTATTTGTATTTTAATTTCTTTTGTTTTCATGTTATTTTACTATTAATTTATAATGTTCTCTAAACCATTTTTCAAAAGAATCTATTTGCTTCATTTCTTTATAAGTAAGAAATATATAATGAAGATGTTCTATGAGTTTAGAAACTGGTTTAATGTAAGTTACTTTATAAAGAATAGAGAAGTCTGATGGATCTGAACTATCAATTTCTTGATATTCTACTTCATAGAGAGTGTATGTATTTATATGGATATTTTCAGGGAATATCCATTTTACAGTATCTCCATTACCAATATTATAATTTAGCATATGTCTGCCATATCTTAATTCTTTCATATTTATTCTTTTATACCAAACGGTGTTCCATCAGCAAACTTTAAATTAAAAACATTAATAAAATTTAAATAACGATTAGCTATACCATCATAAATGAAAATTCCAGTTTTTTGAATATTTATGATATTACAAATAGTTGAGGTGTCCTTTATCCACCCTAAAGGTTTATGTTTTTGCATTTCTTCCCAACATTCTTTTATATTAGCAAATGGCCTATATTTTGGTTCAGGCTTAATGCGATACTCATGTAATAAATCAAATTTTGGAGTAGTTGTTTCTATTCATTTGCTAATGGAATTAGTTCTAAACTCTATTGTTTTACCTTCTGCAAATGCTTGTATAATAGGTAATAATTCTTTTGCTTCTTGTCTGTTCATAATTTATTCTATGTAATTATCATAAATGATTATAATAGAATCTACAATAGATTCAATTTCTTCTGGTATATATAAATCTGAACTTGAACCTATAATAATAGATGATCCTACTAATTTTTGTAATTCTACTAATGAAAATATATTATTAATAGTAACTATAGTATACTCTACTTCTTTATTATATTCATTTATTTTGATAGTTTCTAACTTATACTTATCTTTTAATTTATCAATATACTTAGGAAAGATTTTATTTGCTCCATAAGTGTATTGACCAGTATCAACAATAACAAATTTCATAATATTCTAGTAATTATTATAATATAAATGTATTAAAATATAAAAGCAGAGAGCAATCTCGCTCTCTGCCTTAATGTGTTTTTAATAGTAGATTTTAGCTATTGTTTCAATACCTTTGAGAACTAATGCATCTGTAGCTTCCTCAAATTCTGGATCTATTTGTTCATGTGTTATTTTAGCACAAAGTTTTTCAAAAGTATTGAAATGATAAATTTGTAACACTTCATAATCTTTGAAAATAAAAATTGTATAATCTGACATAATTTAATTTGTTTTTTGAGTTTCTTTTAATAATGTTAATAGATTAGCTTTAAATTTATCATCTATATCTAGAAGAAATTTAAATGCTTCTAAGTATTGATTGTTTATATTATTTATATTTTTAATGAGATACTTTAAAGTATATTCTTTGAATATTTTAGTAGAATCATATTTATTCATTATTTTTCTTTTTAAAATGGCAATTCTACAAGTTATAGTATTTTGAAGATATAATTTCAAAATCAGGTAAGTCACCATATTTAGCTTCAGTTATTAACATTCCAAAATACTTTCCAAAATGTTTTGCAATTTCTTTAGATGCACAACCTAAAAATTCATTAATACCATCAGAAGTACTCACACCGTGATGAGAAATAAAGCTACTCAAGCCAGAATAACTATTATTATACGCATGGTTACCAAGAACATAGTATTCTTTGCCTTCACTCTTAATTTCACCTATTATTTCAAATTTACCTGAATTAATTTCAGTCCCATAATAGACAGAATCTTTAGTTGTAAGTATATTAAAAGGACAATAAATGTAAGAGTTTTTTGGGTCTTTTGTAAGATGTAAGTCATAACCTAAATTAAGTGCTTTTTTAACAATATTTAATTTAAACATTGCTGCACTTGCTATACTATGACCAAATATTATTGTATTAGCAATAATAGGAACCAAATCATCATGATTAAGTTCAAGAACATCACAAGCATCCTTAAAAGATTTAATATCTCTAAAAGAATGTCCTAATTCTTTTTCAGAAAAAGCTCTAAGAGCTAATGTTTTAAGAACATTATCATCACCTTTATACCAATTTTTTGCTTCTTCGATTGAAACAGGTATTAGTTTGTGATAATTCATGTTGCTTGAGTTGTTGTTTGTATTATAGTCCATTTTTTGTTTCCTTTTGATAGTTAATTGAATATTAAGTAATTAAATCTAATATTAGAACAAGTGATGATTTTAGTAAATAACTTTTTCATGAGAGAAATATTTCTTGTTTCCATTTTGTTATTTATTTATGATATTTATTAAAGTAAATCCCATTCAGCTAATGCTTCAATAGGAGACATTCCACAAAAATTCATACAGAATCTAACATCAGAATCTAAATTGTAAACAGCTGCTATTTCTAGTGCTCTTTTACGATCAATTTTTTCTTCTGTTGTGATTCTTTTAATATCGTCTTTTGTAAGATGACTAAAAGCTTCTGTTAATACAGACTCAGAAATAGTAGTTGTAGTGATAGTTATTTTTTTCATTTTGTTATTTTCGTTTTGAGGATTATGTAATTAAAAGTAAGCAGTTTATACACTTGCTTAGGTGTGAGGAGATCACTATATCTTCGCTTAACTATTCTCTTTTTAAAGGAGGAAGAGGTTTACAAAATATGGCTCTACCAGTAGCTGTCATTAGTAAGTATAGATTGTAAACCCTTCATACATGGAAAGCTCCGATTCTTGAATGTTGATGATTTTTCCAAAGACCTTAGTATAATATCTCTTTTTGACAATAATCGTCTTAGACATTTCTACTATTGTTTGACAATTATGGTTTCGTGCTAAATCATTATGATGAGCACGAATAGAGGATTCATAGCTTTCTGAGCTACAAATCCTCTGTGAATTAAATCTTTTTCTCATAGTTCACCAAGACTCAATTTTAATAATTACATCTAAATCATATTGAACCCATGCTTGATCTGAGTAAATAATGAGATCTTTATTTTCTAATGAAAACTCAAAAGGGTATTCAAAAAAGTCATTATTTTCTAGCTTGGTAAAAATTTTAATATCATGATGTAATTTTTGAGCCGATGTCATGGCTTGATATATATTATCTGCTGTCATTTTATTTTGTTTTAGTCTATAAAGATTGTAGTACAAGATTTGCCTTGATATTCTTCATATACATAATCACTCTCCTCTTCAAGGAGTTTCTCCATATGGAAAACATCTGATGCATCATCTGTTTTACCATCTACATCACAGATAAACTCTGCGATTTCATGGAGAGTGAGCTTACCATAAAAAGTAAACTCTGTATAGAAAGTTTTATTGTGCATACATGCAAGTTTTGCTATTCTGCATACATCTAGTAGCCAAATGGCATAGTCAAAGTTTTTATTTTTCGTTACCATCTTCTTCATCTAATTTAATGAATAAAACACCAGCAGCTAAGAATGCTGCAATAAAAATTATCATGTAGGTACCTGCAACATAGCAATCTCTTGCTATTATTGACGCGATACCTGAAACTGCTACTATGAGCAGTAAAAATATGATTAATATGTATGGTAGATAGAATTTCATTGTTGTTAGCAATTTAAATATTAAAAAAAATGCATCCTTTATTCTGTTGCCAAGAAAAGGATGTGAAAACTCCGAAACTTATTCAATTTAAACCATATTTAGCACGTATGAGATCTTCTTTATAGATCTCTGGATAGTATGTACGTAGAACATAGTCTACGTACAACTTTGTGTTATACGGTAATAATTGAAGTATTTCTTCTTTGTTATCCCAAACATAGTCACTATTGACCATGTTTGTTATAACGTTCTCCAAGTGCTTCATGGTGTTTCCACCAAACACTTGGAGAATGTCTAATGCTAAAGAAGCATTAGGTGTAACAACATTGGACAATGCTTTATAAGCATCGTCAAAATTTGTATATGTTACATTCTCAATGAAATAATAAGTTGTCATGATAAACAAATGTTTTAGTTGTTTGGCAATATCACCATTATCCTCTGTATTTCTCATGCGGGCTTGGAACCGCCAAAGGCTACATTATAATGGAGTAGTAATATCTCTTGACATATCTCCTTCAAGATATGAAAGAAATAAGTCAAGAGATGGTAATCATTTAATAATGAGTTTTGCATTCAATGAATCCATATCTATTCCATGGATTTCACCATATTTATCAGCTAAATCTCTAAGCGTCTCTACAGCTTCAAAATACTTACGTTTTTCTTCTGGTGTTGCAAGATTTGTGTTTAACAATTTATTTGCATATTTAGTATATACTAATGCGCGCATACCTGTTATGTTTCTCATTTTTTTTATTTTTTATAAGTTGTTATTAAAGTTCTCACTCTGAGTTCTAACCTCAGTACAATAGTTTTATTTAAGTGAGAATGGGACTTTTTGCTAGTTGTTTAAAAGCCCTCAAAAAAAACCAACCAGCGCTGTTGTGTGCTGGTTGGTGTGGTGCTTACAGTTCTATAGTAAGCACAGAAGTGCCTTTCGTACCTGTAACTTCGCCATTGCCTATGCAAAGAAGTGGCACCCAAGATGCGCCATTATCCTGCGAACATTCGCAGAAATAGACTGCATCTTTTTTGCCATCTTGCAAGGCTGCTACTGCATCTTCTGTGCAATAGCAATGACTGACGATATTTTTGTGATCGTCAAGGTCTTGCTTATTAGCATAAAAGTAAGCACAGTGCTTGTTGTTGTCATTCTCACGAACATTGCACCATTTGATGCCCTGTTCACGAAGAGAAAGAAAACTCATGCTGTTGCGGAATTTAGCTGTTGCCATTTTTGTATTGTATTAAGAAGGAAGCCCCCTAATTGATTGTCAGCCAGTTGAGCGGGGGCATTAACCCAAACGGCCGAAGGCTGGGGGAGGTATTGGGTGGCTATACCTCGCTCTCTTTAATATAACAATCTTCAAAAATTTTAGAAAAAAAATTATTTTTTACTTCTGTTTTAATAGAGTAAAATTATAATTTAAATACCATTCTAAAAGATAAGAAGGAAAGAAATAGGGAAGTTATTGATTATCAGATAGTTATAACATTTTAATGTTGTGTATTACATAACTAATTGTTGTCATATACTCAACTAATTATGGAGAAATACTCAACTTATACTAACTATTTTTGTCATGTTTATATCATTAATGTAATTATAACTTACAATGTTTGTCACTTTATTTATATCTTTGCAATAAATTAAAATATAATGTATATATGTATCAAACTAAAGTCAATAAAGACTATTCTTTAATTCATAATGAAACAGGAGAAATTATTGAATTTAAACAAACTAAAAAAGTAAAGCAAGAAGAGTTTATGCTTTTATTTTTAGCTGCTACTGAATTGCTTAATCAATTAGATGGAACTTCAATTAAAATTCTTATTTTTTGTTGGAAGTATTCAACATTTAATAACAATGTAGAAAAGGAAGGAAACTTAGTTTATAATAATGTTTACTTTAAAGAAAAGCTTAGAGAAAGTGGATTAACTTATTCAGATAATACAATTAATATTTATATAGGTAGATTGTGTAAAAAAGAATTACTTATTAAAAAAGGTAGAGGCGTTTATATGTTAAATCCTAAATACTTCTTTAAAGGCACTTTAACGGATAGAAGTAAATTAAGAATGACTTTAGAAACAGAATAATGTTATTTTATTTGTTTAAAATATTGTTTAATTTTGCAACTTAAAATATATAATATATGATAGGAACACATGATAGTTTTACTTATTTAAAAGCAAAACATAAAATATATGAATTGTTTTCATTTTTATGGAGAACACAAACTAAATCTCTAGAAGAACAAATAGAAAATGGAGTTACCTACTTTGATATAAGAGTACACAGAACTAAAGATAATCAATGGGAATTATGTCATGGATTAGTAAACTTTGATAAATCCTACCAATCTTTAGCTACTCTACTCAAAGAATTAGCTAGGTTTAATATTAGATTAATTTTAGAAAAAGGTACAAAACAAGATGAAATAGAGTTTGAAAAATTGATTTATGTACTTAAATACAGATATAATAATTTAGTTTTTTCAGCTATTAAAAAGAATTGGAAAGTATTACATAATACACATTTAGCTATTATGGATTATACTTATATTCCTTTTTATTCAGATCTTTCATTTTGGCAAAATATTAAAAGGATGAATTGGTTTAGTACTATTAAAAAATGGGCTAAAAAACATAATCCTGTTATTACACAAGATATGAAAAATGATATTAATGTTGTTTATTTTATAGATAGATTATAATGAGTAGAACAAAAGATAAAGAAGAAAAACCTATTAAAAAATCATATAAAGATTTTTCTACTAGATTATCTAAAGCATGGCATAATCAAGATTTAAGTCAAGATGATTATGATTATCAAAAGTATTATAATGATGATCCAGAAGAAGCATATAGACAACTAGAATCTATTGAAAAAGGAGGTCAAGGTCATTTTCCTGATGAAGGTAGAAGTGGTATTTATAAAACATCTAATCATCCTACTTATCCTGATTTAGGTGCTAATTCCTGGCTTAATAATGATAGAATATTTAATATGTCTGCAAGACAAGCTGTACCTGAAAATACAGATAGAGTATTAGATTATTTAGGATATGATTTAGGTTATAATAAAGGTGGAACAAAAGCTATGTATAATGGAGCATATCAATTACCTGAAGTAACAATTACACCTAATGGTAATTATACAGAACTTATTCCAAATGAATTAGGTACAGGTTGGATGTATAGAAATAGAGCTGGAAGATTTGATGATTTTAATTATGATTATGTAAATCGTTATGAAAGAAATCAAAAAGCATTAGGGGGTAATTTATTTAGAAATGGTTCTTGGATGCCTAATAAACAATGGCAAAATAGAATTTCTGCATGGGAAGGTTCTTCAATGTATAGACCTGCACCTGATACAGGTAGGGTTAATAGTTCTTTTCAAGCAGAAGCTAGTAGATTTTTATCTGTTTTACCAAAAAAAGCATTACAAAAATTACCTGAACAAGCAATAAATGCTTTATATAGTTATAGTTATAATGTAGGTGCAGGTAACTTTAAAAAGAGAGTTGTACCTGTATTAAATAAATATCTTAATGGAAAAGCTTCTTTACAACAAGTTACAAATAGTATGTATGCTACTAAAGATTCTCAATTAAGAGGTTTACAAAAAAGAAGAAGATATGAAAGAGGAGCTTTTGAAGCAGCTATTACAGGTAAAGATTTAACAGGTACTAATGCTTATCAGCAATATGATCCATTAACAGGTAATTATCAATCAAGTAATTCACCTGCTACTAAAAGAAGAAATATTCAATGGACAGACACAATTAATTTAAATGATGGTAGTTTAATACAACCAAATCAACAAGCTCCTTCTTTAATGCAACAATTAGCACATTCTGAAGAAATTTTAGCTGAAGCAAATAAGAGAATAAATCAAGTTACAACAAGAATGATGCCTGATGCACAAAGTAATGATCCTTATATTAATGCTGTTTATAATTCTTCTATTCAAGATAATAGAGAACTTTTAGCAAATGATTTAAAAAATGCAATAGAATCATCTATTTTAAAAGATAATAATTTTAATAATTTTATTTTTAATAATAAAAATAAATTTGAAACAGGTGGTAAAATTACTATTAAAAAAGGAGATACTCTATCTAAAATTGCTAAAAATTATAATACTAATGTTGATACATTAGCTAATTTAAATAAAATTAAAAATAAAGATTTAATATATGTAGGTGATTCTTTAATTTTACCAGAAAATAATAAAAATGAATTAAATCCAGAAATTAGTGAAAATTCAAATAACAAATCACAAAATCCTAATATAAGTATTTCTACAAATACTAATAAAACTAATGTATTAAATCAAAATAATAGTGATTTAATGCAAACTCAAAAATTTCCTGTTTTTTATAATAGTCAAGTAGTAAATGATTTATTTACTGATAAAACATATATAACAAAAGATAAAGCTAAGAATTTTAAAAATGATAATAAAGTTTTTATTGATAATAATGGATTAATCCGTGATGCAAAATTAAACTTTCTTACACCTGAAGATAGAACTGCTATTTTAACAAAAGATGACATATTAAAAATAGATGATAATAGATTAAAAAGTTTAGGTTATAATAAAAATACATTATTAAAAGCAGCAGAAGAAAATGATGGTTTTATAACAGCGTTAGTTGATAATAAAACACATACATTTAAAGGATTTTCTAAAGAGAATAACAATTTATCTGAAGCAAATACTAATGTTTTGTCTAAAGATCATTTAGCAATGTTAGTTGCAGCATCACAAAATAATGATGAAGCAAAAGTAAAATTAAATACATATTTAGCTACAAAAGGGGATAGTATTCCTGAAAAATGGAAAAAAGAACTGGGAATTTCAGATAATACAATTAGTCATTTGAAAAATTATTACGAAAATGAAAATCTAAAAAATAGTGAAACAGGTAAATATTATTTTAATAAAGATGCAAGTGTATTAAGAGATTATATAAATAAAGATAAATATATTGCAGAAAAAGGATTACCTTTTGCTTTAAGAACTGCAGGTGCTATAATGACTGGAGGTGGAACAGAATTAGTATTACCATTAGCTTTTGCTGGAACAGAATTAGTTACACCTAAATCTTTTAAATTACCATCAGCATTAAATCAATTATGGTATCAAACTAATTTAAGTTCAATGGCAAATGTTGAAAATCCTTATTTAGCAACACTTCTTGATTTTGGACAATCTCTTGGAAAATCTGCTAAAGAAATGTCTGTTGCACAACTTGCTACAGGATTAGGTTCCCAATTAGGACTTACTAAAATGTTAGTAGATAGTAATTATGGTAAAAATAATACATGGTTAAATAATGATTATACTAGAGCATTAATGCCTATTTTAGGATTTAAAGGCCCAACAAAAGGCGGAATTGGTAATACTTTTGGAACAGTAGCTAGACAATCTGCTTTAGCAGTAAAAGATGCAACTGCTCAAGGCTTATTAGCTTTAGCACATTCTAATGATCAAATAGATGATGATACATATCGTAATTTACAAATGGTTTTACCAATGGCTATGTATAAAACAAGAAACTTTTATAATGCTGTAAAAGGGGTTGCAAAATCAACAATGGGTAGATCTAGTTTTTCATTACCAGGTGCTTGGGCAAGTACAAAAAATAGATTTAAAGCTTTAAAAGAACAAGGATTTGGGAACGTATTTATGAGACATTTAAATGAATTTAGTGATACATTACAAGGAAAACAATATGAGAATGCAACTTCTGAATCTACTGGTTATGATTTAGTTAGTTCTACAAGAAGAGCTACAATGCAAACAAATGAAACACTTGGTAGAACTACTAATAATGCAAGACCTGGTGAAATTGCAATTTATGATAATGAAGGAATACAAAACATAGAAAGAACAAAAGGAAGAACTTCTATGGATTTAATGATGGATGATTTATCAGATATAAAAGTAGGAGATAAAACTGCGTATGGAAAAATTTCAAAAATTATAAAAAATGATGATGAATCATTACCTCCTTCTTATCAAACATATTTTAAAAATAAAAATGGTAAAGGTAAAATTGTATTTAATGAATTAGACGATCAAACAGGTATTGCTTTAAAAAATGGTAAAATGATATATTGGAATAAAGATTTACCTAATTCTTCAAAAGTAATAGGTGATGTATCAATTAGTAATTCAGATAAAGCTTGGACTTTAGGTAAAGATTCTGAAGGAAATAAAATTTCTATGAATAATGGAGGTGCACATTTATTAATATACCAAGCTCCAGATGGAACTAAATATTGTAAAATGTCAGATATAACAGCAGCACATATTAGACAAGAAAAATATATGAGTTTAACTGAGAAAATGAAAGCTGATGTGAAAGGAAGAGCTGGATTTAATTCAAGAATAGATGATGATATTGCTATAATTAATCAACAAAAACTAGAAGTAGGTAAAGTTATACGACTCGGTAAAGGTAAAGATGCTTTTTCTTATACTTTAACAAAAGATGATATCTCACAAAATGGAACTGTAAAAAGTGGTAGTAATTTAATAAAAGAGTTATCTCAACATCGAAATCAATTATTAGAAAAAGCTAAGGATAAAGATAGATCAAGAAAAGCAAAAATGAGTGATTATGTAGAAAAATATCAAAATAATATTATTACAGAAACTAAAGCTATGCCATTAAAAGATTTTCTAGAAAATTTAGATAAAATGGATAAATTTCTTTCTCCAAGTGAAATAGAAACGTTAAAACAATATAAAAATTTATAATGAAAAAAAATTCTAAATGTTTTTTTTATTTTTTATTGGTTAATTAAAAAATTATTTATATCTTTGCACTGCTTCTGTGAAGAAGTAATGCAAGTTAAATGGTTATTGGGGATAGTTTATATTATCTTGAAGGTTCTAGATATAAACTTTTATGTAAGATTAAACCTTCATATTTGGCTAATAGTTCAATGGTTAGAACAGTAGACTGTTAATCTATTAATCTAAGTTCGATTCTTAGTTAGCCAGCTTTATTAGGAGTTTAATCAAAACAGTTTAGGTAGTTGGTTCTCTAAAAACCGATATGTGAGGTTGGTTGACCTTAAAACCTTAGCATTTACATCTTGTGTACAGAGATTATAGGAATGCTTAAATTGGGATATAGTATAATGGTTATTACATCTGTTTTTGGAGCAGATAATCTAAGTTCGATTCTTAGTGTCCCAACAATACTTCGGTAGCTCAGATGGTTAGAGTACCAGAGAAAGGAACTCTGGAAGTCATTGGTTCAAGTCCAATCTGAAGTATTATTTCATGAAAGGCCCATAGTCCCTGAATATAAATAACTTAGCTGCAGCAATATTGTTATTATTAATTCAAACTATGGGATATGCTTCTATAGCTCAGTTGATAGAGCAATGGTTTTGTACTCCATGTGTCATAGGTTTGAATCCTATTAGAAGCTCAAATGACGCTATCTTCTAAATGGTTAGGAAACAAGATTTTCAATCTTGTAATTTGGGTTCGATTCCCAATGGCGTTACAATTTAATATTTAATTCCTTGTAGTCCCTGATGTAGGATAACTAGCCATGGTGATATTGTTATCATTTCAAACTATAAGGTTAAGCATCAGTAGCTCAACTGAATAGAGCAACGCCCTTCTAAGGCGTGGGTTGTGAGTTTGAGTCTCACCTGATGTACTATGAAAAATTTGAACTATGAAAGATTTAGATACAAATAAAAAAGAAGATTTAAAATTTCATGGATATAAAATTGTATTTATAGAAGATGGAATAAATTTAGATGAATTAATACGTTTTACAAAAGAATTATTTATTAAAAAATAAATAAATTAATGGTTATAATTAAGAATGTTATATATTGATAAAACTACTCCTGTTTATTATGATTTATGGATTACTCTTTTTAAAGAATATAAAGTTATTACTCCAATTATAAGTAAAAATGCTTGTTCTTCTTTAGTTTTAATTTCATTAAAAAGAGATGATTTGGAGAAAGAATATGCTTTTAAAGGTTTAGGAAATTTTTGGGGAGATAATAAAAGAGATTTTATTATTAATCCAAAAGAATATAAAGACTTTAAAAAAGTAGCAATTATTAGAGATCCTGTAAATAGAATAATTTCTGCATATACAACAATTGGTAGAAATAAAAGGTTTTATGATTATTGTAATGATGTTATTGATACATTAAAAAACGTAGAACCTAAATACATTGATAGACATATCACTAGTCAATTTCTTTTTTATGATTATAAAGATATTGATTTGTTTATACCTATTGAAAAATTAAATGATTATCTAAAATCAATAAATATACAAAAGTTAGAAGTTAATAAAAGTAATGTTGTTCGTTTTATTAATGAAGAAACTAAAAATAAACTTTTAGAAGTATTGAAAGAAGATTATAAAATCTATACAGATATTTTAAAATCAGATAAGTATTTTGAATAATACTTATTAGAACTGTTAGCTCAATTGGTAGAGCATCACACTTTTAATGTGAGGGTTATGGAATCGTACTCCATACAGTTCACAAGAATAGGACTCTTAGCTCAGATGGTTAGTAGCAACAAACTCATAATTTGAAGGTCATAGGTTCAAATCCTATAGAGTCCACTATGTGTTATATAGGAAAATTAATTAAAAATAATACAGGAGTAAGTTCAAAGAATTTCTTCTTAGTAGTAGTAACTATAATTGGTTGTATATTACTTATCATACCTGCTATTATATTAGCTATTGAAGTATTTTATAATCATACAATTGCTACAAATTTAGATGGAATGGCAGCATATATTGCATCAGTAGCAGCAATATTTACATCTGCAGGAATTACTAAAGCTTGGTCAGAAAGATATGAAAACAATAAAACAAAAGAGAATTAAAATATTTAATACTACATATACTATTAAATATATAGATAAAATTGAAAATAACGAAAATAAATTTGTGTTTGGTAGAACAAATGCTATAGATAAACATATTTATATTGCTACTAAAAATGATAATAACAAAAAGTTATCAAATGTTGAGATAAAAACAACTCTTTATCATGAATTAATTCATGCTATTCTTTCTGAAGGAGCTTATGGAAAAGAATCAGATAATGAACCTTTAGTAGAATGGATAGCTAAATGTTTAGTACAACTAAATACTAATAATATAATATAATAAAATATAATGGCTTCATGGTGAAAATGGTAGACACGAAGGACTTAAAATCCTTTGGGCAGAAATGTCCGTGCGAGTTCGAGTCTCACTGAAGCTACTTAATTAAAATAAAAAAATATGATAGGCAAAAAAGTAAAATCTAT
>OIYH01000094.1_pt1 | contig 77290 bp, 72 predicted proteins | sample 1587911 | NCBI WGS metagenome assembly OIYH01 (sample SAMN03283252) | human gut metagenome | biome: human-associated habitat; material: feces | host: Homo sapiens | place: USA | collected 2013
GGGGCATAAAGTAGATTCATGCAATACCGATTTACACAAACTATTTTACACTCCCCTTTTTAGTCAAGAAATCAGTGGTGTATGTTTTTTGCAAAAGCGCATCATCGATATATTTTTCATTCCGCAGAATTTTATTGATGGTGCTGTCATACCATCTTTTTCGGCCAGCTCCGGTGAGTATGCCATCCGCTTCCAGATGTTCAGCTATTTTTTTCATGCTGTAGCCTTCCAGGTATTCACGGTAGATGCGTTTGACGACTTCCGCTTGCTTTGGCTCAATGATGAGATTGCCATTTTCGTCTTTCGTATAGCCGAGGAAATGGTTGTGGCTGACTTGCACCTTGCCTTGCTGATAGCGATACTGCAGGCCAAGCTTTACGTTCTTGGAAAGAGATTCTGATTCCTGTTGTGCAAGGCTGGCCATGATGGTAATCAGTACTTCGCCCTTTGAATCCATGGTGTTGATGGATTCCTTTTCGAAGAAAATAGGAATGTTTCTTTCTTTGAGCTGCCGGATATACTTCAGGCAGTCAAGCGTATTGCGGGCAAAGCGGCTGATGGATTTTGTGATAACCATGTCGATATTGCCGTTCATGCATTTTTTAATCATGCGATTGAACTCATCGCGTTTTTTGGTATTGGTACCGGAAATGCCGTCGTCAGCGAAAATTCCTGCAAGAAGCCAGCCGGAATGATTCGTTATATATTCCTTATAATGAGAAACCTGAGTTTCATAACTTGATTCCTGGTCTTCAGAATCGGTGCTGACCCGGCAATAGGCTGCGACGCGCAGTTTCTTTGTCTCCTTTTTCGTTGCGTTATTTCCCTGGTTCTTTCTGGCAGGAATGATTACGACTTTTCTCATTGAACTCCCTCGCGTTCAATTAGACTGTAGAGATATTCTGCCTGCTGTTTTGGATTTTCATAATGGTGAAATGCTTTATGCCAATGAAAAGAAGTGGCAGCCGCTTTTGACCGCATCTTCTTTTGCAAATTCAGCCGGCCCAGAGAAGCCGCACGACGCTGACGTTCCTCTTCAGCCTGGTCAAATATATCTTTACTGATGATGGCGGGATAAAATGCGTCACCTATGTAACGCTTGTTTTTCATCAAAAGCTTAGCCGAAGTATGAGGGATATTCATTCCTGCCTTGCGGGCGGCTAGTCCATCGAGGAGTTCGGCTACGTAGAACCGATTATCGTCTGTGGCGATGCGACGCTGCCGGAAACCTATGAACGGCTGATGGCCGGGAAAAAGGCCAACATGGTGCTGACGGATCCGCCCTATAACGTCGATGTGGAAGAAACAGCTGGCAAGATCAAGAACGATAACATGCCGGACGATAAGTTCTACCAGTTCCTCTTTGCGGCCTTCGTCAATATGGAACAGAACATGGAGCAGGATGCTTCCATCTATGTATTCCACGCAGATACCCAGGGGCTGAACTTCCGCAAGGCATTCAAGGACGCGGGCTTCTACCTGTCCGGCTGCTGCATCTGGAAGAAGGACGCCCTGGTGCTGGGGCGCAGCCCGTACCAGTGGCAGCATGAACCGTGCCTCTTTGGCTGGAAGCTGAACGGAAAGCACCAGTGGTATTCTGATCGTAAGCAGACGACCATCTGGGACTACGACCGGCCGAAAGCCAGCAAGGAACATCCGACTATGAAGCCTGTAGCTCTCATGGCCTATCCTATACAGAATTCCTCTATGAGCCACTGCATCATCCTGGACCCGTTCCTCGGTTCCGGTTCTACGCTCATGGCCTGCCAGCAGACGGGCCGCATCTGTTACGGCATCGAGCTGGACGAGAAATTCGTCGATGTCATCGTGAAGCGGTATATCAGCGAGTGCGGGAGTGAAGGCGTGTTTGTACTGCGTGGGAATGAGAAAATTACTTATGATAAAGTACAAAAATGACTTGCTATTATCGGCGTTCAGAGTGATATATGTACTAGCAAAACAAGGAGGTACATAGACCATGACAATCCAGACGAACCTGAACGACCGCAAGGAACTGGCTAGAAGGCTGATTCCATTCAACCATAACGAAAAGCTCCGCTATACGGGGACGCCGGCCTTTGCCTACGAAGGGCGGGGGTTCCGCATCCCTCGCAGCGGCGATATCGAATGCGATGATGAAAAGACAGAAGCCGCCATTACGGCTTTCCTGCAGGAAGCAGGCATCCTTCCGCAGCCGGAACCGGCAGAAGGAACGGAACCCGAAGTGCCGCAAGAGCCGCTGGCGCAGGATGAAACGCCAGGATCGGACGCACTGCCGCATCCGGACAGGATGGAAATCAAGGTTCCCATTGATGGCATGGACGGTGCGCAACTCCGCAACCTGGTCTTCATGCTCCACGCCCAGCAGTACCTGCTGAACCGGGCGGCAGGACATGAAAACATCCATGTGCCGGAAAGGCTGGTGGAAGACTTGAAAGAATAACCTGGTACCGACCAGACTTCCTTCTTTGCCATCTATCAGAACTATCGCAAGGAATCTCGAGGCAGTGGAAGAACTGACAAAGCGGTTCCCCGACACGCAGATCGTCTTCATCGAGAGCGGCGGCGACAACCTTTCGGCGACGTTCAGTCCGGAACTGGCCGACGCCACGATCTTTGTCATCGATGTATCAGAAGGAGACAAGATCCCGCGCAAGGGCGGTCCCGGCATCACGCGGTCCGACCTGCTCGTCATCAACAAAAAAGACCTCGCACCGTATGTCGGGGCCGACCTCGGCGTCATGGATCGCGATTCCAAGAAGATGCGCGGCTCGCGGCCGTTCCTGTTCACGAATCTCATGAAGAAAGAGGGCGTGCCTGAGATCATCGCCTGGATACGCCACAATGTCCTGCTGGAAGACAGCCAGGGGCCTCACGATGGGAAGGATGGAAGATGACACAGACCAATCCGTTCGGCAAGGTCTCGGAATTATCGCTGGTGGTTGCACCGGGCAAGATGCGCCATCTCTCCTTCACGGCCCCGTTCAAAGTCCTGCATCCCTTCCGTCAGGACGGCTTCCTGCAGATCATGGTCGTCAAGGTATCGGCAGGCCTCATGGCGGGGGGCGAGGCTGTCCGTGAGGGCAGGGTCACGGTCGGCCGTGACGCGACGCTGTTCTATGCGCCGCTGCCCGTCCTGCCCTTTGCCGACTCCGCGTTCCGCAGCGCGTTCGCCATCGAGCTGGCCGACGAGACGAGCCGCTTGTTCTACTCCGACATACTGGCCTGCGGCCGCGCCGCCCGCGGGGAGCGCTTTGCCTATCGCCTCTATCGTTCCCGCGTGTACATCACATCGGGCGGCATCCTGCTCTACGCCGACAATTTCCGCTTTGCACCGCAGGAGGACGGCGCAGACTGCGAGGGCTTTATCCAGTATGAGGGATACACGCATCTCGGCAACTACGTGCTCTGCCACTTCCCCGTGCGTGAGGAAGACCTGCGCGCCTGTTTCCGGCCGATACTCGATGTGCATGACTGCCAGGCAGGTCTGACGCGCTTCGGTGAAACGAATATTTGCCTCAAGGTGCTCGCAAATGGCAGTGAGATGCTCGTCGCACTGCAAGCACGCATCAAGGATTTCCTGCGCTGCGCATGATGAAGGCCTGTTGGTAAGCGGATACAGATGGCGTATAATAAGGAAAAATGTATTTTGCTAGGAAAACAGGAGAGTAGATTATGGAAATGAACGATGAGCCGAGCAGGCTGTGGCGTATAAACATGGAGATTGCAATTGTGTGCAGGCCGTGCTGCTGGCATTTGCGGATGAACTCGGAAGACCGAAGGAAGAGCTCCGGGCGCTTGGCTAGGGCTTCGGCATGGGCATGGGCTGCGCGGAGGCGACGTGCGGGGCACTCTGCGGCGCGAGCATGGTCATGGGCCTCTGCAACAAGAGCGGCAGGCTGACGGCGGCCATCATGCGCGAGATCCTGCACGAATTCCAGGAAAAAGCCGGTGCCACAGTCTGCAAGGACCTCAAGGGCATCGAGACCGGCAGGATGCTCTGCTCCTGTGACGACTGCGTGCGCTATGCCGTGCGCGCGGCATAGCAGCGTCTTGGATGAGATTTCCTGCTGCGGCAGATTGACAATAGGGACGTCGGTCTGCTATACTGATGTTACAAGCGAATAGCGAAGGGGAGTAACCTCTTTGGTTTGCCGTCAACAAGCATGCCGTACAAGCGGCTGGTGGCAGCGTTACGGATGTAATAGGTGAGACTTTCGCATGATACCCGGTTCCCGGATACCATGCGGAAGTCTCTTTTTGTTTATGGTTGGATTGAGAAAGGAATCAATGATATGGAAATGGAACTTTTATCGATGCAATTCCTGATGGCGCTCGGCACGATCGTCCTGATGGACTTGTTGCTCGGCGGCGATAATGCTGTTGTCATCGCGATGGCGGCGAACAAACTGCCGGAGAATCTGCGTAAGAAGGCGATTCTCATCGGCACGGCCGGTGCCGTCATCATCCGCCTCGTCATGACGCTCGTGGCGGTATGGCTCTTGACTATCCCGTATCTGCAGGCAATCGGCGGCCTGATCCTCCTGCCGATTGCCGTGAAGCTGCTCGTGCCGGAGAAGAAGGACGAGCACGTTGAGGCGTCGGACAGCCTGATGGGTGCCGTGAAGACCATCATCATCGCCGATGCCGCGATGGGCGTCGACAATGTGCTGGCCATTGCCGGTGCATCGCATGGCAGTTTCGTGCTCGTTGTCTTCGGCTTCCTTATCAGCATCCCCATCATCGTGGGCGGCAGCACGCTCATCGGCAAGATCATGGACCGCTTCCCCGTCGTGCTCTATGCGGGTGCAGGCCTCTTAGGCTGGACGGCTGGCTCCATGATTGCCCACGACAAGATCCTCGGCACGATGATCACGAGCGCCGTCGGCGACTGGGCAGCCATTGCCATCCAGGCTGTCCTCGCCGCAGGCGTCATCCTCACCGGCTTCTGCATGAGCCGCCGCGCCAAGAGCCAGACGGCTTGAGCCTAGAGAAAAAACCTGCCCTCACCTTGATGGTGAAGGCAGGTTTTTTTATGGCCAGGCGATGCCGTCGCCGTAGAAGTCACTGGGATGATCTGCAGTCTGGACGGTCATGAGGACAGGCATATCGACCTGTGCGGCAATCCACTTCTGCAAGCGGTCGGCTTCTTCTGGGCGGAGCGGCTCTTTGACGATGACTTCGACCATGAAGCGCTTGTGGTCCACTTTGTTCTCCGTTTTTGGCTGATCCTTCTGGGGCGTTACGGATGTCAATGTGCCGCCCTGGATGGACAGGACCTTGGGGAAGAGAAGGGGGGCCTGCTGGGCGAGGAGCTCGATGGTCTGCTGGTCTGCGCTCGCGCGCTTGTAGGCCGGGTAATACTGCGCGGAGAGGTTCTTGTAGGAGACTTCCTTTTCGGAAGTGCTCTGCTTCTCGAGCCGCGCATTGATGAGGTTCTGGACTTGCTCGCGGTCGAGTTCGCGCTGCCCCTGAATGACGACGAGCTCGAGGTCTTGGAGCCTGTTGCGCGCGTGCAGTTCGTCCTGAAGGGCATCAATCTCTTTCTCGGTCAGCAGCGTGCCCACGAGATCGACGGTGAGGACGTGGTCCTTTACGGTGTAGGAGACGACACTCGTCGTCTGGAAGTCCATGTCCTCGCTGATGAAGCTCTTAACCTGCATGTCGCGCAGATTCTCCTCGACCATCTGATAGGCGAGATAGATGCTCGGCGCCGTGATCAAGATGCCGAGAGCCGCCAGGATGATTCGCTGCCGCTGGAATTGTGAGGCTGCGACATCACCATGCGATGGGACGCCGAGGACTTTGAAGACGAGGAAGGCTGCGAGTGCGATGAAGAAGGCATTGATGAAAAAGAGGTACATCGCGCCGAGAAAGAAGGGAGAATGGCCAGATGCCAGCCCGTATCCGGCTGTGCAGAGCGGAGGCATCAGAGCGGTAGCGATGGCTACGCCGGGGATGACATTGCTCTTTTCCTGACGCGTATTGCCGACGGCCCCTGCAATGCCGCCACACAGGGCGACGATGACATCCCAGATGGTAGGCGAGGTGCGTGCCAGAAGCTCGTCCGTCGAGTAGGCCAGCGGCGAGATGGCGAAGTAGAGGGAGGCCGTCAGGATGGCGAATCCCACCTGGAAGGCGAGCTTGATCATGGACTGACGGATGAAGTGCACATCGTATGTGGCCATGCCGTACCCGATGGCCACGATCCCGCCCATGAGCGGGGAGATCAGCATGGCGCCGATGATGACGGCGACGCTGTTCATGTTCAGGCCGACACAGGCAATCATGATGGCCATGACGAGGACGATGAGATTCGTCCCCGATACCGTCGCATCCGCAAGGATGCGCTGGTTGATTTCTTGGATGGAGGCGGCGCCTCCCTTTAGATTGAATAGATCACGCCACATCATTTTCTCACATCACCTTTCACAGGAGAGATTACGTCTCATCGTTCTTCTTGTCGAATAGGTACAGATTATGCTTGCTGTTGGCAATCATGCGGATATAGCGCTCGTACTGGCGCAGGACATCGGTCAGCAGTTCCTCGCGGCGCATGTACTTGAGGCTGTAGCCGCGCCTGCCGTCGGCAAAGTAGCAGACCGGCTCGAAGTCATCTACCGTATCCATCTTCGGGAGGAGGCTGGAGGAGACGACCATCTTGGAGACGGCGTGTTCCTTGCAGCCGACACCGTAAAGGAAGTCGCGGAGACGGCCGCTCTCGACGATGAGTTCGCAGTACGGGAGCCCGTCTTCTTCACCGCTGCGGATCTGCGCCGCAATCCCGTTCTTCGCGAATTCCGCCTGCAGTTCCTCAAAGGCAGGCTCGGCGACATCGCGCAGGAAGGCGCGCACATCCTCGAGTTTTCCCGTGGAGACGACTTTTTTCAGACGCGCCTGCCAGTGCTTGCCGTCCCAGTAGGCCGTGCTCTTGGAGAGATTCCGGCTGAAATACGAGTCATCTACCCAGAGGCCGCGCAGCAGGCAGAAGGCCATGACGACCATGATGAGGGAGAACGGCAGTGCCATGATGACTGTCATAGTCTGTAATGCTTCAAGCCCGCCGGAGTAGAGCAGGCCGATGGCCAGTATGGCGAGCATGCTTCCCCAGAGGATGCTCTGCCATTTCGGGAAGGTGCTCTTACCCTGTGAGGCGATGGAGTTGATGACGAATATGCCGGAATCAGCCGACGTGATGAAGAAGATCGCGATGACCAGGATGGCTGTCAGCGATGTGATGGCAGGAAGCGGCAGCTGGTTGAGGAACAGGAATAAGAGGCGGTCTGTTTCAGCAGCTGCCTGTGTCAGCATGCCTGCTGTCTGTGCATCCATCCAGATGGCTCCGTTGCCGAAGACGGTCATCCAGAGCAGGTTGAAGACAGTTGGGATCAGCAGGACACAGACGACGAATTCGCGGATCGTGCGCCCGCGGGAAATCTTGGCGATGAACAGGCCGACGAACGGTGCCCAGGAAATCCACCAGGCCCAGTACAGGATGGTCCAGCTCGTGAACCACTCTTCTTTGGTGCTCTCATAGGCAAAGGTGCGAAAGGACAGCTCTACGATGTGCGTCAAGTAGTAGCCGATGTTCTCGGTAAAGGCAGCCAGGATGTAGACGGTCGGCCCTGTCAGCAGCACGAAGAGCATGAGGGAGATGGCTAGGATCAGATTGCCCTGACTCAGGTAGCGGACCCCTTTGCCGACGCCGGAGATCGAGGACAAGACGGCAGCTCCGATGGACAGCAGGATGATGAAGACAAGGCTCTGGAAGGATGCACCAGGCATCGCTCCGATTTCCCGGAGTCCGGCATGGAGCTGCATGGCACCGAAGCCGAGCGTGGTCGTCAGGCCAAAGATCGTAGCGCAGAGTGCCAGGATGTCGATGACCGTGCCCGGCGTGCTGTAGATCCGATGCTTGAGCAGGGGGTAGAAGCCAGAACGGATGGTCACCGGCAGACGGTAACGGAAGCCGAAATAAGCCAGAGAGAGGCCGACGATCCCGTAGATTGCCCAAGCGTGGATTCCCCAGTGGAACAGCGTGTTGAGCATGGCCTCCTTTGTCTGCACGACAGGCGAGGCCATGCTGTGAAGTGGCGCCGACAGATGCGAGATCGGCTCTGCCACGCCGAAATACATCAGGCCGATGCCCATGCCAGCAGAAAAAAGCATGCAGAGCCAGGAGAAGAATGAATACTCAGGCTCCTCGTCATCGTCGCCCAAGCGGATATCACCGAGCTTGCCGAGGCAGAGCACGACGAGGAACAGAAAGAAGAAGGCCACGCTGAGAATGTAGATCCAGCTGAAGGAGTTGAACAGTTCCTGCTTGAGGAAGGTCAGGACGGCCTTCGCGCCCTCAGGCACCACGATGCATCCTAGTGCAACTGATGCAATGATGATAAGACTCGGTATAACGATATTTTTCTGTAAATTTGTCCGATACAATAAAAAGCCCCCTTATAAAGAAATAGACGGAGCCTGTCGGTGAACAGACTCCGCCTTGTAATCCAATATGTTTTTTCTATTATATCAGATTTACAGGTTAAATGCAAATTCCCACATCCATCGGATACACTGTACTGGTTTGATGTCTTGGTTTTTTATCCCCGATGTGATAGACTTCGGTATGAGATAGATCCAAGTGATCGTATTTTGGGAGGGTGACGATGAAAAAGGTGCGGATTACGGTGATGCGCAAGGCCTGCTATGAGGATCTTATGGCAAAATACGAGAATCCGATGGAGGATGCCTGCGCGATGGAGGAAGGGCAGGTATTCATCGCGAATGGCTGGCAGCGGCCGGAAGGGCTCTGCGAGAGTGCCTGGGAGACGATGTCGCCGTTCGTCATGGGACTTGCGCACGGTGCGGAAGATTTCTATGAGGGATGGATGAAGAATCCCCGTTCCGCGATGCTTTCGTGCAACGATGGCTTTCGCCCGGTGAGCTTCCTGTTGGAAGCATTGGATGAAGACGCTGAGAAATGAGAGATAGATATATGGAACATCTTTCCTGGCCGGACGGCAGGCAGCGCTGCTTCTGGGCCAATCCAAAGAATGAACGCTATGTCCGCTATCACGACGAGGAATGGGGCAGGCCTGTGCATGACGACGGAAAGCTCTTTGAGATGCTGCTCTTAGAATGCTTCCAGGCCGGTCTTTCGTGGGAATGCATGCTCAACAAGCGCGAGGGGTTCCGACGCGCTTTCGCAGACTTCCATCTGGAAAAGGTCTGTGCATTTACGGCAATGGATGTCGAGCGACTGATGCAGGATGATGCCATCATCCGCCATCGCCGCAAGATCGAGGCGGCCGTAGGGAATGCGCGCGTTTTCCGGGAAATCCAGCGGGAGTATGGTAGCTTTGACTGCTATCTCTGGCGGTGGACGGAAGGAAAAACTGTGCACGAGTGCGGCCTGATTACCTCTCCGCTATCCGATGCCTTGGCCAAAGACTTAAAGAAGCGCGGCATGAAGTTCGTCGGCTCGACCACGATCTACTCGTACCTGCAGGCCGTCGGCGTCATCGAGTCACATGAACCCGGCTGCTTTCTTTCCGGAACCTGTCTTTCGGTATGAGCTGCATGACGGGGAGAGAATTTTGCATGAGGATGGAGATTGTTCTCCGGGTGTGGGAGAATCTATAGGTAATCCATACAATGTCATGTATTTGTGAAGGGGAATCATCATGAAGAAAATCAGTACATGCTTACTGACGCTGCTCCTGCTGGTGGCGTCGATCTCGGTCACGCAGGCGGCGGGGCTCAATGAATTGACGGAGACAAAGGTGCAGCTGGAAGACAGCCTGGATGCGGACGGCTTCGCTGCGGCCTACAACAAGATCAGTGCCTACCCGATCGCGGGCGACTTGACGAAGCGCGTGCAGGGGAACTACATCTCGTACTTTGCCGGGATCGATGCGGACACGGTCATGATCCTCAATGCGAACCAGGCCGGCCACCTCTCGAACATCGTCATCGCGCATCACGGTGCCATCAATGCGGCGGAGCAGGAGAAGCTGCGCGTCGTCTTTGACTGCACGCTGACGGCACTGGGCCTCAAGGCTGACGAGAACAATCTCTTCTTTGCAAATCAGGCCTTCGACTGCCTCGCCCTGACGAATGACACTCTGCTGGCCGCCCGCCTGCCGCGTGAGGAGACGCAGCGCACGTGGACGTTCCTCAAGGCGGTCAATCCGGAGAAGCAGGTCACGACGATCCTGATTGAAGCCGTTGTGGACCAGAATCCATGAGCAGCATGCATAGGGGAGAGGAGAAAGAAGCGATGCAGGTGGACTGGTCGCACTTCACGCTGGCTGACTTCCTGGAGCTGCGCTGGCGCCTGCTGAATGACTGGCAGGCTGTCCTTCCGGGCGGCGAGTACTTCGGCCAGGTGCGCATCGGCGATGTCTGCTACGATATCCAGATCGAGTGGCTGACTGAAGATGAGCCGGATACAGGCGATGCATCGGGGATAAAGCAGCGGGCAGCCCTGAGCGAGACGATGATACTGAGGAAGCGGATATCGACGATCTGGAAGACTGGAATGAACTCGGCGATAGCGTCGACGGCATGGAGCTCATGGTCACGATGAGTCCGTTCTTCCCGCATGATGAAGATGAGGCTGAACCGCCCTACGATGAACTCGTACCCGGCATGCCCTACGACACGCAGCACGGCGCGAGCCTTATCGACAGCCGCAGGCATTTCCTGCAGCTGACCTACGAGAGCTTCGTCGAGCTCGTCGAGCGCAGCATACTGGAGATTATCGCCCGCTTCCCGCGCCTCCAAGCCGCGGCCATGCAGCAGACCGGCTTCTGGGACCGCCATGACGCCATCCTCTGCAAGCTGCGGGACCGCGATGAAGAAGGGCGGTGAGGCGTCTTGAACGGGAATCACCTGTCTGAGCGGCTGCGCTCTATCGTCACGGAGGTCCGTTTTGCGCAGGGCCTCTTTGGTGGCTCTGCCTGACGAATGTGACGCAGCTCGTCCAGCTCTATCTGTATGAAGGGAAGTCGCTGCCGGTGGAGGCCGTGACGCTGCTGCTCATGGAAGGGCTGCTGCGCGTGGCGGGGCTCTCGCTCCTGCTGGCGCTTCTCTGCTCGCTTTTGCCGCGCTTTGTGCGGCGCGGGGTCGCAGCGCTCAGTGGCCTTCTCTTTCTGGTCGATGTCTTCTCGCTGACACACTACCGCAGCGTGCTCGATGCGGGCCTCCTGCAGGTCATCCTTGCGACGAACCCGCAGGAGGCGGTCGAGTACATGGTGACGCAGGGCGGCGATATCCTGCCGCTTCTGGCCGTGGCGTTGCTCTTGGCGGGGGCTTTGCTGTTGTATCGGCGAAGAGGTGCTGAGAGGCAGGGACGCTTTGGGATGTGCCTGTCCCGGCCGCAGAGACGGGCGTTCTTTGCAGGGCGCGGGACGAGAGTGCTCTCGCTCGTTTTACTGACACTGTTCGCGGGCTCCGTTTGTCATGCGTTCGCCGATCCGGAAGACAGCCCGGAGAAGCTGCCGTGCAGTCTCTCGGTCGGCCGCCTGGCGGCCAATCTCAAGCAGTCGTACGACGAGAACCGCTCGACGGCCTACATCGACTACGCATTCGCGAGCCACGTTGAGACCGTAGTATTGCTGTCGAAAATTGAGAAATAAACAGGGTGGCAGGAATATATCTGCAGCAATCTGCGGCAGTAACAAGGGCACAGGAGGGAAGGCGGTGCTTATGAAGAAGAAAGAAGACAGCTCCTCTGCATTGCGGTATCGTATGACGCATGCAGAGCTGATGGATCGTATTAAGGGGTTGGAAAGTGAGAAGGGAAGTCCCTGCTGGCGAAGGATTACTGCTGGTGCATCTGGGAGAACAATTCCCGCTGCACGAACTGCGCTTCCTTAAAGACACTGGCGACGAAACAGAAGACAAGCAAGTTTGAATTCATCGATGATGACATGTATCTGCTTGTGGCGAATTATCTGGAAGTCGACGGCCGGCCGTGCGTCCTCGAGAATATCCTGCATCTCGATGATGAGACACTCATCGGGGCATATGGCAGGAGATGCTGCTCTGCGGCAGGTGGCACAGGTTGTCTCTTCGTGCACGCGCAGGACCGATATTTTTCTGCGCTATGGCGGTGATGAATTCCTGCTGGCCTTTGAGGATATTCCGCAGGACGTATTCATGCGAAAACTCGAGGATATCTGTGCAGCCGTAGAACGGACGGAAGTGCCGGGCTATCCGCAGATTCACCTGACCCTCAGCATTGGCGGTGTCTACGAGAAGGGGCAGCTGAAAAATGTGCTTGAGAAAGCCGATGAGGCCCTTTACGAGGCAAAACGTCAGCGAGGGCGTGTCGTTATCCGCATATGACGGGGCAAAACAGGCGGCAAAGTAAACTTTTTTAGCAGGATTTTTGCATTCTTTATCGAAATGTGTTATTATGTCGATAGTTGAATACAGTTTTCTATTGTGGATGAACTGATTGGATATGAATTCAGGTGGAAGGACGAGATGTTATGAGCGGTGTAGAGAAGATCAAAGGCAAGTTTCAGGGCCTGCTTGATGTGCTGATGCCTTGGGAAGATGTAGAAGTAGAAGAGACGGATGCTGCAGTGGAACAGAAAAAGAGCCAGCAGACGGCTGCGAAGAAAACGGCAGCTGCTTCTGCCACGGAAGAATACAAAGTTTCGGGCGGCAGCTCTATCTATGTACAGCGTCCGGAGCCGGAGATGTCCTCTTCCTACCATGCTAAGACGAAAACGTTGCGTCCTCAGCTGACGGTCCATACGACGAAGGTGCCGGAGCTTCGCGTACAGATTTACGTACCGGAGAACTTTGACCAGGTCACGGATATCGCGGACGACCTCAAGGCAGGCAAGGCCGCTGTGGTCAACTACGAGCGCGTGGCTGCCGAAGAGCAGCGCCGCATCTGCGACTTTGTCAACGGTGCCTGCTATATTGTCGATGGCTGTGCAAAGCGCATCTCGGAGCAGATTGTGCTCTATGCACCGGAAGGTGTCGATGTTGCCGAAGCCATGCCGGCAGCACTCAAAGACTGATTCATGTCAATCCAGTAATATTGACAAACCATGGATTCATGCCAGCCTGCCTCAAAAGGCAGGCTGTTTTATGTTGTGTGAAAAGGGGTATTGCAGATGAAACAGAATGATGCAGAAAAAGATACCGTACTTGAAGGCGTACTCGCTGAGTTTGCCAAACTTGCCGCTATTCCGCGTAAATCCGGCCATGAAAAGGCCGTCAGCGATTTCCTGAAGAATTATCTGACGGAGCTTGGCTTCAAGGTCACGCAGGATGAGGCCAATAACATCATTGCGGATAAAGAGGCTTCGGCTGGCTTCGAGAAGGCACCGCTGACCATCATGCAGGGCCATATGGACATGGTCTGCGTCGCGGAGGAAGGCTATGCCTATGACCCGCTCAAAGACCCCATCAAGCTGGTGCGCACGGATGAATATCTTTCGGCCGAGGGCACGAGCCTTGGTGCCGATGACGGCATCGGTGTGGCTGAGGCCATCTACATCATGAAGAATGCCAAAGATCACGGTCCGCTGCGCCTGATTGTCACGACGGATGAAGAGCAGAGCATGAAGGGGGCCATCCATCTTTCGGCAGAGCATCTCAAAGATGCATCGTTCCTCATCAACTGCGACAGCGAAAACTACGATGAGCTGACGGTCGGCAGTGCCGGCAGCGTCGACCTCGACTTTACGCGTGAACTCAAGCGCGTCGAGCCGGAGACGTCGGCAGCCTGGCAGATTGAGGTCAAGGGCCTGCGCGGCGGCCATTCGGGCGAACGCATCGGCGACGGCCGCGGCAACGCTATCCGCACCCTCGCGATGATCCTGACGGAGCTCGCCGGCAAAGGTGAGATTGAGCTTTCGTCGTTCACGGGCGGCAAGGCACGCAACGCCATCCCAAATGATGCCAAGGCCGTCTTCGTCACGGACCTCGCAAAGGAAGACATCGAGGCGGTCATCAACGACCAGAAAGAGCGCTTTATGCAGATGTACGGCAATGTTGAGCCGCAGATTCTCGTGCCGCTCACGAGTGTCGAGTCCCCGCAGCAGGTCCTGAAGGCCGGCGACACGCAGCGTCTGCTGCGCCTTTTGACCATCCTGCATACGGGCGTCTACGCGATGTCGTCGGTCATCCCGGGGCTGGTAGAGACGAGTGCAAACCTCGGCGTTGTCAACATGCGCGAGGAGGAAGTCGAGGTCCAGTTCTTCCCGCGTTCGGCCATTGACCAGAAGCTTGATGAGTTCCGCCAGTACGCTGAGACCATTGCCGCGCTTACGGGCTTCACGGCTCATATCGGCACGCAGTCGCCGGGCTGGAAGGAAAACAAGGACAGCCGCCTTGCCAAAATCGTCGCTGAGACCTTTGCCGAACAGAATGGCAAACCAATGAAGGTGGAGACGATTCATGCAGGTCTTGAGTGCGGCTGGCACTTCCGCAAGAACCCGCAGCTCGACATGGTCTCCATTGGCGTGACGACGAAAGACATCCACAGCCCGAACGAACACCTCGTGCTCGCCACGGTAAAACCGCAGGTCGACCTCATTGTCGAGACCCTGCACAAGATTGCCAAACTCTGATTGATTTTTATCGCTGTAAGAGCCTGCCTTCGTGCAGGCTTTTTTACTGTCTGCTTCAAGGAAGACATGGACAAGGAAAATGATTTTTGCTAAAATAAAGTATTGATTACCAAACAGCAAGCAAAAATAGAAGGACGGATAAATTTTATGAAAATGATTGATGGCAAATTGCATAAATTTGCTTATCTTTTGGTCTATGGCTGCCAGATGAACCAGAGCGATGCGGAACGCATGATGGGGCAGCTGCGCACGATTGGCTATGAGCAGACGGACTCGATGAACGATGCTGACCTCATCCTCATCAACACCTGCTGCGTGCGCGAAACGGCTGAGGACCGCGTTTACGGCAAGATTGGTGAAATCAAGCATCTCAAGCGGCAGAATCCGGAGCTTATTTTCGGCATCACGGGCTGCATGGCACAGAAGGAAGGCGATGCCCTCATCAAGCGTGCACCGCATATCGACTTTGTGCTCGGCACGAACAAGGTGCATGAACTCACGCATATCGTCAAGGAAATCCAGCAGGAGCACGGCCATCTCGTCGACGTGCAGCTCGGCGAGACGGAACTGCCGGACGATGTGCCGGTAGCACGCGGAGGGAAACTCTCCGCCTGGGTCCCCATCATGTACGGCTGCAATAATTTCTGCACGTACTGCATTGTCCCGTATGTGCGCGGCCGTGAGCGCAGCCGCCTGCCGGAAGACGTTGTCAAAGAAGTGGAGCAGGCTGTGGCCGATGGCTACGAAGAAGTCACGCTGCTCGGTCAGAATGTCAATTCTTATGGCAAAGACCATAAGCAGGCCGACTTTGCCGACCTCCTGAAGATGGTCGACGAGGTGCCGGGCATCCGCCGCGTGCGCTTCATGACTTCGCATCCAAAGGACCTTTCCGATAAAGTCATCGCTGCCATCCGCGACGGCAGACATCTCTGTGAGCACATTCATCTGCCGGTGCAGTATGGCAGCAATCACATCCTCAAGGCGATGAACCGTGTCTATACGGTGGAATCGTACCGTGAGCTCGTCGGCCGCATCCGTAAGGAGATTCCCAATGTCAGTCTGACGACCGACCTCATCGTCGGTTTCCCCGGAGAGACAGATGAGGATTTCCGTGAGATGCTCGACTTCCTGCGCGAAATCCGCTATGATTCGGCCTATACGTTCATTTATTCCAAGCGCTCGGGCACACCGGCGGCGACGATGGAGCATCAGGTCGAGGAAAGTGTCAAGAAGGAACGGCTGAACGAGCTCATGGCCGTACAGAATGAAATCAGCCTGGAAATCAACCAGAAGCTTCTCGGCAAAACCATGGAAATCATGGTTGAGGGACCGAGCAAGAATGATGCTTCGGTCTGGATGGGCCGCACGCGCACGAATAAGATTGTTCTGTTCCCGCACGATGGGGAGCAGGCCGGTGACTTCATCGATGTCAAAATCACGCATCCGCAGACCTGGGTGCTCAAGGGTGAAAAAGTCCATACGAATGATTGATAGAAGAAAGGGCGTGCCGGCAGCTTGGCTGGCACGCCTTTTCAGCGATAAATACAGTATATTTATATAGAAGCAAACTTTATGTTCAGGAGGTGTTTGTCTGCATGGAAATGACGCCAATGATGCAGCAGTATCTCGCGACGAAGGAACAGAATCCCGGAGCCATCCTGTTCTTCCGTCTCGGGGATTTTTATGAGATGTTCTTTGACGACGCGAAGCTTGTCTCAAAAGAACTTGGCTTGACGCTGACGAGCCGCAGCAAGGGGCAGGACGCGCCGATGTGCGGCGTGCCGTACCATGCGGCGGAGACGTATGTCAATAAACTCGTCAAGCGCGGCTATAAAGTGGCTATCGCCGAACAGATTGGCGACCCGAAAGCCAAAGGCCTGACAAAGCGCGAAGTCATCAAGGTCGTGACGCCGGGAACCATTCTCTCAGAGTCGGCCCTGCAGGCGACGCAGAATAACTACATTGCCCTGATTTATGAAAAAGGCGAAAAAATCGTCCTCGCCGGCGCGGATATCTCAACGGGCGAATGCTTTTACGGCATTTACGAGGGCGCCAACCGTCTGCAGATGCTTTTCGATGAGCTCTACCGTCTGATGATGCCGGAGCTCCTGATGGTCGGCAGACTGTCGTTTGATAAGGACCTGCGTGAATTTGCCGCGCTGCGCCTACCGCACTGCTCGTTTACGCCGATTGAGTCGGTCTCGGCGCACGTCGAGGACCGCATTGTCGAGCATTTTGACGCAGCGACGCGCCCTGCCGATGAAGAGGCTAAAGAGGCCGTGGCGACGCTGCTCGATTATCTGCACGAGACGGTCCGTACGGACCTCACGCAGCTCAACCAGCTGACGTATCTCGATGCTTCGGAAAATCTTGTCATCGATACGTACACGCTGCGCAATCTTGAGATTACGCGCAACCTGCGTGACGGCGGCAAGAAGAATACGCTCTTGGATGTCCTTGACTTTACGGAAACGGCCATGGGCAGCCGTCTCTTGAAGAAATGGCTCGAGTATCCGCTCTTGAGCATCGCAGAAATCACGCGCCGCCTGGACGCCGTGGAAGAATTCACGAAGGATTTTTCCCTGCGCGGCAATGTGCGTGAGGGCTGCCGCGAGATTCATGACTTTGAACGCCTGCTGACGCGCATCGAGGTCGGCACGGCCAATGCGCGCGACCTCATCGCGCTGAAGATTTCCCTGCGCTGTCTGCCGGGCATCCGCACGGGCCTGCAGAATGTAAAGTCGGCCATGCTCCGGCAGGCTGAAGGGAAGATTGAGACGTTTGACGAACTTGTCGACCTTCTGGACCGTTCCATCGTGGAGGACCCGGGCATCAGCCTGCGCGAGGGCGGCATCATCAAGTCGGGATACAACAAAGAACTCGATGAATACCGCCGTATCTCCCATGACAGCAAGGCCATGCTGCAGGAAATCGAGGAACGCGAGAAAAAAGAGACGGGCATTAAGGCGCTGAAAATTGGCTACAATAAAGTCTTTGGCTATTATATCGAAGTGCGCCACAGCGGCACGGACCTCGTGCCGGACCGCTACATCCGCAAACAGACATTGGCCAACGCCGAGCGCTATATCACAGAAGAACTCAAGGAATTCGAGACGAAAATCCTCGGTGCACAGGAAAAAATCGTCAACATCGAGTACAATCTCTTCACGGAAGTGCGCGAGACCATCAAGGCACATCTGACGGAAATCCAGCAGACGGCACATGAAATTGCCCTCGTTGATGTGCTCGCGAGCCTCGCCGAGGCGGCCAGCACGTATAATTACGTTCGTCCCCGGATGCGCACGGACGGGGTCATCGACATCAAGGACGGACGCCATCCTCTCGTCGAACGCATCCTGACGCGCGACCTCTTTGTGCCGAATGATGCCCATCTCGACCATAACGGCTGCGAAATCATGCTGATTACGGGGCCGAATATGGCGGGCAAGTCGACGTACATGCGGCAGGTCGCACTTTTGACGCTCATGGCACAGATTGGCAGCTTCATCCCTGCACGCGAGGCCTCGATTTCACCGGTCGACCGCATCTTCACGCGCATCGGTGCCAGCGACGACCTCGTCAGCGGACAGAGCACGTTTATGGTCGAGATGAACGAAGTCGCACAGATTTTAAAGTACGCGACGAAGAACAGCCTCGTCATTCTTGACGAGATTGGCCGCGGCACGAGTACCTTTGACGGCATGAGCATTGCCAAAGCCGTCATTGAGTACATCGAGAAGAAAGTCCATGCCAAGACGCTGTTTGCTACGCACTACCATGAACTCACGGACCTTGAAGACGACAAAATCAAGAATTTCTGCGTGGCTGTCAAGGAACGCGGCAATCAGGTGGCTTTTTTAAGGCGTATTGTGCGCGGTGCCGCGGATAAATCGTATGGCATCCACGTCGCACGGCTCGCAGGCCTGCCCAAATCGGTTACGAGCCGCGCCGAAGAAATCCTTGCCGAATTGGAAGCAGAGGCACCAAATGCCGCAAGTGCTGGTTCAAGCGAGAAAAAAGAACCGGCTGCAGCTCCTGTGAAACAGGATGTGGCGAAGGAAAGCAAAACGCCGCAGCCCACAGAACAGGGCATGGGCTCGCTGTTTGCTTCGAGCCTCAGCGATGCGCTGCTCTCGCTCGATGTCATGACGATGACGCCGCTTGAGGCGATGAATGAACTCTATAAACTGCAGGCACAGGCCAAGAGGGAGGCGGGCAGAGCATGAGCATGATTCATGTACTCGATGACAGTACCATCAATAAAATTGCCGCGGGCGAAGTCGTCGAACGTCCGGCTTCGGTCATCAAAGAACTCGTCGAAAATGCGATGGATGCCGGTGCGACGCGCATCGAGGTCGAGATTATGGCGGGCGGCACGAGTTTTATGCGCGTGACCGACAACGGCAGGGGTATGAGTGCAGAGGACGCGCGCCTCGCCATCCTGCGCCATGCGACGAGCAAGATTTGCGAAGTCGGCGACCTCAACACCATAGGCACCTTAGGCTTTCGCGGGGAGGCCCTGCCGACGATTGCGTCGGTCTCGCGCTTTACCCTGCTGACGCGCCGCGCAGGCGATGACCTCGGCACGCGCGTGAGCATCACGGGCGGCAAAGAGCCTGACTTTATCGAGGCCGGCTGCAGCATCGGCACGACGGTCAAGGTCGAGGATTTGTTCTTCAACACGCCGGCGCGCAAGAAATTCCTCAAGACGAATCACACGGAAGGCTCGAAAATCAACGACTTTATCGTCAAGCTCGCACTTTCGCGGCCCGATATCGAATTTCACTTCATCAACAACAACAAGATGTCGGTCGTAACGCCGGGCAACGGCAATCTCTACGACACGATTCAGGCGATTTACGGGGGTAAGACGGCGGATTCTCTGCTGGGGCTCTCGCTTGACGATGAAGACGTGAAGATTTCCGGCTATATCACGAAGCCCTCGATGCTCAAGAGCAGCCGTGCCTGGCAGACGTACATCGTCAATTCGCGCATCATCCAGAACCGCGCGATTGCCAAGGCTATCGACAATGCCTATAAATCTTTGATTCCGAAGAGCGGTTTCCCGCTGACGGTCATCAACATCGAAGTGCCGCAGCGTTCAATCGATGTCAATGTGCATCCGCAGAAGAGTGAACTCAAATTCGAGGATGAAAGCCGCATCTTCAAGGCCGTCTACAAGGCTGTGCTCGATGCCATCCGTCCGGCGGGGCGGGGCCTCGGCGAAGTCGCTGCCGTCGTCGAGAAGCCGGAACATCATGTTGAGGCCGTCTCGATGGAACCGATGCGGTTCGTACCGGCGACCGAACCCCTCGATACGCCCGTGATTCCCGCTTGGCCGTCCTCGGGACAGCAAGCGAAACGGACGCAGCCGCAGACCATCTATGAAGCCGTGCATCAGAGCACGCCGGCACAGATGGCTGACTTCACTGCGGCACAGGCAGAGCTGCGCGCCGAGCGGCAGGCTGAAAAGCCAGCCGGCACGGCCGTGGCAGAAAAGGCACAGGGCGTTTTCACTGCGCTGGCAGCGACAAGACCCGCAGAAGAAACAAAATCAGGTGAAGACTCGTGCGCAGAGGATGAGGCCCTCTCTTATGAAGGGAATGTTGTGCCGATTGGTCAGGTCGACCTCACGTACATCATCGCGCAGGATGCCAAGGGACTTTACATCGTCGACCAGCATGCCGCCCATGAACGCATCCTGTTTGACAAATTCTCGGCCATGGCCGGCGATATCCCGTCGCAGCAGCTTTTGGTGCATCAGATTTTGAGTTTTGATGCCAAGGAAGCCGAGCTCGTGGAGAAGAACAAAGACCTATTTGCTTCACTGGGCTTCCAGATGGAAATGAGCGGCGAGCGCGAATTCCGCCTCATGGAAGTGCCGGCCGATGTGCCGGTCAGCGAGGCCGAGGACATTATCCGCGAGATTTTGACGAATCTCATGGAGATGCACGAGACGACGGCCAAGGAAATCCGTCAGGCCTGCCTCGCGACGACAGCCTGCCGCGCGGCCATCAAGGCCGGTGAGGAGCTGAGCTTCCGTCAGATGCAGATTATTCTCGATGAACTGGCACATACGGCCTTCCCTTATACCTGCCCGCACGGCCGTCCGACCATCCTCAAATTCAGCAGTGAAGAACTCGCGAAGATGTTCAAGCGCACGGGCTTTGGCTTTTGAGTGTTTACTTATATAGAAGGAAGTGAGAACTGTATGATTCAGGCGATTGCCACGACGGGGCGGAAATGCGCGGAGGATGCTGTGCAGCTGGCTAAATGGGCCGCAGAGCATGCGGGCATTCCGTATGTGCCGCGCGATAATCTTTCAGGCAGGGCGCTGCGCGAGCGCTGCGGCGTAGACTTTATTCTGATTGCCAAACAAGGGCTGCTGACGCTTTCCACACCGGATGGCGACTTGTTCTTTCATCCGAATATGGCGCACCTCCGGCTCAAGAACCTGCGCTTTGGCAGTGCCGGTCAGGGCGACCGCATGGTCGAAGCCATGGGACTTACACGCGGCATGAGTGTGCTCGACTGCACGCTGGGATTTGGCGCCGATGCTATCGTGGCGAGTTTTGCCGTGGGACCGGAAGGCTCAGTTACAGGCATTGAGTCTGAACCTTTGATTGAAACGGTGGTAGGCTATGGCCTCGCTCATTTCAAGGCGGAGAACTGGCCAATCCAGGAGGCCATGCGCGGCGTCCGTACGGTGTGCGCCGATGCCTTTTCGTATCTGCAGCAGCAGCCGTCGGACTCTGTCGATGTCGTTTATTTCGACCCGATGTTCCGCCATCCGCTTCTTGAGAGCAGGAGCCTTTCGCCGCTGCGCACCGTGGCCAATCATGCGCCGGTTTCCCCTGAAATGATTGAGGAGGCCTGTCGTGTGGCACGCCGCCGCGTCGTCTTCAAGGAAAATGCGCGTAGCCTTGAGTTTGCGCGTCTGGGCTTTACGAATATCATGGGTGGCAAATACAGCAAAGTGCATTACGGTGTACGGATTCTCGGTTGAGTCTGTCCTCTGTCAATAGAATAGGATTTGATTTTTTCAGGCACTTCCCGCAGGGAAGTGTCTTTTTACATTGATTTATGGCGCCCGTGATGATAAAATAAAAAAGAATGATTTGATCGGATAAAAACTTCATATACCATTTCTGCCATTTCGGTCCTTACGGTACCGGCGGTGACATCATGACATAGACATCATGCTTAGAGGCAGTCCGGATTTTGTCATGCTTTATGGGAACGGTCTATTCGTGCGGCAGCGCAGCAGAAGTGAAACGACAGGAATGAAACGAAGGGGAATTTCTATCCAGCAACCATAACATACGTATATCAAAAGAAGATGTATCATAAATTTAAGTTCGAATCCGAAAAACGATTCAGCAATTATTTTGGAGGTGTACTTTTTTGGCTAAATCAGCGCAAAAGTTACAGATCATCCCTCTCGGTGGTTTAGGGGAGATCGGCAAGAATATGACGGTAATCCGTGTGGATGATGAAATTCTCGTCATCGATGCGGGCCTGATGTTTCCGGATGAGGATATGCTCGGCATCGACCTCGTCATTCCGGACATCAGCTATTTGATTGAAAACAAGGATAAAATCAAGGCCATTGTGCTCACGCACGGCCATGAGGACCATATCGGTGCCCTGCCGTATGTGCTCAAGAAAATCAATGTGCCGGTTTACGGCACGCGCCTGACGCTCGGCATCCTTGAGGGACGTCTCAAGGAGAACGGCGTCGACTCGAGCAACCTGCATTCAGTGATGCAGGGCGATATCATCAACATCGGCTGCTTCAGCGTCGGCTTCATCCGCGTCAATCACTCGATTCCGGATGCTGTGGGCCTTTCCATCAAGACGCCGGTCGGCATGATTGTGCACACGGGTGACTTCAAGCTCGACTACACGCCAATTGACGGCAAGATGACGGACTTCCGCCGCTTCTCGGACCTCGGCAACCGCGGTGTCCTCGTGCTCATGGCCGATTCGACGAATTCGGAGCGCGAAGGCCATACGCCGTCGGAGCGCACGGTCGGTGCAGCTTTTGACAAGGCGTTCCACAACGCGCGCGGCCGCATTATTGTCGCGACGTTCTCTTCGAACGTTCACCGCATCCAGCAGGTCATCGACACGGCCGTGCGCTATAAGCGTCATGTCGCCGTTCTTGGCCGCAGCATGGTCAATGTCGTCAATATCTCGCTCGAGCTCGGCTATATCACGGCGCCTGAAGGCACGCTCGTTGACATCGACGAGATTCATAACTACCGCATGGAGCAGATGGTCATCATCACGACGGGCAGTCAGGGCGAGCCGATGTCCGCACTGACGCGCATGTCCATGTCCGACCACCGCAAGGTCGGCATCGTGCCTGGTGATACGGTCATCATCTCGGCTACGCCGATTCCGGGCAACGAAAAGCTCGTCTCGAAGACCATCGACAACCTCATGAAGCTTGGTGCCAACGTCATTTACGGCCGCAATCAGGGCATCCACGTTTCGGGCCATGCGAGCCGCGAAGAACTCAAGCTCATGCACAACCTCGTGCGTCCGAAGTTCTTCATCCCGGTCCATGGCGAGTATCATCATCTCGTGCAGCATGCACGTCTGGCCCGCGAGCTCGGCATGCCGAAGGAGAATATCTTTATCAGCGAGAACGGCCAGATTCTTGAGTTCACGCGTGATAAAGGCCAGGTGGCCGGCAAAGTCACGGCCGGCATGGTCATGGTCGACGGCCTCGGTGTCGGCGATGTCGGCAACATCGTGCTGCGCGACCGCCGTCAGCTCTCGCAGGACGGCATTCTGATTGTCGTCGTGACGATGAACAAGCAGACGCACCGCGTTGTCGCCGGTCCGGATATCGTCTCGCGCGGTTTTGTTTATGTGCGCGAATCGGAAGCGCTCATGGATGAAGCAACAGCCCGCGTCAGACAGGCACTTGAGCGCTGCGAAGACGAGAAAGTCAAGGAATGGGCTGCCATCAAGTCGAATGTACGCGATGCACTTGGCCGTTATCTGTTCGAGAAAACGCGCCGCCGTCCAATGATTCTGCCCATCATCATGGAAATCTGATTTTTACAGGCTATGAGCCGGAGACCATGTCTCCGGCTTTTCTACTAATATTGTATAATCCCCCTGCTTATTTTTTCGGGAAGGAGCGGCTTATGCCATTTACCCATCTTCATGTCCATACAGAATTTTCTCTGCTTGACGGCGCGAGCCGCATCAAGGAACTCATCAAGACGACAAAAGAGCTTGGCATGGACAGCATTGCCATCACTGACCACGGTGCGATGTATGGCGTCATCGATTTTTATAAAGAAGCAAAGAAACAGGGCGTCAAGCCCATCATCGGCTGCGAGGTCTACGTCGCACCGGGCGCGCGTCAGGAACACCGCGAAATCAATGGCGTGCGCTATTATCATTTGATTCTGCTCGCTGAGAATCAGACGGGCTACCGCAACCTCGTCAAGCTTGTCTCTTTGGCAAATATCGAGGGCATGTACTATAAACCGCGTGTCGATAAAGAGCTTCTGCGCAAGTATCATGAAGGCATCATCTGCCTGTCGGCCTGCATTGCCGGTGAAATCCCGCGCGCGCTGCTGCAGGATAACAAGGAACGCGCGGATGCGCTGGTGCGTGAATACCTCGATATCTTTGGCCGCGATAATTTCTTCCTTGAAATCCAGAACCATGGCCTGCCGGAAGAACGCAAGGCCAATGTCGGCCTCGTAGAGCTGGCGAAGAAATACGATGTCGGCCTGGTCGCGACCAACGACCTTCATTACGTGCACCGCGAGGACAGCGAATTCCACGATATCCTGCTGTGCATCCAGATGAATAAGACATTTGATGACCCTGACCGCATGCGTTTCCCAAGTGATGACTACTATCTGAAATCCCCAGAGGAAATGGCCGCACTTTTTCCCGACTATCCTGAGGCTGTCGCGAACACGGAAAAGATAGCGGCGCGCTGTCAGGTCGACTTTGAATTCGGCCATCTGCAGCTGCCGTATTACCCGATTCCTGCACCTTATAAAGATGATGAAGCCTATCTGCGCCATCTCTGCGAGGAAAATCTGCTGCGGCGGTATCCTGAGGTCACGGACAAGGTACGCGAACGCCTCGAATACGAGCTGGGCATCATTCACCGCATGGGTTATGACAGTTATTTTCTGATTGTCTGGGATTTCATCAATTATTCGCGCGAGCACGGCATTGGCGTCGGACCGGGGCGCGGCTCGGCGGCAGGCAGTATTGTCGCGTATCTCCTCGGCATCACGAACCTCGACCCCTTGAAGTACGATTTGCTCTTTGAGCGTTTCCTCAATCCGGAACGCGTGACGATGCCGGATATCGATGTCGATTTTGACTATATCCAGCGCGGCAAAGTCATCGACTACGTCAAGGAACGCTATGGCTACGACCATGTCGCCCAGATTGTCACGTTCGGCACGATGGCCGCGAAGGGCGCTATCCGCGATGTCGGCCGCGTGCTCAATCTGCCGTATGCGGAAGTCTCGGAAATTGCCAAGCTCGTGCCGAATGAACTTAAAATCACACTTGACAAGGCCATGCAGGAGTCGGCGGATTTCCGCAAAGCCTATGAGAGCAATCCTGATGTCAAGCGCCTTATCGACCTGGCACGCAAGATTGAGGGCCTGCCACGCCATTCGTCGACACACGCCGCCGGCGTCGTGATTGCCCGCCATCCGCTGACGGACTATGTGCCCGTGTCCATTTCCGAAGGCACGCTCGTCACGGAATACGACAAGGACCATGTCGAGGAGCTAGGTCTCTTGAAGATGGACTTTCTCGGCCTGCGCACGCTGACGGTCATCAGTGACGCGCTCAAGAATATCGAGAAGAGCCGCCATGAAAAAATTGATATCGACAAGATTCCGCTGACGGATGCAATGACGTCGAAAATGCTCTGCGAGGGCAAGACGGGCGCCGTTTTCCAGATGGAGTCAGCCGGCATGACTCAGCTCGTGCGCGACCTCGCACCGGAGAATTTTGCCGACCTGATTCCGCTCGTGGCCCTTTACCGTCCGGGACCGCTCGGCAGCGGCATGGTCGAGGACTTTATCGCCGGCCGCCATGGTGAGAAGGAAGTTACCTACATGCATCCGCTTTTGGAGCCCATCCTGAAAGAAACGTTCGGCGTTGTGCTCTATCAGGAACAGGTCATGCAGATTGTGCAGGTGCTCGCCGGCTTCACGCTCGGGCAGGCCGACCTTCTGCGCCGTGCCATGGGTAAGAAAAAGCATGAAATCCTGATGGCGCAGAAAGAAAACTTCCTCAACGGCTGCGAAAAGAATCATATTGAAGCGGGCCTTGCCAATACGATTTTTGACCTCTTGACGCATTTTGCCGATTACGGCTTCAATAAGTCGCACAGCGCGGCCTATGCCCTTGTCGCATGGCAGACGGCCTATCTTAAGGCACATTATCCGGCAGAATTCATGGCCGCGATGCTCACGAGCATCATGGATACCCCGAGGGTCTCGACGTATATCGAGCTCTGCCGCCGCATGGGGATAAAAATCCTGCCACCGGACATCAATGCCAGCTCGGCGTATTTCAGCGTTGACGGCCAGGCCATCCGCTTTGGCCTGGCGGCTGTGAAGAATGTCGGCGAGGCTGCCATTGAAAAAGTCACGAACATCCGCCGGGAGGGCGGCCCGTTTACCTCGCTGTCTGATTTCTGCCGCCGCGTGGATATGCGCGTCGTCAATCGCCGCGTCGTGGAAAGTCTCATCAAATGCGGCGCTTTTGATTCGCTCGGGGCAAAGCGCAGTCAGCTTCTGTCGATTTTGCCGCAGACGCTTACCGAAGCGGCTCAGCAGCAGAAAGATGCCATGAGCGGTCAGATGGGCTTATTCTCGGAAGAGACCATCGAGGAGACCGGCATGCTGCGGCTGCCGGATATCCCCGAGGCGCCGAAGGCAGAGATGCTGAGCTGGGAAAAAGAGGCCACGGGCTTTTACATTACGGGACATCCGCTCGACCAGTACACGGAGCAGCTTGAGAATCTGCCGCGCATCGGCAGCCTGCAGCCCGATGCTGTGCACGACAAGCAGGTCGTGCGCATCGGCGGCATGCTGACGGAGGCCAAGCGCATCACGACGAAAAAGGGCGATACGATGTGTTTCACGACCATCGAGGATTTCACGGGACAGATGGAGGTCACGGTGTTCCCGCGCACTTTTTATCAGAATATGAATCTGCTCGTGCCGGATACGGCTGTGGTTATTCAGGGGCATATCGACCTTGCCGATGAAACGGTCAAACTGCTGGCAGACAGTGTCTGGCCGCTCGCGGATTACCGCTATGCGTATTACATCGAGCTGCCGGCCGGGGGACTCACCGAGGACAAGCGCACGGAGATGAAGAATTTGATTGCCAGACATCATGGCAGCCACACTACGTTCTTTCATTCCGGCGGCCATTGGCAGAAGGCGCGTGAGAATTTCTGGCTCGACAATGACAAAGAGACATTCAAAGAGCTCGAAGCCATTGTCGGTGCGGGCAAGGTCAAAAAGCGGTAAGTTATTGCGATGGGACAGGGAGAATGATAGAATAAGATGTATCTATCATTCCTTTTGAATCTTTCGAGGGAATATAAGGAGTTTGAGACTAGATTGAAAAAAAGAAAATTCGCCCATCTGCTGCTCGCCGGAAGCATGGCTTTCACTTTTCTCGTGCCGCAGCTCATCACGAAGCCGGCACAGGCAGAGGCCGTTTATGATATCCAGGAAATGGCAAGACCGGATATCCCGGGTCTGGTCGTGAGCCCGGATGACCCCCTGCAGAATCTGACGGCGCGTTCTGCCGTCGTCATCGATGCCGCGTCGAAGCAGGTCATCTACGAGCGCAATAAAGACGAGCGCCGTTTTCCTGCCAGTACGACAAAAATCATGACGCTGATTCTGGCACTTGAGAATTCCAATATGGATGACATCGTGACGGTCAGCAGCCGTGCCGCGGGGAAAGAGGGGTCCACGCTCTGGCTGGAGGCTGGCGAGAAAATCCGCATGGGCGACCTGCTCTACGGTATGATGATGCATTCGGGTAACGATGCGACCGTGGCCGTCGCGGAACATATCGCTGGTTCTGAAGATAAGTTTGCCGCCATGATGACGGCAAAAGCCCATGAAATCGGTGCGGTCAATACGAATTTTGCCAACGCCAACGGTCTGCCGCGCGATGACCATTACACGACAGCGTATGACCTGGCCCTGATTACGGCCTATGGCTACAGCATCCCTGGCTTTGAAGATATCGTCAGCACGAAGGAAACGGACTTTGACTGGGTCAAGGACCCGTCGCACCACCTGCGCAATGAAAACCAAATGCTCTGGCTTTACCGCGGCAGCAATGGCGTCAAGACAGGGTATACGGACGCTGCCGGACGCTGTCTCGTTTCCGGGGCCAAGCAGGACGGCCTGCAGCTCGTGGCAGTCGTGCTCGATTCTGTCTATATGTGGAATGATTCCATCAAGCTGCTCGACTATGGCTTTGCCCATGTTGAGCCGGATACGCTCGTCAATGCGGGCGACATTGTCGATTATGCGTCGGTCTCGGGCGGCACGGGACGCAAACTGCCGCTAAAGGCAGCCGGCACGCTGACGCTGGCCAAGCTCAAGGACGCGGACAAGCAGTATAAGACACATGTGGAGGTCAAGGACCTGCGTGCCCCCGTTAAGCAGGGCGATACGGTCGGACGCTATGTCGTAGAGCTCGATGGCAGAGAAGTCGCTTCGACCGACCTCGTAGCCGGTGCCGACATCACGCGCCGTTCGTTCTTCCTGACGGTCTGGAGCTTCCTGACTTCATTGTTCCACGGAAAGGCGTGAGTTTTGCATATGGGAGAAGAACGTCTGCAGAAAATCATCAGTCAGGCAGGCATTGCCTCGCGCCGCGCGGCCGAAAAAATGATTCTTGAGGGACGCGTGGCTGTGGACGGGCAGTGCGTGCGGGAACTTGGCACAAAAGTCAATCCGGCAGAACATGCCATCGTGGTCGATGGCAAAGTCATCACGCAGCAGGAGCATCATGTCTATCTGCTGCTCAATAAGCCGAAAGGCTGTCTTTCGACGGCCAAAGACGACCGCGGACGCCGTACGGTGCTGGACCTGCTGCCTGAGGTCCGCGAACGCGTTTATCCGGTGGGACGGCTGGACAACAACACAGAAGGACTTTTGCTCATTACGAATGACGGCGAACTCATGAACGGTCTGCTGCATCCGAGATTTGAAGTCGAGAAGACATATCATGCACGCGTGACCGGTCGTCTGACTCAGGCAAAGCTTGCAAAGCTGCGTCAGGGAGTCATGCTCGAAGATGGCATGACGGCACCGGCCAAAGTCAGGGAACTTCCAGAAGTTGAGCAGGGTGAACGGTCCAAGGGGATTTTTCGCGTGGAAATCACGATTCATGAAGGGCGCAATCGTCAGGTCCGCCGCATGTTCGCGGCGGTGGGCTGCGATGTCAAGGCCCTGAAGCGCGTGCGGTTTGCCCAGCTGACACTCATCGGCGTGCCGCGCGGCCATCACCGTGTGCTCACGGATGAGGAAATCAATATGCTTTACAGATTGGCGGGATTAACGAAATGAAACAGATTATTGTCGTAGGAGCCGGGCCAGCCGGCATGATGGCAGCAATCCGCGCCGCCGAAAATGGCGCAAATGTCACGCTGCTCGAAAAAATGAAGAAACCGGGACGCAAGATGATGATTACGGGCAAGGGCCGCTGCAATATCACGAATGCGGCTGACGTACCGGAAATTATCCGCAATATCCATGGCAACGGTGCTTTCCTCAACAGCTCCATGCGTACATTCGACAATCAGGACGTCATGGAATTTTTCCGTCAGCAGGGCGTGCCTGTCAAGGTAGAGCGCGGCAACCGCGTCTTTCCGGTCAGTGACAAGGCACAGGATGCTGTCGATGCCATGGTGCACCGTCTGCATGAGCTCGGCGTAAAAATTGAACTGGAGATGCCTGTCGCCGATATCCTGACGCAGGATGGACGCGTGGCCGGTGTGCGCACGAAGTCCGGTGCACATTATAAGGCCGATGCCGTGATTCTCGCGGTGGGCGGTGCATCGTACCCCGGCACGGGCTCGACGGGCGACGGCTACGAGATGGCGAAAAAGCTCGGCCATACCATTGTGCCGCTGCGTCCATCGCTCGTGCCGCTCGAAACGGAAGAAGAATGGGTCAGGGACCTGCAGGGACTTTCGCTGCGCAATGTCCGGGTGACTCTGTTGGCCAACAACGAAAAAGTGCAGGAAATGTTTGGCGAGATGATGTTCACGCATTTCGGCGTGACGGGGCCCATCATCCTTTCGCTGAGCCGCAAAGCCGCGGAATGTCTCGCCGCAGGGAAGTATGTGGAGATGGAAATCAACCTCAAGCCGGCCCTGACGCCGGAAAAACTCGATGCCCGCATCCAGCGCGACTTTGATAAATACATCCGCAAGTCGCTGAAAAACGGCCTTGTCGACCTTTTGCCGCACAAAATGATTGAGCCGCTGCTCGATTATGCTTTCCTTGACCCGGACCGTCCGGTCAATCAGGTCACGGCCGCGGAGCGCCACCGCCTTGTCGAGGTGCTGCAGCATCTCATCCTGATTGTCACGAAAACGCGTCCTTTGTCTGAAGCCATCGTGACGGCCGGCGGCGTGTCGGTGCGCGAAATCAATCCCAAGACCATGGAGTCAAAACTCGTGCCGGGACTTTACTTTGCCGGCGAGGTCACGGACGTCGATGCCTATACGGGCGGCTACAACCTGCAGGCGGCGTTCTCTATGGGAAATGCCGCAGGCTGCTGGAGTGTCTGGAATGACGATTGAGCCCTGTACGATGAGCTGTTATCTGCTTTATTGATATCATTATGTAATCATAGACTTAGGGAGGGAACCCTCATGGAAGATACAAAGACGATTGCGAAGGCGAAGCGCGGTCTGCATGGTGAAATCATGATTCCGGGCGATAAGTCCATTTCCCATCGCAGTGTCATGTTCTCAGCACTCGGGAGCACGCCTGTGCATATCACGAATTTCCTGCACGCGCAGGATTGCCTGTCAACGGCTGCCTGCATGCGCGCCCTTGGTGCCAGCGTGGAATTTTCCTCGGAAACGGAGCTTACGGTCTGCGGCTGCGGTCTGCACGGCCTGCAGGAACCGGCCACGATTATCGACGCGGGCAATTCGGGCACGACGCTGCGCCTCATGATGGGCATCTTGGCGCCGCAGCCGTTCCTGACGACTTTCACGGGGGATGCTTCCCTGCACAAGCGGCCGATGGGACGCGTCATCAAGCCGCTGCGTCAGATGGGCGCAAAAATTTACGGACGCGAGCAGAATACGAAACTGCCTATCACGATTGTCCCTGCCGAGGGAAAACTTCATGGCATGGTCTATGAGAGCCCCGTTGCCAGTGCTCAGGTCAAATCGGCCATTCTGCTGGCTGGCATGTATGCCGATGCACCGACAACGGTCGTCGAGCCGTTCACGTCGCGCGACCACACGGAACGCATGCTGGAAGCCTTTGGCGTGCACACGAAAAAAGAAGGCACGGCCGTGACCATAGAGCCGGTCGAAGAGTTCAAGGCACCCGAGGCCATTGAAGTGCCGGGAGATATCAGCTCGGCGGCTTATTGGCTCGTGGCAGGTGCTGTTGTTCCAGGGAGCAGCCTGCTCCTCCGCAATGTCGGCGTCAATCCGACGCGTACGGGCATCCTCGATGTCCTGCGTGATATGGGCGCAGAAATCACACGCGAGAACGAACGCACGAGCGGGGGCGAGGCAGCCGCGGATATCCGCGTCGAAGCTTCGCAGCTGCACGGCGTTTCCTTTGGTGCGGAAATCATGCCGCGCCTCATCGATGAGATTCCGGTCATCGCCGTGGCCGCGCTGTTTGCCGAAGGCGATACGGTCATCACGGGGGCGGGGGAGCTGCGCGTCAAGGAGACGGACCGCCTGCAGGCCATCACGGATGAATTCAATAAGCTTGCACCGGGTTCGGTAGAAGCGAGCGCCGACGGTCTTGTCATCCATGGCGGCACGAAGGTAAAACACGCATCGTGCTTCTCTTATGATGACCACCGCATGGCGATGTCGCTGGCCATTCTCGGCACGGCGGGAGAGGGCGTGACGATAGAGAAACCGGCCTGTGTGAATATCTCGTATCCATCATTCTATGGTACACTCAGCAGCCTGCAGGCCTGAACGCCTGCAGCAAAAATACAGCTTGCAATCTTGCATTTGGAGGAATCAGTCTTGAAGAAACTCGTTGTAGCAATCGATGGCCCTGCCGGGGCCGGCAAGAGCACCGTGGCCCAGCTTGCGGCTAAGGAACTTGGCTATACGTACATTGATACGGGGGCGATGTACCGCGCCGTGGCCTGGAAAGTCCTGCAGCAGGGCGGCGAAGTCACGGATGAACGCATCCTTGCGGTCGTGCCCGACATTGACGTGGACCTTTCCTATGAACAGGGCAAAACGACCGTGCGCGTCGACGGCCAGGACGTCACGGGCGAAATCCGCACACCGGAAGTCAGTCATATCGTTTCGAAGGTCGCGGCCCTTGGCCCTGTGCGCGAAAAAATGGTCGACCTGCAGCGCAAGATGGCCGAGCGCGGCGGCGTGCTCATGGACGGCCGCGATATCGCGACAAATGTCCTGCCAAATGCTGATGTCAAGATTTATTTGACGGCCTCGATTGAAGAACGCGCAAAGCGCCGCTATAAAGAGCTCTGTGACAAGGGGCTCTCGGTGAAGCTTGCAGAAATCCAGCATGATATTGTGGCGCGCGACAAGGCTGACATGGAGCGCGAGATTTCGCCGCTCGTCCAGGCGGACGATGCGGTGTTGCTCGATACGACGGGCATGTCCATCCCTGAGGTCGTGCAGAAAATCGTAGGAATGTGCAGGTGATTTGATGCTTTATTCTATCTTGCGCGTTGTCTTTACGCTGCTGTTCGGCATTGTCTTCCGTACGAAAACGTATGGGAAGGAAAATCTGCCGGCAGAAGGCCCCGTCATCCTCGCGGCCAATCACCTGAGCAATTGGGACCCGCCGCTCCTCGCGACGTTTATCCTGCGTCCCGTGAGCTACATGGCCAAGATTGAGCTTTTCGAGCATCCAATCTTTGGCGCGGCCATCCGCAGTTGCCATGCCTTTCCTGTAAAACGCGGCGCGGCCGACCGCGGTGCCATCAAAGCTGCCCTGCAGGTCCTGAAGATGGGCCATGTACTTGGGCTTTTCCCCGAAGGCACGCGCAGCCGGGATGGCCATCAGCATAAGGCAGAGGCCGGTGTCGGCCTCATTGCAGCGATGAGCGGCGCTCCCGTCGTGCCTGCCTGCATTATCGGCACAGACCACATTCTGCAGAACGGCGGCTTCCTGCCGAAGCTCCGCGTCGCCTACGGCAAGCCCATGTATTTTAAGGGCGACCGCCGCGATAAGGAGCAGCTCGCCGCTTTTTCGCAGGAAATCATGGCACATATTGCGAAGATGCGGGAAGAAATTGAAAAAATTTCATAAAACCATTTGCCTGACGCCCTTAGGCATGATATACTAGGCTATAGATTGTAAAAAAGCCTTCTGGGCGTTTTGCAAGAATATGATTTATGGTGGTAGATGTATGGAAGTCATCTTAGCAGATTATCTGGGATTTTGCTACGGCGTCAAGCGCGCCATCAAGATTGCCAGGGAAAATGCTTCCGCAGACGGGACCTCCTGTACACTCGGCCCCATCATCCACAATCCGCAGATGGTCGACCGGCTGCGGCGCGAAGGCGTCGGCTCAGTAAACCGCCTGGAGGATATGGAGAAAGGGACCATCATCATTCGCTCGCACGGCGTAGGCCCGCAGGTCTACGATGAGGCAGAGAAACGCGGCCTAAACCTGGTCGATGCGACCTGTCCTCATGTCAAGAAAGCACAGCTTTCGGCCAAAGAGCTCGTGGATGAAGGGTACAGTGTGGTCATTATCGGAGAAAAGGAACATCCGGAGGTCAAGAGTATTTTTGAATGGTCTTCGGGCAAGGCACAGATTGTAGAGACGGAGGAAGAAGCGTCTAAGCTTGAACCCTGCGGCAAACTCGGCATCGTGTGCCAGACGACATTTTCAGGAGCGCGCTTCCGGCAGATTGTCATGCGTCTTCTGGAGAAGTCAAGGGATATCAGAATCCTGCGAACCATCTGTACAGCGACAGACCAGCGACAGGCCGCTGCCATAGATCTTGCCAGCAAGGTTGACCTCATGCTGGTCATCGGCGGCAAGAACAGTGCCAACACGACAAGGCTTGCACAGCTTTGTTCCGAAAAGTGCCTGACTTACCATATCGAAACTGCGGCAGAACTGCAGAACGAATGGTTTGACAAAATAAAAAAAATTGGTATTACAGCTGGTGCTTCTACACCGGACTGGATTATCAAGGAGGTATATAAAAAGTGTCAGAACAGATGAACATGGAAGAATTATTAGCGCAGGAGTCTATGCCGGATCTCCAGGAACGCACTACGGTAAAAGGTAAAGTCGTTCAGGTAAACCGCGACGAGGCTTATGTTGATATCGGATACAAGCAGGAGATTCCTATTCCGAAGCGCGAGCTGGCTTATCCGGCTCCGGAGTCCGCAGAAGATGTTGTCAAAGTTGGCGACGAGATCGATGTTTACATCGTATCCCTCGGCGGCGACAACGGCGGTATCCTCTCCAAAGTCAAGGCTGACCGCATGGTCGCTTGGAAAGAGATGGAGAAGAAGAAAGAAGCAGATGAGACGGTTCAGGCTCATATCACTCAGGTAGTCAAGGGCGGCCTTGTTGCTTCCGTTGAAGGCCTGCGCGGCTTCATTCCGGCATCCCAGATGGAACTCCATTTCGTCAAGGATCTCTCCGTTTATGTTGGCCAGACGGTCGATGCTAAGATCATCGAGATCGATGTTCACAAGCAGCGCCTCGTCCTTTCCCGCCGTGCTATCCTCGAAGCTGAGCGCGCTAAGAAAGAAGCAGAAGTCTTCGCTACGCTCGAAGCTGGCCAGACGGTACGCGGTACGGTTAAGCGCCTCGTTGACTACGGTGCTTTCATCGATATCGGCGGCGTAGACGGTCTTGCTCATATCTCCGACCTCGCTTGGCACCGTGTTAAGCATCCGTCGGATGTTCTCGAAGTTGGTCAGGAACTCGACGTTTACGTCAAGAGCGTTGACCCGGAGAGCAAGCGTATTTCGCTGTCCGTTAAAGACACGATGCGTGACCCGTGGTATGACCATGCTGAGAAGTACAGCGAAGGCCAGATCATCGAAGGCAAAGTCATCAAACTGACGGACTTCGGTGCATTCATGGAAATCGAGCCGGGCTTTGACGGCCTGATCCCGATGGGCGAACTCGCTGATAAGCGCATCGAGCGCGCTGACGAAGCCGTTCATGTCGGCGACGAAGTACGCGTTAAGATCCTGCGCATCGACACGAAGCGCAAACGCATTTCGCTGTCCATCACGAAAGCTCGTGACTAATCCGGACACTGCGTCTAAAATAAGATAAGACATTCTGAGGAGTGATGATTTATGCATCACTCCTTTGTTTGTAGTGTAAGAGAGTAAGAAAATGAGCAAATACTATCCGGGCATCGTCCTGCGCGTATATCCTGGCAGCCTCGCAGAGGAACTGGAGCTTGTGCCAGGCGATAAGATTCTTGAAATCAATGGGCAGAAACTGCGCGACATCATCGACCTGAGCTTTGCCATGGCCGACGAAGAAATCGATATGCTCGTCGAGCACAAAGACGGCGAGCAGGAGATGATATCCTTCGAAAAGGACATTGACGAGGAACTCGGTGTTGAATTCCAGTCCGCGGTCTTCGATGGCATCCGCAACTGCGCCAATCACTGCTATTTCTGCTTTGTCGATATGATTGCCCCGCATATGCGCCAGAGTCTTTCCATCAAGGATGATGACTATCGTCTGTCGTTCCTTTACGGCAACTTTGTCACGATGACAAATATGGGGCCGAACGATTTCAAGCGCATCAAGCAGTTTCATCTGTCGCCGCTGTTTGTCTCGGTGCAGTGCATGAACCCGCAGCTGCGTGCCGAGATGCTGCGCTGCCCCGGTGCGGCCAGAATTGCTGAACAGCTCGACAATCTTGAGGCTGCAGGTGCGGATTACCATACGCAGGTCGTGCTCTGTGCCGGCCTCAATGACGGCAAAGAGCTTGAGCGGACTATCCGCGAGATTGTCGCACGCCGCCCGCATGCGCTTTCGCTGGCCATCGTGCCGGTCGGCATTACGAAGTACCGTACGGACCCCTTCCCGTTGCATCAGTTTGACGCCGAAGGCGCAGCGCGTGTCATTGATGAAGTCGAGAAATGGCAGAAGAAGATACAGGTCGAAGAAGGCCGGACGTTCATCTACCTCGGGGATGAGTTTTACTTCCTTGCCGGGCGTCCGGTGCCGCCGACGGAGTTCTACGACGGTTTCCCGCAGCTCGACAACGGCATCGGCCTGACGCGCAGCTTCATCAACGACTGGCAGCAGGAAGCCGAAGAGACAGAGACCGTTTCTGCTTACGCAACGCCTGTCCATCTTGATGTGGTCACGGGCACAGCCGTGGCGCCTGTCATGCGCGAGCTCGCGGAGAAGGCCGAGCAGCAGGTGAAGAACCTTCATGTGCGCATCGTGCCGGTCGAGAACCTGCATTTCGGTACGACAGTCAATGTCTCGGGACTGCTGACGGCTCACGATATCATGGAGAAGCTGCAGGGCCTTGAAGGGCCGCGCGACGGCATCCTGATTCCGGAGCCAGCCCTGCGTTCCGGCGAGGACATCTTCCTCGATGATGTGAGCCTTGAGGAGGTGCGCGCTGAATTCCCGCAGAGCCGCATTGAGCCGGTGCAGACAGGGAAGGACTATTACCGCGCCCTGACCGACTGGCTGCATTACCAGAAACGCCGCGCCGGTGAGACGGCCTACATGTGGCAGAGCAACGCCGGCTATACGAAAAATATTCAGTATTAATGAACGTTATTTTGAATCTTATAGAGAAAGAGGGATGAATATGAGCAAACCAATCGTAGCGATTGTCGGACGTCCGAATGTCGGCAAGTCCACGCTGTTTAACCAGATCGGCAAGAAGCGTGTCTCCATCGTCGACGATATGCCGGGCGTCACGCGCGACCGCATTTATCTGGATGCCGAATGGCTCAACCAGCATTTTACGATGATTGATACCGGCGGCATCGAATTTGACGAGAGCAATCATATATTGAAATCCATGCGTCAGCAGGCACAGCTGGCCATGGAAGAGGCCGATGTCATCCTGTTCCTCGTCGATGGCCGCGCCGGCCTGACGACGGCGGATGAGGAAGTCGCACGCCTGCTGCGCAGCACGAAGAAGCCGGTCATTCTGGCGGTCAATAAAATCGACAGTCCGCAGCGTGCCATGGATGTCTATGAATTCTACAATCTCGGTCTTGGCGACCCGATTCCTATTTCGGCTTCCAATGCCATGAACCTCGGCGACCTGCTCGATGCGATTGTGGCGGCTTTCCCGAAAAAAGAGGAAGAAGTCAAAGATGAGGATGAAATCAGCATCGCGGTCATTGGCCGCCCAAATGTCGGCAAGTCCTCGATTGTCAACGCCATCCTCGGTGAGGAGCGCGTCATTGTCAGCGATGTGCCGGGCACGACGCGTGATGCCATCGATACGCATTTCACGAAGGACGGCACGAAATTCACGCTGATTGATACGGCCGGCATGCGCCGCCGTGGCAAAATCGATGAGCCTGTCGAACGCTACAGCGTCATGCGCTCCCTGCGCGCCATTGACCGTGCCGACGTCGTGCTCATGATGATCAATGCTTTTGAAGGCATCACAGAGCAGGACAAGAAGATTGCCGGTTATGCCCATGAGTCGGGCAAGGGCGTGGTCATTGTCGTCAACAAGTGGGATATTTATCCAAACAAGGATGACAAATCGACGCTGCGCTTTACGGATGAGCTGCGCGATAAACTCGGCTTCCTGCAGTATGCGCCGGTCCTCTACACGTCGGCCCTGACGGGACAGCGCGTGACGCGCGTGACAGAACTCGTCAAATACGTCGCGGAGCAGCAGGCCATGCGCATCAAGACGAGTGTCCTCAATGAGCTCATCCGCGATGCCGTGTCCATCAACCCGCCGCCGATGCACCGCGGCCGTCAGCTCAAGATTCTCTTTATGACGCAGACGGACATCTGCCCGCCGAAATTCATCATCTTCGTCAATGACCCGGAGCTCATGCATTTCTCGTATCTGCGCTTCATCGAGAACCGCCTGCGCGAACAGTTCGGCTTTGAGGGCACGCCGCTGCGCCTCATCGTACGTGCGCGCAAAGAAGAGGAGGATTACTGATGGGGGCTGTCATCTTCGTCTGCCTGCTCAGCTATCTGCTGGGCTCCATCCCGAACGGTCTCGTCTTCGGCAGGCTGCTCTGGCATGTTGACCTGCGCGAGTACGGCAGTCACAACATCGGTGCGACCAATGCCTGGCGTACGCTCGGCAAGGGGCCTGGCTTTCTGATTTTCCTGCTGGACTTCCTCAAGGGAGCATTGAGCGTCTATGCCGCGGAAGTCTTTGTTGGCACACCGCTCATTATGGTCCTTGCGGGCATTCTGGCCATTATCGGCCACTCGTGCTCCCTGTTCCTTCATTTTAAAGGGGGCAAGGGCGTAGCGACGGGGCTTGGCGTCATTGCGATGCTCATGCCGGTGCCGAGTCTCATCGTTTTTCTCGTCTGGCTCGTCATCGTCATGATTACGAAGTACGTCTCGCTCGGCTCCTGCATCGCGGCAGCCCTTGTGCCTGTCCTTGCTTATGTATGGGGCTATCCGCTACCGTACACGGTGTTTGGCATCTTAGCCGCGGCGTTCATCATCATCCGCCACAAGGCCAACATCATCCGCCTGATGAATGGCACTGAAAATAAAATCCATGCCGGCCATCGGCATTGAAGCATTTTTCTGTGTCTGGCCGTCTTATGTACGTTTTTCATATATATTTGTTCACAGCCCGCTGACGCGGGCCTTTTTTTTACAGTCAGCGAGTGGAAAGTTAACATTTTGTGAAAGAAATCCCCGCTATTTGGACAAATTAGGAAATTTCATTGGCATTTGTGCACATATTATGGTATACTATCCTTTGTCAAAAGAATAGTATCCATTGGAGGCGTAATATATGAACAACGATAAAAGCGGTTTCTTCCTCGTCCGTGAGGAAATCCTGCCAGAGGCAATCAAGAAGACCATCCGCGTCAAGGAGATGCTCAAGCGCGGCGATGCCCGCACCATCAACGAGGCCGTCGAAAAGATGGAACTCTCGCGCAGTGCGTATTATAAGTACAAGGATTATGTATTCCCGTTCTATGAGGCCAGCCAGAACAAGATTGTCACGCTGACGCTGCTCTTAGAGCATAAGAAGGGTGTACTCTCGAGCGTGCTCAACACGATTTCGGCAGATTCCGGCAGCATCATGACCATCAACCAGGGCATTCCTTTGCAGGGCGTGGCCAATGCTACGGTTTCCATTGAGACGGCCAATCTCTCGGTTGACCTTGAGGCCCTGCTCGACAAGCTGCGCATGGTCGATGGTGTCAAACGTCTCGAAGTCCTCGGACAGTCGTAAGGAAAGAAGGTGTGTCGAATGGAAAAAGTTATACATGTTGGTCTGCTCGGCTCTGGTACGGTTGGTTCCGGCGTCATTAAGGTGCTCGATATGAACCGCCCCCAGATTACAGAACGCGTCGGCACACCAATTGAGATTAAGACCGTCCTTGTGCGCGACGTGAAAAAACCGCGTCCGTATCTTGGCAATGTCAACCTGACGGACAATATCGACGATATTCTCAATGACCCGGAAATTGATGTTGTCGTTGAGCTCATGGGCGGCCTTCATCCGGCGCGCGAGTATATGCTGCGCGCCATGGAAGCCGGCAAGAGCGTCGTGACGGCCAATAAGGATGTCGTAGCGCAGTTCGGCAAGGACATGTTCGATATGGCCGAGCAGAAGGATGTGGATTTCCGTTTTGAGGCCAGCGTCGGCGGCGGCATCCCCATCATCACGCCGCTCAAGCAGTGTCTGACGGCCAACCGCATCACCGAGCTTCTCGGCATCGTCAACGGTACGACGAACTACATGCTGACGAAAATGACGGAATGCGGCTCTGACTACGATACGGTGCTCAAGGAAGCACAGGCCAAGGGCTATGCCGAAGCCAATCCGTCGGCTGATGTCGACGGTCTCGATGCCGCGCGCAAGACGGCCATTCTCGCGTCGCTCGCCTTCAACACGCGCGTACAGCTCGAAGATGTTTCGGTTGAGGGCATCACGAAAATCACGCCGGATGACATCGAATATGCCAAGGACCTCGGCTATGTTATCAAGCTGCTCGCTGTCGGCAAAGACTCGGATGAGCATGGCGTCGATGTGCGCGTTCATCCGGTATTCCTGCCCAAGACGCATCCGTTGGCCTCGGTCAATGGCGTGTACAATGCCATTTTCGTGCGCGGTAATGCCATCGGCGAGGCCATGTTCTACGGTCAGGGCGCTGGCTCGCTGCCGACGGCTTCGGCTGTCGTCTCGGATATCATCGATGTGGCCCGCGACATCATCAACCGCACGTTCGGCCATGTGCGCTGTACGTGCTACGAGAAGAAGAAAATCTGTCCGCTCGACAAGACGTCTTCTTCGTATTACGTCCGTCTGCTCGTCGATGATAAGCCGGGCGTCCTCGGTGCGATTGCCACGGCATTCGGCGATGCCGGCGTCAGCCTCAAATCGGTCATCCAGACGCGCCGCAATGTCGTCGACCATGCGGAGATTGTCGCCATCACGCATCTTGTCAAGCACAAGCGCATCGAGAAGGCACTCACCGCACTCAAGGCTCTGCCGGTCGTCGATGAGGTACGCAATGTCATTCGTGTTGAGAATGAGGAACGGGGGTAAAATATGGCAGAAAAAAGTATACGTGTCCGCGTTCCCGGAACAAGCGCCAACTGCGGTCCGGGTTTTGACTGCCTCGGCCTTGCCTGCACGGTCTACAATGACCTTGAGCTCCAGCTCACGCAGGAGCCGGGACTTTCCATCACGATGACGGGCGAAGGCGCGGCGAATATTCCGTGCGACAGTCACAATATCGTCTGGCGTTCGGCTCAGTATCTTTTGAGCAAGGCGGGCAAGGACCGCGATTACCGCGGGGCCATCATCCACATGGAAAACCGCGTGCCGCTTTCGCGCGGCCTCGGCAGTTCTGCCACGGCCATCGTGGCGGGCCTTACGGCAGCGAATGCCCTCATAGGCAATCCGTTCAACCGCCGCGAGCTTTTGCAGTTCGCCACGGATATTGAAGGCCATCCCGACAATGTGGCACCGGCTATTTTCGGCGGCTTTACGGTCAATGCGGTCACAAACGGCCGCGTCGACTGCTTCAGCTTCCTGCCGCGCTTCCGCATGAAATTTGTGGTGGCTGTGCCGAATTTCCCGCTCTCGACGCGTATGGCCCGCAAGGTGCTGCCGACGGAAGTGCCGATGAAGGATGCCATCTTCAATATCGGCCGTGCTTCGATGCTCGTCGCAGCCCTGACGCGCGGCAATGAGCGCTATCTGCGCCTCGGTCTTGACGATGCCCTGCATCAGCCGTACCGTGCCGAGCTCATCCCCGGCATGTACGATGTCTTCAAGGCGGCCCGCAAGGCCGGCGCTGCCGGTGCAACGCTCAGCGGTGCCGGTCCGTGCCTTATCGCCTATGTGCTCGAACGCCGCCACGCGGAAGAAAAAGTCGGACAGGCCATGCTCGAAGCATTCAAAAAGCACGATGTCGAAGCACGCATCCTGACGCTCGACCTCGATACGCATGGTGCACAGATTCTAAAATAAGGTACGTAAATGTACGTGAATTGAAAAAGGGGCTTAGCGAGCCCTTTTTTTGATGGCTTTTGATATTTTGGTATTTTTGATGGAAGGATACAGGTGAATGAATGACAGAAGCAGAGTTTGCTGCCATCCTGCGGCAGCATCAGGCCCGCGTATTCATCGTTGGCGGCTGGGTGCGTGACTTTTTCCGCAGAGTTCCGCCGCACGATAAGGATTACATGGTCGCGGGCATTGCGGAGGAGACATTCCAGCATATTTTTCCCGATGTGCAGAAAGTTGGCCGCGGCTTTCCCGTGTATCTCGTGGAAATAGACGGCGAGCGCTGCGAGGTTGCTTTTGCGCGTAAAGAAAAGAAGGAAGGACAGGGATACCGGGGGTTTCGCGTCTCGTACGACCCTTCGGTGACGGTCGAAGAAGACCTTTTTCGGCGCGATACGACGATGAACAGCATGGCGCTTGAACTGCCGGAACATCAACTCATCGACCCGTATCATGGCCGCGAAGATGTAGAGAAGAAACAGATTCGCGCGGTTTCCGCTCATTTCACGGAAGACCCCGTACGGGCCCTGCGGGCGGCGCGTCAGGCCGCAGAGTTTGATTTCACGATTACGGACGAAACCTACCATTATATGAGGGCCTGCCGTGAGGAACTGCAGCATGAGCCGCAGGAACGCATCATCGGCGAGCTGCGCCGTGCCCTGCAGGCAGAGCGTCCGTCCGTATTCTTCCGTGCACTGGCGAGGGCGGAGCTCCTTGAAGTAACTTTCCCCGAGCTTTTCCGGCTGATTGGCAAAACGCAGCCAAAGGAATATCATCCGGAGGGGGATGCCTGGCAGCATACGCTTCTGGTACTCGATGAGACGGCAAAGCATACACAAAGTACCGCTGCCCGTTTTGCCGCGCTCGTGCACGACATCGGCAAAGGCACGACGCCAAAGGCGATGGAGCCGCATCATTACGGCCATGAGGCAAGGGGACTTACGGAACTTGCCAAATGGGACCAGCGCGTGACGCTGCCGAAGGACTGGCTGCGGGCGGGCAGTTTTGTCATCGAGCAGCATATGCGCGCGCCGCTCATCAGGAAGGCGGGCAAGATTGCCTCGCTTTTGCTCGCCATTGACAAACAGAAGAGCGTATTATCCTTTGCGGATTTCAACGCGGTCATCCGGGCCGACCATCACAGTCTGCCCGAATATCTTGTGCACGGAGAAGAACTCGTCAGGGCCATGAAGGCCGTCAGCGGCAAAAATGCGCCTGACGGTCTCAAGGGCAAAGCGGTCGGCAGCTGGATTCTTGCCCGTCAGACGGAAATCCTGCAGGCACAGTTAAAAATCTTCGCGGAACATCAAAATCAGCAGTAGTATGCATCATAAATGAAATTTTCTTTCATCTTTCTGCCGGACAAAAGCAGGAAGATTTCTTTTTTTCGCGAATAAATCATAAATAGAACATAAAACAAGTTTTGCCGCAGCAAGGCAGCAACAATAGGAAGAATCCTGCGTAAGGGGGAATATATATGGCACTCATCATGCCCTATGAATCCGCTGCACCGAAGATTGATCAAAGCGTCTTTCTTGCACCGAATGCTACAGTCGTTGGCGATGTCACGATTGGCGAGGGGGCAAGCGTCTGGTTCGGTGCGGTCATCCGCGGCGACTTTCAGCCCGTCGTGATTGGCAAGAACACCAATATTCAGGACAATGCGACCATCCACGTCATGTACGAGCATCCGACCACGATTGGCGAAGGCGTCATCATCGGCCACAATGTCATCATTCACGCCAAGAGCATCGGCGACCACTCGCTCATCGGCATGGGCTCCATCATCATGGGCAATACCATCATTGGCGAGAACGTCATCATTGGTGCGGGCAGCATCATCGAGAGAGACCGCAAGATTCCGCCCAATTCCATCGTCTACGGGCGTCCGGCGCAGATTATCCGCGGCCTGCGCGATGATGAGATTGAAGCGCTCAAGGAGTCGGCTCTGAGTTACCGCGAGGTAGCCGCAAAATATAAAGCAGAATTATTGTAAGGGGTTAGGAAGGAATGGAAACATCAACCATGGAAAGAACACTCGTCTTAGTTAAACCAGATGCATTTGCCAAACATCATGCCGGAGATATCATCAAGCGCTATGAGGAAGAAGGCTTCCGCATTCTGGCGATGAAGCTTTTGAAAATGGATGAACGCCTTGCGTCCATTCATTACGAGGAGCATATCGGCCGTCCGTACTACAAGGACCTCGTGGGGTTCATGACGTCGGGACCGCTCATCGCCATGGTGCTTGAAGGCGAAAATGCTATCGCCCGCGTGCGCAAAATCAACGGCAAGACGAATCCAAAGGACGCAGAGGAAGGCACAATTCGCAAGCAGTTTGCTGCCTCCGGCCGCCGCAATGCGGTACACGCTTCTGACAGTCCCGCAAGTGCTGCGCGTGAGATTTCCATTTTTTTCAACCAGACCGAGATTTACGATGAGGAGTATCACGTAGAAGGGGATGACTGATATGTCCATCACGACGAAAACGGGTGATAAGGGCGAGACGAGCCTTTTGACCGGCGAGCGCGTCAAGAAAGGCGGCCTGCGCGTCGATACGTACGGCACGCTTGACGAGGTCAATTCGGCGCTGGGACTGGCCCGTGCCTTTGCCGATAAAGACGATGTCGCTGAACGCATCCATGAACTGCAGAAGAATCTGCCGCGCCTCATGGCTGATTTTGCGAGCAATGGCGAGGCAGAGCCGCGCATCACGATGGCCGATGTCAAAGCACTGGAGAACAAGTGCGATGACATCGAGAGTGATTTGCCGGAAGAGCATGAGTTTATCATCCCCGGCGGCTCCCAGAGCGGCGCAATGCTCGACCTCGCACGCACGACGGCCCGCCGCGCCGAACGCTGCGCCTGGCGTCTGGCCGCAGAGGAAAACGTCGCCGAGAGCGACATGATTTATCTCAACCGGCTTTCCGATTACTGCTATCTGCTCATGCGTCTCGAAGAAGATATCTACGAGGATGATTGAGACCTCAGTATTTTGTAATTTTGGTATAAAAATAGGACTGTGCTGTAACAGTCCTATTTTTTATGCATTGAGGGCAGGAAGATTCTGACTTTTGGCGAATATAGAACACATAAGTGAAAATAAGATGTACTAGGAGGGATTGCGATGAAATCTTATCAGAGTTCGAACCTGCGCAACGTAGCGGTCCTTGGCCATGGCAAGACGGGCAAGACGAGTCTTCTCGATGCGTGTCTTTTCAATGCGGGCGCGGTCAAGCGCCTCGGCAGCGTTGAAGAACACACGAGCGTACTTGACTGTGAGCCGGAAGAAGAAAAGCGCGGCCTGACCATCAACATGAAGCTGGCGGCCTGCGAATGGCGTGATTATAAAATCAATTTCATCGACACTCCGGGATATCCTGACTTTGTCGGTGAAGTCAAAGGGGCGCTGACGGCGGCGGACAGCGCACTCATCGTGATTTCGGCGCCGTCGGGCATCGAGGTGGAAACGGAAAAGGCCTGGCGCTATGCGGAAGAGGCGGAGCTGCCGCGCGCGTTCTTTATCAATAAGATGGACCGCGAGCATGCGGATTTCCAGCAGGTCGTCGAAGAGCTGCGCGTGCGCTTCGGCGACGGTGTCGTGCCCGTGCAGCTGCCAATCGGTCAGGAAGCGGCCTTTCAGGGCGTCGTCGACCTGCTGGCCCTGCATATGAAGATTGTCACGCATGATGAGGAAGACCTCATTGCGGATATTCCAGAGTACATTCAGGGCGATGTCGAAGAGGCACGTCAGAAACTCATTGAGTCCGTGGCTGAATTCAACAATGAACTGCTGGAGAAATACATCGAAGGGGAGGAAATCACCGAAGTCGAGGTTGCGGCAGCCATGATTGAAGGCATTCAGGCCGGCAAAATCTTCCCCGTATTCTGCGGCTCGGCCAAGCAGAACATCGGCGTCAAGAAGCTTATGAACGGCATTGTCGAATATATGCCGACGCCGTATTTCCACGTGGCCATCGGCCTTGACCCCGAGAGCGGCGACATCAAGGAACGCCATACGGAAGATGCGTTCTCGGCGCAGGTCTTCAAGACCATTGTCGACCCGTTCATTGGCCGCATGAGTTATCTGCGCATCTTCTCGGGCACGATGCGGGGCGACAGCACGTACACGCATCCAAACAAGGAGAATACGGAGCGCGTCGGCACGATTTTCTCACTGCAGGGCAAGCGGCAGGAGCATCTGGCCTCGGCTGCGGCCGGCGATATCGTCGCAACGACGAAGCTGCAGTCCGTCAAGACGGGCGATACGCTCTGCGATGGGGCCGACCCGATTGTCTATGAGAATATCGAATATCCGGCGCCGATGCTCGCGATGGCCGCGGCGGCCCACAAAAAGGGCGATGAGGATAAAGTCTTTGCTGCACTGGCCAAGCAGCAGGATGAGGACCCGACGATTCTCGTCGAGAAGAATCCGGAGACGCATGAGACCATTCTGCGCGGCATCGGTGAGGTCCACCTCGAGGTGCTCAAGGAAAAACTGCAGCGCAAATTCGGTGTGGATCTGGAACTTCATGAGCCGCGCGTGCCGTACCGTGAGACCATCCGCAAGAGCGTCAAGGTACAGGGCAAGCACAAGAAACAGAGCGGCGGCCACGGCCAGTACGGCGATGTCTGGCTCGAAATCAGTCCGAAGGAAGCCGGTACAGGCAACGAATTCACCGAGACGATTTTTGGCGGCAGCGTGCCGCGCCAGTACATCCCTGCCGTCGAGAAGGGCACGGCCGAGACGCTCGCGGGCGGCGTGCTCGCGGGCTATCCAGTCGTCGATGTCAAAGTCAACCTCTACGATGGCTCGTATCATACGGTTGACTCTTCGGAGGCCGCGTTCAAGACAGCGACGTCCCTGGCCATCCGCAAGGGCGTCATGGAGGCCAGTCCGATTCTTCTCGAGCCGATTGACGATATCCGCATTACGGCGCCGGAATACTATATGGGCGATGTCGTCGGGCGGCTCAATTCGAAGCGTGCGCGCATCCTCGGCATCGAGGGCAAGGGCAAGGATATGAGTGAAATCCATGCAGAGGTTCCTGAGTCCGAGCTCTACCGCTTTGCGACGGAGCTTCGTTCCCTGACGCAGGGCCGCGGCAGCTACACGCTGAGCTTCGCGCGCTATGAACCGATGCCGGAGCGCAATGCCGAAGCCGTCATCGCTGCTTCAAAAGAAAAATAAGGCCATACAGGCAAATAAATAGAGCAGATAAGAAAAAATCTTATCTGCTCTATTTATGATATATCAGCTTTGATATGATGCGCAAAATCAAAGGGCACGCTGAACCTTACCGGAACGCAGGCAGCGCGTGCAGACGTTGACACGTTTAACCTCGCCGTCAACAACAGCGCGGACACGCTGGATGTTCGGTTTCCAGGAACGTTTCGTCTTCAGGTGGGAGTGGCTGACGTTGTTGCCGGACAGCTCGCCTTTTGCACAAAACTCGCAAACATTTGCCATGTGTTACACCTCCTTAATCCTTAAGGGCAGATTGCCCCTAAACACAATATAAGTATTCTAGCACAAATCGGAGCGCCTTGCAAGTATTTTTACTTGACAAGGCGCTCCGATTGTTGTTTTGCAGGGGTGGGCTGCAATTTCGGGGATTGGGGGACGGCAAAATCTTATTTTGCGGCCTGCCCGAGTTCGTCGAGGCAGCGGCGGAACTTCTCAAAGGTAATCTTGAACGGCTCTGTGCCCGTCATATCGACGCCGGCGTTCTGCAGCAGTGTGATGGAGTAGTCGCTGCCGCCGCTGGCGAGGTAATCAAGATAAGCCTTCTGCGCAGGCTCGCCCTTCGTGCGCAGATTATGGGAGAGTGTCATGGCCGCAGCATAGCCCGTTGCGTACTGGTAGACATAGAACGGACGGTAGAAATGCGGGATGCGGCTCCATTCGGCAGCGAGCTCTTTGTCGAGCACGACATCCTCGCCGTAGTAATCGCGGTTGAGCTTCATCCAGATGTTCTCGAGGCGGTCGGCCGTCAGGGCCTCGCCTTTTTCGGCGAGCGTGTGCGTCTCAAGCTCGAATTCGGCGAACAGCATCTGGCGGAAGACGGTCGTGCGAATCTGCTCGAGGTAGAGATTGAGATAGTAGAGGCGTTCCCTGCCTTTGGCATGCTGCAGCATGTATTCAAGCAGCAGATTTTCATTCGTCGTCGAGGCGACTTCGGCACAGAAAATCGTGTACTCGGAATTCGTGAATTCCTGCTTCTGGCTGCTGTACCAGCTGTGCATCGAATGTCCCATCTCGTGCGCGAGTGTTGACAGCGATTCGTAGGTGTCATTCCAGCTCATGAGTACGAAGGGATGGACGCCGTAAACGCCCCACGAGTAAGCGCCGCTGCGTTTGCCCTGATTCTCGCAGCGGTCGACCCAGCCGCTCGCAAGGCCGTGGAACAGGTCATGAAGATACGTCTGGCCGAGGGGCTGCAGGGCTTCCCTGAGGATGGGCTGTGCTTTTTCGTAAGGATAGGAGACAGCGGGCTTTTCGACAATCGGCACATAGAGGTCATACATATGAAGCTCGTCGAGCTGCAGCAGCTGTTTCTTGACAGCCATGTAGCGGTGCAGCTCCGGCAGATACGAGCGCGTGGCCTCGATGGCCTTGTCGTAGACAGAGACCGGAATGTTGTTGGCATCGAGTGCCGCCTCGCGCATCGTTGCATAATGGCGCATCGAGGCCGTGAACTGGCTGGCCTTGACTGATGAACTGTAGAGCGAGGCAAAGGTGTTGCGGAAGGCATGGTACGTCTGGAACAGTTTGGTGAATGCGTCTTTGCGGACGTCCTGTTTTTCGCTGCGCAGGAATTTCATATAGCGGCTTTCTGAGAGCGGCGTGAGCCTGCCGTCTTCGCCGAGCGTATCGGGGAACTTGAGGTCGGCGTTGACCATGACCGTGTAGGTATTGCGGGCCGAGCTGCGGAGCTCACCTGTGCGGGCGAGGAAGGACTCCTGCTCCGGCGTCAGGATATGGGCCTTGAGGCGCAGAAGCTCCTGAAGATGAAAGCGGTATTTCCGGAGTCCTGGCAGGGCCTCGGGCAGGGCACGCAGTTTTTCTTCGGGCAGTGCAAGAAGCTCCGGTTCGATGAAGGACGTCGCGGCACCGGCCTTATCGAGGAGCGGCATGACGCTGGCCACAGCGGCCTGATACTCCTGATTGCCCGTATCGGTGTCGGCCATCATGCGGGCCCAGGCAAAGACCGCGCTCAGTGTGATTTCCATCTCGTCCTGTTTCGTCAGGCAGTCGAGCAGGGCCTGAGGTTCACTTAATCTGCCGCGGAACTTCTGGATTTCCGCCAATGTCTTCGTGATGCCATCGCGGGCCGCCTGCCATTCTGCTGCTGTCTTATAGATATCATCAAGATGCCAGCGTGCTTCAGCGGGGATGTTCTCGCGGTTTGGCAGCGCCGCGTTCTTCATTGTCGTCATGGGCATGACTTCCTTTCTGACTTTCTTCGTTTGGATACTTTTCTTTCTTATTATATCACAGTGTGCGGCCCTATACTTCTGCCGCCGTTCCTGCTACAATGAAATATGTTTACAAGACATCGGCGGGGAGCTTCATTGTGACTGCTGAAAATTTTCTTTTCGCCTTCCTGCCCATCGCAGCCCTGCTCGTCCTGCTTCTGCTGCTGCGGCAGTCGGTACTGCGGGCAGCAGGTGTGGGCCTGGTGCTGGCTGTCTTTGCTGATTTTATCGGCTTTGGGGGAACGGCAGGGCAGGCAGCGAAAGCCTGTCTGCAGGGCGCTGTGCATTCTCTGCCCATCATCGTTGTGTTTGGCACGCTGTTCCTTTATGCCTGGGCCGAAGAATCGGGCAGCCTGCGCCGTCTGCGGATGCTCCTGGCCGCTGCTGACCGCGCTGTTTTTCTGTGCCTTGTTCAGCCTGCTGTCCTGTGCGGCGCCATATCTTATGTCATGAACCGATGCAAGCAAAGGGGGATACATCACTTTGTCACAAGCAGAATATAAAGACATCCTTTGGCTGGCGGTCAATGCCAAATACATGCATACCTCGCTGGCCGTGCGCTATCTGCGCGAATGCGTCAAGGGCTCTGAGATTATGGAGCTCACCATCAATCATCAGCTGCTCGATGCTCTCGGAGAGATTTATGAGAAGCATCCGCGCGTGCTCGGTATCGTCTGCTACATCTGGAATATCGAGATGGTCAAGAAGCTTTTAGAGCTTTTGCCGAAGGCCCTGCCGGAGACCGTCATCATCTGCGGCGGACCGGAGGTCTCGTATGGCACAGCCGATTTTATGCGGGAATTTCCGATGGTCGACTTTGTCATCCGCGGCGAAGGGGAAGAAGCTGTGCCGAAGCTCATCGCTCGCATCCGTCAATTCCATTTTGAGAAACAGGCAATGAAAAAAGTCAGCAGCCTCGGCGTCATTCCGGGTGTTGCCATGCGGTGCGAAGACGGCACCATCGAGGAAAGCACGGATGTAACGGTGGCAGACTTTGCCAATCCTGCTGTTGTGCCGTTTGGCTACCGCGAAGAGGAAATGGAAGGCCTCAGGGAACGCATCCTTTATTATGAGACGTCGCGCGGCTGCCCGTTTTCGTGTGCCTACTGCCTGTCGTGTGCGACGGCCGGTGTACGCTATTTGCCGCTGGCGCGCGTGTTTCGCGAGCTCGACTTCTTCGTGCGCCACGATGTGCGTCAGGTCAAGTTTGTCGACCGCACGTTTAACGCGAAAAAGTCACATTTTCTGCCCATCCTGCAGTACCTCGTCAAACTGCCGGCGTCAGTGCACACGAATTTCCATTTTGAAGTCGCCATCGACTACCTCGACGAAGAGGTCCTCGAGACCTTGAGCCAGCTGCCTCGCGGCCGCGTGCAGCTCGAGATTGGCATCCAGTCGACGAATCCTCAGACGCTCGCGGCCGTTTCGCGCGTCAACCATTGGGAGAAGATAGCGGGCCATATCCGCCGCATCCTTTCCTTCCATAATATGCACCTGCATGTCGACCTCATCATCGGCCTGCCGGGCGAGGGCATGGCGTCGTTTGCGAAGTCGTTCAACGATGTCTACGCCCTGCACACCGATATGCTGCAGCTCGGCTTCCTCAAGTTCCTCAAGGGGGCTTCGATGATGAACCTCGTTCAGCCTTACGGCTATGCTTATATGCCGATGGCACCGTATGAAGTCATGACGTCTGATGCCCTGACGTATGGCGAGATTCGCTGGTTTCACAGCTTTGAGGCCGTTTTTGAGTACTATTACAACGCCGGCCGCTGCCGTCATACGGCAGACTTCCTGATTGCCGCAGAGGAACACGGCGATGCCTTTGCCTTCTGGCGCCGATTGACAAATTGGTGGGAGAGCCGGGGGTATCATAAAGTCGGTCATGCGACAAAAAATCTCTACAAGTACCTGCTGGACTTCTGTCAGGAGACCTACGGCATGCAGGCGGAGCTTCTTGACAATCTGCTGCGCTTCGATGCCCTGATGGCCGACGGCAGACGCATCCGGCCGGTATATCTGCATTGGGATATGGAAAAACATCAGGACAAAACGGCGCCGTTCTGGCGCAGTGACAGGCCGCTTCAGTACATCCCTGATTTTGTCTTCCGCAACTGGCGCGATGTGCGCGGCAAATATCATATCGAGTTCTTTGCTTACGATGTGCGTCAGGCAGCGGCGGGGAAAATCGAGCAGCGCCAGACGATACTCTTATTTGACTTTACCGGCCCGGATGTGACATGTCAGGAAATCGTGCTATAATTTACCACAGAGCATCAATATTATAGAAGGGAACATGAACTATGAAATTAGCAGCAACTGATTTTGACGGGACGTTCTGTCCCATTCAGCAGCCCGTGCCGCAGTCAAATATCGAGGCCGTCAAAACATGGCAGGCCGCAGGCCATAAATTTGGCATCTGTACGGGCCGCGGCCTGAGCCTCATTGATTTCGAGCTGAAAAAATATCCGGACCTTCATCCCGACTACCTCGTCTGCAACAACGGTGCCGTCATCGTCAATGAACAGAAGGAAATCCTCACGAGCCTGACTTTTCCGCGCGAAATGCTTCAGGGGCTTCTCGATATGCCACTCATCCATGAGACGAAAAATCCCATGCGCATCCTGACGGAGACGGATATGTACCTTTTGGATATCCCAACCGTCACAGAGTTTGGTCTGAACATCCCGATGGAGAAAGTGACGTTTGCGCAGGCACGCGAGATGCCCAAGGTCGTGCAGGTCAGCATGCGCTGCGCGACGGTCGAGGAGGCACAGGCGATGACGGCGAAAATCCGCGAAAAATATCCGGACATCATCGGCAACATCAACCGCAATTACGTCGACCTCAACCTCAAAGAGGCCAATAAGCGCGACGGCCTGCGCCGCCTGCTCGCGGTCACGAAGTGGCAGCCGGAAGACGTTTTCTTCATCGGCGACGACCAGAACGACCTGCCCGCCGTCGAGTACTTCCGCGGCTATACCGTAGAGACGGCACAGCCCTTCATGAAGGAAGCCGCCAAGGCCGTTTATCCGAGCGTTGGGGATATGCTGCTCAGGAATATCTAAAAAGGCAATAAAAAAGACCGCTGTGAAAGCGGTCTTTTTATTGTGCTTAAAGCATCCGGATGGATTACTTGTTGGCGTTGACGAGTTCCATAACGCCAGCAGCGCTGTTTGCGGAGCCGAGAACTTCTTTGATCTTGTGCTCAACGAGCTCTTTGATGTAAGCACGGCCATCAGCGCAGTACTGACGCGGATCGAAATGCTCCGGATGAGCGAAGAAGTGCTCACGGATACCAGCCGTCATAGCGAGGCGCAGGTCGGAGTCGATGTTGATCTTGCAGACAGCGGATTTAGCAGCCTTGCGGAGCTGGTCCTCAGGGATACCTACAGCATCAGCGAGTTTGCCGCCGTTGTCGTTGATGATCTTGACATACTTCGGAATAACGGAAGAAGCACCATGGAGAACAATCGGGAACTCCGGAATCTTCTTCTCGATTTCAGCGAGGATGTCAAAACGCAGTTCAGGCGGTACGAGAACGCCGTCAGCGTTGCGCGTGCACTGTTCCGGTTTGAACTTGAATGCACCATGGCTCGTGCCGATAGCGATAGCGAGGGAGTCAACGCCCGTCTCACGAACGAATTCCTCAACCTCTTCCGGCTGCGTGTAAGCTGCTTCATGAGCAGCGACTTTTACATCATCCTCGATGCCGGCGAGCTTACCGAGCTCAGCTTCGACAACGACGCCATGCTCATGGGCATAAGCAACGACTTCCTGCGTGCGTTTGATGTTCTCTTTGAACTCATACTTGGAGCCATCGAACATAACGGACGTGAAGCCATCATCGATGCAGGCTTTGCAGGTCTCGAAATCCGGACCATGATCGAGGTGCAGAGCGATAGGAATATCGTTGACCTCAAGAGCTGCCTCGACGAGGTGACGGAGATACGGGCCCTTGGCATACTTACGTGCGCCGGCGGAAGCCTGGAGGATAACCGGGGAATTCAGCTCTGCAGCTGCTTCCGTGATACCCTGTACAATCTCCATGTTGTTGATGTTGAAAGCACCGATGGCGAAGCCGCCTTCATAAGCTTTCTTGAACATTTCTTTCGTTCCAACTAATGGCATTTTTCATTACCCCCTAATGAAATTATGTTCACTATACGAACTGATTTCATTATAACATAGAACTGGCTTATGGTGTATAGCGGAATGTCAATTTTTACGAAAATCTCGTCATTTGCGAATAAATAATAAGAATTATCCGCATTAAAGACGACAATCCGAGACAATCTGTTCCATATCGGACGGGAGCGGAACTTTGATGTCGATAGTTTGACCCGTCAGCGGATGCGTGAAGTAAAGCCGGCAGGCGTGAAGCGCCTGTCTCTTGATGAGTGTACAGCTGCCGCCGTAGAGGTCATCGCCGAGGAGCGGATGGCCAAGATGCGCGAGATGTACGCGAATCTGGTGCGTGCGGCCCGTGTCGAGGACGAGGCGCACCAGGGAGAAACATCCGTTTGTACGCACGGTCTCATAATGCGTGCGTGCTTCCTGTCCGTCAGGGGCTACTTTGCGCAGGATGATGCTCGGCAGCGCGCGGGCAATCGGCGCGTCGATAAGACCGGACGCTGGCGTGAGCTTTCCTTCTATAATAGCGAGGTATTCGCGGTGGAAGAGTTTGCCTTCCCCGCGTTTGGGCGTCAGCTTGTACTGGACCTGCGGGACCTTGGCGATGAGCACGAGGCCTGACGTGTCGCGGTCAAGCCGGTGCACGGGATGGTAGGCATGATGCTCGCCATGTTTTTCATACCAATACAGGACTGCGTTGCCCAGCGTGCCGTGGGCTTCTTTTGTCGTCGGATGAACGAGCTGGCCCGCGGGCTTATTGACGACCATGAGGTAGTTATCTTCATAGCGGATATCAAGAGGCAGGTTCTCGGGCTCGATATTTGAAGGCCGCACAATATCAAAGCTTAAGATGTCGCCGTTTTTGACTTTGGTCAGGGCCGCATTGGCGGGAATGCCATTGACGCGGAACGTGCCGGAATGCTTGATGCGTTTCCAGAGGGTGGAGGATATGCCTTCTTTTTGCGTCAGAAAAGCCTTGACGGGCACAGTCGTCAAGGCTTCTGGGAGTTCGACGCGGATTTGCGTCATTTTTTTGGGCTGTCCTCGGGGCCGATTTCACCGACCGGGTCATTTTGGCCGGTGAGCGGATTTTTATCCCCGCGACTCATGGCAATGAGACGGAATGCCAGCGACAGGATGATGGCGACGACGGTAGCGAGCGACATGCCCTTGAAGCTTACCGTGCCAATCGTCAGGCTGGCCGTCGAAACGCCGATGCCCATGACGATGGACGTCAAAAGCAGGTTCATCGGGTTGTTGTAGTCGACTTTGGCTTCGACGAGGATGCGGATACCTGAGGCGGCGATGACGCCGAAGAGCAGCATCGATACGCCGCCCATGACCGGCGTCGGGATGCTCTGGATGAGAGCCGCGAGCTTGCCAAAGCACGAGAGCAGGATGGCAAAGACGGCAGCACCGCCAATGACCCAGGTCGAGAAGACTTTCGTGATGGCGAGCACGCCGATATTTTCGCCGTACGTCGTGTTCGGCGTCGAGCCGAAGAAGCCCGAGATGATGGTCGAAAGACCGTTGCCAAAGATGGAGCGGTCGAGGCCCGGGTCTTTCGTGAGGTCATGGCCGACGATGTTGCCCGTGACAATCAGGTGGCCGATGTGTTCGACGATGACGACAAGCGAAGCCGGCAGGATGATGAGGATGGCGCCGAGGTCAAAGACCGGCTTGTAGAACGTTGGCAGGGCAAACCACGGGGCATTTTCGACCAGCGTCCAGTCGACGATGCCGCAGAGGGCGGCGATGATATAGCCGCTGACGACACCGATGAGAATCGGGATGATGGAGAGGAAGCCTTTAAAGGCGACTGAAGCGAAAATCGTGATGGCTAGCGTTGCGAGCGAGACAAAAATCGTCGTGCTGTCAGCTTTGTCGCCTGTGAGACCGGCCATGCCGGCGGCCGTTGGCATGAGTTCGAGGCCGATGACAGCGACGATGGCACCCATCGAGGCCGGCGGGAAAATCACGTCAATCCAGCTCGTGCCGATGGCGCGCACCAGGAGACCGACGAGGCAGAAGACCACACCGACGCAGATGAAGCCGCCGAGGGCTGCTTCGTAGCTGTACTGCGCGAGTACGAGAAAGACCGGGGAGAGAAAGGCAAAACTCGAGCCGAGGTAGGCAGGAATCTTGCCCCTGCAGAGGACGAGATAGAGAATCGTGCCAATGCCGTTGAAGAGCAGGACCGTGGCCGGATTGATCTTGAAGAGGATTGGTACGAGCACCGTAGAGCCGAACATCGCAAAGAGATGCTGCAGCGAAAGTGGGATGGTCTCGAGAAGCGGCAGCTTCTCTTCGACACCGATAGGACGTTTTTGCAAGACAGGGCACTCCTTTCTTTTTGAGAACGTTCTTGCTTTCTACAAATAAATACGTATCCAATTTATCATAGCTTAGGACATATGTCCACTTTTCTTGTTTGCCTTTGAAAACAAGCAGAATTTTATCATTTCATGCATCTTATTTTCGATTTTTTAGTGAATATGTAACATATCGGCTTTTGCGTGTGCTCTCCTAAAAAACATTTTTACATAAAAATGGCGAAATATGGTAGACAGGCCGCTAAATTTCTTGTATAATATGTTTCGATTAAACACTTTAACAAACAAAAAGCCACTGTGTCCGCTTATGATGGATGCAATGGCATATGTTTAGGGGGAGAAACATGGCGCTTATTGTAAAGAAATTCGGTGGCAGCTCCGTCGCTACCACGGAAAAGATCATGAATGTAGCAAAGAGAGTGCTGAGCGAAAAGCAGCCGGGCGACCAGATTGTCATGGTAGTGTCGGCCATGGGCGATACGACAGATGACCTCATTACGCTGGCCAATGGCATCACGAAAAACCCGTACCAGTACGCGCGCGAGATGGATATGCTGCTGACGACTGGTGAGCAGGTCTCCATCGCTCTCCTCGCGATGGCATTCAAGAGCCTCGGCCAGCCGGCCATTTCGCTGACGGGCCCGATGGCGGGCATGCGCACGGATTCTGTGCATACGAAAGGCCGCATCAAAGACATTCAGCCAAAGCGCGTTCATGAAGAACTCGACAAAGGCAATATTGTTGTCATCGCCGGCTTCCAGGGCTGCGATGACATTGGCGACCTCGTGACGCTCGGCCGCGGCGGCTCCGATACGTCGGCCGTTGCTCTTGCCGGTGCACTCAAGGCAGATTCCTGCGAAATCTACACGGATGTCGACGGCGTTTATTCGGCTGACCCGCGTATTGTCAAGAATGCACGCAAGATGAAAGAAATCACGTACTACGAGATGCTCGAGATGGCACGTCTTGGTGCCGGCGTCATGCAGCCGCGTTCCGTCGAGATGGGCAAGTACTTCAATATTCCAATTCACGTTCGTTCGACGTTCACGAATAAACCAGGCACGATCATTAGGGAGGACTATACAATGGAAGATAAGGATTTTGTAATCCGCGGTGTCGCACACGATGAGAAGGTAGCAAAGATTGCCGTACTTGGCATTCCGAACACGCCGGGCATTGCCCATGAAATTTTCTCGGCACTCGCTGAGGCCAACATCGATGTCGACATGATCGTGCAGAGCATCCGCAACATCGAAAAGAATGTCACGGATATGGTCTTCACGGTGGCTTCGGACGACCTCACTCAGGCAAAGAAAGTCGTCGACAAAGTCGCTGACAAACTCAATGCCATCGCTGTTCTCATCGAGGAAGACGTTGCGAAAGTCTCGATTGTCGGCGCTGGCATGCTCGGCAACCCAGGCATCGCAGCCCGTATGTTCGGTGCTCTTTCGAAGGCACAGATCAACATCGACATCATCAGCACGTCGGAAATCAGCATTTCCTGCCTTGTCAAGGGTTCGCAGCTCAAGGAAGCTGTCAATGCCATCCACGACGAGTTCTTCCCGGCAAAGGCTTAAGTTTTTATTTTTGGCAGAGCGGCCACCCCTTTTTGGGGGTGGCTTTTCTGTTATACCGCATTTCTCGTGTTGCCGATTGACTTTTTTCCTCTTTGCCGCGAATTTGCTTTTATTTACGGAGGAGTGTAGGCAATTATCTAGAAATATTGTATACTTATCCGTTTTTATCTGGACAGATGGGGGAAAAGCGTTTATGATATACTCAACACGCGGATATGCGTAGATATCATATGGAATTCAGTGTTTATATTTGTGAAAGCGAAAGGAAGTTTGTTCTATGACGACGAGTATGGCAGCGTCTCATGCTGCAAGCAAGAGACTCAAGGATGCGATTTTCGGTGCAAGTGCGGCCTGCCGCGAAGCAGCTGAGAAATACGGCGCTGATAAAGTCACGAATGCGACGATGGGCGTCATGATGGACGAAAACGGCAAATTCGCAAGTCTCCCGACGATGGAACGCGTCTTCCGCTCGCTGTCCATTGAAGATTACGCACGCTATGCCCCAATCCCGGGCCTGCCCGAATATCTCGATGCTGTCCTCGATGCGACGTTTGCTGACCAGCGTCCGGATGGCTATCTCGCGGCCATCGCTACGTCGGGCGGCACGGGTGCCATCCATCACGCTGTGGCCAATTACGCAGAGCACGGCGACGAGGTCCTGACGGCCGACTGGTTCTGGGGCACGTACAATGTCATCTGCAACGAATGCGGCTCGCATCTGACGAATTACCAGCTGTTCGATGAGAACAACAATTTCAATATCAAGGACTACACGGCAAAAGTCGATGCCATCATGGCCAAGCAGGACAGCCTGCTTTCCATCATCAACACGCCGGCGCATAATCCGACGGGCTTCAGCCTGACGGAAGAGGACTGGGACAATGTCCTCGCCCTGACGAAGAAATACGCAGCTAAGGGCAAGAAGATGAGCATCCTCGTCGATATTGCCTACATCGACTATGCCGGCGAGAAGAACGAGACGCGCCGCTTCATGAAAAAGTTCGGCAACCTGCCGGACAACATCCTCGTCATGTTCTCGTTCTCGATGTCGAAGGGCTACACGGCTTACGGCCAGCGCACGGGCGCGCTCGTCGCTGTTTCCTCGAGCAAGGAAGTCATCACGGAGTTCAAGGAAATCAACAAATACACGAGCCGTGCTACGTGGTCGAACATCAACCGCGGTGCCATGACGCTGCTGGCCCGCATCCAGAACGACAAGAGCACGCTTGCACAGTTTGAGAAGGAACGCGATGACTATTACAAGATGATTCAGCATCGCGGCAATATCTTCATGGAAGAGGCAAAGGCCTGCGGCCTCAATGCTCTGCCGTACAAAGGCGGCTTCTTCCTCGCTGTGCCGGCCAAGGACCCGCAGGCCGTCTGCGACAAACTGCACGATGACCTGATTTTCGCCGTACCGCTGAAGCTCGGCATCCGTGTCGCAGCCTGCTCCGTATCGGCTGACAAGATGAAGGGGGTCGCTGCCAAGGTCCTCAAGGCCCAGCAGGCAGTCGAAGGCTGATTCCCTGCATTCACAGGTTAGCATAGTTTGGAATTTTAAGACCGGACGTTCGCTTTTTTTTGAAACGGATGTCCGGTCTTTTTCCGTTTCGGGACGAAATTTCTTATTGATGTGAACGGTGATTGATGTTATAGTTAAATTGTTAAGGTTCGTTAACAATGTAAATAAGTTCGTTTTCGTTCATGATCTAGGAGGACGCAAAAGGATATGTTTAAGTTCAAGCAGAAGGACAGCGAGTTCTTTGACTTGTTCGTGGAAAGCGCCCAGTATTTCTACAAAGGTGCGCTCATGATGGACGAAGTCATGCTGGATTACAGCAAGGCCGCTGACAAGGTAAAGGAGATTGTCGACCTCGAGCACGCAGCAGACGCAGTAAACGATAAGATCATCGACAAGCTGAATCTGACCTTCATCACGCCGATTGACCGCGAGGACATCTACGCGCTGGCCAATGGCCTCGATGATGGTGTGGACAATCTGCAGGGCACATTGCAGCGCATCGTCATGTACCGTACGGGCAAGGCCATGAGCGGTGCTGTCACGCTGACGAAACTCCTCATCGAAAGTACCGAAGAAATCATCCGTGCGTGCTCTCTTTTGAAGAATATCCGCAAGAACCAGGCGCAGATTCTGGAGGCGACGCATAAGATTGGCCGCCTTGAGAGCGAAGGGGACCGCGTCTACCGTCATGAGGTAGCGTACCTCTTTGACAAAGAAAAAGACCCGATTGAGCTGATTAAATGGAAGGATATCCTCGAGAATCTCGAGAATACGCTTGACCATTGCGAGAAGCTTTCGGATATGCTCCGGGGAGTGGTAATGAAGTATGCCTGAACTCCAACTCCTGATTTTTACGGTCATCGGGCTCGCTCTGCTGTTTGACTTCATCAATGGCTTTCATGATACGGCCAACGCCATTGCGACGTCCGTCTCGACGCGAGCGCTTCATCCGAGCCATGCCATCATCATGGCGGCTTTTCTTAACTTTCTCGGTGCCATGTACAGTACCGGCGTCGCTAAGACCATCGGTGCGGATATCGTCAAGTCGGCGCAGCATGTCGATGAGCGCGTGATTATCGCGGCTCTTGTCGGTGCCGTTGTCTGGAACCTCATTACGTGGTGGTTCGCTGTACCGTCAAGCTCGTCGCATGCTCTGGTCGGCGGCGTCATTGGCGCCGTGCTTGTATCGGTCGGCTCTGACGGACTCAATTTTTACGGCATCGGCAAGATTGTCCTGTCACTGATTGCTTCCCCGGTTATTGCTATTGTCACCGGCTGTATCGTCATGACGATACTGTTCCGGATTTTTGGGCGGTTCAGTCCCTCGGCGGTCAATGGCAAATTCAAGAAGATGCAGATTCTCTCGGCAGCCATGATGGCGTTCTCGCACGGTTCAAACGATGCGCAGAAGTCCATGGGTATCATCACACTCGCACTGCTGTCGGGCGGCTATATCGATGTGTTTGAAGTACCGACGTACGTCAAGATTCTCGCGGCTACGGCGATGGCCTGCGGCACGGCCGTTGGCGGCTGGCGCATCATCAAGACCATCGGCGGCAAAATCTTCAAGCTCGAGCCGATTTCCGGCTTCGCTGCTGACCTCAACTCGTCGATGGTCATCTTCTCGGCGACGCTGCTGCATCTGCCGGTTTCGACGACGCATGTCGTTTCCGGCTCCATCATGGGCGTCGGCACGGCGAAGCGCGTCAATGCGGTCCGCTGGGGTGTTGCCCAGCAGATGGTCACGGCCTGGGTGCTGACCATTCCATGTACGGCGGTGATGGGCGCAATTGCCTACCATTTCGTGATTATGGTCTTTAAATAAGAAGATAAATTCATTTTTCTGACATTTGAACGGGAACATGTGTTACAATATAAGTAACACATGTTCCCGTTTTTTATGTGAATGATGCCGCCTGAAATTAAAGGAGGAGTTTCTATGTTTGTTACGATACGCAAAGAGAGAAATGTACTGCCGCAGGCCATGCCGCGTGACCTGGCGGCAGATTATCAGCAGGAATACGCGAGCAAGATTGTGGCCGTAAAGCTTGATAATACGCTGCATGACCTGCAGACCCCTGTAGGCAAGGCGCGTTCGCTGGAATTTGTCGAACTGGAGAGCGAAGAAGGCTGGATTATTTACCGCCGTTCGGTAGAATTTCTGCTCATTATGGCCGTGCATGAGCTTTATCCTGATGCAGAGGTCGCAGCGATGTTCCGTGCGAACAACGGACTTTACTGTGAAATCACGTTGCCGCATCAGAAATTGACGCCGGAAATTGTCGGCGCCATTGAGCAGGAAATGCGCATCATCGTGCAGGAAAACCGCCCGATTGTCAAGGAAGTATTCAAGCGTGAGGATGCGGTCAGGCTGTTCAAGGAGACGAAGCAGATTGAGAAGGCCAACCTCATCGCCTCACTCTCGCTGCCCAATGTCAGCATTTACCGCTGCGGCGGGTATTACGACTATCTCTACGGTGCGATGATTGGCTCGACGGGACATCTCGGCAAATTTGCACTCGACATTTTTGAATCCGGTGTGCTCCTGCGCACGCCAGACCTCAAGAGCAAGGGCGAGGTGCCCGCGTCAGTGCCGCAGCCGAAGCTTTCGGGCGTCCTTACCGAGGCCAAGGACTGGGCCAATATCCTGCGCTGCCGCTACGTGACCGATCTCAACCGTGCCATTCGTTCGGGCCGCATCAGCGAGGTCATCCGCGTTTCGGAGGCTTTGCAGGAAAAGCGCATTGCAGAAATTGCGGACCACATCGCTTCCAACTGCCGGAAGCTGCGCCTGATTCTCATTGCTGGCCCGTCATCTTCGGGCAAGACGTCTTTTGCCCAGCGTCTGCGCGTCCAGCTGCAGGTCTTAGGGTTGCGTCCTGTCTCGATTTCACTCGACAACTACTTTGTCAACCGCGAAGATACGCCAAAGACACCGGCCGGTGCTTACGACTATGAATGTCTCGAAGCTCTCGACGTGGCGCTGTTCAATAAGGATATGCTGGGCCTTTTAAAAGGGGAATCCGTTGTGCTGCCGCGCTACAACTTCAAGACGGGCGAACGTGAATGGGAAGGGCAGGAGCCGCTGACACTCGAGAAAAGTCAGCCCATCATCGTGGAAGGCATTCACGGGCTCAACGAGAAGCTCACCGCGCAGATTCCGCGCGAAAACAAATTCAAGATTTACATCAGTGCGCTGACGCAGCTCAATATCGATGCGCACAACCGCATTCCGACGACAGATGCCCGCCTGATTCGCCGTCTCGTGCGCGATTATCAGTTCCGTGGCGCCAGTGCCCTCAAAACGCTTAAGCAGTGGCCAGATGTGCGGCAGGGCGAAGAAAAATACATCTTCCCGTATCAGGAAGAGGCGGATGTCATGTTCAACTCGGCGATGATTTATGAACTGTCGGCGCTGCGCCGCTATGCCGTGCCGATGCTCAAGGCCGTGACGCCGGATGTGCCGGAGTACACGAAGGCACGGAGGCTGTTGGATTTCTGCCAGTACTTCTTGGATTTGCCGGATGAGGACGATGTGCCGAACAACTCGATTCTGCGCGAGTTTATCGGGAAGTCCGTGTTCTTTAAGGGGGAAGAACAGGTTTGAGGTACGGCTGCAAGGGGAGCGGTGAAATATTTTCGGCTTCGGCTCTTCGCTGAATGTGCCCCCATTTGCTTTGGGGCGTACTTAGGGAATTCGCCGCCTGCCGCGGCGTTCTGACATCGCTGTATTTGGCGGCGGTCTGCTTGGGGCACAGCCCTGCGGGCGGTCGCTCAGCGCCTGCAGGCGAAAATATTCCCCCGCTCCTAGGTACGCAGGGGTTACATCGATGGAGGTGGGAGAGGCTCGTGAGATACGAAAAGAGCTGACTTTTCCAAGTCAGCTCTTTTTTCGTACGCGTAGCCTTATTTTATAGTTTTGTCAATGCCCCAGGCATGGACGCCTTTTTCGTCGCCTAAGATGGCTGGGTCGAAGACGGGTTCTTCGACGCCGGCTTTTTTCTGTTTGGTGTAGTCAAACAAGGCGATGCGGGCGTATTTGGCGAGGCGGGCGACGGCGTAGAGGTTGGTGAGGCACAGGAAGCCCATGAAGAGGTCGGCGAGGTTCCAAACGAGGTTGAGTTCGGCGAGGCAGCCGAAGAGGACCATGAGGACGACGCCGGCGCGGAAGACGAGCAGGTATTTTTTCGTATTGCCCTCGAAGAAGGCGATGTTGATTTCGCCGTAGTAGTAGTTGCCGACGATGGAGCTGAAGGCGAACATCAGGATGAGGATGGAGATGGCAGCAGGGGCGAGGGAGCCGAAGATGCTGGCGAGGGACTGCTGGGCGAGGGCGATGCCGGTGAGTTCGCCGCCGATGGTGTACTGATTGGTCAAAAGTACGATGAAGGCCGTGGCCGAGCAGACAATCCACGTATCGACGTAAACGCCAAAGGATTGGACGAGGCCCTGCTTGATTGGGTGCGTGACATCGGCTGTGGCTGCGGCGTTTGGCACGGAGCCTTCGCCGGCTTCATTGGAGAACAGGCCGCGCTTGATGCCGGTGATGACGGCCGTGCCGATGCCGCCGCCGACGGCTGCCTGCGGGGAAAAGGCGTCGTGGAAAATCAGGGCAAACATCGCGGGGACTTTGTCGATATTGAGGATGATGATAGCAAAGGCCGTTAAAAGGTAAATGCCGGCCATGATGGGCACGAGGAATTCCGTGAATTTCGCGATGCGCGTCATGCCGCCGAAGATGACGAGGGCCGTGAGCACGCAGAGGAAGGCGGCGGAGTAAATCGGGGCAATGCCGAACGCTGTCTTAGCGGAAAGGGCAATCGTATTGGCCTGTACGGAAACGTAGATGAGGCCGAACGTGACGGAAATCAGGATAGCAAAGAGCTTGGCGACATTGGGCTGGCCGAGGGCGTTCTTGATGTAGTAAGCCGGGCCGCCGTGGAATTTGCCGTTGCCGCGCGGCAGCTTGTAAATCTGTGCGAGCGTGCTCTCGACAAAGCCCGTAGCGCAGCCGAGGAACGCGATGGCCCACATCCAGAACACAGCGCCGGGGCCGCCGGTGACGATGGCAATGGCCACGCCGGCGATATTGCCGACGCCGACGCGCGAAGCCGTGCTGACGCAGAACGCCTGAAACGAGCTGATGGCGTCGCCTTCGGTCTTTTTGCCAATGCCTTCCGTCAAAAGGCGCAGCATCTCCGGCAGCAGGCGCAGCTGCACAAAGTGTGTTGAGAGCGTGAAATAAATGCCGCAGCCGACGAGCACGACGATGAGCACGTACGACCAGAGCACGTTGTTGATGGCCGAGACCACCGCATTCAATGCATCCATGATAATACCTCACTTTTCTATGCTTAAAATATATATTTATTATAAAGAAACTATCTAACAACGTCAAGCAAAACAAAACGTAACAAATATCACGGCAGGATGCTGGAAAAATGCGTAAAATGACGATAGGTTATTGAACGAACACGAACCTGACAAATGGATAATTATGACAGTAAATATATGGAGGTTTTTTACATGAGCGCTTTTCTCGCACCGATTCACTTTATGGTATATGGCAAGAACCAGCTGCAGGAACAGCTGATTGCGGCAATTGCAGACAAGGCCGTGGCCGAGGGCTGGGCAGCAGAGACCGATGTTGAAGGTTATGTGCGCCGTGAGAGCCAGCCGCTCGATGCCGTTATCGACCTTGCCAATATCCATGGCTGGCTGTCCGCCAATATCGAAGATGTTGAGCACCGTCTGGCCGCTCTCGTGACGGAGCTGCTCTTTGGCCATCCGGAGCGTCAGGAAGTCCTTGAGGCCGTTGCCTATGACGAAGGCAAAAAACAGGAAGCTGACGAAGGTCTTGAAGCCGGCGAGGCTTTCCAGTACCTCATGACGCATCTCGTCGACGGCATGCCGTGCGATGGCGTCAACATGATGCGCGACCAGTCGGCCAATACGTTCCGCTGGGACAAGATGGCTGATGTGCACAGCCGCTACTGGACAGAAGTTGAGGGCAGTCCTGCGGTCTACAAGGCTCTGCGCGATAAATTCACGGCCGGCATGCTCGATAAGAGCGGCTACGAGGTCTATTCCTCCAATGACGTGAACTATGTCCTGCAGAAAAAGGAAATGACGGCCTGACTGTGCCGTTTGGCTCGATGAGATAAAAAGGGGAAAAGTCACTGCAGCGGCAAAGATGATGCCGCGACGGCAGTGACTTTTTGCATTTTCAGGTGCTTTTCAGCAAATTATCATACAAAAATGGATAAATATCGTCCTGTGGTATTGGTTTTTTGCAGGAGCCTTGTTATAATGGAAGAAATAGTTTGTGTGGGGACATTGTTCCACCTGTTACAAACAGATAACTTATCTCGTGAAATAAAGGAGAAATGTGTAAATGAAACTGGTAGTTACTGTCGTTGGCAAGGACCGTGTGGGCATCATTGCCATGGTCAGCCAGATCCTGGCCGAGAACAATGTCAATATCCTCAACATCAACCAGAACATCATGGATGGCTTTTTCAACATGGTCCTGATTGCTGAGACCAGCGAAAGCAAGATCAACCTCGTTGACCTGCAGAAGGTCCTCAAGGAAAAAGGCAAGGAAATCAATGTCGATATCAAGGCACAGCATGCGGATATCTTCAACGTCACGCATAATGTCTGACTTTCGCAGCTGACTTTGACTGCTGTTTACTGACTTTTAGGAGGAAAAAAGCGCTGTGATAACGATAGATGATATTTTAGAAACAAACCGTATGATTACGGAGAACAAGCTCGATGTCCGCACGATTACGATGGGCATTTCGCTGCGTGACTGCGCACATCCGAATATCGACAAATTCTGCCAGAATGTTTACGATAAGATTACGAAGTCGGCAGAATTCCTCGTCAAGACGGGTGAGGACATCGAAGCCGAATACGGCATCCCCATCATTCATAAGCGCGTTTCGGTCACGCCGATTGCTATCGCTGCCGATGCCTGCAAGACGGATTCTTATGTACCGGTAGCAGAGGCCATGGACCGTGCGGCTAAGGAAGTCGGCATCAACTTCATCGGCGGCTTCTCGGCTCTCGTCGAAAAGGGCTTCACGAATGGCGACCGCGTGCTCATCAATTCCATTCCTCAGGCCCTCGCGACGACGGACCTCGTCTGCTCGTCTGTCAACCTCGGTTCGACGAAGGCCGGCATCAATATGGACTGCGTACGCGAGATGGGCGAAGTCGTCAAGCGCACGGCAGAACTCACGCGCGACCAGCAGGCACTTGGCTGCGCCAAGCTCGTCATTTTCTGCAACGCACCTGGCGATAATCCGTTCATGGCTGGTGCGTTCCACGGCGTCAGCGAGGCCGACAAGGTCGTCAGCGTCGGTGTTTCGGGCCCGGGCGTTGTCAAACACGCCCTGGAGGACCTCAAGGGCGCTGACTTTACGGAAATTGCTGAGACCATCAAGCGCACGGCCTTCAAGATTACGCGTGTCGGTCAGCTCGTTGCCCGTGAAGCTTCGAAACGCCTCGGCGTGCCGTTCGGCATCATCGACCTCTCGCTCGCACCGACGCCGGCTGTCGGCGACAGTGTCGCGCGCATCATCGAGGAGATGGGCATTGAGGGCTGCGGTGCTCCGGGCACGACGGCCGCTCTGGCACTCCTGAACGATGCTGTCAAGAAGGGCGGCCTCATGGCTTCGTCGCATGTCGGCGGCCTCTCGGGTGCATTCATTCCGGTCAGCGAGGATGAAGGCATGATTCATGCCGTTTCACAGGGAAGTCTGTCCATCGAGAAACTCGAAGCCATGACCTGCGTCTGCTCGGTCGGCCTCGACATGATTGCCATCGAAGGCGATACGTCGGCCGCGACGATTTCGGGCATCATCGCCGATGAAGCTGCTATCGGCATGATCAACAACAAGACGACGGCCGTCCGCGTCATTCCGGTGCCGGGCAAGAAAGTCGGCGACATGGTTGAATTCGGCGGTCTGCTTGGCTACTGCCCGATTGTGCCGGTCCGCAATAAATACAGCTCCGCGGCGTTCATCGCCCGCGGCGGCCGCATCCCTGCACCAATCCGCAGCCTGACGAACTGACGGCACGGTTTTTGCTCTGGGGACAGACTCCCTGCCTGACACTTGTCAGATAGACGGAATCTGCTATAATGAAATAAATCGTGAAATTCTGGAAAGGGCTCAATTCATGGATTGAGCCCTTCCTTTTGCCATTTTTGCTTTTGATTGATGGCAAATCATTTCAGCAGAGGAAGTTGATATTATGCGAGTAACAAAGAAAATACGGGAACAGCAGCTGGCCATTCTCGAAGAGACATACCGCGGTGCCAAGCCGGAGCTCGTCTTTCATAATCCGTTTGAGCTCCTGATTGCTGTCATTTTATCGGCGCAGTGCACGGATAAACGCGTCAATGTCACGACGAAGCGGCTGTTTGCGAAGGTCAAGCGTCCTGAGGATATCGTTGCCATGGGACTGCCGGCACTCGAGAATGAAATCCGCGACTGCGGTCTCTTTCGCAACAAGGCGAAGAACATCCTTGCGGCCTGCCAGATGCTCTGCACGGACTACGGCGGGCAGGTCCCTGATGATTTCGAGGAGCTCCAGAAACTGCCGGGCGTCGGCCGCAAGACGGCCAATGTCGTCAGGAGCGTGGCGTTCCATCATCCGGCGATTGCCGTTGACACCCATGTCTTCCGCATCGCCAACCGCCTGAAGCTCGCGGAGGGTTCGACGCCTTTGGCTGTAGAGCAGGGGCTCATGAAGAACATCCCAAAGGAAAAATGGTCGGATGCGCATCACTGGCTCATCTGGCACGGCCGCAAAATCTGCAAGGCCAGAAAACCGGCCTGCGATATCTGCCCGCTGCAGCCGGTCTGCCCGAGTGCCGAGCCGCTGGCCGGCAGTTCATCTGCGAAAAACAAGTGAGAGCAGGAGGAGAAGAAGATGCAGTACAGAAAAGCAACATTTGCCGATATCGAAGAAATCTATCACCTCGTCAATGATTACGCAACGGATGGGGTCATGCTGGCCCGTGCGCGCAACACGCTTTATGAGACGCTGCGCGATATGATTGTCGCCGTCGATGATGAGGGCAAAGTCGTCGGCGTCGGCGGTCTGCACATGATATGGGACCGTCTGGCGGAAGTCCGCACGATGGCCGTGTCGCCGGAGCTGACACGTCAGGGCATCGGCGCCGAAATCGTACGCCGCCTGATTGAAGAGGGCGATGCCCTCGGTGTTGAAAAGTATTTCACCCTGACTTACAAGCCGGGCTTTTTCCAGAAACTCGGGTTCCAGACCATCACCAAAGAGGAACTTCCCCATAAAGTCTGGAAGGAATGTATCGACTGCCCGAAATTCCCGAACTGCGATGAGATTGCCATGGTGCGTGTCTGATTTTCGCAGCCTGTGCAGCAGCGTCTCTTGGTGTTTGTCGGCATTGTACAATTTTGTGCAATTATTTTATAAAACCGTTGACATTGTGTAACGAATCTGCTATAGTAACATACATCAGGCAGAGATAAAACGTATCTGCCGTCATGATGAAAAACGCGAAGACTGAGAGAAGTAATCCCAAGATTCTTTTCAGAGAGCGGCGGGCTGGTGAAACGCTGCAGGGAGACGGGACGAAATACACTCATGAGCAGCAGGCTGAAATTTAAGAAGAATCGAGAGTAGGCTTCGCCGGAACGCCACCGTTATCAGAGGCTAGGATATGTCAGTATCCGAAGTGAGAGGCTTGCGTCAGCAAGCAGGGTGGTACCACGGGTATATCAGCTCGTCCCTGTAGAGGGACGGGCTTTTTCTATACTTCGGGAAGTGTTGGGAGGAACTCATTATGATCATTGTCATGAAACCGGATGCCACGAAGGAAAACATCGAAAAAGTCGAGGAACGTCTGCATCAGGCAGGACTCAAAGCCCATCTGTCGACAGGCGAGGACTGCACCATCATCGGCGTCATCGGCGACCGCAAGAAAATTGCCAACCTTGAAGTCAGCATGCTCGAAGGCGTCGAAAAGACCGTGCGCATCACGGAGAAATACAAGCTTGTCAGCCGCCATTTCCATCCGGAAGACACGATTGTCGATGTCGGCGGCGTCAAGATTGGCGGCAAGGAAGTTGTCGTCATGGCAGGACCGTGTTCCGTTGAGAGCATCGACCAGCTCCGGGAGGCTGCCAAGGCGGTCAAGGCCGGCGGTGCAAAATTCCTGCGCGGCGGTGCGTTCAAACCGCGTACGAGCCCATATGATTTTCAGGGACTTGCTGAAGAAGGTCTCAAGATGCTGCGTCAGGTGGCCGATGAGGAAGGCCTCAAAGTCGTCACGGAAATCGTCGACAAGGACGATATCGACCTCGTCGGCAAATACGCCGATGTCTACCAGGTCGGTGCGCGCAACATGCAGAATTTCCAGCTTTTGAAGGCTCTCGGCAAGGCGAAGAAGCCGGTCATGCTCAAGCGCGGCCTCGCGGCAACCATCAGTGAGTGGCTCAACGCTGCCGAATACATCATGGCGGGCGGCAATGACCAGGTCATTTTCTGCGAACGCGGCATCCGCACATACGAGACATTCACGCGCAATACGCTCGACCTCAGCGCCGTCGCTGCCATCAAGGAACTGTCACATCTGCCGATTATCGTCGACCCGAGCCACGGCACGGGCCGCTGGGAAATGGTCCGCCCAATGGCGCGCGCCGCTGTTGCTGCGGGCTGCGACGGCCTCATCATCGAGGTACATCCGCATCCGGAAGTCGCCCTGTCCGACGGCGACCAGAGCCTGACGCCGAAAAACTTCAACATCCTGATGGGCGAGCTCGGCAAAATCTGTGAAGTCATGGGGCGTACGTTATGAGCAAAATGAAATTAGCCATCATCGGCGTCGGCCTGATTGGCGGTTCCTTGGGGCTCTGCCTCAAGGATAAGCTCGGCGATGATATCTACATCACAGGACTCTGCCGCACGCAGAAGTCCATGGACAGGGCCGTGGCCTTAGGGGCCGTTGATTACGCGTCGGCGGATATTGAAAAAGTCGTCGGCAATGCGGACATTGTTTTTCTGAGTCCGCCGGTGCTGCAGATTGTGCCGATGGTCGAGAAAATCCTGCCGTATCTCAAGCAAGGCTGCATCCTGACAGATGCGGGCAGCACGAAGAACTACATCTGGCAGCATCTGCAGAAAATCCTGCCCAAAGACATCTACTACATTGCCGGCCATCCGATGACGGGCCGCGAGAAGAGCGGCGTCGATGCCGCGATGAAGGATTTGTTTGTCGGCAAGGCCTATGTCATCGTCGAAGATACCGGCGCGCCGCCTGAGGCCCATGCTAAACTCATGAGCGTACTCAAGTATACGGGGGCGAACTTCACGACGCTCGACATCAAGAAGCACGACCGCTGTGCGTCGGTCATCAGCCATGTGCCGCACGTCACGGCCGCGGCGCTCGTCACGCTGCTGAACCGTTCGGGCGATGACCGTGAGTCCTGCATCAAACTCATTGGCGGCGGCTTCCGCGATACGACGCGCATTGCGTCCTCGAATGCCGACATGTGGGCCGACATCTGCATGACGAATGGTGAGGCCATTACCAGTGACCTGCGCCAGCTGCAGACCATCCTCGGCGAAGTCATCACGGCCATTGAACATCACGACCGCCAGACGGTCCACGATTATTTTGCCGCATCCAAACAGCTGCGCGACAAGCTGCTGCTTGACGCCAGCAAGAGATTTGACCCGAACTGATTTGCTGACATCTTCTTCCTTACATAGCGCACATCGGATAATATGTAGTATAATATAAGGAAAGAAACAAAAAACGAAGGGACAATCAGGCAATGAAAGTTGATTTGAATGAACTGGCGGCAGCCTTTGCCCAGTCGGATGTGCGGCAGGGATATGTTGACCTCCGTCAGGGAAAAGTCATCCTGATGGATGAAGATATGGCTGAGGAAGATACACTGCATCATGCTTTTGATATGGAAGACGACTGGGAGCATTACATCCCGCTGCCCAATGTCGTGGATGAAGACGAATACGCGATGATGAAGGCATTTGCCGAGGCGCAGAGCGAGGGGTTCCGCACGCGTCTGCTCGAGGCCCTGCAGGGTACGGGGGCGGTCTCGCGTTTCCATCATCAGGTGCGTCATCTCCTGCTGAAGCCGGCTTGGGAAGAATTCAAGCTGACATACCTGCGCGATGTCGCGCGCGACTGGTGTGAGGAGAATGATATCGCCTACGAAGAGTAATTTTTCTCCCTGCGGTCCGGACGTCTTGGCCCGTGGGGAAAGGATAAGTTTTTAGGGTTTTAGGAGGCTTTGCTATGTCACTGATCAAAGGTTTGCATCATGCTGCACTCAAATGTTCCTGTCAGGCAGAATTCCAGGAGGCCATTCACTTCTATAAAGAAGTTCTCGGCTTGCCCGTAAAGCGTTCGTGGGGCGAGGGCGACGATGCCGGCATCATGTTCGATACCGGTGCCGGTCTCATCGAGATTTTTGCCAAGGGCGGCGATAATCACGAAGAAGGTTCGGTCCGTCATTTTGCTCTCGCAACGGATGATACGGATGCCTGCGTCAAGACCATCCGCGATGCCGGCTATAAGATTACGGTAGAGCCGACGTCTATGACCATCCCCGCAGAACAGGACTTCCCCGTCCGCATCGCCTTTGCTATCGGTCCCTGCGGCGAAACGATTGAACTCTTCAAAGAGTGCTGAGAATGCCGCGCAAATTTATAGACTTGTGAGCAAAGAAAATGACGCCTGCCAGATGGAAAAAGCTGGGGCGTCATTTTCATTTGTGCCATTGCTAGTTTCATGGGAACACATCCTTTTCTGGTATCTGGAAGCTGAAATTCAATCTTTGTTTCTATGTATGTAGAAAGTATACCATAGAATCTGCGCTGTGACTTTGACAAAAGGGACAGCAGCGGGGTAAACTATTAGCAAAGCGGAGTGAAAGATAAAATTTTCAGGAAATGGGGTGTTTTCATGGGAACAACGATACTGCTTCTTTGTGCTGTGGGGCTGGGCTGCTATCTCATCGGCCGCGGCACGCGGAAGGATCGTCAAAGTGCTGTGAGCAAAACGGCGGATGAACCGTCTTCGCCTGCGGCACCGGTACAGGCTCCTGCCGCGCACAGGTCTGCTGTCAACAGGGAAATGACGCCGGAGCGGCGCAGGGCTTTGTCAGAAATCCGTCAGCAGCAGGCGCTTGACCGTCAGCATGACAGCCGCATGGCCGCGGCGGCAGGACTTATGGGGGTGGCCGCAGGCGCTGCCCTCATGCATCATCATGATGCCGAAGCGACACAGGCTCATATCGACCAGGCCGCAGCCATGCAGCGCGATGCCATTGCACAGCAGGACCATGATGACGGAGGTGCGGATGGCTCAGATGCTTCTGACCTTGCGGACGAATTCGGCATCGACGGCATTGACTTTGATGAAGACTGGTCTGTCGATGATGAGTCCATTCATGAGGATGCAGCTGCCGATGGTCAGGACAGCTTTGATGATGACAGTTATGGCGGGGATGATGATTTCGGATATGACGATGACAGCTCTGACTATGCAGGCAGTCAGGATGACTGCGGTGGCTATGATGACGGATATAGTGACTATGGCGGCGATGATGGCGGCGACGGCGGGGATTTCTTTTGATGGAACCCGCCGACAGCTGCGGAAGACTGCAGTATTATATTGATAGAAGGGATTGACCTATTTTTATGGAACAGACAAGTGCAAGAGCCGAGAAAGCGGCAGAACTCAAACACTCGATGAACTGTGCACAGGCCGTGCTGATGGCCTATCAGGAAGAACTCGGCAAATCCAAAGAGGAACTTCTGGCCCTGGGCGATGCTTTTGGTTTGGGCATGGGCGGCATGGAAGCGACGTGCGGCGCTCTGACGGGAGCGGCCATTGTCTTAGGCCTCCTCAACAAGAGCGGCCAGCCGTCGAAGATGCTGATGAACGGCATTCTGCACGATTTTCAGAAGCAGGCAGGTGCGACGCGCTGCCGGGATCTCAAAGGCGTTGGCACGGGCAAAGTGCTCTGTGCCTGCGACGACTGTGTCCGTCTGGCTGTGCTCCGTCTGGATAAAGCGCTGACTGTCCGTGACTGAAGACGTTTTGCCTGCAGAGAAGATACATCTGTCAAATATTTATCCAATAAAATAAAAATATGTAACAGGACGCTATAGATAATCATAAAACTATGGTATAATGGAACACATCAGATTATCGAGAGGAGAACGTCGAATGGAAATGCAAATGGAATTCATCCGTAAACTGCCCACTCCGCAGGAGCTCATGGAGCAGTTTCCTATAGATGACCGCGTCAAGAAAATCAAGACACAGCGCGATAAGGAAATCGCGGACATCCTGACGGGCAGAGACAACCGCTTCCTGCTCATCATCGGCCCGTGCTCGGCCGATAATGAAGAGGCTGTGCTCGACTATATTCACCGTCTGGTCCCGGTGCAGGAGCAGGTCAAGGACAAGATTTTCATCGTGCCGCGTGTCTATACGAGCAAGCCGCGTACGATTGGCATTGGCTACAAGGGCATGCTGCATCAGCCGGACCCTGAGGGCAAGGAAGATATGCTCGGCGGCATCATCGCCATTCGTGAGATGAATGCGCGTGTCGTCCGCGAGACGGGCTTCACCTGCGCTGAGGAAATCCTTTATCCGGAAATCTACCGCTATCTTTCCGACCTGCTCTCTTATGCTGCGGTCGGTGCGCGTTCCGTTGAAGACCAGTTCCACCGCATGATTGCGAGCGGCATCGGCATCCCGGTCGGCATGAAGAACCCGACGTCCGGCGATATCTCCGTCATGCTCAATTCCATCGAGGCTGCCCAGCACTCGCAGGAATTCCTGTTCCGCGGCTGGGAAGTCCGCACGCAGGGCAATCCGCTGGCTCACGCCATCCTGCGCGGCTACGTTGACAGCTTCGGCAAGAGCCTGCCAAACTATCATTATGAGAATCTGCGCTCTCTCTACGAGGCGTATCATAAGCGCAATCTTGCCAATCCGGCTGTCATCGTCGATGCAAACCACGCCAACTCCGGCAAGAAATACCTCGAGCAGATCCGCATTGCCAAAGACGTGGTCAACAGCTGTAAGATTTCTGCAGATATCCGCTCGCTCGTCAAAGGCCTCATGATTGAGAGCTACATCGAGGACGGCAATCAGAAGATTTCCGAGGGCACGTACGGCAAGTCCATCACGGACCCATGCCTCGGCTGGGAAAAGTCGAAACAGCTGATTCTCGACCTCGCAGAAATGCTCTAATATCTATCCTAGCTAAAGGAATATAAAGAAAAAAGGGGAATTGTTCTATGCTCAATCAGGTTTCTGTATTCACGGAAAATACCAAAGGTGCCCTGCACAAACTGACGTCGGTGCTCGCCGGTGCCAACATCAATATTTATTCCATGCTCGCCAGTGACAGCGCGGAGTTCGGCATCATCCGCCTCGTACTGACGGACCCGGAGCTTGCTGTCAGCGAGCTTAAAAAAGCCGGCTACCAGTGCCATATCGACAAAGTCATCGCCGTCGAGATGGGCGATACGCCGGGCAGCCTCGACAAGATTCTTGCCGACCTGCGCGAGGCCAATGTCGCTCTCGACTATCTCTACATTTCCTATGACCGTCAGGCCAGCACGCCGGTCGTCATCTTCAAGACGCGCGAGCCGGAGGCCGAGACATTCCTGCGCGGCAAAGGCTACAAGCTTGTCAACGCGTTCTAAATTTTTTAGTCAATCAAAAAGCACCTGTATCGGCGAAACGGTACAGGTGCTTTTTTGCTTTTATGGTATCGCGTGCAGTTTAAACGGACTGCGCGCGGATGAGTTCCCCATAGGCATCAGCCACGGAAGGACGCCTATCCTCGCGGCGGATGATTTGTTCTCTTGAACGGTCTATCTTGATGCCATGGGTGGGCAGATTCTGCGGACGCTGCCTCTGGAAGCGGCGCATTGGCGCGACGCGGCGCGGAGGGCTGGTCTTGTTCTGGTCTACAGACAAAAAGTAGTGGTCGTCGGTAAGAGAAGCAGCAATGGCTTCTTTATCAACGATTGGTTCAGCAGACAGTACCGCCTTATTCTGCAGAAAAGGCAGGACAACTATTTGTTTCTTATTCTGTTCCGTACACGAAACGGCCCTGAGATTTGTCTGTGACCAGCATTACAGATAAAATCCCAGGGCCGTTTTCACGATAGGATTGATTAAGCAAGGAAGTTAATGAGCACGGTGACGATTGACGAATTGACAAAGTCGACAATCAGGGCGCCGATAATCGGGATGACGAAGAAGGCCGTCGGGGCCGGGCCGAAGCGCTCGACCATGACGGACATGTTCGCGATGGCGTTCGGCGTGGCGCCGAGACCGAAGCCGCAGGTGCCGGCGGCCATGACAGCAGCCTCGTAATTGCTGCCCATGACGCGGAAGAGCACGAAGCGGACGAACAGTGCAATGAAGAGCACCTGACTGGCGAGCATGGCCATAAGGGGGATGGCGAGGTCCGAGAGCTGCCAGAGCTTGAGGCTCATGAGTGCGCACGAGAGGAAAATCGTCAGGCCGAGATTGCCAAGGACTTCGCTTTCGCGCTGGTAGACTTTATAGACGTGCGTATAGTCGGCGACATTGCGGATGATGGCAGCGACGAGCATGGAGCCGATGTAGCCCGGGAAAATCAGGCCGATGCTGCTGAAGAACTGGCTGACGACCGTGCCGAGACCCATGGCCAAAAGCAGGTGGGCGAGGGCATTCATGAAGCGGTAGTTGTTGATGCTCTGGCCTGTGCGTTTTTCTTCATCGATGGCTTTGCGTTCGCCGTGGGCGGCCTGCTCGAGCTTCTGGACCTCATCCTGTGAGTTCTCAGGGTCGAGGCGCTCCTCGTCGGCGATGCTGAAGAGGTGATTGCGGCGCACGAGCAGTTCGCCCATCGGGCCGCCGAGGAGGCTGCCCGAGACCAGGCCAAATGTCGCTGCAGCAAAGGCAATCGTCGTCGCGTTGTCGAGGCCGACACTTTCAAGTACCGGACCAAACGAGCCCGACGTGCCGTGGCCGCCGACCATCGGAATGGACCCCGTCGCGAGCCCCATGAGCGGGCTCAGGTCAAACACATGGGCAAGAGAGATGCCGATGATATTCTGGCAGACGATGAGGATGGCCGTGAGCACGGCCATCTTGGCGACGAGCGAACCGCCTTTCTTGATGAGGCTGATGCTGGCCGTATAGCCGATACTCGTGAAAAACAGCATCATGCAGACGTTCTGCATGATGGTATCCTGTTTGTACGTCCAGATGCCATTGACATAGAGGATGTCGTTGATGACTGCGAACAGGATACCTCCGACCACTGGAGCTGGAATACAGTATTTGCGCAGGAATGGAACCTTGATGCGCAGCAGGACACCGACATAATATACAGCAACGGCTGCAGCCAATGTCTGGTAGATGTTAAGATTTACATTCATAGTGAAACTTCCTTTGCGTTCTCTCGTTTTTTATGTGTAATTTTGTAACACGTTTATTATCATAACAAAAAAATTGCAGAAGTACAACACTTTTGTTATAGTAAAAATAATTTTTATGGTATACTTCAGGACGAAAAGGGGATATCCCTGCCCGTCTGGACGTTCTGTTTGAAAATCTATTGCATTGCAGGCCGAAAGAATGTATAATAAAATCCTAGTATGATTATGTTTGCATGGAAGGATACGGAGCGTATCCCTTTTATTTTATAGGAGGCAGATTTTTAAGAATGAGTATGACGACTAATGACAAGCTCAGAAATATTGCAATCATCGCCCACGTCGACCACGGCAAGACGACGCTCGTCGATGCTATGCTGAAGCAGAGCCATGTATTCCGCTCGAATGAGCAGGTGGCCGAGCGCGTAATGGACTCGGGCGATATCGAGCGCGAGCGCGGCATCACGATTCTCTCGAAGAACACGGCCATCATGTACAACGGCATCAAAATCAACATCGTTGATACGCCGGGCCATGCTGACTTCGGCGGCGAAGTTGAGCGTGTCCTCAACATGGTCGACGGCGTTCTGCTGCTCGTCGATGCTTTTGAAGGCCCGATGCCGCAGACGAAATACGTTCTGCGCAAGGCTTTGGAACAGAAATTGAAACCGATCGTCGTCATCAACAAGATCGACAAACCCGGTGCCCGTGTCGCTGAAGTCGAAGACGAAGTACTCGAATTGTTCATGGAACTCGACGCTACGGACGAACAGCTCGATTTCCCTGTCGTCTATGCAAACGGCCGTGACGGCATTGCTAAATACTCCATGGATGACGACAGCGACAACCTCGAACCGTTGTTCAAGACCATCATCAAATACTGCCCGTGCCCGAAAGGCGACGCTGAAGGCCCGCTGCAGTTCATGGTCACGACCTTGGACTACGATGATTATGTCGGTAAAATCGCTATCGGCCGTATTGTCCGCGGCAAGATGTATCCGAACCAGGCTGTCGTCGTCACTGACGGCGAAAGCCAGCGCAAAGCTAAGATTGGCCGCGTCTATACCTATGAAGGCCTGAAACGTGTCGAACAGGATGAAGCCGCTATGGGCGAAATCGCCTGCATCGTCGGCATCCCGGACCTCAAGATCGGCGAAACCGTTACGGACCCGCAGAACCCGGAAGCTTTGCCGAAAATCAACATCGACGAACCGACGCTGTCC
>OIYH01000095.1_pt1 | contig 77072 bp, 67 predicted proteins | sample 1587911 | NCBI WGS metagenome assembly OIYH01 (sample SAMN03283252) | human gut metagenome | biome: human-associated habitat; material: feces | host: Homo sapiens | place: USA | collected 2013
CTTTTGCAAATCACGGCTCTGTTCCTTTTAGCGTGTCGCGGTTTTCTCATTTTTAGGAGTTTGCGCTGATTATCGGGACACAACAGGGTGTCGCGCGTGAGCGCAAAAGCCATTGGATATCTATATTTTTTCGATATGTACTACTTTATATGGACGGTCTTGGATTTTAATAAATTGACCGCATTATTATGTCATTGGGGATATGTCTTGGAACGACTTTGCCGGGCAATGACCGAAACAGCGGAAAGGGCCGCAATATGGTGGCTCTCCCCTCTTTATACTGGTTTCCGGTCGAACGCTTCCGTCACATAGGGGCAATAAGGGCAGGCAGCGAGAAATTGCAAAAAATGGTCAAAAGGATTCCTTCGTTTTTTACACAGTACAGATGCCGAAACAGTACCTTTTCATGAAAAGCGCAGTTACTTAGGACGCAACTTTTGACGGAAGGTACACATGGGGAGTTTGCGGAAAATGACGGAGTGTGCCGTTGCGCCGGAATCAGAAAAGGAGGGAAAGTACGGATGACGAAAATCCAACTTTTCATGAGAAGTGTAGTTACTTAGAATGCAACTTTTGGCGGAATGTACACATTGTGAAATTGTAGAAAATGAGCGATTTCGGATCGCGGGAAATCCATGCGCATCAAGAGTTTTCCGGAAACGGGGCGAAGCGAACCTTGCTCCGTACCGACGCGGAATGTTTGTTCCATACTCGTTCCGCTTTTGTTCCGCATTTTGCGCGCGGGATGCTGTGAAGCAGAACGCATGAAGTCCCGTGACCCTTGCGGACACAGGACTTCTTCGGGAGGTGTGCTGAGGTTCGAAAATAGTGCCTCTTGAATCCTATTCTTGAATTCCATCCCAAGGGAGATGAGGGAAAGATATTCGTTGACATGTTGATAGGTTAATTGCGAAACATTTCAGTGAGCGGCGCACGACGTCTCCCCCACGTTGCGAATCATCCGCGTGATCGTGTGCCAATAGAGGGTGAAATCCTCCCTTTGCGGGGCTTCACTTGAATCGTTGAGCCATAGCTGAAATCATTTGTCGAATTTTACATTTTATCAGTTATAACTGATAGATTTGCAATTTCGGTATTGATTTTCATTTGTAAGTGTGATATTCTATGACCAAATACGGAAGGAGGGCGAGGTTTTATGATCAAACGCGAACTGTATATGAGCCGTATCCGCCCGTTCATCGGAACGGAGCTGGTCAAGGTCATGACCGGTATCCGCCGCTGCGGAAAGTCGGTCATGTTGGAGCTGATCCAGCAGGAACTCACGGAGTCCGGCGTCAGCTCAGCGCAGTTTATCGCCATCAACTTTGAGGATATGAGCTATTCTCACCTGCAAACCGCGCAGGCACTGCACGACGAGATCACCAAACGCGCCAAGGAGATCGGCGGCAAGGTCTACCTCTTTTTCGATGAGATTCAGGAGGTCAAGGGCTGGGAGAAGTGCATCAACTCTCTCCGCGTCTCGCTGGATTGCGACATCTACATCACCGGCTCCAATGCAAAGCTGCTGTCCGGTGAGCTTGCGACCTATTTGGGTGGACGCTATGTGGAGTTTGTGATCTATCCGTTCTCATTTGGGGAGTTCATGGAGCTTTACCGTTCGATCACACCCGATGCGTCCACCCAGCAGTGTTTCCAAAAGTATTTGCTCGCCGGAGGGATGCCCTATCTCGCAAATCTCCGATATGCGGATGCGCCGTCCAAGCAGTATCTTCACGATCTGTTCAACTCTGTCCAGCTCAAGGACATCGTGAAGCGGAATAAAATCCGGGATGTAGATTTGCTGGAACGGATCATTGCCTATGTGATCGCCAATGTGGGAACGACCTTCTCGGCGACCTCGCTTGCGAAGTTCCTGAAAAACGAGCAGCGCACCGTTGCTCCGGAAACGATTCTGAACTATATCAAATACTGCTGCGAGGCGTACCTTTTCTATCAGGTGAAGCGGGAGGACTTGCAGGGCAAACAGATCCTTGCCTCCAATGAGAAGTACTATATTGCCGATCACGGCATCCGCGAGGCGGTCTTTGGCGGCAATATGCGGGACATCAACCTCATTTTGGAAAACATCGTCTATCTTGAGCTGCTGCGCCGGGGTTATGAAGTGACTGTCGGCAGAACAGGCGATAAGGAAATTGATTTTGTATGCGACAAGCGCGGCGAAAAGCTGTACGTTCAGGTCACTTACCTGCTGGCATCGGAAGAAACGGTTAACCGTGAGTTTGGCGCGTATGACAACATCCGCGATAACTTCCCGAAGTACGTTGTTTCCCTTGATGAGTTCGACATGAGCCGAAATGGGATCAAGCACCGGAATATTCGGGACTTTCTCTTAGCGGAGGAATGGAACTGAAGAAGAAATCTGAAAATTGCGATCATGTCACCTGTCAGGTAAGGATGGCAGCGGATAACGGGTATCCGGTGTAAGCCGGATGCCCGTTACTTTTTGCGCGCATGAAAAGCTAACAGATTTATTTGCGGCTTCCCGATATAATTGTGAATTCGTGTCTACTTCTACTTGACAGATGCACATCTTGAACGGTGCTCCCGCCTTTGTGCTATGCGCAGTTCTTATGCAATCACATCGGCACGCGCGGAAAAATATTAGCGAAAAATCTTCAAAAGGACAGCTATTGTCTATGCGATATGATATAATAAACGCATAAGCTGTCGGTGATCCTCAAAATTCAGAATTTATGAGGCGGGATCTCTGGTGCAGCTCTCTTTCGTCTGCAACGCCATCCGCGCATCCCTTATGTTACCGAATCGCAGCAGTAATTGATATGATCGACAAATTTTTAATAGATAGGATGTGTTTTGCGCTTTTCGGCATAGATACATCCGGTTGGAGAAACGAATGGACACAACAGTTGTGAAAGCCGAGCGATTGCTGCAAATATACTCCAAGCTTGTCAATGGCGAAGTCCTAAAGAAAAAAGAATTGGCACAGCGCTTTCATGTCACGGAACGGAGCATCCAGCGCGACTTGGAGGCGTTGCACTTCTTTTTTGCGGAGGAGGGGCTTGCTCAGGATGTGGTGTACGACAGGCGGGCGTGTGGGTATCGTATGGAAGCTCCGGCTTTAAGGACGCTGGAAAACAGCGAGATCCTCGCGGTCTGCAAAATTCTTCTGGAGAGCCGTTCCATGCGGCGGGATGAAATGTTCCCAATTCTGGATAAATTGGTTGACTGCTGTGTGCCGGCACAAAATCGCAAAGCGGTGCGGGAGCTTCTCGCCAACGAGAAGCATCACTACATTGAACCGCACCACGGGCAGCCTGTACTGACCGGGATGTGGGATCTGGGACAGGCGATCCAGAATCACAAGATGGTAGAAATTGAATATGAGCGGCTGAAGGAGCCGCATCTGGTCACACGCAAGGTCAAACCCGTGGGCATCATGTTCTCGGAGTATTACTTCTACCTCACCGCATTTCTGGAGAACAAGGATCACTTCGAAAACCCGGATGACCTGTTCCCCACCATATACCGCATCGACCGCATCCGATCCTGCCGCGTGTTGGACGAACACTTCAGCGTTCCCTATAAGGACCGCTTTCAGGAGGGTGAGTTCCGCAAGCGGGTGCAGTTCATGTACGGCGGCAGGTTGGAGTGCATCCGCTTCAAGTACACAGGACCGTCCATCGAGGCGGTGCTCGATCGGCTCCCCACGGCGGAGGTCGTGGAGCAGACTGAGGACGGCTGGATCGTCAAGGCTGAGGTGTTCGGCAAGGGCATCGATATGTGGCTGAAAAGCCAGGGAGAAAATGTAAAAACGATTTTTCCCATCGAGCAAATGTAAATAGCAGAACCAAATTTATCGTAAATTCTAAGAAAAAAGGTGATGTAATGGACATTCTTGAGTATATCAGATCCGGGAAAGCCGATGAGGTCGATCTTCTTGAATATGTTACGGATAACGATGTGGAAATAGCGGTTGCGGCCGCTGAATCTCCCCTTGCAACAGAGCCGATCATTGATATAGCCGCACATGATGCAGACCGCCGTGTCAGATATGCAGCAGTCAGAAATCCCAACATTGGGCTTAAAACCTTGCGCCTGTTGGCCAATGATGAGGATGAAGACATTGCGTGCTTTGCAAAAGCTCGATTGGAGGAGCAGATATGAACTGGTATTGTGAGAAATGCAAGAGGATCCATCTGTCAGAGGAAATGTGCCCCCAAATAAAGAGACAACTGTCGCAGCATCCCGAATGGATCGCTGAGGCTGCGAATTTTACAACAGTTGCAGGAGAAAACTTTCTTGTTTCGAGTCAGGCATTGGATGCAGTAGTCAAAAATATAAACAGCATCGCCGGCACGAATCTGTCTTATGAAGGGACGCAGCAGTTCGCAAGAGATATTCAAGTCTTTCGGCGGTTAAATGATGAGCCTTTTTCAAGATCGGGGCACTTCGCCTCCCCGTCAGGCGCTAAGTCATACTTTGAAAACGTCCTTAAAATCTCTGAGAATAAGCCGCGGGCCTTAACGTCATTTGAAGCAAAGCTCACGGGATATAGCCAGGAAGTGGACTGGGTACGCCAAAAGCATGGCGAATTGGCATCCGTGATGCAAAAAAGCGAACTGTTAAACAACAATGCGCCCGGCATTGATGGGATCACCATCAATCGCTTTACAGGGAAGGAAATCAGCAGCACGACAATAAAAGCATCGATCAATCCGATGACATCCAACAGCACGGGGATCAAGGATGTGCAGGAGGCTATTCGCAAAGGGACCGCTTCAGAGGACGTTATAATTTACGGACCGGTAGGGACAAAGGAGGCTGCACGAGAAGCGGGGCTGAAGAATCCTGTTGTTGAAAAAAACACTACCGAACAAATTCAAAGCTCAAACAAGCGTCTCGAGAGGAAAATTCTGGATGGCGAGGCAGTCACATCACCGACGATCCAGCAAGTAGGCTCCAAAATGCTGCAAGGAGCTGTAGTGGGAGCGGCGGTCGCCTTGACGGTTTCCGCGATATCATCCTACGCGCGATATAAAATGGGGGAAATAGACCGGGAGACGGCATGGAAAAATATAACCGAAGATACTGCCGGCGGCTTGCTGGTCGGTGCGGCAATGGGAGCGGTTACGATATTCTTGCCGGGTGGTGCGATCGGCTTTATAGCAGGAGCGGCAATAGGCTTGTATGTAAGCAAGACTTGTACAAATCTTTTGGATGAGGTGTTCGGAAAGGGCTCTTACGCTGCTATACTGAATTCCTCGGGCTATGTTTATGGTATGACTATGAATCTTGCAGAGTATTACGCAAAGATCAAGCGGCATGATGATCATGCAAGGGAAAACTTGAAGCAAGCCCAAAGTTTGCAGCAGAGCATTGATAGAAATTTTGATTTATTCGAACAAATGAAAGGAGAGTAATTCCTGCTATGAGTGAAGAGCTTTATCTGAAAAACCGGGAAAACGAATTTTCCAAGGACGATTTTGATTCGATCCAAGAAGCGATTACAACACTTTCCTCAGCATCACAGGATCAATTTGAGGAAATTAAAAAGGAAAAATGGTTTACGCGCCTTTTTGACATGGTCACGTTTTCTCAGAAGGGAAAGGAGCGCCTTGCAGCGCAAATCGGCAGCGTCGCACAAGCCCAGCAGATCCTGCTTGAAATCCTTCTCAGGCTGTCTTCCAATGATGAAAAAATATCGGATATGGTTGTAAACTCCATGGCCGATATTAAAAAAATGCAGGGACAGGATCTGTATCTTCTCTCGAAAATCAATCAGTTAGAGAATATAACATTAGGCATCAAGGCGGATATGGATATCAAGGCTTTGCCCAAATCCGCAGGCAAAGTGCTGACCGCTTGTTTCTACCACATCAATCAGGAACTTGACGATGATACCATTTCCGAATCGCAGCAGAGGTATGCCAACGCGGTACTTGAATACTTGGGCGAGGAATATCAGAATGTTGACGATTTGGACAGCGCGTTAAGTCGCTTCGATGAGTCGGCCCGCAAAATGATGTTGACTTGCTGCATGGAATATCTGTTTTTGGGCGATCGTTCTTTTGCCCTATGTGAAAGATTTCAGTCATTCATTGACGACTTTAACATTGGCAACAAGACGGTCAAGACTATCGAAAAACGTATCCTTGCGCTTTACAGGCTGCGTGGAGAGGATGGCTTTATAAGCAAGTATAGGATGACATCTTTTGAGAAGATCGAGGAAACCTTCCAAGTTGATTTTCTTGAGCGTTCCGATTTAACGGATCAAGGAGCAGAAACACCCGGAGGGTGCGAGACCGCCGACGAAGTTGATACCAGTATTCCCCGTGAACCTCTTTCCCTTTCCGGCATTATCTCGATAGAGAAAAAACAGGTATATGAGAATAAGGTCATTCATTTTTCCTCTACGATCATTGAGTGTGCTGCCGAGGTAGAGTTCCGCAACTGCACGATCCACTATAATGAGGACGAAAGCAGCCGATTTAACTTGAAGAAAGGGGCATCGCTGACCATTCTTGGCTCTACCGTGGTCTGCCATGGCAGAGGACGGAATGATAAATTCTTTATCACAGCCCAGTCCGCAGACACCTGTAAAATAAAGAATTCCTGCTTTGTGGATTGTGTTGATTTTCTTTCCGGCAATTTTAGCACCTTCCTCTTTTCGGAGAATGAATGCTGCGATTGCTGCCTGAACTTTTTGGATATCTCAGTGGAGCAGTGCGGCAATATGACCATCGAATCATGTGATTTTATATTTGCGGTCGAGCCGGCGTTTGTTTCGCATGATGTTGAATTGGATGCCTTTTGCGGAGAGTGTATTTCTATTTCTACGCCATATTATTCTTGCGATGCAAATGTTCTTATTACGAATTGCCGCGTTGGCTGCGCTTCCGGTGAAGACGGCACGCCCTGCACCTATATGGACTCTGTCAAATTTTTTTATTTGAGAGGCGATTGCAGTGCCAAGGTTGGATATTGCACATTTACAGACATCAAGAAATGTATAACAGGACAAGCCTTTATCTATAACTGCATTTTCAAGCGTTGCCAAGATGTTATTTATGGGGGCACCTGTGAGATTTTGAACGATCAGTTTATCGATTGCAGCCATGTGGCACAGGCCTTAAGCGAGGGCAGCCAGATTAAGAATTGCCAATTCTGCGGCGGTACGCAGAGAGAATACATACAAGGCGAAGCCATAAAAATTGAAGCCTGTGAATTTGTTAATCTCTATTCAAAACCCACTGACGGCTTTTCTTTTGAAGGCTGCGGGATCATTTCCTTGAAAGCCTATTGGAGTTCCGGCTCTGAGGCGAAGAAGCTTGTGCCCTCGCACATTTCCAAATGTATATTCAGTGGGATCCGGCTGGAGTCCTGGCAACCGTTTCCCGGCCTATTCATCCCGTCTTTCCTTGTTTCTCTTGATGTGTCCGAGGATCCGCACAAATCCCTCGTGGTCGTCTCTGACTGTATTTTCCGCAATTGCGCTACAGACGATCGATCCGGCGAGATCATCCGTCAAAAAAATAAGCATTATGGTCTGTTCAACCGAGAAACAACGTTCCGAGCGGTCAGTATTCAAAACTGTATCGGCTATGATCAGACGACAGATTTGGCGCACTTTGCAATGACGACCGATTTCGAATTGAAGCAAACGGATGGGGAGGGACACCGCTTCGGGTGCGGCAGAGAGGATAAACTGCCTTCTCGCGAGGACTGTTTGAAGGTCAAGGACGAGCTGATTCATGAAAAAGAGCCGTTGATCCCGCAGTGCTGATAGGATCCAGGGAGACGCAAGCTTACACTGCGCCTCCCGCCGGAGGCGTGCCATCGTGAATCTTGCCGTGTCGGATACAAAATGCAATGATCTGTTGCTTGACGCGAGCCAATGCGCTGTTGGCGTCATCGCGCATACGGATATACTCTTTCACTGCGTCGTCCACTTCCGTCGGAATATATACAGGGCTGTAAGTATGGAAAGCAAGGCACTTGCTGATCAGGCGGGCATCTCTGCGATCTGTCTTGATGCGCTTGTCTGGCTTTGTCATCATCGTGGTCGGCGCAAGAATCACGCAGTCAATACCGTGAGCGTGCAATTGATGATACAATGAATAACCGAGGCATCCCGCCTCGTAACCGCAGACAATGCGGCAATCCCGACTCTGCTGCTTTTCAATGCGAGCAAGGTATTTCAGAATATTTTTCGCGTCCGGCTCGACCTGAACTTCGGCAAAAAAGCGGTCGTCTTCCATGCTGTAGCAGCAAAGCGTGTAATTTGTGGTATGGACATCCATTCCTACATAGATTATACTTGTCATGATGACTCCTCCTCTTGTATGTGGTGATTCCTGTGTGCTTTTTGTTTGCACTTTAAGTATGACAGGTAAATCCACGCTTTACAAGCGAAGGGGTCATTTCATATTGTCTATCCGGGTGCAACAGCTCGGATCATGCGCAGCGGAGATACACTCTACATTTACTCTGCGGATCTGAGTTCTCTTTTGACGACCCATGATGTGACCTGGAGCCGCAGAGACAGCTTCTGCGAAGGGCAGTACGAGGCACTTCAGCAGCCTGAGGAACTGCCGACCGCTCCAGTAATGACGCGGATTCGCCAACTCCCAAAGCCATCTGGTCAACTATCCTTTGCCAAATTTGATTTTGACGGGGAGGAACCAGTATGACACAGACCGTTTTTGAAAAGATGAAAACCGAAATCTCGGTGCTGAAGCTGGACTTCACAACCGAAGAATTCGCCACTTTTGCCGATGATCAGGAACTTTCAGAAGAAGCCATTGAGGCGGTACAAACTGTCTTTTCCTACATCAGTGAAAAGAAACAGCAGACCACCGTCCAAACACTGCTCAAGCTGAGCCGACTGCCGAAAAAGGCGACGAAAACCTTTGAAAACTTTGAGTTTTCTCTGCTAAAGAGCAGAGACTTGGACCAGATCCGGGCATTGACCTCCTTGGGCGCGGTTTATTCGCACCGCAATCTGGCCTTTATTGGACCACCTGGAACAGGAAAAACGCATTTGGCGCAGGCATTTGGCTAGGGGCGCCTAAACTGGATGCTACTGACACTATTGCAACTGCATTGGCTGCCATTATCGGTTCGCCGCTGCTCGTTATCGGTCAGGCTTTAGAGCAGGCCGAAAACACGATCCAGGGAATTTCAAATCTTTCTGCAAGGAAGAAAATGGAGTACCTGAAATACTGCTTAGCGATCCTCCAGTATCTGGAAAGTGAAAATGCACTTGTAGAATAAATTGGCAGAATGGGGTACAAGGAGCATTGCGCTCAAAGCTCAGCACACCAACCGAAAAAGTCCCGTGTCCGCATCCCCTGCAGGATTTTTCACACCGGGTCAAAGAAGGTGTCCGGCTTATTCGGGTCGAAGACCTCGTTGCAGGTCATCACTGTGACCAGATCTTCAGTATCGCTGAGGTTGATGATGCTGTGCGTCCAGCCGGGGATCATGTAGACTGCCTCGATCGTATCGCCGGAGACTTCAAACTCTACGATCTCTCCGGTGGAAATGTTCCGCTCCCGGATCAGTCCGTGCCCGTGCACGACGATGAACTGTTCCCATTTGGAGTTGTGCCAGTGCTGCCCCTTGGTGATGCCGGGTCTTGAGATGTTGATGCTCACCTGACCGCAATCGGCGGTATGCACCAGCTCGGTGAAGCTGCCGCGCTCGTCGCAATTCATTTTCACGGCGTACTTGAACTTCTCCTTGGGAAGATAGGTCAGGTACAGGCTGAACAGCTTTTTGGCAAAGCTGCCGTCGGGCATCTTGGGCATCAGAAGCGTCTGCGGCTGTGTCTTGAATTCCTCGAGCAGCGAGACGATCTCGCCGAGGGAGACCTGATGTGTCACCGGGACATAGCAGTATCTCCCCTCCTCCCTTGCGACCGCGTTTACGCCATCGAACTCACAGTGCTGCTCCCTGCCCTCCAGCAGGTCGAACATCCCCTCCACGAGGTCGTCGATGTAAAGAAGCTCCAACTCGGTGGAGGGGTCGTTGACGGTGTATGGCGCGTCGTTGGCGACCGCCCAGCAGAAGGTGGAAACGGCGCTGTTGTAATTGGGGCGGCTGTGACCCATCAGGTTCGGGAAACGATAGACCGCGACCCTTGCCCCGGTCTCCTTGGCGTAATCGAAGAACAGCTCCTCGCCTGCCTTTTTGCTGCGGCCATACTCGCTGTTGCCGAATCGACCTGCCAGCGTAGCCTGAATGGAGGAGGACAGCATAATCGTTGCCCTGTTGCTATGCTTTTTCAGGCAGTTCAGCAGCTCGGAGGCGAAGCCGAAATTGCCCTTCATGAAATCCTCCGGGTTTTCCGGACGGTTCACACCGGCGAGGTTGAAGACAAAATCCGCTTTGCAGCAGTATTCGTCCAGCTCTTCAGCAGTGGAGGCAAGATCATACTCGAAGATCTCGTCAATGTGGATACCGGGGCGGCTTCGGTTTTTGCCGTCCCGGATGTTTTTCAGGTTGTTTACAAGGGCGGTGCCCACCATGCCCTTTGCGCCGGTCACAAGGATGTTCATTTAGTACTTCCTCCACACCATCGTATTGACAACATTCACATAGCCCTGAATGATGCGCACGACCTTCATGGAAACGGTTTCGTCCACATAGTCGGGACAGGGCTTGCCCAGCACACCCTTTCGTTTCATCTCGATCGCCATATCGGTGGCGTTGAGAAGCTCGCGGGTGGTAATGCCCGCCAGAATGAAATTGCCGGATTCCAGCGCCTCGGGGCGTTCGGTGCTGGTGCGGATGCACACAGCGGCGATGGGGTGACCGATGGACAGATAGAAGCTGCTCTCCTCAGGCAGCGTGCCGGAGTCGGACACGATGGCGAGCGCGTTCATTTGCAGCTTGTTGTAGTCGTTAAAGCCCAGCGGATCATTGACACGGACGCGGGGATCCAGATGAAATCCGCTCTCCTCCAGCTTCTTCTTGGAGCGGGGATGGCAGGAGTAGAGGATCGGCATATCGTATTTTTCCGCCAGAGCGTTGATGGCGGTGAACAGGCTTTCAAAGTTTTTGTCGGTGTCGATGTTTTCCTCCCTGTGCGCGGAAAGCAGGATGTAGCGATCAGGCTCCAGCCCCAGACGTTCCAGCACGTCGGACGCAAGGATCTTGTCGAGATTACCCCGCAGTACCTCCGCCATGGGAGAACCGGTCACATAAGTACGCTCCTTGGGCATCCCCATTTCGTGCAGATATTTCCGAGCAGGCTCGGAATAAGGAAGATTCACGTCGGAGATCACGTCCACGATGCGGCGGTTGGTCTCCTCGGGCAGACATTCGTCCTTGCAGCGATTGCCTGCCTCCATGTGGAAAATGGGGATGTGCAGCCGCTTTGCGGAGATGGCGGACAGGCAGGAGTTGGTATCGCCCAAAATCAGCAGCGCGTCGGGCGTCAGTTCAGTCATGACCGCATAGGTCTGGGAAAGGATGTTCCCGCAGGTCTCCCCCAGGTGGCTGCCGACCACATGGAGCAGAATATCCGGGCCAAACTCCCCCACCTCGTTTTTCAGTTCAAAGTCCTCCCAGAACACGGTGGAGAGGTTCTTGTCCCAGTTCTGGTTGGTATAGACGACGCAGGTGTCAAAATACTCCCGGCAGCGCTTTATCACCGCAGCCAGTCGGATGATCTCCGGCCGCGTGCCGCAGACGATCATGATTTTCAGCCTGCCGTCGTTTTTCCAAGTAAAGTTGTGTTCCATAATATTCTCCACAAACAAGCTTAGAGGGAAAGACGAACGCCCTTCCATTGATCTTATTTTTCCTCTGCAAGTCGGTTCTGTATGTAACTCAGAGATGCGATGGTCGCTACAGTCTCCTGAAGATCTAAGCGGCGTGTGTTGTTGGAGTTGAACTCCGTCAGGGTGTTGCGCTTCTCGTCGCCCTCTTTGAAGAATTTGTCATAATTCAGCCCCCGGTTGTCAGCGGGGACGCGGTAGAAATCGCCCATGTCGATGGCTTTGGCACATTCCTCGTTGGTGAGCAGGGTCTCGTACATCTTTTCACCGTGGCGGATACCGATGACCTTGATCTCATCTTTCTTACCGCCGAACAGCTCACACACCGCCTCTGCCTGCGTTTTTATGGTGCAGGCGGGGGCTTTTTTGATGAACAGATCGCCGTTCTCACCATGCTCGAAGGCGAAGAGCACGAGATCGACCGCCTCCTCTAGAGACATGATAAATCGGGTCATGGAGGGCTCGGTGACGGTGATGGGGTTGCCGGATCTGATTTGATCGATCCACAAAGGGATGACAGAGCCGCGGGAGCACATGACGTTTCCGTAGCGGGTGCAGCAGATCTTAGTTTTGCCGGACATCCGGGACTTGGCGATCGCGACCTTTTCCTCGATCGCCTTGGTCATGCCCATGGAGTTAATGGGGTAAGCCGCCTTGTCGGTGGAGAGACAGATGACGCTTTCCACCCCCTCTTCAATGGCGGCGGTCAGCACGTTGTCCGTGCCGATGATGTTAGTGCGTACTGCCTCCATGGGGAAAAACTCGCAGGAGGGCACCTGCTTGAGAGCGGCAGCATGGAAGATGTAGTCTACCCCGCGCATAGCGCCCCGGACGGATTGCAGATCCCGCACGTCACCGATGTAGAATTTGATCTTATCCGCCACTTCCGGCATCTTCACCTGAAATTCATGGCGCATATCGTCCTGCTTTTTCTCATCGCGGGAGAAGATACGGATCTCGCCGATGTCGGTAGAAAGAAAGCGGTTGAGAACGGCGTTGCCGAAAGAGCCGGTCCCCCCGGTGATCATGAGGGTTTTGTCTTGGAATAGGGACATGTTATCTTCTCCATTTATAGCAAGATTACTTTTAACTTCTCGAATCATTAATGGCCTTATGGGTATTCTTTATCCAATCACAGACAACCGCAAGCAAGAGTGAATTTAGAAAGCAAATAACTGGTGCCCATATCATAGATATGTTGTATGCACCCAACCTTTTGAAAACCATACCTTGAAACAGATATACCATTAAGTGAACGATATACACAACAGTAGAATAGTCTCTTCCAATTTTTAAAAGGATTTTACTTTTGCCTTTTTTGAAGATGAATGCGGCAAAAACGAAAACTGCCAGAAGTGGCGTTGTGATATAAACCGTGCCATCTACTTCTGACCACAATCGAGTATCAACTGTTGCCTTTTCTTCTCGCGACTACTACAGTGATAAAAATACCCAGATATCATCAGGAACAGAGGAACCGCAATTCTTGCTAATCCGACAATGTATTTTCCAATTGTCAGACTTGTTTTTGCATGAATACATACAACCAGAAAGCAACATAACGCCTTTAACTCATCTACACCAGTTACTCTGTGTCTGTCTAATTATCTTTCCTCCAATTTTCTGTGTCAATCCTTTCTTTGCGATCCATAAATATCGAAGGCCTATAATTCAATGCATCTCTAAAATACAGGATATTATCAGATAACCTTTACTTTCGACGCATTTTAATCAGCTGATTAGACACAATCAGCTTTAGTCCAATAAATTCTGCCTTCCTGCAGAAACACAATATAATCACACATACGGAGATTATTCCAATCATGAGCGCCTTCACAACCCATAGCACAAACGAGGTTACCCTTATAAAATCAGTCAAGAAAAAAGTAGATCCTGTTGCAAATAGGATTGCCGCAGTATACTGAGCATAACGTATGAAGTAATCTCCTAACCGCATATTGAAACCATGCTTATACAAGATATATGGTTCGACCCAAAAGCTGGTTGTTACCGTACTGATCAATGTTCCAAGAAGGATACCCATAAAACCATAGTAGCGAGCCAACGCGATGGATGACACTAAATTGATCAACGCCTCTATCCACGGCTTAAATCGATCGTTCCAAAAGAGACCCAGAGTAGTGTTGTAGGTCTGGCAAGTTTGACGCATACCGGAGATGTAGTAATTGATTACAATTACTGTTATGGCACCAGTTGATAGAAGATAGTCTTCGCCAATCCACAGCCGAATGAAATCGTTTGCTAAATTATAAATGCAGCACGTTGATATTCCATAGAAGCACATATTCAAAAAAAACATCTTGTCGAATACTTCCTTGGATTTATCAGCATTGTTTTCGGCATTCAAGTTGCCAACACTTGCGGTAACAGACGTAAAAAACATCGTAATAATGCTTTTTACCGTATTAATGAGCAACAGATAATTTGAGTATAAACCAACGATTACAAGTCCGCCATTGACAAGTGCTGTTGTCAGAACATTATCTGTTCCGTTGACAACGATTCCACCCACCTTATGAGACAGTTGTGCACCAACGTACTTCATTAGCGTCTTGGTTTCTTCTTTTGTCAACCTTTCCGAATTCCCTTTCAAGTACGGATACAGATTATCGCACTGATGTGAGATTCGGATGTTAGAACCTATTGTACATGCGATCACAACTAACAAATACAGTAGATAGTTTCTTGTAAAAAAGAGTATGATAAACTGCCCAGCGCACTGGATTATAGAAAACAGTGTCCGATTAATTGTATTGAGGTATTCCTTTTGATCTGCCGACAGCAGAGAACGCTTATAGGTAAAGAAATACGACACCACGGAGTTAAATAGAAACAGAAGATAGATTAGCGTGAAATGGGGTATATCTGGGCGGTCCTTAATTAGAAGATCCAAAAATGGGATCAGACATAACCCAAGCCCCAAGATTAGAATTCCAATGACATTGTACGCCAATCGGTAAAAACTCATCAGAGCCTTTGTTTTTCGAATATTTTGTTCCTGTAAGGGTTTATACAAACTGAAGGAAATTGCTACTCCAATGCCTAACTCGGCAAGAGAAAGCATCGAAAGGATGTTTGAAAACAATCCGCTTAAGCCCAAATACTCTGCTCCCAGAAATTGAATAAAAAATGTGCGATTTATAAAATTTAGCAGAATAATGATCAACTGCGCTCCAAATCCAACCGCTGCATTTCGGATTGTATTTGTCAATCTTGACATATCTTACATATCTCCTATGAAATTTGCTGGAGGGCTTTACAGAAGTCGGCGTAATATTGTTTTATCCCATTTTCTTGCTTTGGCGCGGGCGTATTGTCTCTGCAGTTATCACATATTTTCAACATCGCTTCCATCAAGCGATTCTCAAAATGCGCATCATAATCAATGAGTGTTGTATTTTCATCCGCATATTCCGGAATCCCTCCTATGTTTGTCGCAATTAGAGGTTTACAGCAGGCGGCAGCCTCCAAAGCAACGAGTGGAGCCGCTTCGTTGCAGATAGACGGCGCAACAACGCAGTCTGTAGCACAGTACAGCCTGTTTAACAAATCGTGCCTCACATAGCCTGAGAAAACGACCTGCTCATTGACAATTTCCTGAACTCTTTCAAAATAATTTCTTTCGTTGTCGGTAGAGGGGGTGCCGACGATTAGCAACGTGGCATTTGAAAGATTGGCTGCCATAAACGCTCGCACAAGTTCTAAGATGCCTTTAATTGGAGAGATGCGGCCTATATAGGTAAACAGCACGTCCTCGTCACGAATGTTAAACTCTTTTCGAACAACGTGTCTAGCTTCAGCCGCATCTTCACCGATAAGCGGAATTATGTCTGTACAATTTCGAACCGTCAAGACCTTGCAGGCCGGATTTACACTAACGACACGCCGATTTACAAAGTTCGAAACGGTGATTACGGCATGACATTGACTCGCGATACGCTTTACAGCATTCTGCGAGAGAACTGACAAGGGATCACCATGCAGATACCAGATCACCTTTGAATGAATCTTCCGGAATATGTACTCCATTTCATAATTAATGCTGGTAATGATCACATAATCATATATATTCTGGTTGATGAGTTTTACAAGTTCTGACATTGTTTTATCGGGTATGTGCAATTTAAACAGTTTCCAAATAATGTTCTTTTTGCAATATCTCCCATTTTGATGTTTTTTATAGAAGATATAATTTGTGTTTTTGTAGAGAACGGTTTCTTCCGCTGCGGCAGTATCCTGAATGCTGAACACATCAATAGAAAGCTTATGCTCTGCCTCATTCACTTGACACAAATCATCAATCAGTGATTCAACGGCCCCGCCCTTGACTGGAGGGTTAGGCAAATCCGCAAAGGTTGCTATCGCTATTTTCATTTTTGATTACCTCAAGGTTTCTTCAACTTTTTTCAAATAGAAATCTTGCAATTTTTTACTCTCTATTTCAATATCATATCCCGCCTTTCGCACAGTTTCTATGTCAACTGAGCGATCTCTATTGCCTGATGTGGTAATCCGATAAACTTCATTTGCCCAGTCTGCTGCTGTTTGCTCTAATGAGAGGTAAGAGATCTTGCCAAGAATATTGGGTTCTTCCGGAACTTTATCAGATACCACACACCGCAAACCATTGCACTGCGCTTCAATCAAGACAATGCCTAAACCTTCAGATTTGGAGGGAAGTATAAAGATGTCAAGAGCATTCAGCAAAGAAGGAACATCATTTCGCATTCCCAACAGCATTACAGATTCTTCCAGCTTCAATTCGCAAATCTGCTTTTCAATTACATCCCTCAATGGCCCGTCTCCAACAAGGACAAGGACACTTGTGGGATCCAGCTTTTTAAATTCTGCAAATATCTCCATCAAAAATACGTGATTCTTTTGATGATCGAATCTTGCGACACAGCCGATAACCGTTTGATGATCGGCTATTCCCATATTTCTGCGTACTTCTTGCCTGCGTTTTTGTGAAAAAACATATTTCTTTGGTTCTATCGCATTCTTCACAATTTGAAATGGCAATTCACCAAACATAAATTTACCGGCATCTTCAGAACAAGCCAGCAAATCAGTTGCTATTTCCATTAAATGTCTCTTATTGTATCTTTCAACGAGTAACTGCCTTTTGCGTAGCGGCTCAAGGTAGTCGTTATTATGGGAGTGAAGAATCCTTGTTCGGACACCACACTTTTTTGCGGTTTTTAGCAGTCGCAGATTTGCGGCAGAGCAGTCGTTAACATGGAGAATTGCGATTTCCGGGTGCTGCTTAAAAAAAATGCGGTCATAAGTCAATCCTTTTATTGGATGGTGTTTAACGCCAACAATCTTTTTATATACATTCCCTCCCATCTTTTTGATCTCGTCCTCGTAGGCGATTGTCATCTTCTCAGGAACAATAAAATCAAATTGCACCAGCCTTCTATCCATGTGCCTATAATAATTCATCAAATATGTTTCGATGCCGCCTTTGTTGTATGACATTCCTCTATGAAGTACTCTAATCGGACAATTGGTTACCATTTTATCGTTTTCTTCTCCCTTTGTAGCGTAACGTAATGGAAAAAATACATCATTCTGATTGGCAACTTTATATTGTGATTCAAAAAAATCCTAAACATTACTTCAGTGTTTTTTAAAAGGCTGCGTCTTTTCCATGCTTTTTTCAAAATATTGATTTTTGAAAATGTACTTCCAATAGAATCCCCTGAAGTTGATAGATGACCAAAGTTTTGCATCTGACCGGCGACCATGCTTCTTTGAAGCTCAAGCTGCTGGTTATTCACCAAATACAATGTGCGTAGATGTATGTTCAAAAACAACTCATACAAGCATTCGGCAGAATAACAAGACCCTTGAATGCGGTCACAAAGTTGCGATATTTTTTGAAGAATGACCTGCTGCACAGGCATTATTTTTTCGTGGTTTTTTTCTTCGCTGACATATTCCTTCAAAACGGGAACTACTTTATGTTCCTCGTTTTCCTGATAATGATCTGTTGCACCGTGGCTGGCCCATAGAAGTCTCTCTAAAAAAACATGATCATACTGCCACAAATCCATATCACGGGAGTTGATAGGATTCTGCGCAAAGATCAAACCGTTCTTCCTTCGGTCCTCTGTGATAAAGGCAGAATTGATGATACCAATATAAAACCCTGCACAATCTAGGCCTTCTAAAGAATTGCAGATATTATCCTGCATCGTACCATTCCAGCCCACATCTGCTACGGCAATCGTATGCCCTGATGTCATGCCCTCTTGCGCACAATAACGCCTAAAAATGCTGCGATATCTAATGCGGGAAGATTCGTATAGTTGCTGAAAATCTTCTCTTGCGCACAAATCCAAAAAAGTAGGCGAATTAAAAAAATCTTGTATCGGCTTACAAATTTCCGATTGCTCCATCTGTAATTGTTCCGAAATGGAAGCCATGCCGGTGTTTTCCAAAAAATCCGAAACAGATAGCTGAGGATACCTCCGTAACAATGCAAACTGTTCTACACCAAGAGGTTTTAATGATGCAGGATAAGTTGCCTTTCTTGAAACGTACAGATAATGAGTATGTATTGACTTGTCCTTGATTTTTTCAAGATAGAGATCAAAGACCTTCTTCAAAAACTCGCCTTCTCGGGAGAGAAAGTAGATATCTTGAATCTCCTCCCGAATCAACTCTTTATAAAGCCGTTCTGCATATAGGTACAATAAAAAGCAGTAGTTGGAATATCCTAAAATTCCGGAAACCTCTCTTTTTGCGATTTGCTTAAGTTGTGCTACCAACTCTTTGTGCTGATCCTTTCCCTCGCCGCTATCTAAGCGAAATGCTTTGATCCCCCAGTTGTTTGCCATTTGGACGTCTGATTTTTGATTGTCACCCACCATGACACATTGTGAAGGATCGATATTCATTTTTTTGCAAACATACCCATAGAGACCACCGAGGTGCTTGGATGTTTTACAGTCTGAGGAAACAAAAATCCGCTCAACTTTATTATAGGCATCCTCTCGCTGTAAGAAGATGCGTAATTCCTCCTGCCCTAAATAAAAGTCTGAGACCACAACGACATGAAGACCTCTTTGGTGTGCTTCCGTTACTAACGTAACGGTTTCTCCGATATAACTTTGACTTGCCAATTCAGCTTGAATTTCCGCAGCATGAGCGATCTTGTAGAAATCCGACTCTACATACTTACAAGAAAAACGCTTATCCAAATCGACCAAACGTCTATAGATTTCATCGCACAGGCCAGGATAGTTAAATTCCCCTGCTTCTGCTCTGGAAATCACTGCCTGTTCAGCTTTCTTCCGAAGTAAAAACAGCATGGTCTCATCTACAGCATAGTTCAATTTCAGTGCAAGTTTTTTAGCCCAGAGAATCTTTACTTCCTCCGGGGTACAGTTTCTACGGACAATCGTCCCAAAGAAGTCCAGGAAGAGATACTCTACATTGTGTTCTTTACAATAATCCAGGATATTATGAGTCATATAGCCTCCTGTTGTACTATCCTCTTTAGACGCCTTATCTTCATTTCGATAATAGCCAACCGACCACAATGGCACATGATCCATCGTGCATATCGCCCTATTTGACCGGATTGGTGTGTACAAATATTGGCTGCTCTTTGTAGATCAGTCAGACCTTCCATTAAGCAACGAATCTTTTCTGTAGCCGCTACCGTCATGTTTCCCCAATATACACATTCCATCAGTACCGACGCATAAGCGCCGATCAAAAAGGATGAAAGTCCGACCGACGACTCGTCCCAAATACCATGAGCCTTGTATAAACCCACATAGCGATTGTATAACTCGCAGTATTCCTCCCAGTAGCGCATTGGTTCCCGGCTTCTTTTTGATAATGAATCAGCAGTGTCCACGCGGTAAAAACAAACAGGATCGTGTATCAAAGCGATTCGACGAACATGCTTTAAGTAACTTAAATTGAAGCGAAAATCCTCTGCAAACTGTACATCGGGTTCAAATTGAATTTGATAATGTTTGATTATTTGTGAGTTGTAGAGTTTTCCCCAGTTGGCTCCCCAGTATGCTCCAGCTTGAAATTTTAACATTTCATGCAGATATTCTTTAATCGAAACGCTGTCTGAAAAAGTGGTCATATAGTCAATCAATGCCAGTTCGCTGTTTTCGTCAAACGTCTTAAATGCACATGAGACATAGTCAGAATCCTTTATAGCCGATATCGCTTTTTCAATGAAATGGGCATCCATCTGGTCATCGCTATCCAGAAATGCGATATATTCACCCTTGGATCGCGCAATTCCACAATTTCTTGCTTTTGCAACTCCACGGTTCTCCGTATGAAGGACGGAAATACGGCTGTCCACCTTTGCAATATTGTCTATAATATGTCCAGACTGGTCGGTTGAACCATCATCAATCAAAAGTACTTCTATGTCGCCGTAAGTCTGCGATAAGATACTCATTACGCACTTTTCAATGTATTTTTCAGCATTGTAGACTGGTACGATTACGCTTACCAAACAAATCTCCCCCTCAAGCCTGCCAAAATGTTGTATACGGCAGAATATAGCAGGAACCAATTGTAAACAAGAGATATTGTGCGGACATCAATATATACATACTGGATTTTAGAAGCAGACGTGAATTCCTACTTTTGACTCTGGAGACTAGGTTAGGAATCAAAATCACATAGGATATCAGAAAATAAAACGCCGCCCGGAAAAAAATATTCTGAGATGTTACCAGAATCTCAAAAAATACAGCAAACCAGCCCATATAATACAGGATAAAGTAATCTTTGTCAGTTTTTGAATATTCCTTCAGGAACACTATCGCCATAACATATAACACTGCAATAACAAACATCATTGTGGCTCCGGAGTTAGACAAGGATAAATTGTAACCTCGTTCCCGTATGAAAATAATAAAAATAGACGCAATTGCTCTGCGTAATATAAAAACAACAGCAAGGAGAAGGCTTGAAAAGCGGAGCATTGTTGTAGTTATTGTAATTCGGCGCATCAAAGGAATGATAATGAAGATAAATGCAGAGGCGTGGAACAGAGATCCTAGTATTACGCAAAGATATGGCAAAAAACGTTTCTGTTCTTTCATTTCTATCAATGACAGAACAATAAACCCCATTGCAATTGCCTGTCGCATACCTGTCAAGGAAAACTGATACAGATTGAATGCTAACAGAATGATAATACTTAAAACGGGATCATCCGAATAACGATAGATTAACGTCCACACCATTATTACAAAGAAAGCTGCGACAACAGAAAACAAAAAGGTGTAGTTCTCTGATATGCAACTTAGAGCCTTAAGAAAGATGAAAAAAAACGGATCCGTTTTTGCATACTGAATTACCTGTCTTAGATCCATCGAAGACACGAGTTCAAACATATACTTATAGTTATAGGAGTCTCCACCGACATCCCATCTTCGAAGTGCGGCGATTAAAAAATAAGCAATCCCACTGGTAATGCAGAACACACGCTTACCGTCTTTTATATATTTACAAAAAAAACCATTTATCAGGGTCAGAATATATGTCAGCAGAAAAATATTCATTGGATTATCACCTAAAACCTATCAGCAAAAGCTTGAAAATATAGGGGTTCCTCTATTTAAGCCCTTGAATTGCCGTATGATGCGTGCAGGCTATTTATTCGTGGAAATTTGGGAATACAGCTCGACATACTCTAAAAAAGTTTGTTTTTTGTTGTATAAGGATTCGGCTCTTTGCCGACATTTTTCTGAGTAATACTTTTTACCGATTTCCTGAATGCGCTTTATGCTTTGTAGAAGCTGCTCATAGTTACCATATGGTACGACCTCTCCTGTTTGCCAATCCACTATTTCTGCACTGCCGCCGGAATCGTAGGTAATCACAGGTGTACCGCACGCGATTGATTCAATATTAACTGTTGGAAAAGAATCTGCCTTTGTAACATTGACAAAAACATCCGCTGACGAATAGCACTTTGCAAGTTCAATCCGATTTTCTATGAACCCGCTCATGAAAACATGAGGGTTTGAGTTCTCTGCAAGTTGCTTAGGCGTACAACCAATTAAAAATAATTTCATCCTCGGTCCGAGTTTTTTAACAACGTGATCGTATGTTTCTTTTCCATCTTCAGACAGCCATTTATTCGCCATTCCCAAAATGATAAATGCACCACATTTATGCAGATTTTCGTATACATCTGTTTGGTATGGCTTAAAAATATCCAAATCAATTCCATTGCAGATTGTTTTTTCAACTCGCTCTGCCAGCAAAGATTCTCTTGCACATGCAGTAATCCATTGTGAGCATCCGACAACATGAACATAAGGATTCTCACCGATCAGTTTTCGTTTTTCCTTAAAATCTTCTGCAGAACGATCAAAAAAGTAGCTCGGAATATCTTTCCTCCTCCGGGGGCAGTTGCCACATCCTGATTTCCAGAGATTACAGCCATCATATAAAAAGTGGCAGCACTTCCCTGTGAAAAACCAGCAGTCGTGAAGGGTGATCACTGTTTTGATCCCGCGCCTTTGGATATAGCGAAATAGCAGGGGGACATGGATATAATTGCTGTGTAAATTATGCAAGTGGATAATATCAGGGCAGATCTCATCGATCCATTTCAATAGTTTCAATGTTGCCAGCAGGGACCCACCACCCTGTCTTCCTAGAATTCTCGACCTTAAGGCATGGATTTTATGATCCAATCGATTTCCCATAACAAGAATATGATCATTGCGCTGATCTTCCGACAAAGATGCACATACATAATAGGTATCAAACCCAGCATCAGCAGAAACTCGCGCAATTCCAGCAATGATCTCCCCTGTACTGCCAGTCATATATGTTGCATTGATTTGCAAAATTTTCATATGTCCAGTTCCTTGAATTAGTTATCTTTATCTAACAGATGCTCAAATGAATTCCTTAACGATTCTTGCACCGCCTCGATTTCATGGTGTTTTTGAGCAAAATCTCTTGTGCTTTCCACATTCTTCGCAAAGAGAGCCTGATTTTTAACGAGGCTGGAAATCGCTGCTTCAATTTCGCTGGCATCATCGATAACGACCGTTCCCGGGACTTTACGGATATATGCGATGGAGGAAACCTCTTCGGGTCCGATCCCTAGGACCTGGTTTCCGCTTTGCAGACAGTCGATAACTTTTGTAGAAAAAGAATACCGCACCGTATCAATTGCTTGCTGTTCAAAGGACTCCACATGGAGTACGACATCTGCTCCGTGCATTATCCGTTTGACTTCCTCATAAGGTCGAGTTCCCATGATGCGGGAGACTCCAGGCCTTTCCAGCTTTTTCTTTACTTCCTCTGTAATAGCTGCGCCGGTATAGATTTCCAGCACTGCTTTTACACCACTATCATTTATTCTTTCCAACGCATCGGCAACTGCAGACAGGGTATCATCCCGACCCCAAAATAGATTTCCAGCATAGACAAATCGAAGGGGGTGATTGAGAAAACCCTTCGGTTCCATGGAAAGATCGCAGCCTTTATAGAGCGTTGCAACCGATCTGCTAAAGCGTTTTGCATACAGTTCGGACATTTCATCAGAAATTCCATAGAGTTTGTCCGCAGACAGAATGCATTTTGCAAATTCTCGTTTCAAGTAGACTCTACGATAGAAAGTACACCGGTCATAGCTGCCGAAAACATCATCAGCAATCAATAGCACGATTTTGCATTGTGTGTGCTTTTTCAAATATTGAATCAACGGCCACAGAATATAGGGACTTGCTGCAAAGGAAAAAAGAACATTCGGTGTATTTTTTGCAAGAAACCTGTCGAAATATTTATTCAGCCACAACCTACTTCGCCAGATTTGCTCATGCCAAAAGTAAACGAACTCATTCTTCTTCTGGTGTAATTTATTTATTTGAGCCTGTTCCTTCTCGCCAGCAGTGTTTTTGACGGTGCGCATCTTTTGTATTTCTTCAGACGTGAATTGCTTTCCCTCAATGTGAAATTTGAAAACTCCCTTTAGGATATCTACGGCAGAGAGATTGCAATAGGAAACAGACACTTTATTATTTGGCATTTTCTTTCTGGCATAAAAATTAGAAAAGGAATCTTGTTTCCAAACATTTCCGTAAAAAAAATTGGAAACGGTATTCCCAAACGAGTTTTCATCATTCCATGCCGCCTCTGAAAAGACCAAAATGTTCATAGTAAGCTATCCTTTTATCGTAATACTATCGTTGGCTCTGGTGCAAAAACAGTTGCATTCTCTGGAACATCTTTATTGATCACACAGCCAGATCCGATTCTTGTTCCGCTTCCAATATGAACTCTCCCTATAATCTTCGCTCCTGCACCTATTAAAACTCTATCTCCAATAACTGGCGAACCTCCTTTACCCTCTCCAATCGTAACTTGATGGTAAATTGTCACATTTTCGCCAATGATCGCATTATGACTAATGATAATACCATATAATCCGTGTGGGAATATTGGTATACCACGAAACTCTGCACCAAATCCTATATGCGTTCCGAGCGATGCGTTGTTGAACGCATCGCAGCGCTTTATGTATAAAAGCTTCATTTCGCAGACTATTTTGGCAATGCTCGTTCCTCCTGTATAGCGGATGACATCATTGCGGTATTTCCAATATTTACGAGGATTATAGTGCTGAATGAAATATCTCATCTTACGCTCGATATTCGAGAGCTGTACACTTGCCATAAGTTACCTCAAAAGTTCTTCTTTTTTCGCCAAAACCTTCTCACACAATACGCTGCTGTCAAACTTCTCCCGTGCAAACTTTGCCGCAGCCTGCCCCATTGCATTATAATCCATTAAGCGAATTTGCTTCATTGCTTCCGCAAGGGCCTCAGCATTTTTCACCGGAACAACCAATGCCGTTTTGCCCCGTTCAATTGCATCCGTCGGACCGGGAATATCCGATACAATTGCCACGGTCCCTACAGCAGCCGCTTCAATTATGACATTTCCAAATCCTTCTCGATAACTGGGAAGAAGTAAGACATCTATTGCAGCATAATATCGCTCAATGTCCGAAACTGTTTCATGTATGATTACGCTGGGATCATTTTGAGCGCGTTCAAGGAGTGCTGAATTCAGCGTTCCCTTACTTTCAAAACGCCCTATCAGCAGGAGTTTTGCATCTGTATTCAGGCTAAAATAGGCTTCTAATAGTTCATTAACGCCTTTGTCTCTGGTGATTCTGCCAACGAATCCATATACAAAATCGTTTTCGGAAAGCCCTAGCTCTCTTCGAACCTCATCACGCCATTTTGCTCGGTTCTTATCGCTAAAGCGAATCAAATCGACGCCTCCAGTACTGCCATTCCAAATGACCGAGACTTTTTCGCGAGGAAATAAGCCTTCTGAAATTCCCCATTCCATATTGGATTGACTAACGCATTCAATGGCTGTTGAATTGGCGCAGGTAATTTTTTCAATTGCTTTTAAGACTGCTTTTCCAATCCTAGACGCGCCCAGATAACGAAAACCCATCAAATGATAGTTCCGCACCTTACAGCCGGCTTTCTTTGCGGCAATGGATGCGTAAAAAGCCGCATTCGGCGTAGAATACTGGATCAAATCAAAGTTTTGTTCTTGAAAAATCCTGAAAAGATTTTTGACTGCTTGCAAAGAACCTATTATAGAAATGCCTCGTGGAATCTCTACGTCGATGTAATGGACAGAAGGATTTATTTTTTCCTGCAATTGCGTTCCATAAGAACAGATTATAGTCACGTCAAACCCATTTTCATCCAGATAGTTCAGTTGATCCTTAAAAAAACCCATTGTTCCCGGGATCGTCGTGATATAACAGATTTTTTTATTCACCTTTCCGCACCATAACTTCGTTATATTTCATCATATAAATCCCGTCCTCATACTTTCCAATCTGCACAGTGTTTGCATTGCCTTCCAGATTGTTCAAGATCAGGCGCATATGATCAACATCGGCTTCATAGGCGTGAGGATATCCGCCGCCAAAACGAGGGTTGACTTCAGAAATATAATACTCGCCGTTGACATCAAAAACATCAATGTCGATTTGGCCACGGTATCCTACTTCCTTTACAAAACGAACGATCAGGTCAAAAAGTTTGTCATCTTTGAAGGATACAGCCTTGTCCGTTTCTCCGGCGCGCATCTTTAGCTTTTTTTTGGTAAATATGGACACCACTTCGTGAGATACCATGTCAATGTACACGTCCGCACCGATCTCTTGCCCATCCAGGAACTCCTGAATCATCAGTCCATCTTCGTGAGCAAATAGTAATTCAACCGTCTCTCGATCATAAACCTTGGAGATAGAGATGCTGGCACTGCCTCGCGCAGGTTTTACAAACACCGGATAGGAGATTAGTCCTGCATCAACATCTGCATAGAAGGCTTCCTTATCCATATAGGACTTAGCACACTTATAGCCGTGGTTCATTAACCAGTTGTACATCTCAAACTTGTCCAGAGACATTTCGCACAGTGCAAAGGAAGATCCAATCACCGTAGTCCCCAGTGCCTTGAACTTATCCTCGTGTTCTGCCAACAGGGAAAGTTCGGGATCGATCAAGGACATAACGCCGGTTACTTTTTCTTTTTTGCAAATATCCAGAATGACATCCAGATATCCGGGGGCAGACATTCTGGGGACGATATAATACTTGTCCGCCTCGTAGATCGCAGGAGCCAGATCGCTGCAATCTGTTGCAATTACAAGCCCTTTGCCCGCCAAAGCTTTCTTAAAATATTGAATGATCTTATTGCGTGTGCCTGCACTGAGAATCAAAATGTTCATAGTGCGCCATTCCCTTTCTCCTGCCGAGGATTTTCTATTCTGTAGACGTTTAGATGCCCATTGCTACAGGGACGAATAACTTTAAACAGCCCATATTCTCTACACTCACTGACAAGCTCAAAGCCGTTTTTTTGAACCGTTCTGATAGAGGGGAAGTTTAATTTCTCTATGTATTCATATGCGTAGTCATAATCAACACCTAAATTGTGCAGGATAAAGTTAATCCCTTTACTTGCATAACCATTTGAGCGTTGACTGGGTACAACCCAAATAGGACCAATTACAATATCGTGCTTTGTGCTCATTGCAAGTCTGGATCCTCCGCGGCCGACCACCAGATGCCCAATAACTGCATGGTTTTTTACCATATAAATTACTTGATATTGTGATTTATACAGTTCACGAATCATGCGAATTCTATGTACTAATCTAGTGAAATAAGGGGGGATTTCATTGCCTTTATAGCAAGGATAATAGATACGGCAAATAGAAGGATGGAAGGAATAATAACGAAGGTCGTCTATTTCTTTCAAAAACAACAGTTCATTCACGACTTGCCACCATCATTGCTTTTCGGATTTCTGCAAAATTTCCCTCTGTTTTTGAAGTATCTATCGCATTATCCGAATGACTAAAGAAAACTTGCACAGATTTCAAAATGACCTTTAAATCAAACAGGAAGGAAATGTTATTTACATATTCCAGATCGTAGGAAAGTTTCTTATCCCATCCGCAGATAGTTCTGCCATTAACCTGTGCCCAACCTGAGAGTCCGGGTCGTACGTCATGTCGATGGTGCTCGGCCTCGGTGTAATACGGGAGATAGCTAACCAGCAGCGGTCTTGGACCAATAACGCTCATATCCCCCTTTATAATATTAAACGCTTCGGGCAACTCATCCAGACTGGTTCCCCGAAGAAATCTGCCATACTTGTTCAGACGTACCTCATCAGGAAGGAGATTGCCGTTCTTATCTTTTCGGTTGTCCATCGTTCGGAATTTAATAAGCTTAAAAATTTTTTCGTTTTTCCCAGGTCTCTCCTGCGTAAAAAACGGATTTCCTCTCATGAAAATTATGCCAAGCATGATTAAGACGATGTACAGCCACCAGAATACGATCACTGCCGCCAAGCCACAAAGAATGTCCAGCAGCCTTTTAAAATACTTCTCATACAAGCCATATGGCCTATGCTTATTCTCCATAGATCTCATTTCTATCCTATTTTCTATTGATCCATATTGCATATTTCCAACAATGCGATTTTTTTACTCAAAGCACATTCTAATGATCTCGATGATTCTGTCCTGCTCCTCTGCGGTCATTTTATTATCGCTCGGCAGGCACAGCCCTCTTTCAAAAAGATCCATGCCTACGTCCGGACAGACGCCGCCGATGTAAGCGTTGGACCCCGCTCTGCCGCTGCCGTCACGAACCACAAACGGATTCATTCGGAAAATCGGCTGCATATGCATCGGCTTCCAGATCGGGCGGCCTTCTGCATTGTACTTCGACAAGGTTTCAAGGATCTCGGTCGGGCAGCTTTTGCCGGGTTCGCTGATGCAGAGCGCTTTCTGTTCCCCACGAACCTGCTGGCACATGGCATCCCTGTCGATCAGCATACAACTCAGCCAGAAGTTCGGCTTGCTGTTCTGCTCGTCGTATGGGTTCATCTGCACGGGAAGCCCCTTCAGACCCTCCCGGTAGCGCATATAGATCGCCTTCTTCTGCGCGATGTGCTCATTCAGATAAGGGATCTGCCCGCGCACAACGCCGGCGATCACATTGCTCATACGGTAGTTATAGCCCAGATCTTCGTGCTGGTACCACGGCGCCGCCTCGCGGCTCTGCGTTGACCACTTGCGTACCTTCTCGGCATCTGCCTTGGAATCGGTGAGGAACATTCCACCGGACGAACCGGTAATGATCTTATTTCCATTGAAACTGATGCAGCTGTAATCGCCAAAGCTGCCGGTTTCTTTTCCTTTATATGTAGCACCCAGGGACTCCGCTGCATCTTCAACGATCACAGCTCCGTGGGCAGTTGCTATCTTCTTAATTTCATCAATCTTGCCCGGTGTACCGTAAAGGTGTGCAACCACAATCACCTTGACGTCCGGGTAAATCTCAAATGCCTTTTTCAATGCTACCGGGTCCATATTCCAGGTGTCACGCTCGGTGTCGATGAAGACGGGAATGCCCCCCTCATAAACCACGGGATTCACCGTAGCACCGAAAGTGACGTCGGAGCAGAAAACCTTTTTGCCGCTCAGCGAACCCTTGCCGATCACTGCTTGACCGTACATAGCCTCTCCCGCAAGCTTTACAGCAAGGTGGAGAGAGGCCGTTCCCGCCGACAATGCGACGGCGTAGCGCACACCGACCCGTTCGGCGAGGAGCCGCTCTGTCTCGTCAATATTCTTCCCTACCGTGGACATCCAGTTTGTCTCATACGCCTCGGCAACATATTTCATCTCATCGCCGTGCATCGTGGGCGATGACAGCCAGATTTTGCGCTCAAACGGTTCAATCATCATTCGATTTCTCCCTTTTACCTTCAACACATCCCGATCCGCCCCGCCGCGCGGCAGGGGCTTTTCCATTTTCTCCCGCAAATGATCTCGTCCCACAGCGATTTGCGGGATGTAAAATATTTATACATACAATTATATCGCAAATGCGCGGGATAAGCAATGCCATTCGACCAAAATCCCCCCCCCTTCTTCTGCGTGAAAGCTGCCAAGCTCTGCCCGCGTCGGCGCGAAACGCGGGGCTTCTTGAATATGCCGGCCGAAAACTACACCCTGACCGTTAGCCGTCCGACACCCTGACCGCTGAAAACGGACACCCTTTCCGCTGGTCCTACACCGAGGCCGTGGTGCATGCACCACCACGTCGGTCCACGGACACCGCCCAAATGGTGCACAGCGGCCGGGCACATGGTGCACCCGGCCGCCGGGGAAATCACTCTGTCATACCCATGCGCTTGCGCATTGACTCGCCCTCGATCTGAACCGTGTACGCGTTGTAGATGATCCGGTCGCAGATCGCGTCCGCCAGAGTTGGATCATGCAGATTTTCATGCCACTCACTGGTGTCATACTGGGAGCAGAAGATGGTGGACGCCATCTTGTTCCGAGCTTCCACCAGCTCCAGTACATCCCGGGCTTCTGCCTCTTTTAGCGGGTACAGCAGCCACTCGTCCAGAATGAGCAGCTTCACCTTTTTCAGCTGCTTCATATATTCCCGATAGGTCCCATCCCTCCGGGCTACAGCAATCTCCGCCAGAAGATCCGGCAGCCGGAGATACCGAGCGGCGTAGAAGTTCCGGTTGGCTGCCACACCCAGGGAACAGGCCAGGAATGTCTTTCCAGCACCGGTAGCGCCCAGGATGATCACATTTCGTGCCTCCTGAATGTACGAACAGGATGCCAAGCGGAGGATCTGCTCCCGGTCCATGCCGTTCGGCAATATACTCGATATTCTCCACGCTGGCCTGTGTATCCGCATAGCCGGCCTTCTTGATCAGGCCAGTGAGCCGGTTGCTTTTCCGAGCACTCCATTCGGCATCCACCAGCATGGCGAGCCGATCCTCGAAGGGCACATTCCGGAACTGCGGATCTTCCAGCTGGGCAGAAAGCTGCTCTGCCATGACGCCCATGTGGATCTCTCTGAGCTTACGAATCGTTTCGTTACTGAACATTATTTCTTCCCCCTTCTGTAGTACTCAGCACCACGGGTAAACCTGTGGGCCTTCTGAGGCACAGGTTCTGAATCCACATCTTCCGTCTGAAGCAGATCCTGCTCAGACTTCAGAATAGCCTGTACACTTTTCAAGATAGGAGAAGGGGTGAAGGTCAGAGCTTTTCGACAGGCGTCCTCCAAGCGGACCACAGAATAGTGGTCAGACAGCTTACTGACGGTTCCGCAGCGCAGCAAGGATCCAAGTGGAGACAACGCCAACAGAGCCCTCCACGAACGCTTTGTCCTTCGGTGTCCGTGGACGGGTGGGGATAATTGCGGTGCCGTAATGCTCCGCCATTTCCTGGTAGGCTTTGTTCAGGACGGTCTCCGTGCGGGTATTCTTGATGACGCCGGTCTTGAGATTGTCCGGGGTCAGGATTCGGGTGACTCCACCGAAATAGTTGTAGGCATGAACATGAGCTGTGATCCATGCTTCCTGCTTCATGTCGAGGAACGCTTCCGTATAGGCGTAGCCGCTGTACGGAAGCACTGCTACAAAGAGATAGGCGGGCAGGCGCTCGCCGGTGTCCGTGTCCGTAATCCCAGCGGTCTGACCGGCCCAGTCCACCTGGAGGTTCTCACCGGGCTTGTGCTCCAGGTGCATGGTCGCTTTCGTTTTGTGAACATAGTCGGCGTAGTACTTGTTGAACTGCGTGGACTTGTAGGGGAGCTCACCGTTTTGGCGGCACCGTTTGCAATACTCCACCCACAGCAGGCTGAGCGTGACGCCGCTCTTCTGCATTTCCTTGTGGACCCACTCGTAGTCCGGCATACTGTACTGCTGCCCCATAGATGCGGCAGGGTACAGCTTACGGGTCACTTCCTCAGAGCTAAGGTTCTTCACCGCATTTCACGAGAGGCCGCTTTCTTCAGCCTTGTGCAATGCCGTGATGACGGTGCTCCGGGCGCAGCCACAGCTCTCGGCGATGCGCGTTTTGTTGAGACCCAGTCTATGAAGTCTGATGATCTCTTTGTAGTTGGTCATCGTGTTTTCCTCCTGTTGTTAGATTACATCTTTCGATGCAATTCCATTATACAGGGGGTGTCTGACCGGCGGTGAGAGTGTATGATTTCAGCGGTCAAGCTGTCTGACCTGTGCGGTCAAAGTGTCCGTCGGAGGGCGGCGTATTTAACTTCTTACGACAAAACCCTGCAAAAGTTAAGAAAAAATACAGAAATACGCTAAAATGTTGCAAAAAATCCGAGCTGGCTATAATGAAATAAGCTTTATTGACCGCGCGGATGTGCGCGGCAGAAAAAACCGCGCACATTTCAGGCGCGGACGATCAAGGGGATGATGGGCGCGAACCGTTGGAACAGGCAACGAACGCTCCCCGCGGCGGGGAAGGAGAGAAAAAAACAGGAATAGGAGGAACAGTCATGGACAAAAACAGGCAGAGCGGCTTTACGCTGGTCGAGCTTGTCGTGGTCATTGCGATCATGGGCATCCTCGCGGGCGTGGGCTCGGCGGCGTACTCGGGCTATGTGAAAAAGGCGAACGAGGCGGCGGACTTACAGCTTCTCGGCGCGGTGAACACGGCGTTTGCATCCGCGTCCTACGACGCGGGACAGTATGACGGCAGACCATCCGGCGGCGCGGCGTCTCTGACCGAGGACGGCAAGGTGGCTCAGGTCATCTCCTCGGTCGACCGCAATGGCGCATTCTTCCAAAGGTATTTTCCCGGAAATCAGGACAGCCGGTTCAAGCTGTATACGAACCTCGCGTACGACAGGGCGACGGGCACCTTCCACGGCGCGGTGCTCACCGCGGCGACCGACAAGCACGGCAATACGGTCCTGCACTATAGCATCAACGGGCAGGCCTATGAATTTACGGCTACGCAGGAACAGCTCGACGCATTTCGCGCCTCGACCTTCGGCAAGAACATGACCATGAACGCCTTCACCGGCAATGTGGGCGGAATGATCAATGCGCTGAATTCTGCCCTTGGTGGGGGCACTTTCCTTGCGAGTGTTCTTATAAATGCCGGTATGGCTCCCGAAACCCTGGGGATAAAACCGGATGAAAAGGAAAACTACAGCGAGCTTGATAAGCAGAGACTGGCAAATGCAGCGCTGCTGCTGACGGCGAGCAAAACAAACAAAGCTACCGCAGAAAGACTACTTGCGGTGTTTACGACCAATGCTGCGGACGAGGGGGAAGAGGAACCGCTGGATGTGAAGGCAATGAGCCTTATTAACCCTGCTGATATGGGCGGAACAATGAGCGATGTGGGGGCAATCTATGCCATTATGACCGCCTTTGCTTATTCCGAGCAGGCGAAGGACTGGGAAAAGACCGTAGATGGCAAAACATACAATGCGATCGGGTATTATGACTATGTCAATCAGCAGATCGCCGCTGCCGCCAATAGCGGAAAAGATGGCGGAGAAAAACTAAGTGATATCCTTGCCGCGCTTGGGCAGTTTGGGTCGTTTGTTCAGGACGAGGACGGCATGACGCTACAATTCATGGATTATATCACCGGCACGGAACAGCTGGATGAAAGCGCGCAGATCAGCAAGGATCTGGACGGCTATATCAACGCGATGCAGGCGCTCAGTCAGAATCAGGACGGTTTGGTCGCCGCCGGCATCCTCGAAGACGGCGCGGACGGCGGAAACATTTCCCCGATCTTAGACCAGCTGTTCACCCAATAGAAATAAACCGTCCCCCCACACCGGACAGGCGCATGGTAAAAATGACCCCCGTAAGCGATTCATTTGAATCGCTTACGGGGGATTTTTTGCGCTGATGCGGGAAGAGCGCCGCGCGGAACGCTTAGCCCTCCTCTATGTAGCCGTTTGGATTTTGCACCTGCCAGTTCCAGGAGTCTCTGGCACAGTCCTTATAGTCATATTCCGCCGTCCAGCCAAGGATGTTCTTTGCCTTTTCGACGGCGGCAAAGCTCAGGGGCACGTCGCCCGCGCGCGGGCCGACGATGCGGTAAGGCACCTTCCTGCCCGATGCCTCTTCAAACGCGGACACCAGCTGCAGCACGGTCGTTCCCTTGCCCGTCCCCAGATTGAAAACGTCATATTTGCTGTCCGTTTTTTCAAGATAGTTCAGCGCCGCAATGTGCCCCTTTGCCAGATCGACAACGTGGATGTAGTCGCGGACCCCCGTTCCGTCCGCGGTATCGTATTGATCGCCGTAAACGCTCAGATACGGGAACTGCCCGAGCAGGGTGCGGGTGATGTAGGGGGCAAGGTTGTTGGGGGCCTTCTGACCGCAGTCCTCGCCGATGAGCCCGGAGGGATGTGCGCCGACGGGGTTGAAGTAGCGCAGAGAGGCAAAGCGGAAGTTGTCGCGCTGCCGCGCGAAATCATGCAGGAGCAGCTCGTTGAGATACTTGCTGAACCCATACGGGCAGCAGACCTTGCCGACAACATCGCTCTCGCGGTTCGGCATGGTCTCGGGCGTGCCGTACACCGTTGCCGAGGAGGAGAACACCAGCTTGTACACCTGATGCTTTTCCATTGCGTTGAGAAGATGGAAGGTAGACGTCAGGTTGGTGTCGAGATATCTTCCGGGGTCTTCAACGGACTCCGCGACGGATTTTAAGCCGGCAAAGTGGATCACGGCGTCCAGACGATTCTCCGCAAAGACCTTCTCAAGTGCGGCGCTGTCCAGCAGGTCGATCTGATAGAAAGCAGGCCGTTTGTTCGTTATCTTCTGGATGCGGTCGATCACCTCGACCTTGGAATTGCACAGATTGTCGGCAATGACAACGTCATAGCCGGCATTCAGAAGCTCCACCACCGTGTGGCTCCCAATAAAACCCGTACCGCCCGTCACCAATATCGTCATGACTCATGTTCCTCTCTTTTCCGTTTGTTTCTTGCCGATTTCGCGTTTTTTGCTCAAAGCAATCCCTTCTGCTCTAACTTTGACATATACCAGGACTTTTTCAGACTCTTTTCGTTGGCATAGGTATAGACAACGGTGTCTACAAGCCCAAGATCACCGTCGTTTTCCCTGAGCAATTTCTCCATGGCGCGGACGATCTCATCCATCTTCCCGTCGCACTCTTTTTCGAGAGCGGATGCTCTGGAAAGATAGCCCCTCGCCATTTTCAGGAGTTGTGTCTTCGTCCGCTTTTCCGCCGGGAGTGCCAAATACTCCGCCTTTGCGTCGGCATACATCGTGTCCAGCGCCAGCGTGTACTCCTCACGCAGGACGTAGACCTTGGCGATGAGCGCCGAGAGCTCTTTTTGATAGGCGCTTTCCGCGCTTTGTTCGCTCTTTTCGCTCACAGCCGGCGTGTCGGTCTTCGCGACCGGCGCGTCCGTCTTGCCGTCACTTTCCGGACGGCTCGTGCTGGCGGGTTCCTCGCGCGGCTCCCCTTCCCCGCCGTTCGTCAGGCGCTCCACAAGCTCCTCCTGGGTCATGGAGCCGTCCCGGAAAGCCTGACGATCTTCTTCCGAGATCTCCCCTACCGTGACCTCGCCTGCCGCTTTCACTGCCTCTTGGATCATCTGCTGGTTTTCCTCCAGCTTTTCCTCCAGTTCGGCCGATGTATGCTGCGTCGCGGCATGGATCGCTTTTAAGTTATCGCGCTGCCACCAGAAAAGCCCCGCCAGCGATACCGCCAGCAGTACAAGAATGGTGCAGAGAATGGTTTTACGCCGTTTCAAGCCGTTTCCTCCACTTTTTTGACTTCTTCCCCGTCTGCTACGAGACCTCCGCCGTGGCGCGGCCGTTGATCTCCTCCGGGGAAGTATATGTCGGGACCATCTCCCGTAGCATGGTGATCAGATCCTGAGGCGGTATGTCGCGGGTGACGGCTTCATCCAGCCGCAGCAGGTCGTCCATGATGACGTCCTTTGAAATATCCTGCTGCTGTTCGATGAAGATCTTCTCATTGCTTGTTTTGGAGAGTGTTTCACTGCGCATCAGCAGCTCCTCATAGAGCTTTTCGCCGGGGCGCAGGCCGATCTCCTGAATGGTGATATCCTTATCCAGCTCCAGTCCGGACAGGCGGATGAGGTTTTCCGCCAGTTCCAGGATCTTCACCGGCTCGCCCATATCCAGAACGAAGATCTCGCTCTGCTTTGCCATAGCGCCCGCCTCGAGCACCAGCTGGGCAGCCTCAGGAATGGTCATAAAATAGCGGATGATGCGCCTATCCGTGATGGTGACGGGGCCGCCCTCCTGGATCTGCTTTTTGAAAAGGGGCACAACAGAGCCATTGGAGCCGAGCACATTGCCAAACCGCACTGCGCAGAATTCTGTGGGGCTGTCCGTCCTGCTTTGCAGGATCATCTCGCAGAATCGCTTGGTAGCGCCCATAAAGTTGGTGGGATTCACAGCCTTATCCGTGGAGATCATGACAAATTTTTTGACGCCGAACTTCTCCGCCGCCCGCACCACATGATATGTGCCGAAAATGTTATTCTTGATGGCCTCCTCGGGGCATTCCTCCATCAGCGGGACATGCTTGTGGGCCGCCGCATGGAGCACGATGTCGGGGCGATACATCCGAAACAGGCTGTAAACTTTTTCCTTATCTCGCACGGAGGCGATCTCCACCCGCAGGTTCAGCCGATCGCCCCATACACGCCGCAGCTCCTGCTGGATATCATAAGCGTTGTTCTCGTAAATATCCAGAATGATGAGCTGCTTGGGCTGATATTTGGCGATCTGACGGCAAAGCTCGCTGCCGATGGAACCGCCACCGCCGGTCACCAGCACGGTTTGCCCTTGCAGGAAATTCAGCAGGACCGCCGTATCCAGCTTGACCGGCTCTCTGCCGAGCAGATCTTCCACCTGCACATCCTTCACCGCCGCCATGCTCACCTCGCCGTTTACCAGCTGGTAAATTCCCGGCAGGCTCCGTACACGGCAGCTCGTTTTCTGGCAGATGTTCAGGATCTCTTTCTTATCCTTGGCAGACGCTGCGGGGATGGCAAGGACGATCTGCGTGATCCGCTCCTTTTTGACCATCTCGGGGATCTTCTCCCGCCCGCCGACGATGGGCACGTTCCCGATGTACTTGCCCTGCTTGCTCTTGTCGTCGTCGATGATGCAGCAGACATGGCTTTTTAGCTGCGGCGTGACGGAGATCTCCCGCAGGAGCATTCGCCCCGCCTCGCCCGCGCCGATGAGCATGACGCGCTCGCCCTCCTCCTGCCTTGCCTGACGGGCGGAGCTTGCGAACATCCGCAGAAAGCGGAAGGTGCAGCGCCCGCCCACCAGCAGGAACAGCTGGAACAAAAGCTCCATGAAGAGCACGCTCCTCGGCTGGTGATAGCCGAAAAGCGCCGCTGGCACATGGAACGCGCAATAGGCGAGGACGACGGATATCACCATCTCGGCGACATCATGGGCGCTGACGTAGCGCCAGAGATAGCGGTACATCCGGCGCGGCCAGAAGACCGCCGCCGTGACCAGGAACTGAACGGGCAGAGCACGAAACCACGGCTCAAGATATCCGGAAGGCACCTGCTCAAAGTCGAAGTCGAAGCGCACCAGCAGCGCAAGACCGCCCGCCACAATGATGAAAATGGCGTCCATCAGGAGGAAGAGCACCGTCTGGACGGGTACGCTTTTTTGAATCGTTTTCATACTATGCCCCCATGGATCTATGGTAAAAGGCAGTCCCTCCACTGCCTTTTACCGTACTCTTTTGAATTCTCCGCTCAGCGGAGGGCGACGCCGTCAGACGCCTCGCAGATGTTCTTCCACGCCCAATGGGTCTGGGGGACATCCGGGTACTGGCGGGCATTCTCGTAAGACTGACCTGCCATGCAGCGGCCCAGCAGACGGTTCAGCAGAACGGCTGCCTGCGCGCGGGTGATGTGCTGATTGGGGGCAAACTGCCCGTTGCCGACGCCGTTGACCCAGCCGAAGGACGCCGCCGTAGAAATGGCGTCAAACGCCCAGTGGCTGGCGGGCACGTCGGTAAAGGTCTCTCCGCTCGCGGAGACCTGGGTGAAGCGGGCGCAGATGGTGACAAACTCGGCGCGGGTGATGGACTGATTCGGGGCAAACTTGCCGTTGCCGACGCCCTCCACGATGCCAAGAGAGGCAAGGGCATTCACCGCCTCGGCGCACCAGAGCGTGTCGGGGACGTCCGTAAAGGTGGATTTGGAGGAAACCTTCTGCTCCTTCAGCAGGCGGTAGAAGATCTGCGCCACCTGTCCGCGGGTAACGGAGCTTGCGGGATAGAACCTGCCGTCCGCCATGCCCTGCATATAGGCAATGTCCTGATCGGTGTTCAGCTGCTTGGAGATGCCGGTCATATCGGGGTCGGCGACCATCATGGCGCGAACGGACACGCTGCTTTCGGGCATGGTGAAGGCGTAAACGCCGTCAGACTGTCTGCGCACGGGAATGTCGTTGCCGCTCACATCCTTGACCGCCAGATCGGAGAGGACATAGCCGTTCGCCGCGGCGCTGTCCCGGATGACGGCGGTCTCACCCTTGGGCAGGGTGTCCTTGTCCGTGCGCAGCGAGCTGTTGGGCACAGGCTCCACAACGATCTTGTGCCCGTCGGGTGTGGGAGCGACGGGCGGATTCACGCCGCTGTCCGAGCCGGTGGTGTAGGCCTTGAGCGTCACGGTCACGGTATAGAGGCGGCCGTTGTCCCGGTAGGTCACGCGGTTGACGTGGTCGACCGTGAGGTTTGCGAAGGTGGAGGAAAGGCTCTTGAGCGTATCCTTGAAGGAGCTGTCCACGCTGTCATAATACTTCTCCACGTAGAGGTTCCACGCGCTCTCACCTTCCCGGAACGCCTGCGCGCCCGTGTCCACGATATTTCGCAGACCGGTCCCGGAAAAGACGGTTTCCATTTCGTGGTATGCGCTGTCGACAACGGACGCCAGTTCCGCTGCAAGAGGCGTGTCCATCGTGCCGTAGCGGCTGGAGGAGGCGCTGAGCGTCCGCTCCACGCCGTCGGCATCGGGACCGGTGATGGTCACATCGACATAATAGGTCGTGGCTGCCAGCGCGGTCTGCGACAGCAGCGTGCACAGCACCAGCATCAGTGCCAGCGTTTTCGCAATGTTCCGTTTCATGTTCATTTTCATCCTCCATTGTATAATAAGTTGTAAGAATCACGTTTCTACTTTTTCAGACAATGCCCTCAAGATGCAGCGTCTCGCTGTGCAGCCTGCCCGGCAGGGCGCTGTGATGGGTGGCGAATACCGCCGCCGGATACGCGCCCGTCAGCTCTGTCAGCAGCCGTGCCTCCGTATCCTCGTCCAGCGCCGAGGTGATCTCGTCAAGCAGCAAAAAGCGCGGGGCGGAAAGCATCGCGCGGGCGATGGCAAGGCGCTGGCGCTGTCCCGCGGAAAGACCGCCCCCCTCTTCGCTCAGGACGGTTTCAAGGCGGTCGGGCAGGTCGCGGACAAAGCCGCATTGCGCCCGATCCAACACCTCCCAAAGGGCGGCGTCATCCGCCTCGGGCTTTGCCAGCAGCAGATTTTCACGAATACTGCCGGAAAAGAGCCAGGGCGTCTGTGGGACATAGCCGAACAGCCCCCGCACGGCAGCGGAGCAAGGGAGCTCCCCCCGCTCGGTTTCAAGGTATACCCGGCCCTGCTGGGGGTGGTACAGCCCCAGAATAAGGCGGAAAAGCGTGCTTTTTCCACTCCCGGATATTCCCGTGAGGCAGGTCCAGCGATCGAGCGGCAGCCGCGCGGAAAAATTCCGCAGAACAGGCTGTTCCTCGCCCTCATAGGAAAAGGTGACATTTTCAAATACGATGGCGCGAAAGACGTCGTCCTCCCGCGCAGGCTGTCCCGGAGCTTCTTCAGGCAGCGAATACAGCTCATCCAGCCGCGCCTCCGCCGCGCGGACGGCTGCCAGCCGGGACTGAACGCCCGACAAGCCCGTGAGCGGGCTTTGGAACATCGCGAGGAGCTGTAAGAGCGCCGCAAGGTCGCCGAAGGAGAGCCTTCCTTCCCGAATGGCGATGCCGCCCCAGACAAGAAGAACGGCGTATCCAAGCTGCAATACGGCGGAAAACCCGGTTCCGACCCCCGTTGAGAAGACGCGCAGGCGCTTGCGCTCACGCAGCCACTCCTTCTGCCGTCCTTCAAAGCGGCGGACAGCCTCCTCCCCCGCCGTCATGCTGCGCAGAAGCTCCGTATGCTCCAGGATCTCCTGCGTGCAGCCCGTCAGACCTTCCTCCGCCTGACGCACGCGCAGATGCCGCCGCGTCAGATACTTTCGCAGCAGCCGCCCGCCGGCGATCGCCAGCGCGCCCGCGCCTACGACCGCAAGGGCAAGGGGGATATTGACGAAAAACAGCGCGGATGCGGCGCAAAGCAGTCGGATGAGCTGCCCCGCCACCTGGGGGCGGCCGACGACCCGCCATTCGCAGACGGTGTAAGCGTCCTGCGTCAGGCGGCTGAAGACCTGCCCGCTGTGGTAGCGGCTGTATGCCTCCGCATCCTTGCTCAAAAGCGTATCAAGCGTGTCGCGCCGCAGCGATACCGCTGCGCGGTCGACCGTCCTGCCGGAAAGCAGGTCAAGCCCGCCGTCGAGCAGCGGGAGAGCCAGCGCCAGAAACAACAGCACCCAGCCCCACGGACTGCCGCCCTCGTCCAGCACCCGGCGGCTCACCAGGGCAAGCGCCGCGATGCCGAATGCCTGCGCGGCGATGCCTGCATACAGCAGCGTGAGCGGCGCTTTGTACGCGCCCGCCGCCTTTTTCTTCGACTGACTCATCTCATCTTCTCCCGCGTATCAGTCCCCTCCGTGCCCGCTGAAGGGATCGCAGCAGCCTCAGCAAGGGGCGACGGGCGGGAAAGGTATGGACCCAGAAGCGTTCATAAAACCGATAGGGCCGGGATCTGGCGGTCTCCTGCCAGTGCCCCTTGCGGCGAAAGGCGGTGACGTACGCAATGATCTGCGCCTCATCGACCTGCTCCCCTTCCCACTGCGCGTCGCCGCAGCAAAGGCAGACGCTGGACGCGCTCAGGCGGATGACCCGGTGCAGGATATAGCTGCCGTCCGCCTTCTGATAGAGGGCGATATCGCCTGGCTGCACGCGGCGATCGAGCCGCGTGAGACGCACCATGTCCCGCCCACCGGCAAGAAGCGGCCACATACTGTTTCCTGTTACCGGAAGGAGCGCTTCTCCGTGCGCGAGCTGCTCATCAAGCAGTTCGCGCAGCTGCGCCATGGGGATCTGCCGGACCTCCATCCTACAGACCGTCCACCGCGCCGACGGGTCTCAGCTTGTCAAGAAAGGCGGCGGCGTCTGCCTCCGCCTGCTCCCGTTCGACCGAGTACGCGCCGCACAAGGCGTCTCCAAGGCTTTGGAGCGTCTGTTCCTGTTCCAAAAGGTCCCATAAAAATGCGCCGGTCTCGTTTACGGAGATCATTCCCGGAAACGCTTCGGCAGCCGCCCCCAAAGGGACGATGACCGACATATCTGCGACCCGGCGCAGGATGAAATTCTCATTTCTTCGCATATTCCCTCTCCTGTTCTGCACGCGTTGCGGTGAAGATCGCGTCGCTGCGGTGAAGGAGCGTTTCCAGCGCATCCCCCGTCAGACGCTTTTTGGCAACGGCGGCGGCAGGGCCCAGATCGGGGGTGCGCCGCTGTGTGCCGTGACAGTCGGATGCAAGGAAAAAGGATTGCCCCTCCCTCAGCAGCCGAAGGAGTTTCCACCGCTCCATGGGATGCAGCAGGCATCCGGCGCTGAGCTGGATGGGGACGTTCAGGCGATACAATTCCTGTATGTGCTCTTTCTTCTGCCGCCCCAGATACCGCTCCAGATGCGCCAGCACCGGCGTAACGCCGCTCTGTGCCGCCAGAGAGTAAAGCTGGTCGATCATGCTGCCGCTCCAAGGGGTGAAGGGCAGTTCCATCAGCAAATAACGGCTCGAACCGAGACACAGTGCCTCAAGATCGTCCCAATGGTTCATATTTGGCATCCATGCCACCTCTGCACCCAACACAAGGTCAGGAAAAGGTTCGGCGGTTTTCTCCATCGCTGCGGAAAGATGCTCCCAAGCGGCTTGACGACGCGCGAGAAACTGCTCTATGCTCTCCCTGTCCCGATGAAAATGGGGGGTGAGCGCTACACCCGTAACGCCCTGCGCTGCCTCCATGCGGAGCATTGCAAGACTGGCTGCCGTGTCCGGCGCGCCGTCGTCCATGCGGGGCAGAATATGGGTGTGAAGATCGGTCATGGGATGCTCCGTTCCCCGCTGTCCGGCTTCTCCTGTCCGTATCCGTAACCGTAGCCGTGCCCATAGCCGTAGCCGTAACCGTAGCGGTGGCGCCGATAGCCGTATTTCCGATATCCGTAGTATCCACTCTCCCGCGGCACTTCATTAAGAACAAAGCCGAGGATCTTGGCATGGGAGCGCTCTAACTGCTCCACCGCGCGCAGGACGCTCCCGCGCTCGGAAAGACCCGCGCGTACCACGAACAGCACGCCGCTGCTCTCAGGCACCAGAACGCAGGCATCCGTCACCAGATTGACGGGAGACGTATCGAGAATGATGTAATCGTAGTTTTTCTGCAAGCTGTCAAGCAGCGCTTTCATGCGGGAGGAACCGAGCAGTTCCGACGGGTTGGGCGGCACGTCGCCGGCAAAGATGACGTCAAGATCCTCAATGCCGGAATCATGGATGGCCTTTCCAAGCAACTCCGGCTGGATGAGCAGGTTGCTCAGTCCTACCTTTTCCTTCGCGGACAGCAGACGCGCCAGCTTGGGGCGGCGCAGGTCGCAGTCGATGAGAAGGACGCGCTGCTTCATCTCCGCATACGAGATGGCAAGGTTGAGTGCGGTGATGCTTTTCCCCTCGGACTGCATGGCGGAGGTCACGATCAGCACCTTGCACGCCGTCTCGTCCGCCAGGGAAAAGGTCACGTTGGTTCGCAGGGTCTTATAGGACTCGCGGATGAAAAAATCGCTCTTTTCCGAGAGGATGTTCTTCCGCTCCACTTCCATGATCGCGGCAGTATCCGGCGCGTCGTGCCGCCGGGATCTCCGCAGAAGAGAAAAATGCTTTCTTTTCATGTCGCCTTACCTCTCTCCACCGTGCTCATCGGCTTTTTGCGCGTTGAGACCCGTTTTTTTCCGCTCATTCTCCGCGAAAGAGGGGATCTGCCCCAGCATGGGCAGGTCGAAAAGCTGCGTCAGGTCTTCCTCGTTCTTGATGCGAACGTCCATCAGATACAGCAGCGTCACATAGACGACCGCGAGAAGCAGACCCACCGCGCAGCCCAAAAGGGTATTTTTCCGATAGCTTGGGGTATAGCGGCTCGTGGGCACCTTGGCATGGTCGATGATCTTGGTGGAGCTGCCTTCGACAAATTCCTCGATCTCGCCGGGGGCGACGGTCGCCACCGCGTTGGCGATCTTCGCCGCCATTTCCGGATCCGGATGGGAGATGTATACTGAGAACAGCTCGGTCTCATCCACCTGCGCCGTCGTCATCATGCCGCGGATCTCCTCCGCCGAGCAATCGAGCCTCGCGTTCTTTACCACCTTTTCCAGCACGGTATCGCTGCGGATGATATTGACATATGTGTTGACGAGCTGCTGGGAGGTCGCAAGGTTGGCTGCGCTGATATAATCCACCTGCTGATTCGCCTTCACGTTGTTGACGTAGATGGTGACGTTGGCACGATACAGCGGCGTAATGAAATTGGCGGTGTAGATCAGGGAGATCGCCGCGGCGGCAAGCGCGCACAGCAGGATCAGCCGCCACCGCCTGAGGTAAAGCAGCAGCAGCTTCCAAAGGTCGATCTCCAGAATGTCGCTGGATCGGTTGATGTTGGATTCGTTCATGGTTGTATTTCCCTTTCTGTCTGCGTTTGGACAGATCTTGAGCGGGGCTTTCCGCCCCTTTTGGCGAGAGACCGCCTGAATAGTCTAAAGGCGGCACAAAAAGCCGCATATCAGTCGGTACTCTTTGTGCCGCTTCCGTCCACTGGCAGCGGGCAGCACGGCGTTTGCGTACTGCCTCCTGTCAATCGATGGCTTTGGCTTGATCCGGAAATAGTTTCTCCCGGACAAAATAGGCGGCGCTGTCGTCATTCCGGCAGATCAGCCGGAACACGTTCGTCTCCCGCAGGAGACGGTCTGCCGCGGCAAGCAGCCGGTCCATATCCTCCCGATGCAAACGGAAGAGGGTCTGGCTCAGCAGCAGAGGTAAAGCCTCCGCCGGGGTGAGCGGCTGCAAAGCGTTTTCCTCCCCCTGAAAGAGGAAGCAGATCGCGCGCAGGGGCGCGCTGCGGTTCTGATGCAGCGCCTCCTTGCCGGACCATGGCGTGCCGAAGACCTGCCATACACCGCTTTCGCGGCGCAGGGCAGGCTTGTCGTCATTCAGAATGGACGCACCGAACAGGCGCACCCATTTTTCCGTGTGGGTGGATTTCCCCGTGCCCGGCGGCGCGGAAAAGCACACGGCTCGTCCGCCGTATTCCACCGCCGAGGCGTGAAGCATCATCCCCTCGTGGGAGAGAAGCCCCACGGCAAAGCAGTCGCCTGTGGCGATGTACTCCGCAAGGTCCTCCGTTTCCAGCTCGGGACAGAGCGACAGCGCCTGCGCGCCGCCCACGTGGATGGTGATATCCGCCGCGCCGCCCCGGGCGGAGGTCCGATAGACCTCCGCCCGGGCAGCCGTGCGTCCCTTGGGGGACATTTCAACGATCAGATCAGCGATTCGGTAACGCATCACTTTTTGGAGATCTTTCCGTCCTCACCCCAGTAGGTGCGCTTGCTTCCTGTGACGCTGGCATTCTTGACGACCTTGTATCCCCACTTATTTAAGGCGATTTCGTCTCCATTGGATAAAGCCTGATTGGCCAACGCCTCCAGCGGCGCAAGCAGGATCAGTTCGGCAGCCGGAGCGATATAAGTTTTTTTTGTGTTTTTCATCATGCTTATTTACTCCGCTTCGATGTTGATACCGAACTCATTAAGGAAGTTTTGGAGGATATCCTTGTCTTTCTGCTCCATGCCAGAATTAGGATCCAAAGCATTCTGCCAAGCCTCCTTGAAGCTCAACGTTCGCTCATCGCTCAAGCGAGAGTTATCCTCCGAAACTCCACTGTTTTTAAACGTTGCCTGCGCGGTGGCGGAGAACTCCTCGGTATAGGCAGTATTATCGGACGAATTCTTTTCGAAAGAACGTTTCAGGTAGAGCTCGAAAAGATAAGCGTCGCCGTCTTCTTCAACGAACTTATCCACCAAGGCTTCAGGCATCTCACAACTCTTTAATTCAGGGCCATTTTTACCCGTCAGGGTAAAGCCCAGAGACTTCAGGTAATCCTTTGCGGCTTTGTCGCCTTGGAACTTGCCGCAGAAGATCAGCGCGCACTCCGGGGCCGCCAGCTCGAAGCGGTAGCCGGTGACGGAGATGTTGAAGCGGTGGAAGGTATATTCCGTGCCATCCTCGTTTTTGATCGCCACATAGCGGTGATACGCGTATTCCTCGTTGGCTTTCAGCTTTGTCTCAAACACGGGGGCAATGGTACCACCATTTACCTTGCCAACGATCTTACCTGCTTTCGCACCGTCATACTCGTCCGTAGTGCTGTCCATGCCGTAGAGCTTATAGCCGCTCGTTACCGTGATATCACCCGTTACCGTGCAGCCGTTCAGGTCGAGATAGAGGTTACTGGTGGAGTTGATACTCTCGGTGGTGCTGTGCAGCATTTTGATGTAAGTGTTGCTGCTGCCTTGCAGGAATTTAGTCACGGCTTCTTGCAGGGTGTCGTATTTTGTTGTGCCGATCTCCGCGACTTTCAGGTTCGGTACCCATTTGCCGCCGCCGCATTCCTGGCCTTTGCAGTAGGTAAAGGTATCGCCGGCTTTGGAACCCGCGGTTAGGGTGTAGCTGCCGTCGGCGGCGTTTTTCAGCTTGGCGGGGGTGATATCTACACCAATATATTTATTCGATTCTTGGTTGAACTGATAGGTTTTATTACTTGTACCGGGTGTGCCAACTTGAGCATACTTACCAGTTTTTTCACTGGAAGTGATATTGGCACCCGTTGCCGTCGTGTAAACAGCGCCCGCAACTGTCAGCACGCCGTTTACATCGACCTTAGCATCAGCAATCCCTCGGGACCCCTTTCCAGACGGTGAATAGCTTACCGGGCAAATTCCGGAAGATCCGAAAGATTTGCTACCCCATACATAATCCGGACTCCACTCTGCATCATCATAAACATACAAGGACGCGGTAGACGCAACCTTCAGCTCTGCATCTTTGGCAATTAAGACTGTTACCCCCGGCAAAAGAGCTGCGTCTTTTTCGATGGTTGTTGTTCCATCTGTTATTACGATGTCCACATTGTTATTGATTGGAAGCACGTAGTCTTTAGAGTCGAAAGTTGCAATACCCGCGAGAGACATAACAATACTATTGAGAGAAGCCTCGCCAGAGATTGTAAATACCATGCGGTCCTGTGCAGGGATATACCTCTTTGTAAATTGCCCATTTGCTCCAAGTTTAAATAGGCCGTTCGAACCAACAAACGGAATTGTTACGGACTTCGTCCCGACAAATTTGGCCGTTACAGAAATGTAGGTATATTCGTTTGCGCCCGCATTAAGCGTTAGCGCAGCTTCAATATTCTGCACATAATACTGCGTAAACGGGAACACTTTCTGCTCATTATTTGCCATGTTGCTCGTTTGTGAACCACCACGCCAGTCTGTAACTTGATAATACTCATAGACATTTGCGCCGGAGTTGGCCGTTATACTGCCGTCGCCAGTTATATAGCCCCATGCATAGAGGTTGGCACCGTTATTGAGCATAATGCTGCTGCCTTTCTGCATTTTAATCAGTCCATAGGCTCCGGTTGGCTTGCAGCATTCCCGACCAGAACTGGTAAAGTGTTTTCCGCCAACACTGATCGCGCCGCCGTCGACTGTGATGGACGAATCGGGCGCCATGGTAAGCGTTTTATAGGCTTTCTGTGCTTCCGCTGTCGTCGTATACGCAGGGGTTGTGGTATACAGCGCTTCCGTCTCATCAAAGGGAATCAGCAGGGTGACGCCGCTTGGAATTGTGTATTCGCCCGAAATGGTACAACTCTCGAGTTGTTTAACGTATCCGGAGCTATTATTTCTTGTGCTAATAATCGCATCGTTAAGGTTGTCCCATTTCAAAGTGGTTGTTCCTACTTGAAATTTCGTTCCTATTTTCCCAAATTTCGCCGTTACCTTAGAGTCACCTGACGATACAAATATGCTGCTACTTGCGCCGCCTTTCAGGTAAATTTTGTTGGTAGCATCATACCAGCCAAGAAACTGATATCCCTTATCCGGGGTCGCCACGACCTTATAAGCGATTAGAGAACTCTTGGTGTAGGTCTCTTCGGTGGTAATGGCTTGTCCGTTCACGGTGTAGCTGCCGTTTTCAGCAGGCTGGAAGGTCACGTTGGCAGTCGCACTAGCCTCCAGTTTCACATCGGTCATCGTGATCTTGGTCGCGGCGTCGGTGCTGCCAGACTTGATGTATACTTTAACGCTCTCGTTTGCCGCCAGTTCCTTGGTAAAACTGGCACCCGAAGAAACCGCTGCACCATCCACCTGAATGGTTCCGTTGTTCTTCTCGATGGCATAGCCAAAAGACAGCCTCGCCCTTGTGGTTCCTTTGTTGGTGATGGTCAGTGTGGAGTTGTGGTGCGTAGGACTGCAGCCTGCGCCTGTGCTGGTAGCGGAGCCGGTAATGCTCGTACCATTGGCCGACCAAGCATCATCTGCGTCGCCTGTAAAGCTCAGTTTAATGTTCTCGTCAGCCAGACCGGTCACGGTTCCGCTTTGAGCCGCCAGCGCCGGCAGCGTCATCGCCGGCAGCATCGTCAGTATTGTGACAAACGTCAGGAGCAGCGACACAAAGCGCCTGCCAATTCGTTTAACCATTCCGTCGTCCTCCAGTTTTTTTCTCTTTCTTTTGTAATTCGCCGTAAATGCTGATGCCGACCCCCAGCGACAGCAGCGCCCAGAGGTGAGAGATGTGCAGAATGCTGTCCGTTCGGTCCGAGAAGCGGAGCGTCTCGGTCACGAAACGGAAAATGCCGTAGGAGATCATATAGATGGGGTAGATCATGCCCCGCGCGCTGCCTGTCACCACCTTGCGCCACAGGCGCGAGAGCAGGAGGACATAGAAGATCAGCTCCAGCTCGCGCGTGGGGAAGCGCAGATGCGTCAGCCCCTCGATGGGGATGTGCGCCCCCAGACAGCATCCTGAAATAATGCAGTTCAGGCGGGCGCACATCAGCGTGAATACAAGGCAAATGGTGAACACATCGAACACATCTGCCGCTTTCTGTTTGGCGAGTTTCGCCACGCCCCAATAGAACAGAGGCATAAAGAATACGCCGCCGAACAGGCTCATATTGCTGAAATTTCCGGTCTCAAACAGCGCAAACACCTTCACGCTGAGAACGCCGAGAACCGTGTGCAGCACGGAAAGGAGCAGCACAGAAAGCCAGCGCAGATGCAGCCGCTCGCGGCAGCGGTGAAGCCAATAGACGTTGAACAGCGTCCCGCAGCCGAGCAGCAGAATAAGCGCATGGTCAGAGAGCCAAGTGAGCAGAGCCATGTTTAGGTTTTGGAGTTCAGAATCGACTGCAGCAGGGCAAGGGTCTGGTCATCGTTGAATGGATTTTCCTTGGAAACATCGAACTCTACTTTGTAGTTGTCGATAATCTGCAGCGCGCCAAGGTACGCCTTCATGTCTGCCTTAGCACCCTTATTCTCGTTTTTCAGATAATCTTGCGGCTTACCGCCTTTATTTCCATCATCCATCAGGGCGCCAAGGAGCTGTGCAATGGCGGCTGTGCTCGTAGGTTTGGTCGCCTTAAGCGTTTTCTTGAAATCCGGACTTGCATAGTCCGAGTTGCCATAGGCGGTCATGGTGCCATACAGAAGAGCTGCCTTTGCAAGCGGTTCGCTTTCTTTATTTTTAGTCAGAATATCGTTCAGTACATTATCGGGATGAGCTATTACTTCATCCAAAAACTTATCATTGTTCATCTTTTGCGCTTTGGAAGCGACATAAAGAATGGTGGCGTTTGCGATCTCCGCATGGGTGGGCTTTCTCCCCAGCTTATTTTCGAGATCAGTTGTTATCTTCGTATAGTCGGCTTCGGGCATCCATTGGGTCAGATCGCGGTCGCTGTCTAGCCATTTGGTAAACAGTTTGGAAATGTCGTTGCAGGTATTTGCCAATTCCACTCCGTGACCATTCAGATTGGAGTTTTTGAAATCGGCAAGAAGCTTCTTTTGGTCATCGGTCAGCTCGCGCTCCTGGATGGGCAGAATGATCGTATTGTAATTGCTGTCGTCCGCATACTTAGACGTGCGGTACTTCACCGAGGTTGCCCAATCAGAGCCAAAGGCGTTTTTCAGCCACTGCTCAACGATTTTCTGGTCATCATCGCCATGGTCGGAAGAAACGGTAGCGTTTCCATTATTAGTAACTTTAACGCGGGCAAATGCGCCGGGGTTCTCATACTTGCCGATCTCGCCGGCGTAGATGATGTTCTTATACAGAGTCTCGTCCAGACCCTCGTTGGTGCGCTTAATGTAGCCGCCGTAGCCCACCGTGCCGACGCCGGCTAAAATGCCGATGATCGCGATGACCACAATAAGCTCTACCAGCGTAAAGCCTGCGCTGCCGCGCAGCTTGTTTCCCACTTGCTTTTTCATGTTGTTTCCTCCTCAATATATTTGATTTCTTTTTGAGAATTATATGAACAGATGATTCCTCTGTGATTTCCTATTTTGTCTTCCAGTTCAGCACGCCGTAGCCCATGATGCGCTTATCGTTCAGATCGTAGCGCTGGACGGCGACCTTGCCGCCGCTGTTGCCCTCGATGGTGTAAAGCTGGTTTCCATCCACGCACAGCACCGCGCCGACGTGGTCGGGGTCGCTGTCCCTGTCCCAATCGAAAAAGACGTAGTCGCCGGGGATGGGCTTATTGTTGGCGTCATTGGGGTTGCGCCACTTGCCATTCTGGAAACTCGCCATGCCTTCGTCCACGTCTGCGAATCTGGGCGGAGCGCCGTCGAAGGTCTCATTGGGCTGCTGCGCCGCTCCCCACGAGAGGAAACAGGCGCACCAAGGGGTGTATTGGTTCCAGCCGGGGTGACCCTCGTATCTGTCGATGTACCATTCGGAGAAGTATTTGTATGGGCTTGTATTCTCCGGGAGGATCTCTCCCCTGCTGTCGTACTGTCCGGCGAGCGTCTGCAAAAACGCGAAGCGCGCTTTCTTTTCCGCCTCGGTCAGATCGGCGGCGGCCGGCAGGGTCGGAGTTTTTTTTAGGATATCTTCCGCCTCTGCTTTGCCAACGCTGTCGCCCTCGATCCCGGTGCGGCAGAAGACGGAGGTGCTGTAGCTGTGCGCCGCGGTCGAGAATGAGAAGGTCACGAGGCTGTCGTCCAGAATGACCTGCGCACCGCGCAGGTTGTCCAGCAGCACCTGATCGCCGCTCGTGCCGCTTGTGAGCTTTCCGCTCTTGTAGCGCAGCAGGACCGCTCCGGACTTGCCGTCGGCGGTCTTTCCCTGTAGCTGCCAACCGTCGGAGAGCGGCTGCACGCGGGAGATCTTGCCGCTGGCGGAGAGATCCTCCAGCGCGGAGAGCACGATGCGCACCGTCTGCTGCTCGCCCGCCTCTTTCTGCGTCGTTTGATGCACCCGCAGTCCGAGCAGCATCAGCGACGCTGCGGCTGCCAGCACGATGGAGCTGACAGCGACGGTCACCAGCAGCTCGACCATGGTGAAGCCGCTGTTGTTTCGTTTCATTCGCTCGTCCCCCCCTTTTCCGCTGTCAAGTGGGTGATGGTATAGGTGTTGTAGTGGTGCGTCGCCTTGATGACCCTGGCGGTGTACTTTTTGACCTCTGTGGTCGTTTCGCCAGGCGGGTCCTCGGTCACCTTGTATTCGAGGTTCATTTTGATCTTTGTCTTGATGCGAACGGCATCGTTTTCGCAGGTAAGGGTAAAGATGCAGCACTCGCTGCCGGTCTTGGCGGTATCGAGTTCAAAGGAACATCTACTGACTTTTTCCTTCACAGCGCTAAGTTGTGAAAGGTATTTTTCCTTTGCCGCAGCCATTGCTTTGTCTCCCGAGTCACAAGGCAAAGAAACCGTTTTGGATCTCACATCTTCCGCTTCCGCCAGCGCCACGAATTTTTCGATCTCGCCCTCCGCCTGATAGAGCTGCTGCGTCTGGCGGATGGAGCGCTCCTGCGCCTGATAATTTTTCAGCGCCGCGGTGCAGACGGACACGGCGACGGCGCACAGCACCAGAACGACGATGAGCACATACGCCAGCGCGTAACCGCCGTTGTCTTTCCAGAGCTTCTTCATGTGCCACCGCCTTCCGGCACCGCGCGGACATACGTTTTCACCGTAACGAGCGGCTCCGTGTGCCTATCCGACACCGTGACATGATAATAGGGGTCGCTGAGGGGTTCTTTCTCCGTTGTGATCTTCACGTTGGGGAACTCCTCTTTGCGGTATTCGTCGCTTTTTTCCGTGACACCGTCCTTCATCAGGGTCTCCACGGCGGTACGGACGTTCAGATGGGCTTCCATTACGGCCTGGCTGTGGGCGTTGATCCGTCCTGCCAGAATCAGGCTGGAACAGATGGGCGCGGAGATCAGGCCGATGATGGCGATCGCCACGACGACCTCCAGCAGTGAAAAGCCCGCTGTTCTCTCTTTCCCGATCTTTTTCATGCCTTGTCTCTCCCAATGGGTCAGTTGAAAATGTCTGTCTTACCGGTCGCGGGCGGCGTTACGCCCGGTTCCTCATAGGTGTTCTGAGCGGACGGCATCAGATACAGCGTCAGGGTCATCTGCCCGTCCAGCAGCTTTTTTTCGCTGTCGTAGTTGAAGGTGGCATACCGGATGGAGGTGATGCGCTCATCCGTTGCCAGCGCGTGCACCATGTTCTTGAACTCCTGATAGGAGGCGTGATAATACACCGTCAGGTTCAAGCCCTCAAGGAGTGCGCCATCGCTCAAGGCCTGCATCGGCGTGATCTCACCGAAAGAAAACTCGATGTCGCCGCCGCTCCCGAAGCGCTGAAGGAAAATATCGTGCAGTTTCTGGGTGTAGCCCAGCTCCTTACTGCCGGTCCCCAGCGTTTTTTCCAGATACAGCAGGTAGAGGATCTGATCTTCTTCCTTCATATCCGCGGGGAAGTTCTCATAAAGCGCGGCGCGGCTTTCCTCGATCGCGGCCTCTGCCGGCTCAAGCTGATCCTGCACGTCCTTGTACATCTCGTTTTCGACGATGGTGGTTTGCAGCGCGGTGATCTGAGCATTTAACTGATCCCGCTCCATGACGTAAGCTTCACTGCGGGGGCGATAGCCCAGAACATACACCAGAACGGCGACCAACAAGAGCAGGACTGACAGGACAGCCTTCCAGTTTCTACCGATCACTTTCACTGGCCCACCTCCACTTTCTCAACCTTGGCGTCGCGATCCAGACCCTTGCGCGTCTGCTCCGCCTGGATCAAGGACTCGTCATAGGCCAGCACGACCGTCAGGTAATAGCGGTTGTCGGCAGGCTTCTGCGTCTGAGAAGCGCCGGTGTTGAAGATATCCGGGATGCCTGAGCCGCCGGTTTGATTTTTGAGTTGATTCATCAGGATCCACATCAGCAGATCGTTTTCATCCATGCCCGTGTTGCCGGAGGTGCCGGATGTACCGGAGGTCTGCTGATCCTTCCGCAGCAGCGCGTTGACCGCGGCCACAGTGGCGGCATCCCGCTGGAACGCCGCGCCGCTGTTGATCTCCTTTTGGAGCGCCACGAGATCCAGAGCGGTATTGGCCTCTTTGATCTCGCCCATTTCCTTGGCAAGATGGAGCGCAAGCTTGCCGCTCAGCGTCTGATTCTGCCGAATGAGCGCGATCGCTGCGTTGACATTCGTCTTGTTGTCAGTCAGGATATTCAGCAGGTTCGGCAGATATTTGTTCAGCATCACATCGTCGCTCTCATAGAACATGCGGTGCTGATCGGCGTTTTTCCAAATGTCGTCAAAGATCTTGTCGTACAGAATCTGGTCCTTTTCCTCACGGGCGATATCCTCGCGCATCAGCAGGAAAAACTGATACATGGCGGCAGGATCGTTTTGCAGCAGGGACCGGATCGCGTTCTTCTCCTGGGTAGTATTGGAGCGCTTGCGCAGGTCATCCAGCGAGAAGGTCTTTTCCTGCACCGGCCCGTAGACGGCTTGCAGAGCGTCCAGCTGGTTGGAGTTCAGGTATTGCAGGCTGAGACGCAGCTTTGCAATATCGACAGACTCAATGCCAGAAGCAGAGGACGTAGTGCCGCTGCTGGGCGTGGCAGGCGTGACTGTTGTACTGCCGGAACTGCCCGGCGTGCTGGGCGTGCCGCCGCCGGGGAGCAGCCCCTGGATCCCGGAGAGGATGCCGAGGTTATCCGGGGTAATGGTCACGCCGAAACGCTCCATCACATCCGCATAATTTTCCATCTTTGCAATGGTACTGTCATCGGCACCCGCCGCTTTCAGCAGCGGGATCATATTCCGAAGCGTTTTTCCGTCGATGGCAACGCTGCCACCGGAAGCGTTGGAGAACAGCTCATCGAGGGAATAGCCGCCCTCGGTGGGAGGTTCTTCCGTACTGCTTTCCTCGGTACTATCCGTTGTGCTTTCCGCAGTACCATCCGCTGCGCTTTCCTCCGTGCTCGGCACGGGGGACTCCTTCTCCGCTTTCTCGTACAGCGCAGCAATCATTTTGTCCGGGGAGTAGGCTTCCCGCGGGCCGATGGTCAGGCTGGAAACGGTGTTGAGGGTCATGAAGGGCACGTCGCGCAGCGCCACGAGGAAATAAGCGGCGTCCTCCTTGCTCTGGAAGGCGACCTGCGCCGCAAGACACAACTCGGTCGTGCTCAGAGCGGTCACCGTTGACTTCTTGGGGAGCTTTGCCTCCAGCTCGTCCAGCACCAGTTCAAGGTTGTCGTTATATGTCCGAACGGAGTCGAATACGGTGTCCCAGTCGGCGCTGTAAGCGTCGTACATACTCGAATAGTTGTGGTAGTTCTCCGCGCAGCCCGCATTCTGCTGGGCAAGCGCCGTCAGGCGGTCCTGCTGTGCGCGCAGACCGTCCAGCTCCGTGCTCCACGACAGCTTGGAGGTCAGCAGCAGCAGTACGGACGCCGTCAGCGCCGCGCCGCCAAGGAACACAAGACCGTACTGCCACGCGCGGTTGATGGGTGCGCGCGCGCCGGTGATGTGGTTCAGCTCCGGGTCGCCGAAGTCAAGGGCGGTGAGCGCCGCGCCCTGACAGAGCAGCCACTGCGCGCCGTAGTCGGTCTCCGCCATTTCGACGGGGACATTCAGCAGCGACGCGAGCGCCGGGGCAAGCCCCGCCTCCTTCCCCTGACCGCCGGAAAGCACGGCGCTCGTCAGGCGGGCGCGGCCGGGCATGGCGGAGAAGTAGTCGAGCACGATGCCCGCCTCATTGAGGTCGTCCTGCTGGGAATAGCCCCGTTGCAGCAGGCGCTGCAGCTTGACCTGCCCGTTGTAGACGAAGGTCAGCAGCAACAGCTCGCTCTCGGCGTTGATATAGAGGCAGACGCCGTCGTCCGTATCCGCGGAGGACTTCGCGTGCTTTGGCATGGCAAAGTCCGCGTCCACGGCGGTGGCGTGGCTGTGACCGCAGAAATCGACGGCGGCAACGCTCAGCCCCATGCTGTTGGCAAGGGCATAGTAGCGCTGCAGCATCGCGCGCGGCACCGCCCAGAGCTGCACGCGCAGAAGACGCGCGTCCTCGCGCTGCTCGACGCCCACGCTCTCCCACGAAAGCTGATACTCGCCCGGGTCGATGGGGAAATACTCGTCCATGTTCGCCAGCAGCATCTGACCGAGGCGCTGCTGCTTTTTCACCGCGGGGACGGTGACGCTCTCGCTGATGACCTGCGTGGAGCAGAGCGAAAAGACCACCTTACGGCAGCGGCGGAACAGCCCCTGCCGCAGAACCGGCTCCATCGCGTCCCGCAGGGCGTCCAGCCCCACGAGCTGACCGTCCTCGACCGCGTTCGGCGGCGTGGGCAGGATGACCCGCTCGGAAATGACGTCGCTGCCCAGCGTCATCTGGGCGATGCGGATCTCTCGCTCGGTGATCTGCACCACCAGCGCCCTGCCGCTCAGCCTTTGCATGCTCATAAGTGTTCCCTCCCGGACTGTGGGAATGGCACAGCCGTCCCGAAGAACGGTTCTGCCCCTCCCACAGGCTCTTGTTTTTCTCTCACGGGCAGGTCCGAGCCTGCCCTGTTTCTCTCCCGTGTTACAGCCCAAAAAGGCCGAGGTACGCCGCGATGAGCCGGTCGCCCCATAGCGCCGCGACCCAGATCCCGGCGGCAAGATACGGCCCGAACGCCAGCTTGCGGGGCGCGCCGCGTTTCATGCGGACCGAGTGGATGATCGCACCGGAAACGCTGCCGAGGATCATCGCAAGAAGGATGCGCTGCCAGCCGAGCAGCAAGCCCGCCGCCCCCATCAGCTTCACATCCCCCATGCCAAGGCCATTGCCCTTCGTCACGAACCACAGCAGGAGGAAAAGAAGGCTCACCGAGAACATCCCGATGAGATACGTTTTCCAGTGCGCGGTATCGCCTGCAAGCTGCACCGCGCCCAGCAGGAAGATCGCAAGGTTCACCCCGTTGGGGATCTCGAAGGTGCGCCAGTCGATGAGCGCCACGACCGTCAGCAGGGAGAAAAGCAGCGAATACAGCACCGCGCGCAGCGGCTCGGCCTGATACAGCCACGCCGCGAGCAGCCACGCGCCGCCGTTCAGCGCCTCCACCACGGGGTACTGGGCGGAGATCTTCTCGCCGCAGGCGCGGCACTTCCCTCCCTGCATCAGCCAGCTTGCCACGGGAATCAGCTCGTACCAGCGCAGGCGATGGCCGCAGGCCATGCAGTGCGACGGCGTTTTCACGAACTCCTCTCCGCGCGGCAGGCGGAAGATCAGCACGTTGCAGAAGCTGCCGACGCACAGACCCAGCGCCGTCCAGAGCAGCAGCAAAAGACAGGTCATGGGAAAAATCTCCTTTTCGCTCAGGGGTCTCCCCCGCCCGTCCGGGTGATAGGGATACCGGACGGGCAGGGCGTTATTGCAAATTACTTGGGGATGATGTAGGGGTGAGGGCAGCCTTATTTCTTCTCCAGCTTCCAGCCGGTGTCAGGCGTCCAAGTTGCCGTGTTGTTGTCGCTCTTGAACGTGTTCTTAGACAGATCGTAGTAAGCGGAAATGTCAAGACCATCGGTCGTGGGAGTAACTGCAACATCAAAGTGCTTATCTTTCACGGTGACGACGATGGACTGGATATCATTGAACGTAGCGTCCTTGACATGCGCATCGGTATAAGCGAAGACAACAGCGGTCTTGATGGCGTCGAGCTGGGTGTAGTCAGCAGCCTCGTTGGCCTTCTTGATATAGCCGGAGTAGGCGGGGACGGCGATGCCGGCGAGGATACCGAGGATCGCGATGACGACGATCAGCTCAACGAGAGTAAAACCGGACTTGGAACCAAACTTTTTCATAGGAGTTTTCTTCCTTTCTTTGTTTTGCGTCGGATTTTATATCATCGCCATGCGGCACGGGCCCCTATCTCCCACACCAGGGGACATGGCTTGGATATACGGATTTACAGGTATTTGTCGAAGGCCTTGGTCATGTTGATCATCGGCAGGTAGATGGCCAGCACGATGATGACCACGAAGACCGCCATGAAGATGATGATGGCGGGCTCCATCAGGTTCAGGAGCTTTTTGGTGGCCTCCTCTACTTCTTCATCGTAGTAGTCGGCCACTTTGCCCATCATGCTTTGCAGGTCGCCGGTCTCCTCCCCCACGCCGACAAGATTCGACACCATGGGCGGAAAAATACCCGTCCGCACGAGGCTCTCCCGCAGGGGGGTACCCTCGGCGACCAGGGCGCGCGCATCGCGGATGGCCTCCAGATAGTAGATGTTGCCCATGTTGCTGGCGGCGAGGTCCATGCTGTCCGTCAGCGTCAGGCCGGAACCGATCAGCACCTCCATGGTGCGGCAGAAGGTGGCGCAGGCGGTCTTGACTGTCAGGTTGCCCACCACGGGCGTCTTGCGGGCGAGCCAGCCGAAAAAGTGCTTGCCCTTGTCGGTCCTGTGAAACAGGACGCCGCCCACGATCAGCGCCACCAGCACCAGCAGCGGCACCCACCACCAGGACTTGAACCATTCGCAGACCGCCATCACGCCGAGCGTAATCTTTGGCAGCTCCGCGTCCATATCCTCAAAGGTTTTGAGGAAGTTGGGGATGATCTTCGTCATCATCACGATCAGCACGATGATCATGACCACGATCAGCACGCAGGGGTAGATCATGGCGCTGGTCACCTTGCCCTTGGTGCGCTTGCTGCGTTCGAAATAAAGCTCCATCTGGCGGAAGGATTCCTCCAGATTACCGGATGCCTCGCCCGCTGACACCATATTCACCAGAATGGCGGGGAAGATCTTGGGATGGCGGCGCATGGAAGTAGCAAGCGCTTCGCCCTTTTCCACGTCCGCCTGCATTTCGCGGATGGCGGCGCGCAGCTTTTTATTGCTGGTCTGTTGCCCCAGCATGGCAAGCACGGAGGCGACGGAAACGCCCGCGCGCAGGATGGAGACGAACTGACGGCAGAACACCGCCATGTCTTTCGCCTTGGGGTTGCCGAGGAACGGGATCTCGATATCGCGGTTGAGGGTGGTCTGCTCCTTAATGTCTAAAATCGTATAACCGGCGCCGCGAAGGGAGCTTTTCGCGGTCTCGATGGACGACGCATCCAGAGAGGAGCGGACGCGCTTTCCGTTTCGGTTGATCGCCGTATAGTTGAATCCGGGCATGGAGCCGCCCTCCTTTCTCAGGTCTGCCGCCCTGTCTTGAATTTATCAGGCTCGTTGGCGGCGGCGAGGGCAGTCTCCAGCGAAATCACGTGACGGTCGACCAGATCCTCCAGCGCGTCGTCCAAAAGCTGCATCCCGTACCGCTTGCCGGTCTGGATGGCGCTGACGATCTGGAAGGTCTTGCTTTGCAGGATCATGCTGCGAATGGCGGGGGTGACGACCATGATCTCGAATACCGCCGTGCGGCCGCCGCCGATCTTCGGCAGGAGGGTCTGGCCCACGGCACACTCCAGCACGTCCGCCAACTGAATGCGGATCTGGTTCTGCTGCTCGGCGGGGAAAGAGTCGATGATACGGTCGATGGTGTTGGCGGCGCCCTTGGTGTGCAGCGTGCCGAACACCAGATGCCCCGTTTCGGCGGCTGTGATGGCGGTGGAGATGGTCTCCAGATCGCGCATCTCGCCGACCAGGATCACGTCGGGGTCCTGACGCAGCGCGGCGCGAAGTCCCGCGGCAAAGCTGCTGGTATCAGCGCCCACCTCGCGCTGGTTGATGATACATTGATCGCTCGTGTGCAGGTATTCGATGGGTTCCTCCAGCGTGATGATGTGGCGGCGCTCGGTGTGGTTGATGTGGTCGAGCAGCGCCGCCAGAGTGGAGCTTTTGCCCGAGCCGGTGGGGCCGGTGACGAGCACCAGTCCGCGGGGTTTATCCGCCTGCGCCACCACCACGGGCGGAAGGCCCAATTCCTCGGCGGTGGCAATGCGCAGCGGCAGCAGGCGAAGCGCCAGCGACGTCATGCCCCGCTGACGGAACACGTTACAGCGCATACGCACCAAATCGTGATAGGTCACGGCGAAGTCCGCCTCGCCCATTTCATGAAATTCTTTGAGAAGTCCGGGCGTGATCAGCTCCTGCACATAGGCGGTGGTATCCGCCTCGGTCAGCGGGACCTCCCCAAAGTTGGTCAACTCGCCGTCCAGTCGAAAAATGGGGGGCTCCCCCACCGTGAGGTGAATGTCGGAGGCGTTGCGCTCCAGCGCGTCATGAATGAGTGTTTCCAGGTCGATCATGCGCCGTCCTCCAAAGGATGAGTTTCTTCCGCCATATTTTCAACGCTGATGCGCTGCATCTCGCTGATGGAGGTCGTTCCCTCCAGCACAAGGCGGCGGGCGCTTTCGCGGAGGGTGTGCATCCCCTCGGCGATGGCAGTCTCCCGCAGCGTGCCCGTGTCGCAGCGGTGGGAGATCATCGTACGCATGCGGGGCGTGATCTCCATGATCTCGTAAACGCCGATCCGGTCGAAATATCCGGTACCGGCGCAGCGCTGGCAGCCCACCGGCTCGTAAACCTCGGCGCTGTCCTTCTCCTCCGGCGTCAGTCCCAGATATTCCAACTCATGCTCTAAAAGAACGTGCCGCCGCTTGCAGTTGGGGCAAAGACGGCGCACAAGGCGCTGGGCGATGATGCCGGTCAGCGCGTCGGCGATGAGGTAGCTTTCCACGCCCATGTCCAGCAGGCGCGTGACGCTGCTGGCGGTGTCGTTGGTATGCAGCGTACTCACCACGAGGTGACCCGTGATGGACGCCTGCACCGCGATGGAAGCCGCTTCCCGGTCGCGGATCTCGCCGATCATGATAATGTCGGGGTCCTGACGCAAAATGGAACGCAGGGCGTTGCCAAAGGTCAGGTTCGCCTTGGGATTCACCTGCACCTGATTCACGCCGTCCACGTTCGCCTCCACGGGGTCCTCCACCGTGACGATGTTCACCATGTCGCTGTTTAGCTCGTTCAATGCGGTGTAAAGCGTGGTGGATTTACCCGAGCCGGTAGGTCCGGTGACCAGCACGATCCCGTTGGGATGGCGCAGGATCTCGTCGAATTTTTCCAGTTCCGACCCCGTCAGGCCAAGGGCGCGCTTGCTGCGGCGCAGCGCCTTTTTCTGCGTCAGTCGCATCACGCACTTTTCGCCATAGACCGTGGGGAGCGTGGAAACACGCACATCGTATTCCCGGCGGTCCACCAGGATGGAAAAGCGGCCGTCCTGCGGTCTGCGCTTTTCGGAAATGTCCAGATTGCTGAGGATCTTAATGCGCGCGATGATGGCGGGCAGCAGCTGCAGGTCGTAAGTGGCGGTGGTGTACAGCACGCCGTCCACTCGGCAGCGGACCCGGACCTTGTCCGGTCCGGACTCCACGTGGATATCGGAAGCGCGTTGGCGCACCGCCTGCTCCACAAGGGAGTTCACCAGCACCACCACGGGGGAGGCGTTGACATCCTCCTGAAAGACCTGATCTTCCAGAGAGGCGCTCTCCCGCTCGTTGGTCTGGGTGTAAAGCTCGGCAGCCTCCTGCATCTCCTCGCTGCCGTAGCAGCGGTCGATGGTCACGAGAATGTCGGATGTTGTCGCTAAAAATGGCTTAATGCGACACTTGCTGGCAATGGCGACCATGTCGCGCCCCTTCATGTTCATGGGCTCGTTCATGGCGACATACAGCGTGCCGCTGTCCTCCGGATCAAACTGGAAGGGCATCATTGTATATGTACGCAGGATATCCGGGCGAACCGCCTGTCGGACATCCATGGGGATGGTCATTTCGTAAAGGTGCACCACGGGGGTGCGGGTCAGCGAGGACAGGGCTTCAATGACCTGTTCCTCGGGCAGGATGGCGCGCTCCAAGATCAGCTCGCGGATGGACTTGTTCGTTTCCTCCTGTGCACGACGCAGCTCGTCCGCCTGTTCCGCGGTCAAAAGCTGCTGTTCCAGCAGGTATCGCAGGAGCTTTTCGTTCATGCGCGCCCTCCTTTCTCTTGTTTTTCGGGGCAGAAATTATTTTTGAATCAGTGCTTTTCAAAACTGTGAGACGACAGACCCGCCAGGCTCTCAAACGCGAATGAGCCGCTGACGCGCCTAACGTCTCTTTTTTTATGCTCCCCCTCCCCCGGCGGGGCGGAATTGCCCCGCCGGGAAGAGGTGGTCCGAATGATGGATTTGTCTTACGCTGTCAAATTACTCGACGTTGATGATGAGGTTCGCGCTGGCGCTGCGGGTGTTGTAGTTGACCGTCACCTTCTGACCGGCAGGGTCAGCGAAGCTGCCGATGCTCAGATCGCCGAACTTCGCGATGAGGTTCGCAAGCTCGGTCACAGCCTCGAGAGAGGTCTTGGCATTGCCAAGCGCCGTGAGATCGCTCTTCGTCAGCGTCACACCGTTGAGGGTGATGCTCGCGCCGTCGGGCAGCAGGTTCTGCGCCTTGGCAACGATCTTGCCGAGGTACTGCGCAACATAAGTGTCGCCCTTGCTGCCGACGATGTCCTTCATGGTCGGGCTCTTGAGCGCATCAGCAAGCTGGGCTGCGGTCTTGGTCTGGATGCCATTGTCGGCATTGAACTTCAGGCTGTTGAGCAGGTTGATCTTCTCCTGATACTTCGTCTGTTCGGCAGAGCCGTTATTCAGAATATCCGACACATTGATCGTGGCAAGCTTGTCGTTCAGCTTTGCCTCCAGCTTTGCCTTGCCCTCGTCCTTGATGGTGGGCTTCAGGTTATCCAGCGCAGAAGCATTGGCGGCCTTCTCAGTATCGAAGGTGAGACCCATCTGCACGAGCGCGCTGTAGATCAGGTAATTCTTCAGACCGGGGTTCTTCGCCAGCAGATCCTTCAGCGTGGCGGAGTCTTTCAGCGCAGCGTCAAGCTCCTTGGTCGCAGTGTCGACGATCTCCTGCTTGAGGGCGTCGCTGAAGGGCTTTTTGTCCTTACCGGTGAGCGTAAGCGTACCGCCAAATTCGCCCTTGGTAACATGAGCCTTAATCTCGGGTTGTGCAAGCAGGAAGTTGATGTCAGCGACCGACTGGATATCCAGCGTTACGCCGGCAGGCTCGAAGGTGACATCAAACCCCTTAACAAGATTCTTCGCATCTTTCAGAGTACCGCTGTTGTTCGCCTTATCGACGATCCACGCCTCGTTGATCTTCTTCTCCGTCAGCTTCTCGCTGATCTGGTTCTCGATCAGAGCGTTCACATCGAGCGCGTCGATGTCCTTCTCGATCAGCGGCCACACGGCGTTGATGAGGGCGGTGTTGTCAAGACCCTTGAGGGTGCCGCCGCCGGTGGCAGAGTTAACGAACGTCGTCCAGTTGGTCTCGACCCACTTGTCTGCCTCTGCAAGAAGAGCTGCCTTGAGCGCGTCCTCGGTGGCGTTAGTCAGGGTGATATCGTATTTCTTCAGAGACGTCTCGATCTCCTCATAGATCTCGGGGAGACGCGTCTCCATTTCCTCCTTGACCTTGGCGACGACCTTATCCTTGGTGCCGTCGGTATAGGCGAACTGCGCGGCGATCTGGTCGAGGCCGTCGTTATAAGCCTTCTGGACGTCCTTGCTGATGTTGAGACGCAGATAGTTCTCATCGCCCTCGTACTTGTACTCGAGCAGACCGTTGCTGTTGAGCTTCGGCGTCACGACGAGCTTATAGTTGTAGGTGTAAGCGTCGGTCTTCGCCTTGATGTCCACGTTGGCAGCGGGAGTGAAGTTGACCTTCAGGTCGATATTGAAGGTGAAATTATCCGTGTAGGAGGTGCCCTGCGCCTTCATCTGCTTGTAGATCTCCTTGGAGATGGCAGTGCCAAGCTCCTTGACGATCTTGGACTTGGCGGCGGAGAGAGAGGCGCTGTTTGCGCCGACCTGAACGGTGGCGTAGGTCTTGCCGTTGAACACAACGTCCACATTGCCGCAGACATAGTTGCCCTTGCCGTCGTGGAAGTTCGCCCACAGGCTCTTGCCCTCTTTCTTGAGAAGGTCGACGACCTGCGTCTTGATCTCCTGCAGGGACTTGTTGGTGAGCACGATGCCGGTCTCGGACTCGACAGCGTTCTTAACGCTGGTCAGGAAACCGTCGATATCGTCGGGAGTGGGCTTGCTCGTGGTGCCGGTGATGATCGCGTTGGCAAGCTTGTTCGCCTGCTCGATGGCGGAGACGACCTGACCGTCCTTCACCTCGAGAGCGACGTTCCAGGTGACCTCGCGCTCGGTCTTGTTGTCGCCGGAGGTGAAGTTTGCCTTCACGTCCTCGACCTTGACCATGTCGTTGACAATGTTCTTGACCTGCTGGAGCTGTGCATCCGTCAGGTACTTGTTGTCCTTGTTGACCTGATCAACGGCGCTGACAACGGCGCTCTTCATGTCGCTGAATCTGTCGTTGACCTGCTTGACGGACTTGAGAACGGCATTGCCGATCAGGTCATCGGAAACGACCACGGGCGCCTTAGCCTGCCAGACCGCGTACAGGGTGATAATGGGATAGTTAGCGGTCAGCGTGATGGTGCTGTTCGCGGGGTACGTCGCAGCCGTGGCGGTCTTTTCCGTCGCCCAGCCCAGGAAGTTGTAGCCGTCGCGGGTGGCGGTAGCGCTCACGGGGAAGCTGTAAGTGGTGCTCGTCGTCGTCGTGGAGACGGGAGACGCACCGATCAGCGTGCCGCCGTTGGCGTCAAAATACAGGGCATAGGTGTAGGCAGTCACCGGGGGATTCACCGGGGGGTTCACCGTGCCGCCGGGATTAACGCTCGGGGTGTTATCCGGCTTCGCGTTCTGCACGAGGAAAGACATGCGGTAGATCACCGCTGCCACCTGCGCACGGGTGGACAGTTCGTTGGGACGGAACGTGCCATCCTCAAAGCCGTTGACCAAGCCGTGACGCTGGCACTGCTTGACCGCGGCGAGCGCATACGCGGGGATCGCGTTCTCATCGACCATGACGGAGACGGAGCCGGTCTCGGGCAGAGTCACCTTCCATGCCTTCTTATAGAGGGCGAGGTAACGCTCGATCATGGTGCACATCTGCGCACGGGTGATGGGATCGTTCGGGGCAAACTTGCCGTCGCCCACACCATCCACGATCCTGTTGGCAGCCGCCCAGTTGATGGCATCGGTGTACCACTCGCCGGGAGCCACATCGGTGAATGCGCTCTGGCTGCGATCACCCTTCGCACCGTCGAAACGGAACAGGACCGTGACGAACATCGCACGGGTCATGTTCTCCGCGGGGGCGAAGGTCTTGTCCGCGACGCCGTTGAAGTAACCCTTCGACGTCACATAGTCTACGAACTGGTAGTACCAGTCGGATCTGCTGACGTCCGTGAAATCGTCAGCTTTTTCCGCCAGCGCTGTGGGCACCAGGGAAAAGACGATGCACAATGCCAGCAGAGCACTCAAGATACGCTGCTTTTTCATCTTCTTAACCACTCCTTTTTTTTACTGATGATCTTCGAGTACCGCAAAAGGGTGTCAGCGTTTCCGCCCCAAGCGCTGCTCGCAGCATCCAAAACCTGTCCCTGTCCGGGCGTGCGGATAGACGCACGTACTGACAGTAATACAGTCTACATAAAGTCTATCAGATATTTTCTCTTTTTGCAAGCAGTTCTTGCTTTTTTTTCTATATCCTTCCAGGGGTCTTACATTCGAAAATTAATCGCCGCGAATTGCTCGGACAAGTCTCACGTGAGAACGCCTTATCCTTCTTCAAAACAGGAGAACGCCGGATAGTAGCGCAGCGGGATGGGCTGTCCGAGCGCGGCGGAGCGATTCTTGAGGATCTTGAGCTCCAGCTCGCGGGGGTCCTTGCGCTTTTCCTCGTCGATGTTGAAGCCGGGCCGCCCCGCCCCGCGCGCCTGAAGTCCCAACAGTACATCGGCGGAGTAGTCGATGCCGCCGGATTCCTTGAAGGCGTTCATGGAGACTTCCAGATTATAATTCTCGCGGTTGAAGGAGGAAATGGCGAGGATGGTCAGCCCGTGCTGGCGCGAGAGCTTTTTCAGCGCGCAGACGATGCGGTCAAGGTTCTGCTTGTCCGTGAAATGGACGTCCACCGGGGCGATGATCTGGAGATAGTCGATGAGCACCACGGGCTTTTGTCCGGTCTCGGCTATGTGGCGCGCGACCTCCGCGCGGATGTAGTCCAGCCCCGTTTCGTGGTCGCCCTCGCGGAAATAGAGGTGCTTTGCATAGGAGGCGTAGCGCGTCTGCGCCAGCTCCAGATGCGCGAGATCCTGCGCACTGTAGACCGCCCAGCGCCTGCCGTCTAAAACACCGCGCGCGGTCTTGGCAAGGCGGCGGCGCGCGGAGGTGTCGAGCAGGAAGGATTCGCGGGAAACGGAACGAGCCATCAGCTCCCATGTCATCATTTCAAGGGAGAAAATGAGAACGTCGCGCCCCTGCATGGCAAGCTGATCGGCGATCTGCATACAAAAGGCGGTCTTGCCCAGCGAGCTGACCGCGCCGATCACATAAAGTCCGTCGTAAAGTCCGCCGTCCAGCGTCTGATCCAGCCCCTCAAAGCCGGTTTTGAGCGCGGGGCGCTTTGCCTGCGCCTCGATATAAGCGCGGAATGCCTCCATCTGCCCCGCGGCGGAGGTCTCGGCATAGGGGGGCGGCTGCTGCGCCTGCCGATCCTCGACCGCCTGCGCCAGAAATCGCGCCGCGCCCTCGCGGTCGGCGCAGAGAAATTCGTTCAGATCCTTGCCGGTGGGGACCTCCGGACAGCGGTACAGCCACGGAAATTCCTCGGCGAGGGCGGCTGCCCACGCGTTGCCCGCCGCGTCGTTGTCCGTCAGCAGCAGGATGGGCGCGGGTCGATCCAGTCCGCGCAGCAGAGCCGCCGCCTTTTCGCGGTTGCCCGCGCCGTTCAGCGCGGCGGCCCGATAGCCCAGCTCCTCTGCCGAGAGCGCGTCAAAGGCACCTTCCAAAAGGAAGACCGGCTCTTCCCCGCCCGCAGTCAAAAGCTCCGGCTGGAAGAGGGGCGAAGGCTGTCCCTTCTCGTTGAGATAGCGCTTTTCCGCGACGGCGCGGCGCACGCAGCGCCCGTTTTCGCATGGCAGCACCACGCAGTCATGCTCAGGGTCGTAGCCAAGGCGGAATCTCGTCACCGTGGCGTCGGAAAGCCCGCGTTTGGCAAAATAATCGGTTTTTCGGCGGTGAGAAAAGCAGCTTTCGGGGTAGGAGGCGGGCAGCGTTTCCCTGCTCAGGCGGTCAGCGGGGCGCGCCTCTCCCGCGTCGCCGTGCCCGTAGCGCTTGCTCGCAAGCGCCAGAGCGTCGTGCGGCGAGGTGAGGTTTTCGTCGATTGCCAGCAGATCGAAGAGATCATAGTCCGCGCCGCAGGCAAAGCAGTGTACTTTCTGCCGCTTTGCGTCGTATCCCATGGAGGGATCGCGGTCGAGATGCTTTGGATTCAGGCAGCGAAAGCGCTTTTGCGGGTCAATACCCCGGTCGTAGAGATAGTCAACGATGCGGGGGCGCAGGTCGTTAAAGGTGTCCGGCATAGGATCGCCTCCTTTTCTTGTCGTTATTATAGCATAAGACCCCGCGGAGGAGAGATTCCCGCGAGGTCTGTAAGATATCTTAAGATATCAATAAGGGGATTTTCGGTAAAAAAAGAAAATCCGAAAAAAATTAGATGAAACAAATATAAAAGTATGATTCGACAGAAAATATCTGTATAAAAGTTTGAAAAACATGGAAAAATGGCTTGGGTGATTTTGGGTCTCCTGCACGACTTGAGGTCGGCTTTGCACGAAATGAAGTCGTCTTAGCACGGCTCGAAGTCGGAATTGGACAGGCTGTGACCCTCGTTTTTTCCACAGATGGGCACAGACGGTGGAGAACTTCCGTGAAAAGTAGGCGTTTTGGAGGGAAAATCGGACTTTTGTCGTCAAATTTCTGTTTTTTGTGGATATCTTTTCCACGGATGCTTTGATCTTCGATCTGTATTTTGGAAGTAATTCGAAGAATTCAGACGTGGTTTCGTGCAGTTGCTGAGGGGTCATTGCGTGCTCTGGGGCGGCTTTTTAGCGGGCTTTTTCTTCACCTCGATCTGCTTGACCGTCTTGTTTTTTTCGATCTGCTGGATGTAGCTCTGCATGGTGGCGTCAATGCCGACGTTCATCTTGCCGCCGAGGAAGGTATTGATGTCGTCATAGTCGAAATCCATGTGGATCGAGCCGCCCGAGACGTCCTCGATCTCCTCCACCGCCTTATTGAACGGGCGGATGATCGCCTCGTCATAGTTGCGGTTTTTGACGTCCTCCTTGGTCGGCAGGCCGATGTAGTGGATGATGTCCTGAATTTTTACGCGGAAGCTGCCGTCGTCATCGACGGGCGCTTTCCGCGCGCGGTAGAAGAGATAAAACGCCATGCGGTAGGCATTTTCGCTCAGATGACCCATCCAGTCGGGGATCAGCTGGTAATACTGGGTCAGGAAGTGGCGCACGTTCTCGGCGAAGGAAATGCGCACCTCGCCGGTGTACTTTTTGATGGATGCCTCGGTCGCCAGATGGGTGATATAAAAGGATTCAAAATACTTTTTGAAGGATTCCGCGGTGATCTTCATGCCCGTGATGGACTGCATATCCTTCTTGATCTGGCGGTAGGCGGCGTCTCTGGAGCGGAGCCCCGCCCAGTCCATATATTCCTCGATAGTAAAGCTCGCGGTGCTGTTGCGCCAGTTGTCGCTGTTGCCGCGCATCAGGGTGTAGATCAGCAGGCGGTGCGCCGTCCAGGAGAGATTTTTCGTGTATTCCGCGACGGCCTCAAAGATGATGGTCAATTCGTAATCCTTGTTGCGGTAGCGGATGTTCTGGTTGCCGTAGGCGTCAGGCTCGGAATAGGTCACGGTGATGCCGTTGGAGGAGGGATGAAATTCCCTGCCGCGCTTCATATTCGCCCAGACGCCGCAGATGAAATAGGTGGCGGGGCTGTTGCCCAGCACATCGTATTCCTGCACCCTCGCGGTGACGGTCTTATCAAAAATATCCAGCAGCGTGGCGGCGAACGTGACGGTCTCCGACGCGCCGATGGTCACCGCCTCTGCCACCGCCTCCGGCGAAGACAGATCGTGTGTCTGAAGATAACTGTCCATCAGGGGGTAAATGTCGCCGAAGTCAAAGACGTTCATCTGATTTTTGAACTTTCTGGGGTGCTCTTTTTCCAGCGGCTTCAGCTTGTTGTATGTATCCAGCATCTCCTGAAACTGTTCGGATTCCAGAAAACGCAGGGGGGTGTCCTTCAATTGCTCTGCCGGTTCGGGGAACTGGGACATGGTGCGACCCTCCTTTTGGGAAAAGATTGCTTTTTTAGAACCTTAGTATAGCATAAGTTGAAAAAAAGGGAAAGAAAAAGTTTTTTTCGCAAATCGCGAGGAAAATATTCTCATCGCTCGGACAGGTCTCACGTGAGACCTGTCCGAGCGGCGTGTTATTTGTCCGTCAGCAGCGGCTGCCGTTGATGATCTTTCGGATCTGGCGCTCGCTAAGGCGGAATTGGGCCGCGAGACTTCGGTAGTTAGAGCCATTAAACAGGGCGCGAATGTCCCGATCGCGGGCGCCGCGCTCCAGCGATTCCCGCTTGGGAACGTACAACGTTTGTCCGCCGCACAGCAGCGTCAGGTGGACGAACGCCTCCATACCGATGGCGTCCACGATGTCTCGGTACTCCTCCGGGATATCGTCCGTGCGGATGTGGCGGGCAGGGGGGATGCAAGTGGTAGACATAACATTTTTCTCCTCTCTGAAATCAGGTGTGAAACAGGACGAATTCCTAAGTCTCACGTGTGACTTGTCCGGCTTTGTCCAAAGAACTGTTTCTACCATTCAGCGCCGCCGAGGGAGGCGTTGTATCCTTCGGTCGAACAGAGCGGAAAATTTATTCCTTTTCGCGAGAGAATATCGCTTGTAAAAACAAAGAGAAAATTGTCCAAGTGTCGCCGCTGCCGTTCTGAGCTTTTCCGGAGTGATGAGAAAAAGGGCGAAAGACCGACTTGGAAACGTGCAGTTCGCTGTGTGTAATTTTCGGAATTCCGACGTGCTCTCGTGCATGATGTTTTAGGCAGATGTTTGGGAAAGTACGACTTGAAAACGTGCAGATGAGAAGAAAATCAGTTCCAAGAGATTGGATATCGGCGCGTGATTAAAACACCAGATGTAGTGAATTTGGACAAGTCTCACGTGAGTTTTTGTGGGAAGGCGTTCCGATTTCGGCAAGAAATCGAAAGAAGTCTGCACGAAACCAAGTCGGAAATCAGCTGGAACAGGGAAGCGTGCGTGCACGAAACTAAGTCGGAATTCGTCGAAGGCAGGGGAGAGCGCTGCACGAAATCGAGTCGGAATTCGTCGGGGAAAGGGGAAAGCGGGCGCACGAAACCAAGTCGGAACTCGTCGAGAAGATGGAGGAGATGCCGCACGAAACTAAGTCGGAATTCGGCGAAAGCAGGGAAAAGACGCTGCACGAAACCGAGTCGGAATTCGGCGAAAGCGGGGGAAAGGCGCTGCACGAAATCAAATCGGATTTCACCGGAGCGATCACCGCTGATCGGGGCAGGGGAGGGGGAGGCTTTTTTTCCCGGTGCGGCGTAAAGCCCTTTGCGCAGAAGATGACCATTTACCTCAAATTGAGATCGTTGCGATGGTCGGTGCGTTCTATCGCCTGCTTGACATGGTGCACGAATTTTCAATGCTGCGCACGCGCTCGGCGTGGAGGCAAAAGAGATCGCGCAGTATGCCGACAGATGTATGTTCTGTGTGTCCGAGGATTTTGGCGCGCCGATCGGCTCACTGGTCTGCGGGAGCAAAGAATTCATTTATGAGCTTCGCCAGACGCGCCGCCTGCTCGGCGGAGATCTGCGCAGGGCGGCGTTGCCGCTGCCCCCGCAATCTATGCGCTGCGGCACAACATTCTCCTTTTGAACGAGGATAACCGCCGAGCGGAGAAGCTTGCCGAGGCGATTCAGGGCTTGGACGAGACCCGCATTCGTCGGGTGTTCCATCTGGGAATTTCTGAAGAGGACTACGGTAAGGACAATTCAGATCTTCAAGACCGTTGACTGCGAAATGACGCAGTAAACGGCAGAGTGCAAGGATAAGAGCGATCCCCGAACCGGTCTGACAATGAACGGTTCGGGGATCCTTTTGTATTTATGGACTTGGCGGGCTTTACCGGGGGAGGGGAGGGAGGTCGGCTGCTTTTTTGCTTTTTCAGTATTGCGATGCGCTCCCGCGCGCGTTACGACGGAAGTTCGTGCTTGAGGTTGCGAAGATGCAGATAGACCGTGTTCTTTGAGATCCCCAAACTGGCGGAGACATACACGACTGCGTCCTTGATGTTGAAGATGCCCTGTTGGTAGAGCTGGCGGATGATCTCCTTATTGCGGTTGGTGGAGGGAATATTCGGCGATGCAGAAACGCTCTCTCTCGCCTTTGCCATCGCGGTGGAGATGACCTCATCAATGTCGGCATTAAAGCTCTCGGTCTCTCGGGATATGGTCAGGTCGGAGGTGGTGGGGAGGAATGTGGAGATGAACTGCGAAAACGGCACATCGCACTGGAAGTTCATACAGACGAGTCCGATGATGCGCTCCCTCTCACCGATCACCGGGATCGTCACAGATTTAAGAGTGCGCCCCTCTCTCCTGTTGAAGTAGACCTTGGAGTGCGGGGTCTGGCTTTTCTGAATATCGTGCAGCATGGAGAGTGCCAGGTCGGTGATCGGCGCGCCCACCTCACGCTTGGTGTAATGACCGTTGATGATCTTGATTACGGAGTGGCTCAGCTCATCCAGACTGTGGAGCACGATCTCATAGCTGTCGCCAAGGTAGAGCGCGAGACCGTCCAGCATGTATTGGTAGGACCGAAGGATCTCACGATCCACTTCTGTCAGCTCAAATTTTTTCGGTGCCACAGGATTTATCCTTTCTTGAACAAATTTTCTTTGATTATAACTCAAAAAATAGCAAAGTGCAACAAAAACATTGAAAAAATTAATGCAAATGAGATAAATTAATGCGAATGAGAAAAAAACTATTGACTAAATTATAATTCATTGCTAATCTAAAGTTAACCTGACCGGCAGCCTATTCCATATGTGTGTGCGGGGCTGCCAGGGCAAGAAATACTATGCCGCACCAGCGGCAGGATGGGAGATCATTCTATGACAAAAGTCGAAACTTCTCAGGCGCCGGCCGCGATCGGCCCCTACTCTCAGGCGGTTTGCATGGGCAGGGTAGTGTTCACCTCCGGTCAGATCCCTGCTGTTCCCGAGACCGGCGCTGTACCTGAGGGCATTGAGGCGCAGGCGCACCAGTCCTGCAAAAATGTGGCAGCCATTCTGACCGCTGCGGGCAGCAGCATGGAAAAGGTCGTCAAGACGACTTGCTTCCTGGCGGATATGGCAGACTTCGCCACCTTCAACGCCGTTTATGAGCAATACTTCACCCAGAAGCCCGCGCGCTCCTGCCTGGCGGCGCGTGCGCTCCCCAAGGGCGTGCTGTGCGAGATCGAAGCGATCGCAGAGATCGACACCTGAAAATGACCTGATAAACCATATTTTATTTGAAGGAGGAAATTACAGTGAAAGCAAAGAAAGAACTGTCCACGGGGCTGGCGTTGCTCGGCTTCCTGCTGCCGCTTGCGGTATTGCTGACCCTCATTTTTCAGGGCGTGAGCATCATGCTCGGCCTGACGGCGGCGATCTGCGTGGAGGGACTCTTCGGCATCTACCTCGGTTACTCCTGGGATGAGCTGGAAGAGTCCGCCATGAAGGGCATCGGCCGCGTCAACCAGACCGTGATCGTGATGATCCTCATCGGTATGCTCATCGGTGTGTGGATTTCCGCCGGCAGCGTGCAGACCATGCTCTACTACGGCGTGAACCTCATCAACCCGAAAATTTTCCTGCCGATCGCTTTCATCATCTGCATCATTACCTCCATCGTCACCGGTACCTCCTGGGGCACCGCGGGCACGATGGGCATCGCACTGATCGGTATCGCGCAGGGCCTCGGCGTTCCTGTTGAGATGGCGGCAGGCGCTATCATCTCCGGCGCGCTGGTCGGCGATAAGCTCTCCCCGCTGTCCGATACCACGCTGCTGGCCTCCGCGACCTCCGGCGTCAAGCTGTTCGACCACATCACGTCCCTGCTTTACGTGACCATTCCCGCCTCGCTCATCTCCATCGTGGTGTATGGGCTGCTGGGGATGCGCTACGCCTCGGGCGATGTTGACCTCTCCGCCGTGAAGGTCCTCTCCGACAGCCTGCTCGGCTCCTGCCATGTCAGCGTGCTGATGCTGGTGCCGCTCCTGTTCGTTCTGGTGCTCTCCGCCATGCGCAAGCCCACCATCCCCGTCTTTGCCGGAGGTCTGGTCATCGGCTGCATCTGGGCGATGGCCTTCCAGGGTGCTTCCCTGAACGATGTGATCTCCGCCGCCATCAACGGCTTTGTGAGCGCAACCGGCAATGCGGATGTGGACAAGCTCCTCTCCCGCGGCGGCGCCCTCAGTATGGCGGAAACGATCTTCCTGTGCATCGGCGCGGGTATGTTCTCCGGTATTTTCGAGCGCACCGGCGTGCTCCATCGCCTGATGGACAGCCTGTGCAAGGTCGTCAAGTCTGTCGGCGGTCTGGTGCTTTCCCTGACCGTGACCGGCATTGTGCTGATGTTTGGCGGCGCGGGTCAGTCCTGCACCCTCAGCCTTCCCGCCATCGCGTTCAGAAACGCGTTCGACGATATGGACGTCAATCCCTGCGTCATGTCCCGCACGCTTGAGTGCACGGGAACCGTGCTCGGCTCCATCGTGCCCTGGGACGCCTCTGCCATCCTGTATACGGGTCTGTTCGGCGTGTCCGTCGCCCAGTATCTGCCCTTCAACCTGATCGCGCTGCTCTCTCCCATTCTCGCGGTCGTCACGGCGTTTATCGGCTTCGGCGTGTTCAAGAGCAATGAGACGGTGCATTTCACGCTCAAGTGCAAGAAGTACGACAAGCAGACCGGCAAGCCCCTCTAAGGAGTGCGCATATGACAGGAATCGAACTGGAAGCTGCCCTGACAGCCTTTCCGCGCAGCAGGCTGTGCGATTTTGCTACCCCTGTGCACCGTCTGCCGCGTCTGGAGCGGAAGCTGAATACCTGCCCGCTCTACATCAAGCGCGATGACCTCAACGGCGTCGGCTCCGGCGGCAACAAGGTCCGTCCGCTTGAATACCTGCTGGGCGAGGCACAGGCGCAGGGCTGCGATGTGGTGATCGCCTCCGGGCAGGAGAACTCCAACTTGTGCTCTATCGCCGCGTCCGCCTGCTGCCGGCTGGGGATCAAGTGTATTCTGGTGCACAACAACGATCAGCCCACGCATCTTGCGGGCAACATCCTGCTCAACAAGCTCTCCGGCGTGGAGGAGCACTATGTGGGCCCCATCCCGGAAAAGGAACGCAATGTCTATGTGGAGGAGCTGACTGAGCGCTTGCGGCAGGAGGGGAAAAAGCCCTTTGTCGTGGAAAATGGCGCGACCTCCGTTCATGCTGCCGTCGGCTATTTCCACCTGCCGATCGAGCTGGTGAATTCTCCCGCCGGCGCGCAGATCCACGATCTGTTCGTCCCCGGCGGGAACGGCGGAATGGCAGCGGGCATCGTGTACGGCACAGCCCTTCTGGGTGCACCCTTCCATGTGCACGTCGTCTCTGTGGAGAACACGAAGGAGGAGCTTGAGAGCATACTCGACGATCTTTTCCGCGGATTGGAGCGCTACACCGGCCTTACGCCTCCTGTTCCCATCTCGTCCGTCATGACCGTTCACGGGCAGTACCGCGGCGACGGCTGGGGAATTCCCACCGAACAGTCGGACGCGATGATCGAGCAGATGGCGCAGCTGGAGGGCGTGCTCCTTGAGCGCATCTACACGGCCAAGACGGCTTGGGGTATGTGCGATCTGCTCCGCCGCGGCGAGGTAAAAAGCGACGGTGCGTGCCTGGTCCATTCTGGCGGCTTCGCCTCTCTCTTCTACCAGTACGGATAAAGGTACAGACACCTCAAAAGGCAATAGAGAAGTCTCTTTTGACCGGCAGCACGACTTGCACAGTGCTGCCGGTCAAGCCTGTTCAGGGGCAGGCGCAGCACACGTTTTTCCGCGCAAAGGTCATAATTCCAAGGCATTTTCTGAAATTCGGCGTATCGTGCTGCAAAAGCGGCGTTGTCCAGAGAAGAAAAAAATCCGACGCATTTGCGTCGGATTTTTTTGTATAGGACCCGTTTTGGGCGGTTTTTGTTTTCCGTAAGTCAGTCGTCCAAAACCATTTTGAGCGTCTCCACGGTGCGGCGCAGCTCCTCCAGATTTTCAAGGCAGGTGTCAAGCTTTTTCCTGGCGGTGTCCTTGTCCACGTCCGTGCTGAGATCCAGCTCCTTCAGTTGGGCGATGCTACGCCGGACCGATCTTCCGAAGGAGTCGACCGTCCGCAGGGGGTTGGCGCTCTGGGCGGGTTTTGCCGGGGGAGGGGGGAGTTCGGCTGCCTTTGCCCATGCGATGGCGCGGTGCACCAGCGCGGGCAGGTCGCCCTTGGCGTCGTTCCGGGCAACATACTCCTCTACGACGGGCTGAAGATGGATATTTTTCTGACGCGCCAGCTCATAGGCATCGGTCATGGTCATCTGCCCATGCTCCGCCCACGCGGTAACGGTCTCATCCAGATTCAGAAGATCCAGATACCGCTCCACGGTGGCGCGGCTCAGATCGACCTGAGATGCCATCAGCTCCGACTGCTCCTTCACATTATCGGGGAGCCCGCCCTCTTCCGCCAGCGTGCTGCGCAGGGTCTCCAACTGGCGCGCCATGTCGAAGGCGGAGATATTCCGGCGGTGGATGTTGGCGCCCATCAGCGCCCGCAGCTCGGAAAGCTTACTGTCGTAATGGCGGATCTTGCAGGGCACGGTGGCGCGGCCCAGCTTTCGGGAGGCGTGGACGCGCCGGTGACCGCTGATGATGCGGTAACGGCCTTCCGTGTCCGACGGGGTGACGATGATATCCTCCAGCAAGCCGTCCTTTTCCATGGAGTGCATGGTGGAGAGGAATTCCTCATCCTCCGCCATGGAAAAACGGTTCAGGGGGTTATCCTCCAGCGCGTCCAGCGGGATCTGGTGGGTGAATTCACCGTTCACGGCGCTGGCATTGGCGGTGGTCTTTTGCAGCGTGGAGAAAATGGAGGGATTCTTCTTGCTCGCCATTCATCAGCCCCCCATTCTTTCAAGCATTTCGTCGCACAAAGCGGCATAGTCGGCAGTCGCGGCGCAGCGGGGAGAGAAGAAGCAGAGGGGCTGGAGCGCCAGAGGCGCTTTTTTGACGTCAATATTCTTGCGGATGAAGGTGCGGAACGCGAGTTCGGGCAGCATGACAGGGAAGTGGGAGATCATTTCCTTATCGAGACTGGAGCAGACCTCCACCGCCGTCATAAAGATGCCCAGCACGCGAATGTCGGGGTTGGCGATCTCGCGGACGGACTGGATGGTTTCCAGCATCACGTCATAGCCCTCGATGGAGTTCTTGTCCACCTTGATGGGGATGAGAACATACTCAACGGCGACCAGCACGTTGATGTTAAACAGGCTTTCGAGAGAAGGGGAGCAGTCGAAGAATACAAAATCGTATGTATCGGGAAGCTGCGGCAGGAGGCGGCGCAGGGTAGTGTCCCGGCCGAAGGGCATTTCCTGCATGGCTGCCAGAGCCGGCGCCAGCAGACCGCCGCCCCGGATGAGATCGAGGTTTTCGATGCTGGTGTGGCAGATGGTGTCAGCCAGAGCTGCGCTTTTGGATACGATCACGTCGGTCAGGGTGTAGGGGGAAACTTCCGTTAGCTGGAGGTTGCTGGTGGCGTTGCCCTGAGTGTCCATGTCCACGATGAGAACCTTCTTGCCGCGGCGGACCAGTTCGCCTGCCAGATTGATGGCGCTGGTGGTCTTGCCGGTGCCGCCCTTCTGGTTCATGACAGCGATCGTTTTCATAACTGGCTCCCTCCGTTCTTTTCCAGCTCCTCAATGCTGGCGACCTGCTCCAGCACGCTGTCCAGGATCAACTGGCTCATGCTCATGTGCAGCTTGGCCGCGGCCATTTTGATGCGTGCCCGCTCGTCCTCCGTGGCGTAGACCAGCAACTTGACCTTCTTTTCCTGTTCCATCGACAAGACCTCCGTTCGTGCGTCGTTTGATGTCGTTCCTTGAAAATTCCAGATGAAATCGTTTTGCCCGGCTGCGGGCTGGCCCGCAGCAACCGCTCGTTGCTAATATTATGACATTATAATGTCATGCCGTCAAGAGGAGAATGGTCGAAATGATGTCATAACGAAAAAATTTTTACTGCATATTGATGGCGTGTCGTGATTCTGAGAGTTAGGTCGGAAGCGTTCTTCCAAAATTTGATGAATAATAGAAGAATAGGGGGGAGCAAATATGATTTATTTCAAAGATTGGGAGATCTCACACGACGGCAGTATTCTGGCACGCCAGTACGACCACCTTTCCCGTGTGCTGCTGGTGCGCGGCACGCCGCAGGGCTATGACTGGGAGATGCGGGTACGGAAGGGGGACTGGTACGAGGCCATTCCCCTGAGCCCCATGGAGGGGGACGTGGGCTGCGTGCTGACGGAAAAGCATCTGGCGCTGTGGGGCTGGTACAGCTTGCAGCTGGTGGGAACGCTCCGCACCGACGGCGTGACCGTACAGCACAGCAATGTGATCAGCGTTTTTGTGGCGGAAAGTCTGACGGACGGCGAATGGCCCGCCTCGCCCGGCGAGTTCATCCGCTTGGAGTCCAACGTCCGAGAGATGAACTGTCATCCGCCCATCCCCGGTGAAAACGGCTTTTGGATGCTGTGGGAACTGGATAGCCACAGCTACAAGGAGAGTGCTTTCCCACTGCCGAAGGGACTGGATGGCGTAAACGGCAAGGATGGCGTAAACGGCAAAGACGGCGTAAACGGCAAGGACGGGACAGACGGAAGAAATGGGACAGACGGAAGAAATGGGACAGACGGCAAGGACGGCGTGGACGGCAAAACGCCGATTCGCGGCGTGGACTACTGGACCGAGGACGATGTAAGCGCCATGCGGGAATACATCGACGGACGGCTGGGGGTGGTCGAAAATGGCACTTACTGACAAGCTGACGGCAGTTGCGGACGCGATCCGCGCAAAAAACGGCGGCACGGACAAGCTGACGCTCGCGCAGATGCCGGAGAAGATCGCCGCGATCCAGACCGGGACGGATACGAGCGACGCGACGGCGGCGGCAGGCGACGTGCGCAAGGGCAAGACCGCCTACGCCAAGGGGCAGAAGCTGGTCGGCACGCTCGAAGAGAGCGGGGACGGCAGCTCCGCTTATGTGGTCGGCGCGCCGGTATTGTTCACGCTCACCGGCTGGGACACCGCCGAGCAGGGGACGACCTACACCTTGACCGCCGAGGGCTACAAGATCGGCGAAAACGGCGTGCAGCTCGGCCTGCCGTCCGATTCCTCTACTGTCAACACGCAGGCGGTGGTGGCAGCGGCGCTGACCATTGTGAACACCGCTGTTACCGCTCCGAACAAGAATACAAACACGGTGGGCTTCACCACCATCACCATTTCCGCTGTGAACGCGCCGAGCCGGGAACTGACCGTCGCCATCTTCGGGCTTGAAGAGGCGGAACGTGTCACGGTGACGGAGCCCGTCATCGAGGGCATCCCCGCGCCGGTTGCGCGCAAATATCCCAAGAAGGTCGTCCAGGAGGGCAGACAGTTCACCGGCACGGTCGCGTGGTCGCCGAGCGCTGTGGCATTTAACTACGCTACGGTCTACACGGCGACCATCACGCTGAAGGCAAAGGTCGGATATACATTTGACGGCGTGGCGGAGAACTTCTTCACGGCAGCGGGCGCGGCGAGCGTCAGCAACGGGGCGAACAGCGGCGTTGTGACCGCCGTTTATCCGGCGACCGCCGAGAAGGGGGCGAAATCGTGAACCGGCTGAACCATGTTGCGGTCATCGCCGACGGAAACGGACGCTGGGCGGAGCAGCGCGGTCTGGAGCGCTCCTTGGGGCACGAGCAGGGCTTGAACAAGGTGGAGGACATGATGCACTGGTGCGTGGACA